>Ga0164308_10001586_pt1 | contig 12103 bp, 11 predicted proteins | sample Whisoiple_246_MG_FD_109983 | JGI IMG/M metagenome (GOLD analysis project Ga0164308, IMG submission 109983) | Soil microbial communities amended with fresh organic matter from upstate New York, USA - Whitman soil sample_246_MG | ecosystem: Environmental > Terrestrial > Soil > Unclassified >... | reverse complement strand
TGGCCGGACTTGAGCGCCGACTCGATGCGGCGCGGGCCGTGGGCCATGCCGAGCGCGGCGAAGTTGACCTCACCGGCGTACAGCACGGCGTTGCGGCCCTTGCCGATGTCGATGAACGCCGCCTCCATGGAGGGCAGCACGTTCTGGACGCGGCCGAGGTAGACGTTGCCGATCAGCGAGGTCTGGGACTCGCGGGCGACGTAGTGCTCGACGAGGACCCGGTCCTCGAGCACGCCGATCTGGGTCAGGTCGGGGCGCTGCCGGATCACCATGACGCGGTCCACGGACTCGCGGCGGGCCAGGAACTCGGCCTCGCTGACGATCGGGGCGCGGCGGCGACCGGCCTCGCGGCCCTCGCGGCGACGCTGCTTCTTCGCCTCCAGGCGGGTCGAGCCGCTGACCGCGGTGATCTCGTCCTCGACCGAGCGCTTGGAACGCACGCGGGTGACGGTGTTCTCCGGGTCGTCCCCGGGCTCTCCGCCGTCCTCGCCCGCGCGGCGGCGGCGCCGGCGGCGGCGCGACGACGTGCTCTCGCCCGCGCCCTCCTCGGCAGCGGCGGACTCGTCGCCGGACTCCTCGTCGCCGCCCTCGGCGGTCTCGGCGCTGTCCTCGCCCTCCGCGGTGCTGTCGCCGGGCTTGCGGCGGCGACGGCCACCGCGGCGACGGCGGCGCCGCGCGTTGCCGGTGCCCTCGGCGGACTGCTCGTCGCCCTCGGCCGACTCGTCGTCGCTGGTCTCAGCGGTCTCGGTCGGCTCGTCCGTGGCCTGAGCGGCCTCGGCGGTCTCGGTCGACTCCTCGTCCTCCTCCGCCTCGGGCTCGGCGGGCGTGACGGGCTCGGCCTTGGCGGCGGCCGCCTTCTTCGAGGCCGCCTTCTTGGCGGGCTTCTTCTTCGGCTTCGCGGCGGGCTCGTCGGCCGGCGCCTCGGTGCCCTCGGGGGCCGTCTCGGCGGCGGCCGCGGCGGCCTTGCGGGTCCGGGTGGTCCGCTTGGGCTTCTCCGGCGCCTGGAAGAGCACCGCAGTGGCCGCCGCGGGCTCCACCGCGGGCTCGGCGACGGGCTCGGGAGCGACGGGGTCGACCTGCGGCGCGTCGGCGACGGCGGTCTTCTTGGCGGCGGCCTTCTTGGTCGTCGCCTTCTTGGCGGTGGTCTTCTTCGCCGCGGTCTTCTTGGCCGCCGTCTTCTTGGCGACCGGCTCGGCGGCGGCGTCGACGCCGAGGTCGAGCTGCTCGTCGGCAGCGGGAGCCGCCGCGGTCTTCTTGGCGGCGGCCTTCTTGGTCGTCGCCTTCTTGGCGGTGGTCCGCTTCGCGGCCGCCTTCTTCGCGGGCGGCGCCGCGGCGGCGTCGGCCGCGGGGGCGTCGTTCTGGTCTGCTCCGGCCTGGAACTCGTCGGCCATGGGCTGCACTCCTAGCGCCCAGCGTGCGAGCCGGGCGGTCCGACGTGGCCGCCCGAGTGTTCAGAGCGGTCACGCAAAGCCTTCATGTGGCGGCGACACCTTCCGCGGTGTGCGTCACCGGGTGGACCTCTCGCCACCTGCCGCGGTCGCAGGGCCGGGTCCTCGTGGGACCTCTCGGCTGGTCCCTGTCACCTAACCGACGGCCGCGTCGCGGTCTGGCGACGATCGAGCCTCCTGGCGTGCCGACCCCAGGGGGCCGGCGAAGACGTCGTCGGGTCGTCCCGGACGGGGTGCCCGGTGCAACCACGGCGAGTATCGCACACGGTCGGGCCGGATCCCGCACTCTGGATCAGCTGAGCGGGTCGCCGACCGTCGCGGTGGCCTCGTCGAGGGGTCCCTGCGCGAGGCGGGTGAGCAGCGGCGCACCGTCGGCGCGCAGGTCGGCCACGGAGGCCAGCCCGGCGAGGACGTCGTCGGGCCGGACGGCCGGCTCGGCGTGTCGCAGCACCAGGTCGAGACGGGTGCCCTCGCCGTACGCCGTGGCGCTCAGCGCGAGCACGGCGGCCCGGCAGTCGAACCCCCGCAACCCCTTCTTGGTCATCCGCTCGACCGGCACGGTCTCGGTGGCCAGGAACGTCTCGACCGCGGCCGCGGCGGACTCCGCGTCGACCAGCAGGTCGATCGCCCAGCGGCTCGCCTGGAGCCGGTCCGCGAGCGCACCACCGGGCGACTCGACGACGTCGACGACGTCGAGCCCGTCGGGCAGCGCCTCCTCGAGCAGCGCCCGGACCGCGGCGGGATCGACGACCTCAGCGAGGCCGATCTCGAGGTACTCGGCCTCGCTGGCGGCGCCGGTCGGCGCGGCGCCGGCGTACGAGATCCGCGGGTGCGGGTTGAACCCCGACGAGTACGCCATCGGGACCCGGGCCCGGAAGATCGCGCGCTCGAAGGCCCGGCTGAAGTCGCGGTGGCTGGTGAAGCGGAGCCGACCGCGCTTGGCGTAGCGGATCCGCAGCCGCTGGACCGGAGGGGCTTGCTGCTCGGGCTGGCTGCGCACCGGAGGAGATTACGCCGTGGAGGGCCCCGCCGCCGAGTCGGCGACCTGGTCGGGGCGCGGTTAGAGTCGCCGCCGTGTCGAACCGAGCTGAGCAGTCGCTGGAGATCTTCGTCCCGTTCTGGGGCGACCCCGACCTGCTCTACGCGACGCTCGACAGCATCCGGGCCCAGACCGACCCCCGCTGGACGGCCGTCGTCGTCGACGACTGCTACCCCGACGAGTCGGTCGCCGCGCACTTCGCGGCCGAGGCCGACCCGCGCATCCGCTACCTGCGCAACGAGCAGAACCTCGGCATCACCCAGAACTACGAGCGGTGCCGCGACCTGGCGACCGGCGACCTGATGATGTTCATGGGCTGCGACGACCTCATGCACCCGGCGTTCGTCGCCACCGTGCTCGCCGCCCACGACGCCCACCCCGACGCGGCCATCGTCCAGGTCGGCGTCGAGGTGATCGACGAGCGCGGCGAGGTGTCCGTGCCGCTCGGCGACCGGGTGAAGCGGGCGATCATGCCGCACGTCTCCGAGCGCACCGTGCTCAGCGGGGAGCAGCTGGCCACGAGCCTCCTGCGCGGCAACTGGCTCTACTGGCCGGCGCTGGTCTTCCGGCGCGAGGTGCTCGCGCAGCACCCGTTCCGTGAGGGTCTGCCGATCGTCCAGGACCTGGCGCTCGTCATCGACATGGTCGCCGCCGGCGAGAGCCTGGTGCTCGACCCCACCGTGTGCTTCTCCTACCGCCGCCACAGCCAGAGCGCCTCCGGGACGAGCCTCCTCGACGGCTCGCGCTTCCGCGACGACCGCCGCTACTACGCCGGCGCCGCCGAGCAGATGCGGACCCACGGCTGGTCGCGGGCCGCGCGTGCGGCGCGGCAGCGTTGGACCCCCTGCCTGCACGCCATCTCGCTCCTGCCGACCTCGCTGCGGCACGGGAAAAAGGGTGCGCTGCGGTCGCTCGTGCGGCACGAGTCCGCCAGGTAGTGGCGTGCGCGTTGCTAGGGTGCCGCGCATGTCCGCCGACGCCACCGCAGGTCGCCAGGGCGCGGCGAGGTCGCGCTTCGGCGCCGTCCGGCTCGGCGACTGCCTGGCCAGCCGGACCAACAACTTCGACCTGCTGCGACTGCTCGCGGCCTGGGCGGTCCTGGTCTCGCACTCGTTCGCACTGGTCGGCGAGGAGGAGCCGCTGCACCAGTTCGGCAGCACCCTGGGCGGCGTCGGCGTTATGGTGTTCTTCGGCGTCAGCGGCCTGCTGATCCGACGCAGCTGGGAGTACGACCCCAGCCCCCGTGACTTCTGGGCCAAGCGGGCGCTCCGGCTGCTCCCGGCCCTCGCGACCGTCGGCGTGCTGACCGCCTTCGTGCTCGGCCCGCTGGTGACCGCGGCGTCCCTGACCACCTACTTCACGTCCTGGGAGACGTGGGTCTATCCGTTCCGGGTGGCGTTCCTGCTGCCGTTCGGCGCCACGCTCCCGGGCGTCTTCGACGACAACGTGTACGCCGGCGCCGTCAACGGCCCGCTGTGGAGCCTCCCCGTCGAGGTCTTCGCCTACTTCGGCCTCTTCGTCCTCGGTGTCGCCGGCCTGCTGGCCCGACGCTGGGTGCTGACCGCGCTGACCGTGCTCGGTCTCCTCTGGGCGGCCGCCTGGGTCACGGTCACCACTCCCACCATCGCCCAGGTCTCGGTGCTCTCCGCGTTCGCGCTGGGTGCCGCGGCGTACACCTGGGCCGACCGGGTCGTGCTCGCGTGGCCGATCGCGGCCGGCATGGTCGTGCTGTTCGTGCTCGCCGGCCTCGGCCCGGCCGGGCCGCAGGTCGTCGTCTGGACGATCTGCATGGTCTACCTGTCGTACTGGTTCGCCTATGCGGTCCCCCCGTTCGGGCAGCTGCTGACCCGCTTCGGGGACGCGTCGTACGGCGTCTACATCTGGGCGTGGCCGGTGCAGCAGACGATCGTGCAGGTCGCCGGCAACGACGCCAGCCCGTGGCTGGTGATCGTCGTGGCGACGCCGATCGTGTGGCTGCTGGCGATCGCGTCGTGGCGGCTGGTCGAGAAGCCCGCGCTGCGGCACAAGCCGCGACCCAGCCGGGTCACGCCTGCGTGACCGCGTCCTTCATCGCCACCGAGGGGTAGACCGTGCTCACCCGGTGGCCGTCGAGCCACGTCGTCAGCCGCTCGGCCTCGGCGGCGAGGGCAGCGCGGGCCTCCGCGCCGACGTCCTCGAGGTAGCCCAGCACGACCGCTCCGTCGGCGTCCTGCACCCAGCAGCCGACGATGCGACCGTCCCACCACGCCGTCGTGCCGGCGTTGCCGTTGGTGTCGAACAGCATCGGGCCGTGGTCGCCGAGGTAGAACGACCGCTCCTTCCAGCCCATCACCGTGGGGTCGAGCACCGGGAGCAGCGCCGCCCACGGCTCGACCTCGGGCGCGTCGTCGACGTCGTCGCCGAGCAGCCACCCGGTGCCGCCCGCCTCGAGCGCGACCTCGACCGCACCGACGTCGGCGAGCGCGTGGCGCACCGCGGTCTTGGTGCCGCCGAGCCACCAGACCAGGTCGGCCTCGGTGCCCGGCCCGAAGGTGCCCAGCCAGCGCCGCACGAGCTCGGCGTACCCGGCCCGCTCCTCGATGGGTGCGGGCCGCTCGCCGAGCCAGGTCTCGGCGAGCGTCCACTGCGGCCGCGCGGTGCGCCAGTGGCCGCCGTTGCGGCCGCGGACGATGCGCGCCTCGACGCCCAGCTGGGTGAGCACCCGCGGGGCCACGGTGACGTTGGCGGCGTACTTGCCGCGGCCGATGTCGAGGCGGCCGTCGAGCTCGGCGACCTGCTCGCGCAGCCGGGCGGCCGACAGCTCGTCGCCGTCGGCCAGCCTGGCCAGGGTCGCGGCACATGCCGTCTCGAGCCAGGCGGCGCCGTCGTCGGCGATGCAGCCCTGCTCGACCTCCTTGACCAGCCGCGCGCGGAGCGCCGCCGCGACCCGGGCGGAGGCGCTCCCCCAGGCGGCCGGCAGCAGGTCGCGCGGGAACACGAACAGCGTGCGCCGCATCGCGAGCTGCTTGACCAGCGTGCGGTCGTCGTAGAGCGCCCGGTCGACGTCGGCGACCCGGAGGCCGTCGACGCGCGCCCAGAGCGACAGGTAGACGCTGGGCGCCTCGGTGGCGTGCAGCACGGTCATCGCCGCGGTGGCCGCCTCGGGGTCGGCGGCCCGGTGGCCAGGCGCGAGCGCGTGCCGCACCGCGAGCCGGCGCCGCCGCTCGACATCGCTCACCAGGCGCATGTGGCACATCCTGCCGGAGACCTCCGACAGCCCACTTGAGACGATGGGCCGAGTGAGCACCCGCGCGCGCCGTACGACGGTCCTGGTCCTGGTCGGCATCGTCCTCCTCTCCCTCAACCTCCGCCCCGCGGCCGTCAGCATCGGGCCCGTGCTCGAGGAGATCCGGGAGGCCTTCTCGATGAGCGGCCCGACGGCGGGCCTGCTGACGTCGCTGCCGGTGATCGGGTTCGCGGTGTTCGGGGCGATGGCCCCGGCCGCGGCGCACCGGATCGGGCTGCACCGGGTGACGCTGATCGCGCTCGTCGCGGCCGTCATCGGCCTCACGGGGCGCGCGCTGACCAGCAGCGAGACGGTCTTCCTGCTGCTGTCGATGCTCGCGCTGGCCGGCATGGCCATGGCCAACGTGCTGCTCCCCTCGCTGGTGAAGCTGCACTTCCCGGACCGGATCGGCATGGTGACCGCGATCTACACGACCGCGCTGTCGACCGGCCTGACGGCCGCGCTGGTGCTGACGGTCCCGATCTCCGACACGTTCGGTGGCTGGCGCTGGGGTCTCGGCGCCTGGGCGCTGGTCGCCGCGGTCGCCGCGATCCCGTGGATCGGGCTGGCCACCCACGACCGGCACCTCGAGACCACGCCGCGCACGATCTCCTTCCGCGACGTCGCCCGCACCCGGCTCGGGCAGGCGATGGCGGCGTTCTTCGGCCTCCAGTCCCTGCAGGCCTACGCGATCTTCGGCTGGTTCGCGACGCTGTGGCGCGACAACGGGTACGACGCGACGACCGCCGGGGTGCTCGCCGGCGTCCTGGCCGGCACCGCGATCCCGCTCTCGCTGTGGCTGCCCAACGTGCTGGCGAAGTCCGAGGAGCCCTGGCGGGTGCTGTTCGCCGTCATCGCGACCTACCCGGTCGGCTACGTCGGGCTGATGTTCTCCCCGCACGACCTGGCACTGCTGTGGGCGGTGATCATCGGCATCGGCACCGTGACCTTCCCGCTGATCCTGACGCTCATCGGGCTCCGGGCGCGGACGCCCGAGGGCACTGCGGCGCTGTCGGCCTTCACCCAGTCGACCGGCTACCTGATCGCCGTGGCCGGGCCGTTCGTGATCGGCGTCGTGCACACGGCCACCGGCGGCTGGACGGTGCCGCTCGTGCTGCTGCTGGTGCTGGCGCTGCCGCTCTTCGCGCTCGCGGCGTACGTGAGCCGGCCGGTCATGGTCGAGGACCAGCTGGTCAGCGACCCTGCACCGCGTTCCACACGAACGTGACCGTGGTCCGCGACCCCTGGAGGGCGTTGTCGGCAGTCGCGTCGCCGGCGGCGAGCGTGACCACGAAGTCGTAGGAGCGCTCCTCCTCCGGGTCCCAGCTGCCGAGGTCCGCGTCCAGCGCGTCGAGCGGACCGACGTAGAGCGGCTCGTTGCCGCCGCGCTCGGTGACCTGCAGGCGCAGCCGCGACGACAGCACGCCGCCGCCCGGGCCGGGCACGTCGTCGAGGTCCTCGACGGTCAGCGTGAAGTCGCCGCGGGCATCGCCGACGTTGCGGATCGACGCCGACCCCTCGACGGAGTCGCCGGGAACCATGTCGGGGGCGTCCATGATCGCCTGGTTGTCGGCGCTGTTGACCTGGTGCATGCTGCCGGACGACACGACGTTGTGCGGGTTCGCGCTCGACGAGGTGAACAGGCCCAGGGTCCAGCTGACGCCGACCAGGGACGCCACGACGAGCAGCACCAGCAGCAGCAGGATCCACGTCGCCATCGAGCGGCGTACCCACTTCAGCCGCTCGCCGATCCCGACGTCGGTCACGGCTCCGTCCCCCAGACCAGCTCGCCGTCGAGGTACGCCGTCACCCGCGTCCACGTGGCGAACTCGGTGTTGGTCGCCCAGCTGTGGTCGTCGGTCTCGTCGAAGACGCTGTAGTCCGCCTTGTGGGCGCGCAGCTGGATCGGCCCGGTCGAGCCGCCGACGCCACCCGTGCCGCCGGTGAACTCCACGTCGAGGTAGGTGTCGGCCCCCGGCCGCGCGGGGTCGACCGTGCCGAAGGTCGTGGTCACGTCGGCGCAGCCGATCTGCGCGTAGTCGCAGAAGCCGAGCATCGAGCTGGACACCGCCTCGCGGGTGAACCAGTAGCGGATCGTCACCCGGCCCATGTCGATCGGCGTGGTGCCGGTGTTGACGACCTTGAGCTGGAACTTGATCGCCTCGTTCCGGGGGTCCGGGTCGAGGTTGGCGTACTGGACCTCCAGCGCGGTCCGCTCGGCGACGCGCTCGGGCTCGGTGCCCCAGGCGAGCTGGCCGCCGACGTACGCGGTGACGTTCGGGTTGTCGGCGAAGGAGGTCTGTGCGGCGAAGCTGAAGTCGTTGTCCTGGCGGTACGTCGCGCCGTTGGGGTCGCGCAGCGCGAGCTGGTCGAGCGACGCGTCGGCGCCACCCGCGAGGCTGCCGCCGGTGAAGCCGACCTGCAGGTAGGTGTCGGCGTCGTCGCGGAGCGTGGTCAGGCGCGTGACGCCGAGCGACACCTGCCCGCACCCGAACGCCGCGTAGTAGCACGCCGGGACCGGGTCTCCGGTGCGGTTGTCGGCGGTGAACCAGTAGCGGAGGGTGACCTGCGACAGGTCGACGGGCTGGTCGCCGGTGTTGCGGAGTCGCAGGCCGAACTGGATCTGCGCGCCGGAGGCCCCGTTGTCGTTGGTGCGCGACTGGACGCGCAGGCCCGACGTGGGGAAGCTGCCGGCGGCGGTGAGCTCCTGGGGGTTGCTCCCGTGCACGGTGAACGCGCCGGCGGCGATGCCGGCCGCGACGAGCACCGTCGCGACGGCCGCCGCGGCCACCGCCCACGCGCGCCTCACGGAGCCACCTCCTCGCGCTCGGCCTGCTCGGTCGCCCGCTCCTCGCGGACCGCGTCACCGGAGACGCGCCACAGCGTCACGACGATGTAGACGACCAGCGCGAACGCCGGGAGCGCGATGAGCAGCAGCTGCACCCACCGCACCTGGAGGGCCATGTAGAAGTAACCGACGTACGGGAGGTGGTGGGCGACCCTCGGCTGCTGGTCGCCGTCGAGCACCATCCGCCAGGGGTCGGGGTCGGGGTTGGCGTCGCCCTGGGTGCGGATCACCCGCTGGCCCGGGTGGCTGCTGCCGTCGTCGGCGACGGTGATCTGGATGATCCGGTGCGTCACCGGGCTGCTGATGTCGTACTCCGGGGGCGGGACGAACGTGATGACGTCGCCGATCTCGAGGTCGGCGACGGGCACGACCTCGTCGTACACGACCGACCCGACCGGGATCGCGGGCTCCATCGACCCGGAGATGATCACGTAGCGCTCGTAGCCGAGCAGGGTCGGCAGCACCATCAGGGCCGCGAGCAGGAGCGCCCCGACCATCAGCACCCCGGTCAGGACGGAGACGATCCGCCGGCCCCTGCCGCCTGCGCTCACGAGGCGGACTCCAGGATCCACCGGAACTCCAGGCTCGTGCTGGCGCCGGCCAGTGCCGGGTCGGTCTCCTCGGCCGGCCACGTGACCGTGAGCGAGAAGGTCCGCTGCTCGCCGTCCTCGAGGAGCCCGAGGTCGAGCCGGTCGAGGCCGGTGAGCGGTCCGTCGTACGCCGCGCCGCCGGCAGCGGGGTCGGTCTGCCGCACGGACACCTGGAGGACGCGAGCGAGCCGGGAGGTCTGCTGGACGCCGTCGGCACTGAGCAGGAGCCGTCCGCGGAACCCCGTGTTCGTGACGCTCTGCGTCCCCGAGCGGGCGTCACCCGGGCGCAGTCCGGCGCCGTCGACGAGCTGCCCGCTCTGCGCGAGCTCGATCCCCATCGTCGCGGCGGCGAACTGGTTGCCGGGCGACCTCGAGGTCGAGGTGAAGTAGGCGCCCGAGAACCCCACCACCGCGACCACGACCAGCGCGATCACGCCGATCGCGATCAGCAGCACCAGCAGCCGCCGGTCCCGGAGGAGGCTCGGCTCGGGTCCCGCGCTGCGGGTCGGGTCGGTGGTGTCGTCTGGCCCAGGGGGCTCGGGGGGCTCGGTGGGCGCGGGCGTCGATGCCACGCTCCTCGCCTCAGCTGGTGCTCTGGGTGGCGTCCCAGGTGAAGTCGACCGTGCTCCGGGCGTCCTGGTACTCGTTGCCGCTGGCGGCGTCGAAGGTCACGGTGAAGGTGTAGGTGTGGGACTCACCCGCCCCCCAGGTGCCGAGGTCGGCCGTGCTGAAGTCGCTGAGCAGACCGTTGTAGACCTCGGTCGCGCCGTCGGTGACGACGAGCGTCAGGACGGAGGAGAACGCCGGGTCGGCGGGCTCGTCGACGAGGTTGCTGGCGGTGAGCGTGAAGTCACCGTCGGCGTCACCGACGTTCTCGAGCGTCACCGTGCCGGTGCCGGACTCGCCGGGCAGGAGGTTCTGGACCGTGAGGATGGCCTGGCCGTCGGCGGAGTTGTCCATCTCCATGATGCCGCTCGCGGTCACGTTGCCCGGGTTCGCCGACGAGCTCGTGAAGAGGGAGAACGAGAACACGACGACGATCGCCGCGACGAGCAGGACGACGACCGCGACGACGACCCGCCGGGAGTTGCGGGCCATCCACTTGAGCCGTTCCTCCGTCGTCGGCTCGGCAGGCGGCGTCGCCCGGGTCGGCTCAGGGGTCGGTGAAGTCGTCATCGTTGCCTCCCTTGTAGTGGCGTGCACGTCAGCGACGCCCGGAAGGGCCCCGTTCCCCCTGTCGCTCCTCGGAGCCTAGGTCTGGCCATCGGCGCGGCCGATCACCCGGATCGGGTGATCGCAGGTCAGCCGAGGGCGGCGACCAGGGCGAGGTAGGTGGCGTCGACGTCGGCACCGGCCTCGACCACGACGACGTCGCCCGCCGAGCGCGCCGACCCGGCGAGCCGGCGGTCGAGCTCGTCGATCCGGGCGCCGCCGCCGTCCCGCGCGACCTGGGCGCCGATCACCGCGTTCAGCTGGTCGCCGGCCGGCCTGCGGGAGAAGCGGTCCCCGGCGACGCCCGGCGGGGCCTGCAGCAGGACGTGCACGTAGGTGTGACCGCCGTCCACGGCCGTCGACCGGAAGCGGGCGCGCTCCCCTTCGTCCGCCAGCAGCTGCGGCAGCACCACGTCGCGGCCACCGTCGAGGTGGGCGCGGATCATCGCCAGCGTCACCGGACGGATGATCGCTCCCGTCCCGGCGAAGTCGTCGGCCCAGCCGCCGACGAGGCACCGCAGCCGGTCGACGTCACAGCACAGCACGCCGGGGTGCTCGGCGACGTACCGCTCGGCGAGCGTGCTCTTGCCGACGCCCGGTGCGCCGTTGAGGTGGATCAGCCTGGCCACCCGCCGGAGCCTACGGCCGGAGCGGCGGACGACATCAGACCACGGACAACGGGAGCAGCTTCTGGCCGGTGGGGCCGATCTGGATCTCGGTGCCCATCTCGGGGCACACGCCGCAGTCGTAGCAGGGCGTCCAGCGGCAGTCCTCGACCTCGATGTCGGCGCCGTCGGCTGCCGCGAGGGCGTCCTCCCAGTCGGCCCACAGCCAGTCCTTGTCGAGGCCCGAGTCGAGGTGGTCCCAGGGCAGGACCTCGTCGTACTCGCGCTCGCGGGTGGTGAACCAGTCGAGGTCGACGCCGGTGCCGGCCAGCGCCGACGTCGCGGAGTCGACCCAGCGGTCGTAGGAGAAGTGCTCGCTCCAGCCGTCGAAGCGGCCACCGTCGCGCCACACGGCCTCGATGATCCGGCCGACCCGCCGGTCGCCGCGGGACAGCAGTCCCTCGATGATGCCGGGCTTGCCGTCGTGGTAGCGGAAGCCGATCGCGCGGCCGAACTTCTTGTCGTCGCGCACCGTGTCGCGCAGCTTCTTCAGCCGCTCGTCGGTGGTCTCGTGGTCGAGCTGCGCGGCCCACTGGAAGGGCGTGTGCGGCTTGGGCACGAAGCCACCGATCGAGACCGTGCAGCGGATGTCGTTGCGGCCGGAGACCTCGCGCCCCTTGGCGATGACCTTCTTGGCGAGCTCGGCGACCTGGAGGACGTCCTCGTCGGTCTCGGTCGGCAGGCCGACCATGAAGTAGAGCTTCACCTGCCGCCAGCCGTGGGAGTACGCCGTGGCCACGGTGCGGATCAGGTCCTCCTCCGTGACCATCTTGTTGATCACCCGGCGCATCCGCTCGCTGCCGCCCTCCGGGGCGAACGTCAGGCCGGAGCGGCGGCCGTTGCGGGAGAACTCGTTGGCGAGCGTGATGTTGAAGGCATCGACGCGGGTCGAGGGCAGCGACAGCGAGACGTTCGAGCCCTCGTAGCGGTCGGCCAGACCCTTGGCGACGTCGCCGATCTCGGTGTGGTCGGCGCTGGAGAGCGACAGCAGGCCGACCTCCTCGAAGCCGGACTTGCGGATGCCGTTCTCGACCAT
>Ga0164308_10001585_pt1 | contig 12105 bp, 14 predicted proteins | sample Whisoiple_246_MG_FD_109983 | JGI IMG/M metagenome (GOLD analysis project Ga0164308, IMG submission 109983) | Soil microbial communities amended with fresh organic matter from upstate New York, USA - Whitman soil sample_246_MG | ecosystem: Environmental > Terrestrial > Soil > Unclassified >... | reverse complement strand
GCGGTACAAGGACTTCTACGACCGCCTCGAGGCCGCCGGCTTCCAGCACGACTGGGGCGACGACGGGTCCGGGCTCTTCATGAAGTACCTGCGCCGCGGCTCCGGCTACTACATCGACGTCGGCTCGGCCGACCTCGTGGCCGACGGCGAGGTGAAGCTGGCCCACGGGCAGGTCGACCACCTGACCGAGGACGCCGTGGTGCTGGCCGACGGCACCGAGCTGCCGGCCGACCTCGTCGTCTACGCCACCGGGTACGGCTCGATGAACGGCTGGGCCGCCGACCTGATCTCCCAGGAGGTCGCCGACCGGGTCGGCAAGGTCTGGGGCCTCGGCTCGGCCACCACCAAGGACCCCGGCCCCTGGGAGGGCGAGCAGCGCCACATGTGGAAGCCGACCCAGCAGGAGGCGCTGTGGTTCCACGGCGGCAACCTGCACCAGTCACGGCACTACTCGCTCTACCTGGCCCTGCAGCTCAAGGCACGGTTCGAGGGCATCCCCACCCCGGTGCACGGCCTGCAGGAGGTGCACCACCTGAGCTGACCGCGCGGGGTCCGGCCGGCGGCCGGGCCCCGCGGGGTCGCCCCACGTCCCAGGTGTGACCAGTCGGTCAGGTGTGGACGGGCGATCAGGTGTGGACGGGCGACCAGAAGACCGCGACGGCGATGTTGGCGAGCGTGAGCAGCAGCAGGCCGGCCCACAGCCCCTGGGGGATCCGCTCCTTGCGGACGTTGGCCATCACCAGCACGAGGATGACCAGTCCGATCGCGAACTTCACCCCGACCTTGGCGTGGTCGACCGAGTCGTCATCCGCCTCGAGGACCCCGACGAGCAGCAGGCCGGCGACGAAGGCGGTGCCGATCCCGTCGCGCATGGCCGGGTTGACGACCTTCTCGGGGAGCCGCGCCTGGACGAGCAGACCGCCGAGGAGCGACGCGAAGCCCACGATGTGGATGAACAGCAGCACCAGCCGCACAGTCTCCATGCGCAGACCCTAGGCCCACCGAAGGGCCCACCGATGCGTCCAGCCATGGGCCCACGCGCCTTGTTGCACATTGTTTGCAACTGGGAACGACGCGCTCCTAGGATGTCGGCGTGACCCCGACGACGATCGACCGCCCCGCCCGTCGACCGCTCACCCCGGCACAGCGGGCCAGCCTGGTCCGCACCCTCGGGTTCGTCCTCTTCCTGCACGTGGTGGGCTGGGGCCTGCTGCTGGGCTTCGTGGCACCGCACGGCTACCGGGTCGGGGGGCAGCTGCTCGGGGTCGGCCTCGGCATCACGGCGTACACCCTGGGCATGCGGCACGCCTTCGACGCCGACCACATCGCCGCCATCGACAACACCACCCGCAAGCTGATGTCCGAGGGGCAGCGGCCGATGAGCACCGGCTTCTGGTTCAGCCTCGGACACTCCTCGGTCGTCTTCGTGATGGTGCTCGGGATCGCGCTCGGCGTGCGCGCGCTCTCCCGCGGGATCGGCAACGACAGCTCGACGCTGCAGCAGGTCACCGGGGTGTGGGGCACCACCGTCAGCGGCGTCTTCCTGCTGCTGATCGGGCTGATCAACCTCGCCGCGCTGATCGGCATCGTCGGCGTCTTCCGCGGCATGCGCCGCGGTGAGTACGACGAGGCGGAGCTCGAGCGCCAGCTCGACAGGCGTGGCTTCCTCAACCGGATCCTGGGCCGGGTCACGCGCGCGGTCTCCAAGCCGTGGCACATGTTCCCCACGGGATTCCTCTTCGGCCTCGGCTTCGACACGGTCTCCGAGATCGGCCTGCTCGTGATCGCCGGCGGGGCGGTCGCGGCCAACCTGCCCTGGTGGGCGGTGCTGACCCTGCCGGTGCTCTTCGCCGCCGGGATGTCCCTGCTCGACACCCTCGACGGCGCGTTCATGACCATGGCCTACGGGTGGGCGTTCTCCCGGCCGGTCCGCAAGATCTACTACAACATCACCGTCACGGCGCTGTCCGTCGCGGTCGCGCTCATCATCGGCGGCATCGAGATCGTCCAGCTCATCGCGAAGCAGGCCGGCATCACGCACGGCCCGGTGGCGGCGGTCGCCCGGCTGGACCTCAACCACGTGGGCTACGGCATCGTCGCGCTCTTCGTGGTCACCTGGGCGGTCTCGGTGACGGTGTGGCGGGTCGGCCGCATCGACGAGCGGTGGAGCGCCGGGCTCACCCGCAGCTGACCCTCAGAGCAACCTTCGGTCGGAGGCCCAGCGGGTCAGCTCGTGCCGCGAGGACAGCTGCAGCTTGCGCAGCACGCTGGACATGTGGGTCTCCACCGTCTTGATGGAGATGAACAGCTCCTTGGCGACCTCCTTGTAGGCGTAGCCGCGCGCGATCAGCCGCATCACCTCGCGCTCCCGCTCGGTGAGCCGGTCGAGGTCCTCGTCGACGGCCGCGACGTCGATGGTCCCGGCGAAGGCGTCGAGCACGAAGCCGGCCAGCCGGGGCGAGAAGACGGCGTCGCCCTCGGCGACCCGCCGGATCGCCTGCACCAGCTCGGGCCCGGTGATGGTCTTGGTGACGTAGCCCCGGGCGCCGCCCCGGATGGTGCCGATCACGTCCTCGGCCGCGTCGCTGACCGACAGCGCCAGGTAGCGCGAGTCCGGCCACGGCATCCGTCGCATCACCTCGGCCCCGCCGCCGCCGGGCAGGTGCACGTCGAGCAGCACCACGTCGGGGTGGTGCGCCGCGATCGCGGCCACGGCCTCGTCGACGTCGGCAGCCTCCGCCTTGATGGCGACGACGCCGGCGCCGGTCGCCTCGAGCTCGGCCCGGACCCCCCGCCGGAACATCGCGTGGTCGTCGACGATCACGACGCTCACCGGGACCTGCTCACTCATCAACGTCCTCCTGTCGGGCCCCGCGGGGCTGGCGGGGCAGGTGCAGGCGCACCTCGGTCCCCTCGCCGATCGTCGACCGCACCTCGGCCGATCCGCCGTGCCGGTCCATCCGGTCGACGATGCTGTGGCGTACGCCGTACCGGTCCGTCGGCGTGGCCTCCGGGTCGAAGCCGCGGCCGCGGTCGCGGACGAAGACGTCGACCGCCGACGGCGACACCTCGGCGTACACGTCGACGCGGCCGGCGCCGGCGTGCTTCGCGGCGTTGGTCACCGCCTCGCGGGTGGCGGCGACGATGGCACGCAGGGACTCGTCGAAGTCGCAGTCCCCCACGGTCACCAGGTCCACCGAGACCCCGTGGGCGTCCTCGACCGCGGCGGTCGCGCCGCGCAGCGCGCTGGCCAGCGAGCTCTCGTCGGTCGACTCCCCCGAGTAGAGCCAGGAGCGCAGGTCGCGCTCCTGCGAGCGGGCCAGCCTGGCCACCGTGGGGCCGTCGTCGGCGTTCTTCTGGATCAGGGCCAGCGTCTGCAGCACCGAGTCGTGGAGGTGGGCAGCGACGTCGGCCCGCTCCTGCGTGCGGACCCGCTCCGCGCGCTCGGCGGTCAGGTCCGAGGCGAGCCGGTAGACCCACGGCCCGACCACGATCGCGATGCCGACCACCCCGAGAACGGCCGCGACGCCCACGTCTCGCGCGACGCTGAGCGACCCGCCGCGGAAGGCGAAGAGCACCAGCGCGGTCACCACGAGGCCGATGCCGGCGGCGAGACGGCCGTACGCCGCCCACCCGCCGTTGCCGAGCACCACCCGCACCGGGTCGATCCGTCCGGTGGTGTCCAGCCAGCGCTCGCGCTGGGCCTCGTCGGCCTGCCGCCACAGCAGCGCGATGCCGATGACGCCGATGAACAGCGGCCAGAAGAGGGCACCCCTGCCGAAGACCGCCTCGACCACCAGGACGCCACCGAAGGCCAGCGCCGCCAGGGCGATCGCCGGACCCATGTCGCCGAGCCGACGCATCCGGCCGGGGCGCAGGCCGCCCCGCGAGGCACTCTCGAGGCCGGGCGCCTCGGTCTCGAAGCGGGAGTCGGAGGGCAGGACCAGCCACAGGCCGGCGTACAACGCGACCCCCAGGCCGCCGAGCAGTGCGGTGAGCACGAACGCCGCCCGCACCCAGAGCACCGGCACCGCCAGGTGGCGCGCCAGTCCGGCCGCCACGCCGCCGATGATCGGCTCCTGCGCGTCGCGGGTCGCGCGACGGACGTCCCGCGGCACGGCGGGATGCTCGGTGGTGGGTGCGGTGCTCATCTCGGCTCAATCGTCACACAGCGGCCGGGCCGCGACCATGAGGACGAACCCCGACGCGACCCTGACCCCCGGGACCACCGGACCCTCCGGGATCAGGGTCGTCCCCGATGGTGCCGGGCCCCCGCGGGCAGCAGGCTGGAGCCATGACAACGACACCGCCCGAAGCCCCGTCCGGGGCCGACACCCCGCAGGACGGCGGCCCGCGGGTGACCCGCGACGAGGTCCGCGACCTCGGCCGCCTCCGCCGCAGCGTCACCGACCGCAAGGTGGCCGGCGTGGCCGGCGGCCTGGCCCGCCACCTCGACATCGACCCCGTCATCCTGCGGGTCGCCTTCGTGGTGCTGGTGTTCTTCGGCGGTGCCGGCCTGATCGTGTACGCCGCATGCTGGCTGCTGGTGCCCGAGGAGGGCAGCGACACCGCCCCCTTCCACCTCGACGACCGCAGCCGGACCGTGGCCCTGGCGGTGGCCGGGATCCTGGGGCTCGCCGCCCTGCTCGGCCACTCGTGGGGGGCGTTCGGCTTCCCGTGGCCGCTCGCCGTGATCGCCCTGCTGGCGGTCATCCTGCTGACGCGCCGGGATGCGAAGCGGACCCCGCCGCCGGCGTACGGACCGCGAGGCTACGGACCGCCCGCCTACGGACCGCCTACCTACGGGCGGCCCGCCTACGGGCCCCCGACGGCCGAGTCGCAGACCCACGAGCAGGCGGTGCCCCCCGCTTATCCGCCCGCGTATCCCCCGACCTCTCCTCCGACCTCTCTTCCGGGCCATCCGCCGGCCGGCTGGACGGTCCCGGCGTCGGTCCCCCCTCGCTCCCCGCGCAAGCGCGGACCGATCCTGTTCTGGTTCACCCTGGCCCTGATCGCCCTCGCCGAGGGCGTGCTCGGGATCGTCGACCTCGCGGGGGCCTCCGTGGCCGGCCCGGCCTACCCGGCCCTGGCGGTCGGCATCACCGGGCTGATGCTGCTGGTGGGTGCCTTCTGGGGCCGCGCCGGCGGGTTGATCCTGATCGGCCTGGTGTCCGCCGTGGCGCTGGCCGGCACGACCGTCGCCGACCGGTGGGACGGCACCACGCTGCACGCGACACCGACCTCGGCGTCCCACGTGCGCGACAGCTACGACATCTCCAACGGCGAGATCGTGCTCGACCTCACCGACGTGAGCAGCCTCAGCGCCCTCGACGGCCGCACGGTGCACCTGCGCGGCGACGTCGGCCACCTCGAGGTCATCGTGCCCGACGGGCTCGACACGACCGTCCACGCGAAGGTCCACGGGCCGGGTGCCATCAGGCTCTTCGGCCAGGACTCGGGTGGCGTCGACGTGACGATGAACCGGCAGCACGACGGCGGCCGCACGGCGCCCGAGCTCACCATCGACGCCGACCTGAGCGTCGGGCAGATCGAGGTTCACCAGTGATGAAGGAGACGACCATGAGCGACGTCGACCAGACCATTGACCGGCCCAGCGATCGGCCCAGCGACCGGCCCAGCGGCCGCCACCCAGTCAGCATCGGACACCTGGTCATGGGCCTGGCGTTCCTCGGCCTGGTCGCGGTGTGGGCCCTGGTCCAGGGCGGCGTGGTCGACAACCGCGACATCCGGTGGCTGCTGCCCCTCCCCTGGGTCGTGGCCGGCATCGTCGGCCTGCTGGCCACCACGCTGACGAGCCGGGACCGCTGGGGAACCCGCCGGACCGGGTGGGTCGGTGACCAGCCCGGCCACTGGGGAAATCACCAGTCCGGCTGGGTCGGCGACGGCCCCGCCACCGGGGCGACCCCCGAGCCCACCACCGAGACCAGCACCGAGACCAGCACCGAGATCACCACCCCGATCGAGCAGGACCCCACCGAGGAGAACAGATGAGCACCCCGCAGCCCGCCCCCACCAGTCCCAGGCGCCTGGTCCGACGGCGCGACGACCGGATGATCGCGGGCGTCTGCTCCGGGGTGGCGGCCTACCTGGGCGTCGACGTGACGCTGGTCCGGCTGATCACGGTCCTCGGTGCGATCTTCGGCTTCGGCACCTTCATCGTCGCCTACGTCGTCGGCTGGCTGCTGATCCCCGAGGAGTGATCGACCCACGTGTCCCGGGCACCGGCCACCCGGTCGGGGTGGTCGGTGATCAGCCCGTCGACGCCCAGGTCGAGCAGGTGACGCGTCTCGGCGGCCAGGTCGCCGTGTCGACGGCCGCCCTCGCCCGACCGGAAGGCCCGGCCGAGGAAGCGGTTCTCGGCCCGCAGCGTCCAGGCGTGGACCGTGAGCCACTCGCGATGTGCACGGCGCACCAGCCGGCGCCCCAGCCCCTCGCGCAGCAACAGGTCCTTGCGGGCGCCGATCCCGTCGGCGTACGCCGCGATGCCGGCCAGCCGGGCGCGGGTGACCTGCTCACGGCGATCGACGAGCTGCACCAGCGGCACCCGGACCTGTCCGGCGAGCCGGCGCAGCACCTCGTCCTCGAAGGCCATCACGCTCACGCGCGACCGGTCGTGGTCGAGCCCCAGCCGACGCAGGGCGTCGTGCACCAGCGCGTCCAGCGGCAGCCCGGCCGCCTGGTGGTGCGCCGCGTGCTTGAGCTCGGCCAGCACCCCCACCGACCTGCCGTGCACCGCGGACTCGGCGCGGACCAGTCGCACCACCTCCTCGAAGGTGGCGACCCGGTGCCGCCCGTCGTGGGCCGCACTGCCGGCCCGGGCGCGCGGCATCCGCTCCCTCGCGGTGAGCGTCCTGAGCTCCGCCAGGTCGAGGTCCTGGACGAACCAGCCCGTCACCGGCTCCCCGTCGACCACCTTGGTGGTGCGGCGTGAGGCGAGCTCGGGGCGGGTGGCCACGTCGGTGGTGCGGCTGAGCTCGAGGTCGTGCCGGACGACGAGCACGCCGTCGCGGGTGGCGACCAGGTCGAGCTCGACGTCGTCGGCTCCCTGGGCCACGCCGACCCGGAAGGCCTCGAGGGTGTGCTCGGGCCGGTAGCCGCTGGCCCCGCGGTGGGCGGCCACCGCGGGCGTCACGACGAGCGGGGACGAGACGGGGGCACGGGAGGAGAGCAAGGAGGCGGTCACACCGTCAGCAGACCGGCCCGAGGTGGATCCGCAGCGGGATCGACGTGAACCCCGGATGACCGTCGGCGTACACCCCCGTCAGGATGGGGCGATGACGCTGCCCAGCCTCGGTGCCCTGACCTCCCTGCCCACCTCCGAGCACCTCCACCTGCTCGGTGACCCCGTCGCGGCGATGCTCGGCGGGTGGCCGCAAGCCGCCCGGGTCGCGGTCGTGGAGATCGACCCGGAGCTCGCCGACACCGCCGCGATGTCCGAGGCCTACGACGTGCCGCTCACCGCGAGCGCCAACTGCGTGGTGGTCGCCGGCCGTCGCGGCGGCGAGGAGCGGGTCGCGGCCTGTGTCGTCCGCGCCGACACCCGCGCCGACGTCAACAACCTGGTCAAGCGGACGCTCGACGTGCGCAAGGCGTCGTTCCTGTCCACCGACCGCGCGGTCGAGGAGTCCGGGATGGAGTACGGCGGCATCACCCCGCTGGGGCTGCCCGCGCACTGGCGGGTGCTGGTCGACGCGCGCGTCGTCGACATCGAGGTGGCGGTCGTCGGGTCCGGCGTACGCCGTTCGAAGCTGCTGCTGCCGGGCCACCTGATCGCGGAGCTCCCGGGCGCTGAGGTGGTCGACGGCCTCGGGGTGTGAGACGCGCGCACGTTCGTGGTCCAGAATGCGCCCATGGGAGATGAGACGGACAAGAAGTCGGGGCGGGACGAGTCCGATGAGGAGCGCCTCGACCGCAAGTGGAACGACCTGCTCCAGGAGCTGCGCGTCATGCAGACCGGCGCCCAGCTGACGGCGGGATTCCTGCTGACGCTGCCGTTCCAGCAGATGTTCGGCAGCCTCGACCACTTCCAGAAGGGTCTCTACCTCGTCCTGGTCCTGACGGCCGCCCTCACGACGGCGACCGTGATGGCCCCGGTCGCGGTGCACCGCCGGTTGTCGGGCGAGCACGTCAAGGAGCGCGTGGTCGCCACCGCGCACCGGCTGGTCCACCTGGTGCTGCTGGGGGTCTCGACGCTGATCGCCGGGATGGCGCTGCTGATCTTCGACGTGGTCGTCGACCGCACCTGGGCGGTGACCGTGGCGCTCGTGCTGCTCACCTACCTGGTCACCGTGCTGGTGGTGCTGCCGTCCCGGCTCTCCGACGAGAAGTTCTGACCCGTGCGGCCCGGCCTGCGTGCGGTGGTCAGCGTCCTGCTGCTGGCAGGGCTGGCCGCCGGGTGCGGGCCGGGTGATGGGCCGGACGCGTCGCCGAGCTCCTCGTCACCGGCCTCGTCACCAGCCTCCGCATCGCCGCCGGTGCCCACGCTGACACCCATCGAGCTGCCGCCGCCGGGGCCGCCGACCGGCAAGCTCCTCGCCGACCTGCGCCAGTCCTCGCGGGACGCCGCGCTGGGGCGGATGGAGGTGTGGATCGGCAACGACACCCGCCACGACGTCACCCCAACCCGGATCCGCTACACCGACCCCCGCTTCCGCCGTCCGGTCGCCGGCGAGCGGCTGCGTCTCAACCCGTCGCGCTCCGAGCGTGGCTACCCGCTCACCCTGCCGACGCGACCAGTGTGCGGCGCGCACCACGGTCCCGCACGGCTCAGCGTGACCTACGGCGGCCGGACGGTCTCGCTGCCGGTCACCGACGACAACGACATCGTGGCGCGGTACGTCGCCTCACGCTGCCTCGAGCTCGCCGTCGAGCGGGTGGCGGTGCTGGAGTTCGCCGACCAGGTGCCCACCGACGGCACCGGGGAGGGAGCGACCGGGACCCTGACCCTCCTCGCCCGCCCCACCGGCGCGGCCGGGCACGTGCTGCGGATCGACTCGGTGGGCGGCACGCCCCTGCTCGGCGCCGCGGGCCGGGCGTGGCGTCCCCGGGTGACGGTGCGGGGGGACGGCCCGGTCCGGCGCATCGAGCTGCCGGTCCGGCCGGCACGCTGCGACGACCACGTCTTCATGGAGTCGGGGGGCGCCACGGCGTTCCTCGTCTCGCTGCACCTCGACGGCCGGCCGGGGAGCCTCGTGGTCCGGATGAGCCCGACCGGCGCCCGCGCAGCCATCGGCTTCGCGCGGGACTCCTGCGGTCTCTGACCAGCCCGGACCTATCCGGCCGGCACCCCGGACGCGGTCGTCGTCGGCACCTGCTCGCCCGCCTCCACAGCGAACGGCAGCGTGTTGGCCGCGGGAGGAAGCGGGCAGGTGGCGAACTCGGTGTAGGCGCACGGCATGTTGAACGCGCGGTTGAAGTCGAGGTGCACGAGGCCGTCAAGCGAAGGCAGCGCGGTCAGGAGCTGACGGCTGGCCGGGTAGGTGGTGATGCCCGACGTGGCGTCGCGGAACAGGATCCACAGCGAGCCGTCGTCCTCTCCCCAGGCCACCAGCCGGTGCTCGCTGCCGGCGTGATCGAAGACGACGTCGCCCACGGCATCGCCGTCGGCCGCCCGGTAGGGCTGGTACCGGGCAGGCACGACCCACACGGGGTCGGGGGCGTAGCAGGGGGTGCCGCGGTAGGCGCGCAGGTTCGGCGAGTCCGGATGCCGTGGGCGGACGATGGTGCGTCCCCCGCGGTCGGCCACCTGCGCGACGGCATCGCCGAAGGTCACGGTCAGCCCGACGTCGTCGAGCGGTCCGAGACGGTGCACGCCCTCGGTCAGCAGGGTGCTCCCGGCAGCCAGGGCCTCGTCCGGGCCCAGGGTGACGGTCGCGCCGTGCTCGTCGGAGCACCACTCGCCGGGGACGTCGTCGAAGCCCTGGGGCGTGGCAGTGAGCCAGTGGATCGCGGTGATCGCCAGCCACCCGTGCGGGTCCCGCAGCCTCGTCTCCCGGGCGTCACGCCACCCCTGCCAGTCGCTGAGGAACTCGCTCACCGCGGCATCGTGTCAGGCCCGGTCCAGTCGGGTCCCGTCGGTACGCCGCGAACCGGCACGTCGGGCCCGACCCGTGGGCTCGCATCACCCGGGCATCGCTCGAGCACTCCACCGACGGCGGCAAGCACTGGACCACTGCTCGGCTGGCACGCATCTCGCCGACCTCGTTCCGGGTCAGGTACCGCAACCCGTCCGCGCGCGAGGCACACCGCTACATGAGCCTTCGCGTGGTGGGTCGCGACGCCCGCGGGAACGGCGTACGAGAAACCGCGGTCGACGTCTACCGCCTGCGCTGACCCACTGCGATGAGTCTGAGCACCTTGTCGGGTCAGTCCCGGCATGGGAACCGTGATCATGCACGCAGTGGCATCTCTGGACGGCTTCATCGCTGACGAGAACGACGACGTGGGGCCGCTGTTCGAGTGGTACTTCAACGGCGACACCCCCATCGTCGAGGACGCGCAGGGCGAAGGACACGGGCCGTTCCGGATCAGCCGGCGCTCCCACGAGTACGTCAGCGCGATGTGGGGCAGCATCGGGGCCACGATCCAGGGGCGGCACCTGTTCGACCTGACCAACGGCTGGGAGGCCGACCCACCGGCCGGCGAGCACCTGGTCGTGGTGTCGCACCGGCCCAAGCCGCAGGGTTGGCACCCCGAGGCCGACGTCCCGTTCTTCGACGACGTCGCCGCGGCGGTCGAGGAGGCGAAGAAGCGTGCCGGTGACCGTGTGGTCGCGCTCTGCGCCGGGAACGTCGGAGGGCAGGCGCTGGCGCTCGGCCTCGTGGACGAGGTGGCGATCGACGTCGTACCGGTGGTGTTCGGCAGGGGCAAGCGGTACTTCGGCCCGGTCGACTCGCAGACCCTGCTCGAGGACCCCTACGTCGTCATCCCGGGCGACAGGGTCCTCCACCTGCGCTACCGCGTCCGCCGCTGAGAGGTCAGGACCGGAAGCGTCGCTGCAGGTCGGCATAGCCGATCGCACCGTCGAGGAAGCCGAGCGTCCCGGTGTCGAGCAGCTCCCGTCCCGCGCGCTCCAGCGTGCTGAGCGTGGCCCGGGCGAGGCTGCCGCCGAGGCTGACGCGCCTGACGCCGAGGGAGAAGAGCGTGGGCGCGTCGATGGTGTTCGCCAGCCCCGCCACCACGTTGAGCGGGCCGGGAACGGCGGCGGCGAGCCGGCGGATCGTGTCCTCCTCGACGACACCGGGCACGAACACGCAGTCGGCCCCCGCGTCGACGTACCGGACGGCCCGATCGACCGTCTGCGCGAAGACGTCCCCGGTCGCGCCGGCGAAGTAGGTGTCGGTCCGGGCGTTCAGGACGAAGGTGCCGCGGGGCGCCGCGGCTCGCGCGGCCGCGATGCGGTCGACCGCCTCGTCGACGCCGAACAGGCCGCCATCTGCGGCGTCCTCGATGTTGGCGCCCACCACCCCGAGCTCCACGGCCAGGGCCACGGTGCGGCCGACGTCGGCCGCCGTCTCGCCGTATCCCGCTTCGAGGTCGGCCGTCACCGGCACGCTCACTGCTGCCGCGATGCGACCGATGTGCTCGAGCATCCTGTCGCGGTCCATCGCTCCGCCGTCCGGGACACCGCAGGACCACGCAATGCCTGCGCTGGTCGTGGCGATGGCCGGGAAGCCGACCTGCTCGAGGATGCGCGCGGAGCCCGGGTCCCAGGCGTTGGGGAGCACGAAGCCCGGACCGGCGTGCAGGGCCAGGAGAGCGGCCGCCTTCTCGTGCGTGGGCACGACCCCATGATCGGGGATCGCGGGCGCTGGCGACACCCCTCGCCCGGAGACGTCGGTCGCCCGCCGCCCCCGTCGGCTAGGGCTGCAACGCGTAGCAGAACGTCTGGCCCTCGAACTGCGGATGTGGACCGTGGATCGCGACGACCTCCCCGTCCGAGTCGAAGACGAGCTGGCCCGCGTCGTGCTGGACCAGCCCCGGGCCGGTCCCCTGGATGTGCACCGTGTCCCCGACCGTGCGCGCCGTTCCGTCCGGGTAGAAGGTGTCCATCCACTTGTCCCGCTCCACGATCGTGTGCCCGTT
>Ga0164308_10001584_pt1 | contig 12106 bp, 9 predicted proteins | sample Whisoiple_246_MG_FD_109983 | JGI IMG/M metagenome (GOLD analysis project Ga0164308, IMG submission 109983) | Soil microbial communities amended with fresh organic matter from upstate New York, USA - Whitman soil sample_246_MG | ecosystem: Environmental > Terrestrial > Soil > Unclassified >... | reverse complement strand
TAAACTACTTTTTTAATAGCTTAGTCTTTGTTAATTAAATACAATTGTGCGGTTTTCATGCACTAAAATGCGGTCTTCTAAATGCCATTTTACAGCACGTGCGAGCACCGTACGTTCAATTAAGCGGCCTTTTTTCTTTAAGTCATCCGCATCATCACGGTGGTTCACGCGTTCAATATCTTGTTCAATAATTGGTCCTTCATCCAAGTCGTCCGTTACATAGTGAGACGTAGCACCAATTAATTTTACACCTCGTTGATATGCGCGTTCATAGGGGCGTGCTCCGATGAATGCCGGTAAGAATGAATGGTGAATATTAATGATACGATATGGATTTTCAGCCACAAAAGTCGGCGTTAAAATTTGCATATAACGCGCCAAGATAATTACGTCAATATTATAATCTTTTAATACCTGCAGCTGTTTGGCTTCTGCTTCTTGGCGAATGTCTTTTGTCGCCGGTATATGCTTAAACGGTATACCGAATGATTCAACCACTTCGCGCGCATCTTCGTGATTGCTCACAACGACAGCGATGTCTGTCATCAAATCTCCGCTTTCCCATGCCCACAGCAGCTCTAGTAGACAATGAGGCTCCTTTGACACAAAAATAGCTGTTTTTTTCAAATTATGAGCATATGTAAACTGCCAGTTCATTGAAAACGTATCGGCAATTTTTTTGAAGCTTTCTTCTAGCTTTACTTCTTTAGCTAATAAATCCTCACATTCAAATTCGAAACGGATAAAAAACATCCCCCCTTCATGGTTCGTTGAATGTTGACTTGATTCTACAATATTTGCACCGTGCTCATGTAAAAACGTAGACACAGCGGCTACAATACCCGGTTTGTCCGGACAGCTAATTAGCAGCCGACCGCGATTTTTATATTTCTCTTTATATGAAGTTAAATGTTTTTGAATATGCGATTTCATGTAATTCCCTCTCTTTTTTTAAATATACAGACAATTGTACCATTATCCTTGCAGCGATGCGACATTGAAATAAGGCTTTGACAAAAGAAAGCCGAAACGTTTGCTTCAGCTTGTGTACTTGTTGTTCTAACATCTACTCCCATCAAATCGTTCATTCACTCACCTTTACGTTCTACACATACCTAAAATGAGTGTTTCCTAAAGTGCTGTAGCTCATCCAATTCTCTTGCTGCTTTTGAATTAAACATAAAAAAGCCGCTAGCACAACACCAGCGGCTTTTCCTTATTATTGCACAGCTTTTTCACTAACTTCATGCAAGGCATTTCGTACCTTTCCATATTCGCTTGCGTGAGGACGATCTCCGTCATCTTCGTATCCGTAATCAAACATTCGATTTCGATTTAACGTTAATTTCGTAATGGTTGGACGTAATAAATCAAACAATTCAAATCGTTTTTTCAAATGTGGAAATGATGCTTGATAATGTAAAATTTCTGCTCGTACACTTTTCCAAAATTCCGCTTCTTCTACGCCTTCATGCTCTTCTAAAATAGTCGCTAAATAGCGGAAGTGACAAACAAATAACCCTGTTAAAATAAACTGCGTCAGTCCTTCCGGCTCTTCGCTGCGCAACACTTCTTTCAGTTCAAAAGATAGCTGCTGCAGTTCTTCAAACGGCTGATCGCTAATATTCACGTCGTCTACAAAATCTTTCATAATAATTCGAACGGGCTTGTTGTTTTTAAGCACCAGTACCGTATTTTGACCGTGCGGGGAAAATACAGTACCGTATTGATATAAGTAATGAAGAAGCGGCGGCAATACAGCGCTGGTTAACGCATCAATCCACTCGACAGGAGTTAAACCCGACTTTTCTATATAAGATGAAACTAAAGCTTTCCCTTTACTGTCAACATGTAAAAGCGCAGCTAGCGTAATCGCATGCTCTCCTTCTTCTAACTCTTGATAGATGCTTTCACGCCAAACCACTCCCAGCATTTCTAAATACTGATAAGGCGCGTTTTTAATAGAAGCAAACGTGGGCTGAGTTACGTTTAACGTAGCCACTTCACCTAAAAGTCCTACTCTGCACGTATCTTTTAAAAACGCATCGCGATCTCGTATGCCTTTAATGTGCTGAGTTACTTGAGGAGCAATTACCGTCCGCTCACTTGGAAGGCCTCTGTACACAAGCGTATTTAATATACTCATGGGAAGCTTCACATGATATTTATCTCGATTTGTTGTATTCACAAATGTACGAATCGACTGCTGAGGAAAATATTGATCTTCACCTTCTCCTAACGGAACAATTAAATCATTTGCAATGTATTCAGCGAATAAAGGAACAATCACGTTCATCCACTGCCATTCATGGACGGGAATATAGTAATAGTCCGCTGCTAAAAGGTCTTGGCTTGTTAATTCTTTTTCAAATTCAGCTAGCGTCTTACCGCTTAACTCCTGCTCCATGACATCATCGAAGCCGAGGGTATCTAATGAATGAAACGAAGCAATTTGCTTCGCAACAGCAATCCATGAAAGCTTAATTTTTTGTTTTTGCTCAGGTGCAAACCGCAGATAATCATCATAGCCAAATCCGATGCGCCCTTTGTTGTATGTAATCCAAGGATGTCCCGTCATTTCACCTTCTAGCTCCGCATAATCCATACCTGCTAATTCATCAGCTGATTTTCGATTTTGCAAATGTACGTCTGCTATTAATGTATGAAAATATTCTTTTGCTAAGTGACCTGCGGTTGAGCTAGACATTCCTTTGTCTTCAGATAAGCTAATTAACAGCTGCAAGGCCTCCGAAAATGTAGGGGTTGACGCTTTAGATGTCAGCTTAATACTTTCTGGCAGTACAGAAAAACTGTCAAACAATCGCTGTTTCGCTTGATATGTATACGTAACGCCCCGGTGGTCTTCCCATCGATACGTGGCAAGCGCACCCTGCTTTTGCAGCTGTTTTGGCTCAATAATATTTTCATACATGAATTCCTGCAGCATTTTAGCTAAAAGCTGGCGATTTGCTTTTTCCCATGATTGCTTATTAAATACGGAAAGATTCGTTTCTTTGATTTTCATCCTTCATTCTCCTTTACTTGTCTTAGAATAGGGATTGTTTTATTACGCAGCGGCATTACAGCGCTAGCAGCTAGCAAAGCAGCAGCACCAGCTGCTAAAGGAAGCGCTAAATTTACTTTGCTGATTTCTAGTGCTAAAAGCGGTGCAATCAGCAGGGCAATATTTTGAACAGCAATAAGCCAGCTGTAATAGTAAGCAGCTCCTTCTTTGCTTTTTTGAAATAAATAGATATCAAGTATAACCATGCTGAGATAAAACCCGGCTCCATATAAAATTCGACTTATAATAAATATGCTGAGATGATCGGCATATGCTTGCAAACATAGCAGTAAAGCACTAGCACCCGTTACGCTATAAAAAAGCGGTATAACTTTTCCATTAAATAGCTTTGTAGGTACCGTAAGCTTTAAGACGATCGCCATAATGCTCGGCATCACATATAACAAAGCGCTGCCTTGACTATTCATGCTATATGTGTCACTTGTAAACAATGTAAAATAAGGGCGAATGACATTGTGTCCAAGGTGAAAAAAGAAAATAGCCAGCAAATAGAAAAAAATAGGCTCGTTTATACTTTGAATGTATGCTGGTGTTTTTTCTTTTTTTAAAGATGAAGCTTTTCTTGTTATGAGCCATACGGCCAGTACCATATCAGCTAAAGCAAAGTACTGATATACTTTAAGCGGCATTTCCCATGCAATAATCGTACTTCCAAACAAGCTAGCGACAATAATAGCCGTATGAACAATAAATACATAGGTTGTTGCGGCACTTGCCTTTTTCTGTCCATTTTTCATGCCGCCTACTAAATATGGGTACAAAAGATATAAACTGCTTTGAAACACAAGTAATACTAACGAAATGGCTAAAAATCCATAAAAAGTAGAAACTTCGCTCAGAATGACTTTAATTAAGGCTGTCATTAGAAGTGACGCTACGATTATATGTTGTACTTTCCACTTCTTAAGCAGCATTCCCCATAAAGGAGTCATAACAATGACCACAATTCGGCAGCAAATAATAAAAAAAGACGTCATTGCGACTCCATCTACATGGAAAGCATTTGTAAAATACTGCGGATAAAATGGTGATAATAACACTTCCGACGTCATGGTCATAAACAAACAGATAAAAACAAAGCGCGGAGAAATCATTTCTTAAAATCCAAACTTTTGGAAAACAGTATTTTTATATATTTTGTACACGTTTTCACCTGCAATTTGATTAATCAAAACAGCATTGCGATAAGCGCCTAAACCTAAGTCTGGTGCTCCAACCCCGTGTGTATGAAGCTCTCCGTTTTGAACAAATAGCGGGGCGCCTTTTTTCTTCATCTCAACTTGATAGAGTTCGTTGATTTTCAGCTGTCCTTTTTCATCAAACAGCAAATGTTCTTTTAAACCTTCCATAAAAGCAGGCTCTTTTGCATGATAGCCCGTGGCCATAATGACAATTTCACTTTCTTCTTTTTCAAACGAGTCCTGCTCGTATTGGTGAAGAGTAAGAAGATGTGTATCGTTTGTCTTTTCAACGCCTGCAAGTTCCGTAAGCGCTCGCATCGTTAGCGGCACTTCTTTTCCTCCAATTGTTCGTTCGTAAATCAAATCATAAATATCACCGATCGTTTCAAAGCTTATTCCTTTGTATAAAAGAGCTTGATTTCGTAAAACGCTCTCTTTTTTCTCTTGGGGCAATCTGTAAAAATAGTGGGTATAATCCGGCGAAAAATGTTCAAGGCCAAGCTTTGAATATTCCATCGGATAAAACCCTTTTGAGCGCGTATACCAATTCAGCTTATAGTCAAACTGAGGCTTCTGTTGAAGTAAATCATAGACAATTTCAGCTGCGCTTTGACCAGAGCCAATTACGGTAATACTTTTAGCCTTCAGCGTTTGTTCACGATTCATTTTGTACTGAGCGGAGTGATAGAACGTATCGCTGGCTACTGATTGAAAGTCTCTTGGCACTACGGGCTGTGTACCTACTCCGGTTACAAGATGATAGCTGTAATAGGTATGAAGCTTTCCTTCTTTTTCAATCGTTACTTCATAAAAAGGTTTAGCGTCTTCATGCATTTTTACTTCTTTTACTGTGCTGTTAAATTCAAGCCCACTCAGCTGGCTCGCTACCCAGCGGCAATAATGATTGTATTCATTTCTCGGAATGTGAAACTTCTCAAAGAAATAAAACTGATACAAGCGCTCATGCTCATGCAGATAATTTAAGAACGTGTACGGACTCTTCGGATCCACCATCGTGACCACGTCTGCCATAAACGGAACTTGAAGAGTTGTCCCTTCTAAAAGCATTCCTGGATGCCAATTAAACTCCTTTTTTTGTTCAAAACATTTATATGTACAATCTGTTTTATCAATTAAAGCTGCTAATCCTAAATTAAATGGACCAACTCCTACTCCAATTACGTCTAAAATGTCCCGTTGTTCCATTCACTCCACCTTCTTTCAAATACTGTTCTTTCACATTTCAGCAGTACGCCTGTTTTATCAGGCAGCGACACTTCTTTCATAAATTGAAACCCGCATTTTTTAAATACTGCAATCATCTTTTCATTTCGTATATCTGGTTCCGCTATTACTTTAGCAGTATCTGCTACCTGGAACTTGTGCTTTAGTAAACTAAGAAGGAGCGGATAAATATGGCCTTTTCCTAAAAAAGCAGGTTCTCCAATTAATAAATGAATCCCTTGATCTCCTTTTTCATAAGGGTAATAGTTACTGATAATATCGCCGTCAACCGTATAAGATTCCCAATAGCTCATAGGTACACCGTCAATTTCTCCAATTAGCAGTTTTTGATGGGAATCAGCTAGAAATGTTTTTAAATGCTGTTCATACGCCTGTTTTGAAATATTTAAATTCCAATACGGAATAACATGCGGTTCATGCATCCACTTGTACAGCCGTTCGAAATCTTTTGCAAAAGAAACAGAGCGAAAGGTGATGCTCTGCTCCTTTTGCTGAATCATAAATGGATACTGCTTTTGTAATGCCGATTTCATAACCGTACACCTGAAGATTCGTACAGAGGATTTTCAACATTTACATAAACAGACTGCGTTTCAAGAGAGCCTACCAGCTCATCCATATCGTGAACGCGCGTTAAGAAATTAGCTTTGCAAGGCAGCACTTTCTCTTCTAATATTGATGAAACAAGCCCTGTATGATCTTTTTCTTTGTACATCTCTACCTCTTGTCGCAGGATCAATAGCAGATCTGACTCTTGAACGAGGCCAGCTGCACCAAAAGCGTTAACTAATCCTAAAATATGATTAAAAAATACGTAATAACGAAATCTTTCTTCTGCTACAGCGTCATCACATACCGTATCGCTTTCTCCGTTTAAGGAAGGAAGCAGCTTGCGAAGCTCTTGTTCCTTTGATTTCATAAAGTAATAGCCTTGGTTGTCACGGTAGTAAAACACCGATGGATATCCGTTTTCATCAAGTTTAATAACGGAATTTTGCTGATGAGCTTCCAGCGCAATTCCTTTTTGAGTGTAAAGCCACATCATAGGATGAAATGAGACATCTAAATAGCGTTTAAACCAGTGCTTGCTTATGTCTTCATTTGTGCTATTTTCACTTGCAGCAATGTAATTAATAATATTTTCAATTTGAGAAGCTTTCCCAAACACATGATCTTGACACAAACTTGCTAAGAGTGTTGTACGGTCCCCATGCTCACCTTGAAAAGGATTGCTTCGAATCATGACTTCAAACCCAAGCTCTTTTTTTCCAAGCGTGATGTAAGCAGGGTCTTCAATCACTTGAAAAGCCGGATAGTTTTCTTGAAGCTCCGCCTGCAATCCTTCTTGCAATAAACGGCTAACTTCTACCCCTCTGCTTAATTCTTTGCGTTTATTCACTCTCAGTGAATTCGTAATCTTCACCGGAATAGAAAATTTGTACATCACATCTGCATCTTCACTGTATACGGTTCTAACAGACGAAGTCGGATAAAACGGCTGACCGTGTGGCCCTAGATAAGCAAGCCTGCCTTTTTGAATCCATTCACACACTTCTTCTTTTCCTAAAAGATAACGAGCTTGCAGCGGATGCATAGGTATAAGTGAATAATCGTCCGCTTGGCAATGCGACTGTATGAATTCTTCAGAAACCTTGTTATCTTTTTTCAGCTGCTCTTTAATAAGCTGTGAAGCGGTTTGACTCCCGGCAGACTGTTCTGCAACAAGAGATTTATGTGCTTTAAAATAATGAAGCTGAAATTTGCCGTTAACTTCAGGCCCAAACACCTCTTCTTCTTCAGGTAATATCCCTTGACGGCTTTTAGGTGTAGGATGCAGCTGGTGGCCAATAAGCAATGACTGCTCAGATTCTAAGAACGTTTTGTCCCATTTATAGCACGTTTCTAACTCTTTCTGTCTTTTTTCAATGAACAATTTCATATTTTCATAGCTTAATAGCACACGTACAATTAGCTCATTTACCTGTAGTAAATGATCTGTTACTTCTTTTAAAAGAAAGGCCAAAAGAGTGACGACATCTAACTCCTTGAGCTCCTCTTTCTGAATGCGATAATAAAAGACCGGAAAGAACAAGTGACGTCCGGTAGCTGAACGGTACTTTACTGGAAAGTAAAGAGTTACCGGCTGTTTTTCTAGCCTAAGAACGAGCGTTTCTTCGCTTTTTATTTCTGTAATGGACTGCCATACTCCCTTACCTGTTTCTCGAATATAGCAATTAATAATATTTTGCATCGTAATAAAATTAGCCGATAACTGAGCGTTCACGTAATCGCTCCTCCTTTTTCTCCAACTCTTTTCCTAAAGCCACGACTTCCTCCAACTGAGTGGCAACAGTATCAACTGTAATCATGGGATTTAACATCGTTAGCTTTAAATAAGCTTGCTCTTTATGCTTTGTTTTTGCCATGATAAACGTGCCTTTTTCATATAAGTGCTGCTGAATAAGCTGATTCAATTCATTTTCATAATGCTGCTGTTTTTGACAATCAACATATAAAGTATCTGGCACATAGCGAAATACAACCGCGTTCATATAAGGATCATTTAACACCGTAATATTCCTTTGCTTTCGTAAATGTTCAGCTGTCTGCTTAGCCGTTTCAATCGTATGGTCAACCATTTTTCCATACTCATTTGTACCTACTGCACGGAAAGTCAGCCATAGCTTCAAGGCGTCAAATCGTTTGGTCGTTTGAATGCTGCGATCTACCAAATGTACGTGCTCATCTTCTTCAGGATTTAAATAATCTGCATGAAGCTGAATGTGTTTAAACATAGCTGAATTCTTCAGTAAAAATGCCCCGCAGCTCACCGGCTGGTAAAACCACTTATGAAAATCCATCGTAATAGAATCTGCTCGTTCAAGAGCTTTTAAGCGTTCACGATATTTATGTGAAAATAGCAGCGCTCCTCCATAAGCGGCATCGGCATGAAGCCAAAGCCCTTCTTTTTTAGCTAGCTCACTTATTTCAAAAAGAGGGTCTACGCTTCCAAAATCCGTCGTGCCTGCCGTTGCTACAACAGCAAAAGGAAGGTTTCCCTGGGCTTTGACTTCCCGTATCGCTTCTTCTAAATTTTCTATATCCATCTCGTGCCTTTCATTGCACTTTACCCTCACCACTGCATTCATGCCCAATCCAAGCTGAGCTGCAGATTGCCGCACCGTAAAGTGGGCTTTTTCGGAGCAGAAAATCCGCAGTTTTTTAGCTTGGAGCGGTAAACCTTCTTCACTAACATCAATTGAAAATGCAGCATGACAATATTCATTACGAGCAAGCAGAAGTCCCATATAATTCGACTGAGTCCCTCCGCTTGTAAAAACGCCCGAAGAAGAGCTTGGATAACCAATTTGTTTTGTTAACTCATCAATCACTTGATCTTCTATATACGTGGCTGCCGGACTTTGATCCCACGAGTCCATAGATTGATTCAAAGCAGAAATCATCACTTCCGCAGCAAGGGCCGGTATAATCGGAGGACAATGCAAGTGTGCCATTGCCCCGGGATGCGAAATATGAAGCGAATGATCCAGCACTACGGCTTGTACGTCATCAAACAGATCTTCTAGCGGCTGTTCATGTTCGCTAAAATAGACCGAACGATTGACTAAGTTCGATAGTTCGTCAACGTCTATATGAGTATAAGGGGATTTTAGTTCATGGTAGTGACGTTTAATCATCTCTGTCATTCCGCCTATCATCGCTTCATAATTCTCGAGGCTTTCTTTGGATGATGATAAAAACCACTTTTCAAACGGCGCCATTTTATTTATTCACCCACTTCTCTTCTGCTGCTTTTATCGCTTCTTCAAATCTTGTTAACACTTCATCGGTTTGTTGTTTCGTTAAAATTAATGGAGGAAGCAGACGAATAACAGCACCATGTCTTCCACCCACTTCTAAAATGACGCCTCTGTCGAAACATTCTTTTTGAATCAGCTTAGCTAACTCACCGTTTGCAGGATGACTGCCGATTTTATTAGCCGGCTTTGTTGCGTCTATGATTTCAACGCCTAGCATCAAACCTCTTCCGCGTACATCACCAATTGAGAATACTTGCTTTTGAATATGTTTTAGCTGACTCTGAATATAAGCTCCTAATTCATGAGCATGTGCAGGTAAGTTTTCTTGTTTTATAAATTGCAAAGTAGCTCGTCCTGTAGCCATCGCAAGCTGATTTCCTCTAAATGTACCGATGTGTGCACCTGCTTCCCATTGATCAAGCTTTTTATCATATAGAACAACGGATAAAGGAAGGCTTCCTCCAATTGCTTTAGATAGTACTAATACATCCGGTTCGATATCAGCGTGTTCGAATGCATACAGCTTTCCTGTTCGTCCAATTCCAGTTTGAACTTCATCTACAATAAGCGGAATGTTTCGTTCTTTTGTGATTCTGCGAAGCTCTTTTAACCATGGAATCGGCGCCGGAACAGAGCCTCCTTCTCCTTGTACAATTTCTACTACAACACCCGCCGGAGTAACAATTCCGCTTTCAGGATCATCCAGCATATTTTCAATGTATGTACTAATGTAAGTGTGACCTTCAGCACCTACGCCAAACGGGCAGCGGTATTCATATGGATAAGGTAGAAAATGTGTATCGGGCACTAGCGCATGAATGTGCTTTTTGGGACTCGTTGTACCGCTAATGCTTAACGTTCCGTGCGTGGAGCCGTGATATCCCCCTTGAAAAGATAAAATCGTGCGGTTGCCTGTTGCTGTTTTTACAAGCTTCAAAGCCGCTTCAATTGCGTCTCCTCCAGTTGGACCGCAAAACTGTATTTTCGCTTTGTTTGCAAATACTTCTGGTAAACTAGCAAATACTTCATCGATAAAAGCTTCTTTCACAGGCGTTGTTAAATCTAATGTATGTAAAGGAATAGATTTTGCTAAAACGTCTTGTATTGCTTCATGGACTACGTAATGGTTATGACCAAGAGCAAGTGTGCCGGCTCCTGCTAAACAATCAATATACTCTTTTCCATCCATATCCATGATCACGGCGCCTTTTGCTTGTTTAATTGCAATAGGAAGGCGTCTAGGATAAGACCTTGCATTGGATTCACGTTCATTTTGCATAGCAAGCAGCATTTCGTTTGATGTAAGTTGTTTCGTTGACGTTGACATATCATATCCTCCTGTTTGTTCAATTGATAATGATTTTCATTAACAATTACAACAATAAATGATAATGATTATCACTGTCAATGATTATTCTGAAAATATGAAATTATTCCTATTTCACTCTAAAGTCGGGAAAACGCAGCATTTCTCTTATGTATCAAGGATTCAAAGGGTTTTATGATGTTTTCCATTTAGGGAAAACTATGTAATAAGTCCCTTTCTATTTCCAAATAAAAAAGTGCTACAATTCCTTGTAGCACTTCTGTTACTTTTGCTTATTCATCGTTTCTTTTGCAGCTTTTACACTCCTTGGGTCAAGCGGTTTCGTATATTGACAATTCACTCGAACCCCTGAACCAATACGAATTTCTTTCACGGGAGTAACGGATAAGAACGCTTGAAGATTTTCAGGTTTCAGCCCTTTTGTCCCGATTAAAATAATATCTTTATCTTTCATTCTTCTTAACAGTTTTTTAATATGAGGAATACCGTTTAGCGCACTTTTATCCGCTCCTGAAGTCATGACACGCTGAATTTGCTTATAGCTTACAAGCGTTTCAAGCGCCTTTTCTTGATCACTGATTTCATCAAATGCTAAGTGGAACGTTACATTCATTTCTCCTGCCGCATCCAGCAGTCGCTTTAAAGCTTGCTCATCAATAATTTTGTCTTCTGTTAAACAGCCTATTTCAATTCCATCAATGCCAATTTCTCTTGCATAGTGAATATCTTCAATCATTGTTTGCAAATCATCTTCATCATACTGAAAAGATTGATTATGTGGACGAATCATCACAAATATTGGGATATGTATCGTTTCTTTCACTTTTTTCATCAAACCGTAGCTTGGGGTTAAGCCGCCTTCACCGATTCCAGTTACAAGGCTTATACGATCGGCACCATGTTCCTGGGCAACTTTAGCATCATGTAAGGTTGCAGCTGTGACTTCTAATATCATTCTAAAAACACCCTTTCCCCTTTAATATAGAGCTTTTGCCTTCTTTTCCCTGTATTTATACTTAAAAAACTCTACCAAACTCTCTTATGTAAGAAAACACCCAAAAGATGTGATTAATATTTTCAAAAAATTGAATGTCATGGAAAAAGAGTAAGAACTATTCTTTTTCTCATGACGTTTCAATTAATAAAATTCTATATTTATACTAAAGATTCAAAAATACATCCCTTTTATCTAGGGTAAAGGGTTTATTAAAAAGAGCGTGGATTTGTTTGTTGCATGAACATCCAATCATTTAAAGGATGAGGCTGCTGATGACCAACGGGTGCTGAGAAATCGCGGCATCCGCAATCATGCATCGGCATTTGACCCATTCCTCCGTGCATTGGCGGCATTCCTCCTTGCATCGGCATTTGGCCCATTCCTCCGTGCATTGGCGGCATTCCTCCTTGCATCGGCATTTGGCCCATTCCTCCGTGCATTGGCGGCATT
>Ga0164308_10001582_pt1 | contig 12110 bp, 31 predicted proteins | sample Whisoiple_246_MG_FD_109983 | JGI IMG/M metagenome (GOLD analysis project Ga0164308, IMG submission 109983) | Soil microbial communities amended with fresh organic matter from upstate New York, USA - Whitman soil sample_246_MG | ecosystem: Environmental > Terrestrial > Soil > Unclassified >... | reverse complement strand
TCGATGCACAAGCGTCACGCGCACGAAATGGCTCTCTTGTTTGACAGTCTGTATTTCTATTTGAACAGTAAGAGATTTTCGCAGGATTTCGGTTACAAGTTTGATTTGGGTTACGGTTTGAATTTGGCCCGCCGGGATATCGCTCGTCTCCTGTGTGCGATTCAGAACAAGCGGGGAGATGTTCAGGACTACAGGCTCAAGCATCCGAGCCCTGCTAAGCTGTTGGAGATGTATAAGCGCAAGCTCAATAAGTAATCTCTCTTACGCTAGTCGCCGCGAGATGCGTAAGAGTATTTAACACGGCGGGACGGGGCAGGATTATACTAAACTGCATCCATTGCCCATTGTATACGTTGTGACGGCAGCGTTAGGGAATTAGAAACTCCCCCCGTCTTGTGTAATGTGTGCCTTCTCCATTAATGTGACTGGATTGGGCGAGAACGGGGAAACGAGCTAGTAGAGACTCAACCCAAAGCGTAGCCGACTTAGTTGTAGCACACATTACACAATTCGTGTACGCCAGACGCAATAGCCTAGAGTGTTTGGCTTTATGTAGTCATCTACGGGTTTTCCGGGATGCACGAAGGCACTAGCCCCTCTGGTGAAATTGGTAAACACAGCAGACTTAAAATCTGCCACCGCAAGGTTTCCCGGTTCGATTCCGGGGAGGGGCACTTTTTGCACAGTCTCGTTGCAAGTATGGGTAGGACTCCGCTATCCTCTTGCGTAAAAGAAAAGGGCTAGCGTTACTGCGCAAAAAATGTTGGTAGCTATCCGTAAGGATGTTTTGCCATTATAGAAGTACGGTTAAATGGAGTCAGCTAAACTTAGGTTTAGTCTGGTAACTCTGCTACCAACACTTCGGCCCCTTAGCTCAATAGGTTAGAGCGGCGCACTCATAATGCGAAGGCACTGGGTTCAAATCCCAGAGGGGCCACTTTCACTATTCAAAGAGGAATAATGGAATCTACAATACATTGGGCCACGCCCTCTACGCTAGCTATTACAGTAGCGTATGGGGTTATCTGCGTATGTGTAGGAATCTGCATAGGTGTAATCATTGGGTTACAAATCCAATACTCTGAATATCCAAGGGGAAATAATGAGTTATGCAAAGGCGGCACAGACAGCGCGGGCGAGTAGAGAGTATAAAGAGAAGCTAGAGCGAGATAACAAGGAAATGCTTTCGCTGCTCCGTATTCTGTATGAGAAGGAAAAGGATGAAAATATGCGCCATAAGATTGAAACTATCCTTAACAGGGAGTAGATATGTGGATGCTAAAGATTAAGACTCCCAACGCATATATTGATTGGTCAAGAGTAACTATTCCAGAAGCCCGCCAAATGATTCGTTCTTATATTAAGCACTTTGGAGTAATCACATACACTCTTACAAAGGTTAGGGCGTAATGGCTAAAGGTACTTGGGTTAAAACGAGCAATAATACTGTAGGTTTTACTGAAATGGCTCCAGACCTAACAAAAGAAGATTTAGAAGCTGGGCTTAAGGTTCTTAACGAGAAGCCGAGCTTTTTTGGTATTACTAGTTATGGAAACAAAATAGAATTCAAGAAACACACTGATGAACAGGTATATTGGAAAGCGATTGCCCCACCATATTTGCCGCATACGCCGTGGAATTGTGTTGAAGCAGGCACTGTTGGTGCATTTTCTAACAGCGAACTCGAAGCAATTATAAAGGCAAGGAATAGCTAATGTATCTCTACGGACTTTTTTGTACTCGATGCAATAAGGAAACTAAGTATAAGACTGGAATCAACCCGGATGATTTTCAGCCGGATGTTTGTTTGTGCGGCGGTAAGCGTAACGTAAAGACTATCACAGATAACGCGGATAACGAGATTACGGAGGAATCAAATGTTGAAATGGAGTAAGGATGGAGACAATGTTTTATTGCGTGCAAATGGGTGGGGCGTAGTTCTTACTAAGACAGATATAGAGAACGGACTTAAGGTATTAGCAGAGAAGCCTGTTTTCTTTGCCCGCAATCCTTATATGTCGTATGATTTATATTTTCAGAAACAGAGTAATGGTAAGATTAAATTTCGTATAGATTATAACTCTGTTTGGTGCGATATCACTACTAATTGGTTTGGTTTTGGTGAGGAGTGGCATTATCCAGAAGTGTTTGAAGCATATGCTAAGGCATTGCGGAGTTAATTGAAGTTAAGCCCGGTCGTCTAAGGACTAGGACGCCGTTCGCGGAAATACAGGTTCGAATCCTGTCCGGGCAATGTTCTTAATTATCCAACATAATGAGGAAAGATGCAAAACATTCTAATTGATTCAATCAAAGATGATACTATCCTTTTCACAGTAGAACAACGCGAGGAGAATTACGCATTTGCCGGAAGGTTGCTTAGCTTTAAGACTATTAAGGTTGTAAATAATTTCCTGTCTATTAGCACTAAGGAATGGCCGCGTTTCTATAAGGAAATGAATAAGCAATCGGCCATTTACAATCTTAAGTTTAAGTCTCCTAAGTTGTTCAATACTATTCGTAATATCGAGGAAACAGTACCCTACGCTATCACTAAGAATGAGCGGTTTATTCTCATTCGCTGCGAGCTTGGGAGTAATGTTTCCATTTGGTGCATCCAGAATAACGTAATCATTCCGGGTGTCATTAAACGCGACTACCAGACTCATACTAATGTCGAAATGCCTATGACGGAAGCGTATAGGCTCATTGACATTATTAGCGAGATTCGTGCAATAGGAGTTAAGTTTACCATTGACGAGAATGTTCTTAAGTATGCTACTGAGCAGAACATTCAGCGTAATACTCTTGATAAAATTGCACTTGCTACAGATACAGAATACCCGGATGTACTGAATACCATTACCTTACGTCCATTCCAAAAGGTTGGTGCTACGTTCATCGAAGCTACTGGTGGGCGGGCTATTGTATGTGACGAAATGGGACTAGGTAAGTCTGCGCAATTCCTCGCTTACGTTGCTAAGAATAATCTTAGCGCGGTTATTGTCGTTCCCGCAAGTCTCAAGATTAACTGGGTTCGGTATATCAAACAGTATCTTAATGAGGATGCGTATGTATGTAGTGGAAGGCAGCCCACTGGTGTAGATTTTGATTTCATTATGAATAAGAAGTATAAGTTTGTAATTATTAATTATGATATTCTTGGGAGTAACATTGAATCCAAGGATAAGCAGGGATTCTTTACGCAAATCTACCCGTGGGCAATTCTGATTAATGCATCCGGTTATGATTGTATTGGACTGGATGAATTCCATAAGATTAAGAATGTAGACGCAAAGCGCACTCAAGCTGCTATCACGCTTACCGCTAAGCACATTGTCGGTTTGAGCGGTACTCCGATTCTTAACAGGCCGCAAGAGGCTTGGCCTATTCTACACTTACTGGATAAAGAAACGTTCCCGAACTATGGACGTTTCGAGAATCAGTATGGTGCTAAGAATGGCTATGTTCGTAATCTGAAGGAACTTCAGTCTCTACTTAAGACTCGAATGATTCGCCGCACTAAGAAGGATGTAATGAAGGAACTTCCGGCAATCCTTCGTGTGAATGAATTTGTAGAACTTAATGATGCTGATAAAAAGCGTTATCAAAAGGTTCTTACGGGAATCTATGAGTCGTTGAGCGGAAATAGGTTTGACGTTCAGAATCTTCTCGTTCAGATTATGCGTCTTAAGCAGATTTGCGCCCAAGCTAAGATGGAAGCTACGGCAGAACACGCACAGGAATTGAATGAATCTATGGAAGGTGATTATAAGAAGGTTATCATCTTCTCTCAGTTTGTTGAGTGTGTAACGTTCATTAAGAATTATCTTGGAAATGAATGTGTTTCATTCACGGGTGCTGATGGTGGGGATTACCGTATGGCACAGTGTGATGCGTTCCAAAATGACGAGAAGATTAAGTATCTCGTTTGTACTACTCAAGTTGCAGCGGAAGGATTGAATCTTACTAAGGCGGGTGCTGTTGTGTTTAATGACCTAATGTGGACTCCTGCCGCGCACCAACAGGCGGAAGGGCGGGCTTATGGACGTTTGAATGACGCACACGCTATCAGCTCGTACTATATGATTGTGGCTAATAGTATTGAAGATTTCATTCAGTCCCTTCTCGCCAGTAAACTTGCAGTTATCGAAGCTGTTGTAGACGGAACTAATAGTATCCGTGCGAACGAGTCTATGTTTAACGAGGTTCTTGAATATCTTAAGAATGGAGGGTAGTATGTGGACTTATATTAGATTCTATAGTAATGACCACAAGTTAGTAGCAGAAGGGGAACGTTATGTATTTTTTATAGTCTGGTTTCTTGGATGTTCTTTCGGCTTCTGCATTGGTTATCTAATTGGACTTAAGTGAGAGAGCGGAGGATTAAATGAGAGTACCTGCCGAAGTGCTAAAGTGGATTAATGCAGAACGTAAGGCAATGGGGCGCCCCGCTATTCGTGCAATGATGAAGGGCACTTATTATACTAGCAGTAATAGTTGCCCTATTGCAACTTCGTTAGGTCGAGATGGTGTTAGAGTTGTACCCAATGGTTATTATTGGCCGAAGCATGTGAAATTCGTTCCATTCCCTGATTTCATGAGGAATTTTGAACTAGACATTAATCGCGGATTGTATCCACAACTTCTCGGAGCGAAAGAATGAAGCCCGGATTTGCGCTATTATTCCTAGCCTCTTGTTCTCCGTTTGAGCTTCCGAAGCCCGAGCAACATTGTTGGATTATTGACGTTCAACGAAACACTAATGGCAATGTCATTGCGTTCGTAGAACGTTGCGCGGGAAGTGATAAACTCTATAAGGTAAAGGAGGTTCCGTGAGGATTTCCGAACTTATAAACAAACTAGCAGAGATTAGAGATACTTGTGGTGATATTCCTGTTGTTGTTTGGAATAGCAAGGAAGAATGTCACGACGTGAGTTTGTTCAACATAACTGAAAGCAATCATTTATTCTATTTTGGTGAACATAAGAACACAACTGTTCTGGAGCTAACGTGATTAAACTCAACATTGTAGAAAATAGCGTAACATCTACGTTTAAGTTCAAGACGCGAGAGGAAATGTTACGCACACTCAATAATGTACTAAAGGATTGTCCTCTTAAGAACACTCTCGTTTTCTCTGTTGAGGAGGTTAAGTGATTATTCTAATCATTGCAGTCTATCTCGTCATCGGATTGTTTTGGAGTGATTATCTTGATGATGTTCCAGATTTCTCTCAATCTGGTTTCTTCGGTGTTGGTTTCGAAATTTTCCTATGGCCCATCTCAATGCTTCGGTATGCCTTATGGCACATCGGCTGATTGTTCATTGTGGGCGTTGTACTGCTGATTGGCTTAAGGTAACTCATATAGATGGTATGAGTTACTTCAACGGCTTTGGTAAGAAGAAGAACGCAACGTTATTTGTGTCTGAAGCACAAGCTAAAGGCGCTATTAAGATGCATTGTGTACAGCAGAGGTTGAAGAAACCTAAACATAAAATTATGAAAGTGGAGGTGAAGGAATAATGTTGTATTACATCTGGTCTCACGAACACGAAGCTTGGTGGAAACCTAATCGCTGTGGTTACACTGTGAAGTTAGCAGAAGCAGGAAAGTATACAAAAGAAGATGCAATTGATATTACATTCGACAACATTCCTTATGGTGAGGAAGTTGCTATTCCATTAGACTATGCATTGAGAGTTATCGACCAAGGTTTGATTTTCAGAATTGGCTCTGATGCATTACGTAGGCAGCGCAGTATCAATCTAATACCGAGCGAGCCAAAGGCGAGCGAGTGCAGCACCAATCCTATTGTATAAAGAGGTACTACAGTTAAGCCCGGCCAGACATACACCAATCTCCGGGCGGGCTTAACTCGTATCTTAACTACAACTCCACACGGAACACATAATGCTTGATGAATCTAAGCAAGTAGATATTGTTCGTGAAATTAATGGTAAACTTTTTGGTTTTTCATACAAAACGTCGCCAAAAGATTCTAGCATTAATCAGCTTACAATGTATCAAAAGATTGTAGAATTTCTAACAAGGAAATCATAATGTTCGAGCGCATCCTAAAAGAAGTAATATTACCCAATGAAGGGGGTTACGTAAATAACCCAAATGATAGAGGTGGCCCTACTAATTACGGTATTACACAGGCTACATATAATAAGTGGCTTGTTAATAAATATCCAAATGATAGTATAGAAGGTATGAACGTGAAGTATATTGCTATTGATGCAGTTATAGAAATCTACCGTTCCTTCTGGATTAAATCCCGTTGCGACCTTCTTCTCGAATATGCTCCTGCTCTTACAGTTCAACACTTCGATTTCGTAGTTAATGCAGGTTACGAGCGTAAGGGTATTGATGCAGCAGAAACATTACAACGCGTTATCAATAGTTACATTCCTACAACTGTAGATGGTTACGTTGGCCCAAAGACTCTTGGTAACATTATCTCCTATATCCGTAGTCATCCACTCGGCGGAGATAAAGAGTTAAATATGAGTTATTCTCATAGGCGTGCCATTTATTATAATGACATTGTTGCAAATAATCCTTCGCAATATGTCTTTTTGAATGGTTGGAAGAAGCGTATTGGCAAAGTTAATACTTGGATTGTTGACAATATACAAAATCCTAACCGGGTACACCCAACGCGCTAGGATGGCCTACAACCGCACGAAATCACTAGAGCCTTATAGAGAGAGCTTTGAGGAGCTTCGTGCGGCCCTAGCCCCCTTGGGGGCTTGACACGACCCCCCCTAGAGGGGTATATTAGGCCGTCCCCCCGGTGCGACCCTCCGCGCCCCAGACCTACCCGAATATACTAATACAATATGACTCCAAAACATTTAACTTTTCAAACAATGAAAGTTGATGGTAATTTATACACAGCTTTCTTGGATGGTAAAGATATTGTATTACACGCGTGGTATAGAAATATGAATGAACAAGAAATTCGTATTTCTGGCTCACGCTTAACTCGTTTGCTTGAGCTTGAAAAAGAATCTAATCACCCACATCTTTCATAATTTGGAGAATAAAAAATGCTCGAACCTCTTATTAACTCCCTTGATTACTTTGATAATCAGGGAAATACTAAACTTGAGCGTGACCTGCGAATCTTTCTCAAGGAGCTTGATAAGGATTTAGTTGCAGCAGGATATGCAGCTCCGAAGATTGTAATTGAAGCTCTTAATAACTTCAATGAGACTCTTGAGGAAGTTGAGGCTTTTGTTGATGATAATGATTTGACTGATTCTGAGATTGTTGATACTGAGTTTGAAGATTTAGAGAAGGAAGCTGAAGCTGAACTTATTGCTTCGTCTGACAATACTGACGAAGATGACAATGATGAGGATTAATGTTATCTGTTTTTGATGCAGTTAGTATTAGAGTTAAAGCTCCTGAGGGAGATATGATTGTTATATTCTCTGAGGATGACAACAAGCCTGTGCGCGTAGAGATTTTTATTGGCAAAGCCGGAAATACTTTACGCGCTTGGGCAACTAGCTTTGCAGAAATTATTAGTCTTGCACTCCAAAACGGAGCAGACTTAGATGAACTCTGCAATGTACTCTATGGACAAGTCAGTGATAAGAACGTGATGGATACTTCAGGCTTGGTCGTTTCTTCTGGGCCTGAAGCTTTTGCGTTAGCTATCCTTAAGTACAAAGCATACAAGTTAAAGAATCCAAATGAATCAACCCAACGACACATCGGGTACTTTACTAATCCAAAGAGAAAAGACTTGGGGCGTTGAACCAATCGAACGCCCTACAGGTATCATTCTTATTATTAGTAAAAACAATAACAACGTAGGTTCTATTGAGTGTGAAACTCAAGAGGATGCAGAGAAATGGCTGAACTTAATAAACCTGTTGAATCCGGTAGTGATTCCAGTGCAGAAAACCTAACGCCAGAACAGATTAAAGTAAAGCAGCAGATTGATGAACGTATGGCTATGGTTAATGGCCTTATTGGTAAACCTGAAGATAGAGCACTTCCTATTCTTAATAAGATTCGTGATATTCTTCAGGGTGAATCTTCTTGGGATGTTGTTTGTGCTTGTACTCAATTTCTTGGTGATGTAGCTCCTTTGTATAATCTTGAGAATGAAGTGAAGCAACTTGGACTTAAAGTACATATTGTTCACTACTTCCAACTTGAGTTACCAAAATGAAAATGCTTTATAGACTTCATAATGGTGTAATTCAAATGCAAACTCACGATGGTGAATGGATTACATCGCGACATGATAGCACACCACTAGAAGATATTAAATTTGTTAAGGATGTAAACATTGAAGTCTATAAGCTTCTTTGTCAGAAGCATAATATTCCAGAGGAATAAAATGAACCTCGATAATATCTTTAAGTATCACGCACCAGATGAAGTTCAGCTTGCAGATTATGCAATGATTCGTGGAGGAGCGAAAGCTTTCGCTGAGATTATTTTGAGGTGTACTCCTCAATGTGCAGACCAAACTGTTGCAATTCGTAAGCTCCGTGAGTGTGTTATGACTGCTAATGCAGCGATTGCTCTTAAAGGAACACTAGATTAAAATGTCCTACAAATTCTCGTCCAATACAATTCCAAGAGTACAAGCTTATCTGGACGAGATGGCAAAATATCCAGATGTGCTTGATTTTAAGCATAGTAATCCAGTTAAGCTAGCTCGATGGCTTGCTGAAGCTTTAGCTCTTGGTAATAAGATTAATGATAGAACACTTATAGAAATTCGTTCCAAGTATAAGATACGTATTCTCAACGGTCGTGTTCGTGTAGAACTTCGAGACTTTCCTGTCGAAATTGCAAATCCCAGAGCAGCCGAAACTCTTACTATAACTAATGCTATAACACTTAGAGAAGTTATTGGTGCGGTAATTCATCATAGGGCTGCTTCGATTGAGTTTCCTAATGCAGAGCTTTCAGAAGATGAACTTACTCGGCTTACTACTTGGGCTAAGACAGAAAATCTTGAAGTTACGAACACACCTAAACTGAGAATATTTAAAAATGGCTAAAGATGACCCTGATGACGTACAGAAAATCAGGAAAGAAATTGCTATTGATTCAGAGAAATATAAATGGATTATGGCACACTATCCAGATGTATCTCTGACTTGGTTCTTTGACCAGTTACTTACTGGCTATATGAATGTAAATGCTAAGAGCCCGAGGGATTATGCAGAGATTGCAGCAAGAACACTTGGAGACGTTACGGGCTGAGTTATTTAAGTATATTACAGAAGAAGATTTGCACTTTAGAACTAAAGAGAATCAAGTCATTTTACCTGTGACTTTTATTGAGACTTTCATTAAGCGAGTTGAAAATGGACACATTCCCCGTACCTAAGAGAACGTTCCTACCAAATCTACAGCGTGCCGAGCCTTTAGCTCGTGACCACTCTGCTACAAATGTTTTCAAGGAATGTCCTCGAAAGTATTTCTACAGAATGGTACTGGGATTTGATAGGAAGGATAATCCACCTTGGTTTGGTTTCGGTACAGCTTATCACAAGTACCGTGAAGTGCTTGAGAAAGAATACGTTTCCATTGGCGCACAGATGGCTCACGTTAAAGCACTTGAAGCTGCACTGAATCTTTATCCAAACAATCCAGACCCAATTAAGTATAAAAAGCATAAGCATCTTACTAAGATTCGTTTGATTGAATCTTGTAACGTTGCTTACGCTCATTGGGAGATTGAAAAGAAACAGCGTCGTATTGAAGTTATTGGTGTCGAAGAAGATTTTGCTATTGTAGATGAAATTTCTGGCATGCTTATCACAGGCAAGGCTGACCAGATTATTAAACACAATGGTAGAGTTTGGGGTAGAGATTTCAAAACTTCGAGTAAGATTGGGCCGTGGTACGAGCGTTCACACGAACCGAATGACCAAGTTACACGTTATACTTGGGCACTTGGACAACTTACGCAGACTATGGTTCAAGGTATCTATTACGAAGTTTTGCACCAAACTGAAAAAGAAAAGCCTAAGATTATTAACTATACGCTTTCTCGTAATCCTGCACAAATACAAAAGTGGCTTGAGGAAACTCGTTTGTATGAGCAACTTATTAATGTCTGCCGAGATAATGACACTTGGCCGATGAACGAGAAAGCTTGTCAGTATTGTGAATATCATTCTTGTTGCAAGACTTTGAACGAAGCCCATCTTGAAGTTCAGCTTAAAGATAACTTTAAGTTCAAGCCGTGGGATTCACAGAATCGAGATACGGATGACTGAGAATACAGTCAGACGAATGATGAGGCGAGATGTAAAGAAGTTTGGTTCGATGCGTAACTTAGCTAAAGAGATGAAAGTTACTGTTGCATATGTAAGTGATATCCTTGCACATAAGCGACATATCGGGCCTTCGATTGCAAAGTATTATGGTTTGACTATTGAACGCTGTTTCGTTGTAAACTTTAAGGTGACAAAATGACTAAACAAGTTGGTTTCTTTGTTGGTGAATCATTAATGGTTCAGGCAACAGACGAAGCAATGGTCAAGAAGATTGAAGAATTTGTTAAGCTTCGTGAATATGAATACATTAAACTTCCCGGTGATGGTAAGACTGGTGAGATTACTTACGCACGGCTTGACTGTATTCCTGCTTTTACTTTCCGAGAACTTAGTTCTATTGTTGGCCTTGGTGGTAAGCATTTAACTTTGAGTTCAAAAGATGACAACGGAACCGTTGAAGATTCAAAGGCTGAGTGATAAACCTTCAGGAGAAAGTATAACTCTATTCCTCTACGGAAAGAGTGGCTCTGGTAAGACTCGTCTTGCAGGCACACTCGGAGATAGAACGTTATACATTTCCTGTGGTGAAGGGGAGGAAACACTTAAGTCTGTAGATTTTAAAAAGTATCATAAATCTAATCCAATTTTATACGACCCGCACGAAGAACTTAATTCTACTGGTTTACCTGACAACGCTACTGCACTTGATGCAATCTGTACTTACATTGACAGAGCACTACTTGAATTTGGTTCTGAATTTGACCACATTGTTATCGACGACCTTACGTTCCTCCGTAAGTTTGCAATGTTCAAGGCTCTTGATGTAAACCAAAGTCTTGGAAAGTCTAAGACTAAGAAAGATGTTCTTGAGCGTTTCGATGTAATCTTGCCTGCTGTGCAAGATTTCGGAACCGAAATGTCTATCATAGAATGGTTCCTCAGCACTTATGTGATTATCGCAAAGCAAGCTAAGAAAAACTTTATTGTACTTGGCCACGAGAGATTATTCTATGATAAGCCGAAAACAATTGGAGAAGCTGCTGGAGTTAGAAAAATTGGAATCGCAGCTACAGGACAGTCTTTTCCAGATACAATCCCTTTGCTCTTTGATGAAGTCTGGCACGCCGAAGTTATCGGTGGAGGAGAAACTGCGGTTTATCGGGTTCGCACTCAAGGGGACGAAATCATTACAGCGAAATCTAGACACGGAGGTACGTTCAATTCAACTGAGATAATCAAACCTGACGTTTCACTGTTGTCTATGTTCTCTCGTATTCAAAATAACACACCAAAAGGAAAGTAAAAAATGCCTGACTTTAATCCTAATCTGGCCGCGAACTCTGCTATTACCGAAGTGCTTCCTAAAGACGAGTATATGCTTACCGTCTTTGAGCCGAAGGCTTATAGCAGAAAGTTTAACGATAAGACAACTGGAGCAGAGGTTGAGATTATCGGTGTTCGCTACCCGATGAAGGTGACTGACGGTAATCACAGCGGTAAGAGAGTTTTCCCTGAATTCTCTCTTAACAATGATGCCGGTCTTGGTGCTTTCAAGCGTTTCCTTATGGCTACGCTTGGATTTGAGCCTACTGCTGATGGTGAGCGTAAGTTCAATGAACAGTATGGTTCTATTGATTACAATATCAACCCGGATACTGGGCATCTTGGTGATGCGTACCGTCTCGTGACTGGTAAGGTTGTGTATTGTATTCTTGACTCTCGTACTACTGATGGTAAGGAATATCAGAGCTACAAGACTTGGCGTAGGACGAATGGTTAATTTGTAAGAAGCATTAGCGTACCTCGAAAGAGACTCTGCGTCTAGTGTAAATCTTACAAGGTT
>Ga0164308_10001581_pt1 | contig 12111 bp, 13 predicted proteins | sample Whisoiple_246_MG_FD_109983 | JGI IMG/M metagenome (GOLD analysis project Ga0164308, IMG submission 109983) | Soil microbial communities amended with fresh organic matter from upstate New York, USA - Whitman soil sample_246_MG | ecosystem: Environmental > Terrestrial > Soil > Unclassified >... | reverse complement strand
TTACGCCTATTTTGCAATTTATTTTTTGTTGCCCCGATATATACTCACCGGCAGATACCTGTTGTTTTTCTTTATAATGCTGCTGGTAAGTATTGGCTTTATAACCATGTCTTACTGGCTTAGTATTTTGTTTGATATCAGGCTTTCATGGGATTTACCTTTTCAGCGGGATAACATAGTGCGCCGCATTGATTTTACGGTTCAAAATGGCTTTGTGTTACCACTTGCAATAAGTGGTTTTGCAGTTAGTATAAAAATGGGCAAAAACTTTTACCTGCAACAAAAGAAAAACGTACAATTATCGAAACAAAAGATAGACGCTGAAGTGCAACTGATAAAAAGCAGGGTGCATCCGCGGTTTTTATTTCATTCACTCAACAGCATTTATAATGATATGCTTAACGGATCAGAAAAATCCCCAAATATGCTGCTGAAGCTTTCAGAGCTGATGAGTTATATTTTGTATGAAAGCGATAAGCCGGTAACGCTCCAAAAAGAAGTGATGCTATTAAAGAGTTATGTAGAATTGGAAAAGATTGGTTGGGGTAAAAAATTAATTATAGAAATAAATGAAGATATAGTAAACACGGAAATAATTATTGAGCCATTGCTGTTGCTGCCGCTTGCAGAGTATATATTTATTTATGCCGATAAGAATAAACAGGAACTGTTTTTAAGGCTGCACATGGAGGTAAATGAGCATATATTTTATTTTCTTATTGAGGCCAAATCAAATTTTGAAAAAAACAATTTTGAAGAAGACATACAGCTGTTACAGGTGCAAAAAAGATTACAGGCCCAATATGCGGGCAAACATAAACTTGATTTATCACGCAAAGAAAACAACATTAGCTTATCGCTTCATCTTAATTTAAAAAAGAGTTTATAGGTTACAATATGACAAGACATGAATTTATATTCACAGATAAATTTCCTCATCGGTTATACAGGCATATAATGTTTTGGCTTGTATATTATTTGTTTTTCCTGTTAACCTATTTTCATCCTTTTCTGGAAAAAACAACTTTTGCAAAATGGGTAATGGATGAAGTGGTTGAATCACTCTGTCATGTAAGTTGTCAAATATTATTTTGCTATACGCTTCTCTACCTTTTATGGCCTAAGCTGCTAAACCGTAAAAAGTATCTTGCGTTTTGTACAGGCTTAATATTACTATTTTTAATTATCAACGGTATTTATTACATTCAACATAGCACTATTTTCAAATCACTGCATGCCTACGCGGGAATGCCTTTTATGAAACAAAACCTTTTTACATGGTTTGGGTTAATCGCGATATTAAGTTATGTTCCAATAAGCAGCGGTGTTGCTGTAGCAATTAAAATCTTAAAGCAATTTTATAATAAGCAAAAGGAAAACCAGCAGCTTACAACAGAAAATGCAAAGGCCGAATTACAACTGTTAAAAGCACAAATACATCCGCATTTTCTTTTTAATACGCTTAATAACATTTATGCCTTTACACTCAACAGGTCGATGCAGGCGCCAGAATTGGTAACAAATCTTTCAAACACGCTTAAATATATGATAAGCGATTGTGATGCAGATTTGGTTTTTCTTAGCCAGGAATTAAATATGATCAATGACTATATAAACCTTGAAAAAGTTCGTTATGGTAATCGTCTTATTATGCAGATAGAAATATCCGGCGAAACAAAAGATAAAAATATAGCGCCTTTATTAATGATACCCTTTGTTGAAAACAGCTTTAAACATGGCACCAGTAAAATGCTGAAAGGCCCCTGGATAAAATTGTTTATACAAACAGATGAAAATGTGTTGCATTTTTCATTGATCAACAATAAACCGGCTAAAGAAAATATCAGCGGTAAAAAGGGCATAGGCCTGAATAATGTAAAAAAAAGACTGGAACTATTGTACCCGCAAAATCATTTGCTGACAATTGAATCTACCGCGCATACTTTTACCGTAAACATGCAAATTCCGTTACAAAAAATCGAAAAGGATGTTATAGTTTAAAATGCATTTTAAATTTCAAGAATGCTTACCGACAAAAAAATAATTTGTCTTGCAGTTGATGATGAGCCGCCGGCGTTGCAGGTAATTGAAAAATATATTGCAGCGGTGCCTGTGCTTGAATTAAGAGCATCAGTAAACAATGCGGTAGATGCATTATCAATTCTGCAGCATACTAAAATTGATCTGATATTTCTTGATATACAAATGCCGCAATTGCTAGGCACAGATTTCATGCGCTCCTTAATTAATCCTCCTAAAGTCATTTTTACCACTGCCTTCAGAAAATATGCGGTAGATGGTTTTGAACTGGACGCAGTTGATTATTTATTAAAACCCATCCCTTTCGAACGTTTTCTAAAAGCGGTAAATAAAGTGATGCGTTTAAACCTGCACTTAGATGAAAATGAGACACTTCATCCTGTACAAAAGACTGAACAAAATGCATTAAGCATTTACCTGCGTGCTGACAGAAAAAATATTAAAGTGAATTTTGATGATATCTTATTTATTGAAAGCCTGAAAGATTACATTAAAGTGGTAATGAAAGATAAAACGATAGTAACCAAGCAATCTATTTCTTCGCTGGAAGAAAACCTGCCAGGTAATTTTATCCGTATTCACCGTTCATTCATTATTTCTGTTAATAGAATTGAATCTTATACTAATGAGCTTATACAAATAGGCAATTATGAATTGCCGATCAGCAGGAGTTACAGGCATGAAGTTGAAAAAATTTTAAAGCAGAATTGATCTTCACTGTTTCAAAAGTTTTTTAAAAGCCAAAACCAATTACTTTCGCCGCCTAATCATCTTTTCATGAATATTTTTTTGTCGGGCAGTGGCGGCCGCGAACATGCACTGGCCTGGAAAATTGCACAAAGTAAACACTGCGATCAATTATTCATCGCGCCCGGCAATGCAGGCACCGCTCAATACGGCACCAATATAAATATTGGCGTAAATGATTTTGAGGCAATGAAAAAATTTGCACTGGAAAATAACGTAGAGATGATCATTACCGGCCCAGAAGAACCATTGGTTAAAGGCGTATATGATTTTTTTAAACAGGATGGTGCTACAAAACATATCAAACTTATAGCACCTTCCGCACAAGGTGCGCAACTGGAAGGCAGCAAAGCATTCTCCAAAAAATTTATGCAGCGCAATAATATTCCAACGGCTGGTTATGCAGAATTCACTAAAGATAATTTTGAACAAGGGAAAAATTATATACAGCAACATGCATTGCCTGTTGTATTAAAGGCTGATGGTTTAGCTGCAGGTAAGGGTGTTGTAATTGCACAAACAACACAAGACGCATTGAACGCTTTTGAAGAAATGATCATCAACCAGCAATTTGGTGAAGCATCAAGCAAAGTGGTGATAGAAGAATATTTAGATGGCATTGAATTAAGTATTTTTGTTTTAACCGATGGTAAAAATTATAAGATCATCGGCCATGCAAAAGATTATAAACGCATTGGTGTTGGCGACACAGGTTTGAATACCGGCGGCATGGGTTGTGTAAGCCCCCTGCCTTTTTTAACCGATGAATTTTTACACAAGATCGAAACCAGAATTATTCATCCAACCGTAAATGGTTTACAGAAAGAAAACATTATTTACAATGGCTTTATATTTTTTGGTTTGATAAAAGTTGGTGATGAACCTTTCGTGATAGAATATAATTGCCGCATGGGCGATCCGGAAACGGAAGTGGTATTGCCCCGCTTAAAAAATGATATTGTAGAATTATTTTTATCCGTTCATAATAATACATTGAAGGATGCAGTTATTGCGTTCGATGAAATGGCCTGCGCTACAGTTGTTGCAGTGAGCGGCGGGTACCCGGGAGATTATGAAAAAGGTAAGCTGATAAATTTACCAGGCAACGTGAATAGCAACACAATTATTTTTCACGCCGGAACAAAATTAACTGCAGATGAACAACTTGTTAGTAACGGCGGAAGAGTTTTAGCCGTTACGTCTTTTGGCAAGAATATTGCCGATGCTGTGCAACTTTCAAAAAATGCTTTAGACCAAATACATTTTGAAGGCATGTATTTCAGAAGTGATATTGGATATGAATTTAAACCGTGAATCGTAAAACGTGAACCGTGAAAACTTAAAAATGCTCATTTATTAAAGAAACTGGTATTTGAATTTCATAATCCATTTAAATTTAATTAACCACGCTTACATTCACGATTGACGATTCACGATTAACTTTAAAGCGCTTAATCATATGCAATAATGGAATTTAATAACCGTACTCAATAGCAATTCTATCGTTCGTTACCAAAAAAAGTTTAGAACTAAAAAAATAAGGCTTGTGTATATTAACAAAAACCCTTGAAATTGAAATATGAGCACTTTGCAAATTCAAATTATATCCTGCACCTTTGCGGCATTAACAAACAACATTCGTAACTAATTATATAAATGGGACTTTTTAATTTTTTTACACAGGAAATTGCGATCGACCTTGGCACCGCAAATACCCTGATCATTCACAATGATGAAGTGGTGGTGAATGAGCCATCTATTGTTGCCTTAAACAGAAATAATCCGAAAGAAGTACTGGCTGTTGGAAAACGTGCCCTGATGATGCACGAAAAAACACATGAAAGCATTCGTACCGTTCGCCCGTTGAAAGATGGCGTAATTGCCGATTTTAACGCTGCTGAATTAATGATAAAGGAAATGATCAAAATGATCTATCCTAAAAAACCATGGATAGCACCAAGATGGCGAATGGTTATCTGTATTCCTTCCAGCATAACTGAAGTTGAAAAACGCGCTGTTCGCGATAGCGCTGAACAGGCTGGCGCAACGGAGGTTTATCTTATACATGAACCCATGAGTGCAGCGCTGGGTATTGGTATTGATGTGGAAGAACCGGTGGGCAATATGATCATTGATATTGGTGGTGGCACAACAGGTATTACGGTAATTGCGCTGGCTGGTATCGTGTGCGACCAGAGTATCCGTATTGCCGGCGATGAATTTACTGCAGATATTATGGAAGCACTGCGCCGCTATCACAGTTTATTGATTGGGGAACGTACGGCTGAACAAATTAAAATTACCATTGGTGCCGCCATGAAAGACCTGGAAAATCCGCCTGAAGATATGCCGGTAAATGGCCGTGACCTGGTTACCGGTATTCCCAAACAAATTATGGTAAGTTACCAGGAAGTAGCAGAAGCTATAGATAAATCAATTTTTAAAATTGAAGAAGCCATTCTAAAAGCGCTGGAAACAACGCCACCTGAACTGGCCGCTGATATTTACCGCAGGGGTTTGTATTTAACCGGTGGCGGTGCATTGCTGCGTGGCCTGGATAAACGTTTAAGCCAAAAAATAAAACTGCCTGTTCATATTGCAGAAGACCCGCTGATAAGTGTTGTGCGCGGAACAGGCCTGGCATTAAAAAATTACCAGCGCTATCCATTTGTAATGAAATAAGAAAGGCAAATCACAAGAACCAGGTTTCAAAAATCAAATGGTGTTTCACTTTATTTTATTTGAAACTTGTTATTTGACATTTGATTATTTGTGAGAAATATAATTGCATTCATACGTCATTTCTTTAACCTGTTTTTATTCCTTATTCTGATGGGGATCTCTTTAGCTATTCTCATCAACTACAATCAAACTTACCAGGTTGTTTTTTCTAACATTGCCAACGAAACTACCGGCAAGGTTGGCGCACGCTATAATGCTGTTGAATATTATTTCCGCCTGAAAAAAACAAATGAAGCGCTTGTTGCAGAAAATGCCGAGTTGCGTGGTTTATTAAAACAAAGCTTTGAAGGCCCTGATACATCTTCCATCATTAAGATCGATTCTTTATTAAAAGATACTTTAGGCAGGGTAAGAAAATTTCAATTTTTACCAGCCAAAGTGGTGAACAATAATATATCGGATCAAAATAATTACATAACACTTTACAGAGGGGCAAAGCAAGGTGCAAAAAAAGAAATGGGCGTTATTGGTCCGCAAGGTATTGTTGGAAAAGTAATTGATACAAGTAATAATTATTGCCGTGTAATGAGCTTACTTAACCGCAACAGTAAAGTAAGCGCTATGCTAAAGAAAGGTTTTTATACCGGCCTTGTTGACTGGGATGGTAAAGATCCCCGTTATGTTACCATGCACAATGTACCTAAATCGGCTAAAGTAAAAGTTGGCGACAGTGTGCTTACAAGTAATTTATCAGGCAGCTATCCACCGGGTATAATGATAGGAACCGTTGCTGCAATAAAGGGCGATCCTTCCAGCGGCTTCTTTGAACTAAAAGTAAAAACATCAACAGATTTTTACAGCATCCAGTATGCCTATCTTGTTGATAATATGATCTGGACAGAACAAAAGCAATTAGAAGCTAAAACGCCAAAAGATAAATGACGAACCTGCTGAGAAATATAATCCGTTTTGCATTGTTCATTCTTGTGCAGGTTTTTGTATTCAATAAAGTTCCGCCGGTTCACGAATTTGTAAAGCCTTATATTTATTTCCTTTTCATTATATGGTTGCCTTTTACAATCGGCCGTGCACCATTAATGTTGATAGCGTTTATATTCGGTTTAACCTACGATTACTTCAGCGGCACACCGGGATTGCATACAGCACCCTGCGTATTCATTGCTTATTTAAGGCCCTTCTTATTAAATCTTCTTATACCACAGGAAACAACACAGCTAAGCTTTGCAGAGCCCTCGGTTAAAAGTATGGGCTGGGGTTCTTATGCAACATATGTGCTGATACTTACCTTCCTGCACATTGCATTACTGGTATTTATTGAATGGATGGAGTTTGGTGATTTCCTGTTTTTTATCGGCAAAGTAACCGCAACAACTGCGCTCAGTTTAATACTGATCTTTATTGCTGAAATGCTCTTTCCGCGCAAGGGAAAATACAGAACCAATGCCGGCTTTAGCCAATAGTTTATGGATAATAGTTCATAGGTGATAGCTCATGGCTTTTTGCTACGTTTGCAGCAATGCGCACGTTAGAAGATACATACCAACACAAAGGACTAAGAAAAAAACTCATCGATCTATTGCGTACAAAAGGTATTACATCATCGGTTGTGCTGGAAGCGATGTACAATATTCCGCGCCACTTCTTTTTAGATTCCGCTTTTGATAAAATAGCTTATGAAGACCGTGCATTCCCTATCGCTGCAGATCAAACCATTTCGCAGCCATATACAGTAGCTTATCAAACACAGTTACTGAATATTCACCGCGGCGATAAAATACTGGAGATAGGAACCGGAAGCGCTTACCAGGCAAGCGTTCTGGCCGAATTGGGCGCATGGGTGTATACCATAGAAAGACAAAGAAAATTATACGAGGCCAATAAAACTTTTTTCTTCAAGGCTAAATATCCTAACATAAAATTTTTTTATGGTGATGGCTTTGAAGGCCTTCCAACGTATGCGCCATTTGATAAAGCCCTGGTAACAGCAGCAGCTCCTTTTATTCCTCCAAAATTAGTGGAGCAGTTAAAGACCGGCGGCCTGATGGTGCTGCCCGTTAATGAAGGTGACAAACAACGCATGCTGCGCATCACTAAGAAAGCTGATGGCGGTTATGACGAAGAATGGTTTGATTATTTTTCTTTTGTACCCATGCTGAAAGGAAAGAACGGTTAATGAACAATTGATAATGGACAGTTGACAATGGGTATGACGCAAATATCATTTATTAAATAATGTAAAAACATATCGGGATTTTCAAATCATACATCACAAAATCAGAAATCAAAAAATATTCATTTCATGGCAATACGCATATTCATTACCGGCGGCACATTTGATAAGGAGTATAATGAATTGAATGGCGAATTGTTCTTTAAAGATTCTCATTTACCCGAGATGCTTAAGTTAGGCCGTAGCAAACTTATTGTTGAAATAAGAACATTGATGATGATAGACAGCCTTAAAATGACTGCTGACGACCGTGAGCTGATTGCACATCATTGCCAAACTGCGGAAGAAGATAAAATTGTTATAACCCATGGTACGGATACCATGACGGAAACAGCAAAGCTGATTGCACAAAAAATTAAAAATAAAACCATAGTAATAACGGGAGCAATGGTGCCCTATAAATTTGGGAGTTCCGACGGGTTGTTCAATCTGGGCAGCGCGTTGGCATTTGTACAAACTTTACCACACGGTGTATATATAGCCATGAATGGGCGTTACTTTACATGGGATAATGTTACAAAAAACAGGAAAACCGGGGAGTTCGAAGAGTCTTCTAGGGTTTAATGGGTTGTAATTGTTCATGATATTTCTATATTTTTGAATTCACACACAATATATTTATACTATGACTAAACTAAAAGCCGCCATCACTGCTGTAGGCGGTTATGTTCCGGAGTACACGTTAACGAACAAGGAACTTGAGACGATGGTTGATACAAATGATGAATGGATAAAAACACGAACTGGTATTAGTGAAAGAAGAATTTTAAAAGGAGCAGGCAAGGCCAGCAGCGACCTGGCAGTACCCGCAGTACAGGAATTACTTAAAACAAAGAATTTAGATCCGCTCGATATTGATTGTATAGTGGTTGGCACCGTAACACCTGATATGGTGTTTCCCGCTACCGCCAACATAATAGCCCATAAAGTAGGCGCAAAAAATGCCTGGGGTTTTGATGTGAGCGCCGCATGCTCCGGCTTTTTATTTTCACTTGAAACAGGCGCGGCATTTATTGAGAGCGGCAAATACAAAAAAGTGATAGTAGTTGGCGTTGATAAGATGAGCGCTATCGTAGATTATACTGACCGCAGTACCTGTATTATTTTTGGAGATGGGGCCGGTGCGGTTTTGCTGGAACCATCCACAGATGAAACAGGCCTGTTAGACAGTATTTTAAGAACAGATGGAAGTGGTACTGAATTCCTGCACATGAAAGCCGGTGGCTCTTTGGAACCCGCAAGTATTGAAACAGTTACGTCTAAAAAACATTTTATTTACCAGGAAGGCAAAACGGTATTTAAACATGCGGTTGCAGGCATGGCCGATGTAAGTGCAGAAATTATGGAGCGTAATCATCTTTCCGCCGATGATGTGTCATGGCTTGTACCACACCAGGCAAATATGCGGATTATTGATGCTACTGCAAACCGGATGGGTTTATCAAAGGATAAGGTGATGATTAACATTGAAAAGTATGGTAACACTACTGCGGCAACAATTCCGCTATGTTTGTGGGAATGGCAGAAACAGCTTAAAAAAGGGGATAATATAATTTTAGCTGCATTTGGTGGCGGGTTTACCTGGGGAGCCATTTGGGTAAAATGGTCGTATAATTCGTAGAACTAATCTTTCATAAATGAGAAAGGCTGTTCAAAAAATGAACAGCCTTTCTTTTATGGTAATCACGCTACACATTGCTGTCTGTAGTAGTTGTTTTTGTTATCGTTACGCTATCCTTTCTGCCGCCCCTTATTAATGCAACCAATATAAGAATAAAAAGAGCTGCACCTACAATCCAAACCCAGGGATGCACATACCATGACTCTGTTTGTGTTGTAGTGGTTACTGAAGAAGAACCCTGGCTGTCTTGTGCCAAAACATACACAGTGCCGGTAAAAAATGCAAACACGGTAAGAACAATATTTGTTATAACCGCTTTAATACGCTGTTTCATAATGCTGTTTTTTAATTTAGAATATTACAATCACTAAATAATTTCAACAATTAAGCCAATCAGGAAAAACGATAAATGGGGAATTGCGCGGATATCTGTTAGAGCATTCCTTTCCACAGGCAAAAAAGAATAACCACACCAAGTACTATCCGATAAAAACCAAACGCCTTAAAACCATGTTTCTGAAGATAGTGTATAAAGGTTTTCACCGCGATTAACGCAACAATAAAGGATACAACAGCGCCAACAGCTAACACTGTTAGATTATCTTTCACCAGTACATCTGGATGTTCTTTGTATACATCCCAAAAACTTTTTACAGATGCGGCAAACATGGTGGGCACTGCAAGGAAGAAAGAAAATTCAGCAGCAAGCGTCCTCGTAAGTTTTTGCTGCATGCCGCCAATAATGGTTGCAGCGCTGCGGCTTAATCCGGGCAATAAAATAGCAAGGCATTGAAAACAACCAATAGCAAATGACTTTACGACGGAAATTTCCTTTTCGTCGTCAATATTGTTTGTTGTAAAAAGCTTATCAATAAACAATAATAAAATACCACCGCCAATCATTACAGCTGCAATAAATGCCAGGTTATCCAACGCAGCATCAATATAATCTTTCAAAATAGCGCCTACAATTAAAGCGGGTATGGTGGCAATAATAAGTTTGAGATAAAAAGCCGTTCTTTTAAAATCAAAGAATTTTTTATAAAAGATGACAACCACGGAAAGTATAGCCGCAAATTGTATAACCACTTCAAACATATCGGTAAAAGGCGAGTTAATGATGCCAAGTAGCGGGTTTGCAAACTTCATGTGGGCCGTGCTCGAAACAGGTAAGAACTCGGTTATACCTTCGATAATAGCAATAATAATGGCTTGAACAATGGTCATAAGCTGGCTTTGGTAAACTGGTTAAAATAAAAAAAGCGCTTTATAGCGCTGACGGTTTATGCGTTTGCCTGCCGTGGCTTGCGCAAAATGGCATACAACTCTACCAATAAACCTCCAATGATTAAAAAAGGTGCAACTGTAACACGGGTAAAGCTATAAACAACTTTGGGATCAAATGCATTTGGATCCTCGTTTTTACCACCGCTCATCAGTATCATTCCTAAGATAATTATGATGCCGCCAATCGCCATCCACTTATAATTATCTGTTGAAAATAAGGTATGCACAGTTGTTGTGCTTTTTGCCGGAGGCGTTGGTTTTTGTTGTAAACCCGGTTTTGTTATTTCAGCCATTATATACAATTATGATGGCTGCAAGATAGGGATTTTGAAAAATTATCAGTTATTAGTTATTCGTTAATTCTGTTTAGACCCGGTTCAGGTTAGCGGGGTTTGTATTTCGCCTCTTCATACACCTGTTTGTCCGGTATGGAAAGTAATTGCGGCAAAGCAACCTTCGGGTGCGCTTTCATCCATTTTTTTACTGTTTGCCAGCCTATAAACTGGCCTATAAAACCCGGTGAATTATTACCAAAAGCCTGTGTATAAGGAGCATCCTGCATATAATCCCTTGTCTGCAACGGATCAGTAACAAAAAGTAAATTATTCTGCACAAAATAATTCCAGATATCCGCTTCATGCTTATAACAATCGCTCAACTGCTGCTGTGTATAACCGGTTTTTAAGCTATCGGCCAGTCCAGGTAAAAAATGCTCAAGCAGAAATAACCGTTTGCCCGCATCTATCATCTGGTAAACCAACGGGTCGTTGCCGTTTTTCTCCGGGTAAATATCACTAATAATATTTTTCATACAGTTTACAGGGATGTACGCCGGCTGAAACCTGCGCTGTTGGTAATCCGGGTAAACCTGTGTGATGAACTCTGATTGATAAACGGGGAAATTTTTACCAAGATACAATTGCAATCCAACCGCCAGGCCGCTTTCTGTGAGCACATTTGCGTAACCTTCTACCGGCCCTACAAACGTTATAACATTGGCGGGCAGTTTATATTGAGGAAAATAATATTGCACATATTGCAGACCCTTTTTCACCTGGTTAAACTCATCATCAAAGCTGCTGAATTGCTGTTGCACTGAATCATACACAAAATGGTAATCATGCAAAAACATTTTTATTTTTTTAGCCACACTGTCCGGTTGTGGCGGCAATACCATGATGTTATATAAATAATCATTTAAAAAAGAACCATACTGTTGTTGCAGTGTATTTAATGAGGCGTCAATATTATTGGTATCAATAGCAAAGAGATCTTTATCAAAGCGCTTAAGTTCTGTGCTGATTTTTATATTGGAAACATCAGGCGCAGGCTCGGCATCATTACAGGCGAAAAACGCTAAACAAAATAATATTACACAGCTGAATTTCATATTGCAATTAACTGCAAGAACGGCAAGTAAGTTGTTAATAATTTTAATAACAGCGAACTTTACATGATGAAGATATCAATAGCGCAGCAGAAT
>Ga0164308_10001580_pt1 | contig 12113 bp, 11 predicted proteins | sample Whisoiple_246_MG_FD_109983 | JGI IMG/M metagenome (GOLD analysis project Ga0164308, IMG submission 109983) | Soil microbial communities amended with fresh organic matter from upstate New York, USA - Whitman soil sample_246_MG | ecosystem: Environmental > Terrestrial > Soil > Unclassified >... | reverse complement strand
GGTCATGATCACTCCTTGGTCGTGGTGGTGAACGGGGCTGTTCACATGAATCACGCTAACGGCGCCCCGCCGGCTGACGCTTCTCGATTCCTGACCGGTCCCGGGCACCGAATTCCCGCTCGTTAGGGTGGCCGTTGTGACCGACGTGGGTGGGGGATCCGAGCGGTGGACCTATCTCGGCCCACAGGGAACCTTCACCGAACAGGCTGCCCGTATGCTCGCCGACCGTCTCGGCGGTGCGGACAGTGACATCGCGGGTGGTGACATCGAACTGGAGCCGGTTGCCGGGGTGTCAACCGCACTGAACGCGGTGCGTCGCGGCACGGCGCACGCGGCGTGCGTCGCGCTGGAGAGTTCGGTGGAGGGGGCCGTCCCGCTGACTCAGGACGAGCTCACCCACGGCGACCCGCTGATGATCACCGCGGAGGCCTACGTCCCGATCACCTTCGACCTGCTGGTTCGGCCCGGCACGGAGCTGACCTCGATCTCCACCGTCGGCGCGCACCCGCACGGGCACGCGCAGATCCGCGAGTGGTTGGCGATGAACCTCCCCCACGCCGAGGCGGTCATGTCCTCGTCCAACGCCGCCGCGGCCGAGTCGGTCGGTGCGGGTGAGCTGGACGCCGCCGCCGCGGCTCCGGTCGCCGGGCCGCGGTACGGGCTGGTCAGCCTGGCCGCCGACATCGGCGAGATCCGCGATGCCGTCACCCGTTTCGTGCTGCTGCGCAGGCCAGGGCCGCCGCCGCCGCCGACCGGGAACGACCGGACGTCGCTGGTGCTGTCCGTCGGCAACCATCCCGGTTCGCTGCTGGCCGTACTCGGCGAGTTCGCGTCCCGGGGGATCAACCTGACCCGGCTCGAGTCCCGGCCGGCGCGGTCCAAGCTCGGGGTGTACGTGTTCCTGGTCGACGCCGACGGGCACCTCGCCGAACCGGCGATGGCCGAGGTGTTGAGCACCCTGGTGCGGCGATCCGCCCTGCTGCGGCTGCTCGGGTCCTATCCACGGATCGAGGGAACGAACGTCCCGCTTCCCGACTTCGCGTCGGCCGCGGCCTATCACCAGGCCTCGGATCAGGTTGCCCGGTGGACCGCAGGGGAATGGTCCTGATGCGGTTGTTGCTGATCAGGCATGGACAGACCCCGTCGAACGTGCTCGGTTTGCTGGATACCGCCATCCCGGGTCCCGGCCTGACGGACCTCGGCCATGCGCAGGCGGCCGCATTGCCCGAGACGCTGGCCGACGACCGGATCGATGCCATCTACGCCTCCGCGCAACCCCGCGCCCAGCTGACGGCCCAGCCGCTGGCCGCCAGGCGGGGTCTGCCGATCAACATCCGGGAAGGCCTCTGTGAGGTCAGCGCCGGCGATCTGGAGATGCGGGGCGACGAGGATTCCATCCGCACGTATCAGCGGACCATTCGGCTGTGGATGGCCGGCCGGCTCGACGAACGGATGCCGAACGGACCGGCCGGGAGCGAGGTGGTCGCCCGTTTCGACGCCGTGGTGTCCGAGGTGGCCGACGGCCTGCGTCGGGACGTCGGGGACGACGGCGCCGCCGTGCTGTTCGCCCACGGCGCGATGCTTCGGGTGTGGGCGACCGTCCGGGGCACCGATCTGGCCACGGTCGACGACACCATGGGCCGGACGCACACCCTGCACAACACCGGGATGATCGTGCTCGACTCCACCACGAACGGCGGGTGGGAGGTGGTCAGCTGGGCAGGACAGGCGCTCGGCGGCACGCAACTCGACGACGGCGTGGAGGACGGTCCGGCCGGCGGTGTCGATCCCAGGGTCGACCCCACCGGATCCGATGTCACGCCGGCGGGTCGCTGACTATCCTTTGAGACATGCCAGGTTCGCCGATCGATCCCCGAGATCTCCGGGTGTCCGACGACGAGCGATCGCATGTGCTTGCCCTCTTGGAGAAGGCGACCGGTCGAGGGCTAATCGACCTGGGCGAATACACCGAGCGCAGCGCCCGGGTCATCTCGGCCCGCACCCGCGGCGACCTCAACGCGGTGCTGCTCGACCTGCCGGGACTGGAGATCGGCGGCCGGACGGTCGAGGGTGCCCAGCATGCGACAGCGCCACCGACTCGGGTGGCGCCTGGATTCTCCGGCGCCGTCGGCCGCGGCGACCAGGGGGTACTGGAGCTGACCGGCTGGGGGTCGCGCACATTCAAGGGCTACTGGACCGCACCGCCGCTGATCGTCATCGGCGGCACCGGAGCCAGCACCAGGCTGGACTTCACCACCGCGCAGCTCGTCTCGCCGACCGTGACGGTGGAATTCCACGGGAACTACGGTGGCGCCGCTGAACTCGTGGTGCCGCCGGGGAGCGCGGTGCGGGTGGACGGCCTGCAGATGCGCGGCGGCAACATCAACAACAAGGTGCCGCCGGTGAACGGCACCAACGGCATGACGTTGGTGCTGACCGGGACCAAAAAAGGTGGCTCGGTGACGATCCGCCACCCGCGACAGGGCATGCTCTCGCACTGGTTCTGATCGAGAGCCTGGATCTCGTGCTTCACCCATGCGCGGTCAACGGGCTTCGATCACCCTGACTCCGGCAGCCACCAGCCGCTGCAGCACCGGGTCGGCCGAATCAACGTCGGTGCTGTTGCAGTGGGCGGCGCTCCGCGGGCCGTTCCGGACCCGTTGACAGACCCGGAACGACCTCTGACCGCGCTCATTCCTTCTCCCGGAACGGCGGTTTCTCGCCCTCCGGGGTGACGACGGTGCCGGCCGAGATCGCCGCCCCGCCGACGTAGGCGCGGTCCTCGATCAACGGTTCCCGTAGCTGGTGCGGAGCAAGCAGGCGGGCCAGGTGATAGGCGACGATGGCGACGATCGAGCCGAGCGCGATTCCGGAGAGCTCGAAGTCGTCGCCGAAGGACATCGCCACATTTCCGACCCCGATGATGATGCCCGCGGCGATCGGCACCAGGTTGACCGGATTGGCGAAGTTGACCTTGTTCTCGATCCAGATCTTCGCGCCGAGCAGGCCGATCATGCCGTAGAGCACCACCGTGATACCGCCCAGTACGCCGCCCGGTGTTGCACTGACGACGGCACCGAACTTCGGCACCAGGCCCAGCAGGATGGCCACGATCGCGGCCACGTAGTAGGCGGCCGTCGAGTAGACCCTGGTCGCGGCCATCACCCCGATGTTCTCCGCGTACGTGGTGGTCGGCGAACCGCCGATCGATGACGACAACGCCGTGCCGAATCCGTCCGCGAACAACGCCCGCCCCATGTACGGATCCAGGTCGGTTTCCGTCATCTCGGCGACAGCCCTGACGTGGCCGGTGTTCTCGGCGATCAGTGCGATCACCCCCGGCAGCGCCAGCAGGATGAAGCTGAGTTGGAATGCGGGTGCATGCAGTGTCGGCAGCCCGAACCACGCCGCGTCCGAGACTCCGCTCAGGTCGACCCGGAAATGGGTGGTGACCTCGCCGGCGCCGGTGGGGGCGGTGATCTCGCCGAGCGTCTTGTCCAGCACCCAGGACAGCAGGAAGCCGAAGATCAGCGCCAGGAAGATGGCGATCCGCGACCAGAAGCCGCGGAAGGCCACGGTGGCGATGATGGTGAACAGCATCACGATGAACGCGACCCAGGGATCCTGCGGCCAGTAGACCCCGGCGACCACCGGCGCCAGGTTGAACCCGATGAGCATCACGACGGCGCCGCTGACCACCGGGGGCAGCACCGTGCGCAGGGCCCTTCCGCCGACGAAATGCACCAGCAGGCCGACCAGTGCCAGGGTCAGGCCGGCGACCAGGATGGCGCCGGTGACGTCGGCCGTGGTCCCGCCGGTCGCCCGGATGGCGACCACCGCGCCGACGAACGACGCGGAGGTGCCGAGGTAGGACGGGATCTTGTTGGCGACGACCAGCAGGAACAGGATCGTGCAGACGCCCGACATCATGATCGCCAGGTTGGGGTCGAGGCCCATGATCAGCGGGAAGACGAACGTCGCGCCGAACATCGCGACGACGTGCTGGGCGCCGACGCCGATGGTCTTCGGCCAGGACAATCGTTCGTCCGGTCGAACCACCGCGCCGAGCGGGAGCGGCTTGCCGTCACCGACGAGCTTCCATCCGAATGCCATCGGGTACTCCTTTCCGCGCGGGAGCGCAGCCATCACCAGCCGCCGCCGCGGCCGCGGTCGTCCGGGACGCTAGGCCGGACAGATTGCGCCGGGTGTCAACACGCTGTTGCGAACGGTGACAACTCGGTATCGAATCGGTGTCCGGCACCGCGGCGAGCGGGATCGCGCTCAGGGGATCGCGCGCCGGACGATCAACGGGTCAGTTCGGTCGCCCACGGCGGGTTGGCCCCGGCCCGGGAACAGGTGATCGCCGAAACGCGCGACGCGAAGGTCAACGCGTCGAGCAGGCCGTCGACCGTGAGGCTGTCCAGCCGGCCGCCGAGGTGGCCGGACTCGGCCAGGTGGTGCAGCAGTCCGCCATGGAACGAATCACCGGCGCCCACGGTGTCGACCAGGGTGGTCGGCGCGATCGGCACCCGCACCTGCTGGCCGCGGAGTGAGGCGAACGCGCCGGCACCACCCAGACTCACCACCGCCAGCGGCACACCGCAGGCGTGCAGGTGGACGGCGGCCTGTTCGGGCGTCCATCCAGGCCAAAGCTGATCGAGGTCGTCCTCGGACAGCCGGACGATGTCGGCGAGCCCGGCCCACCGGTCGATCCACAGTCGATAGGACGCGACCGGCACCAGCAGGGTCCGCAGGTTCGGGTCGATCGACACGGTCATTCTTGCCCTTGCCCTGGCCAGCAGGTTCTCGATGACCCGGCCGGACGGCTGCAGAGCCAGCGCCAGGGTGCCGGTGTGGATCGCCACTGGCGGCGGATACGCCGGAAAGGGGCCGTCGATCAGCGGCGCGAGCGAGGCATCGGTCCAGGCCCAGTCCGCGGTTCCGTCGGTGTAGAACTCGTAGGACGCCGCGCCTGCGGCGTCGAGCCGGGCGATGGCCAGCGTCGCGGGTTCGACGGCGTTCTCCGAAGCGCTCAGGTCGACCAGGGATTCCTCGAGTTTGGCCCGGCACAATGCGCCGAGTGCGCCACCCGACAGCCGCCCGGCGAAGCGCGCAGTCGTGCCCAGCCGGGAGAGCGCCACCGCCGTGTTGGCCGGGCCGCCGCCCGGGTGGACCGTCAGGTGGGCGGCACCGTCGACGATGCCGTCGGGTGGCAGGACGGCATCGGCGACGACCTCACCGACGACGGCGATGGTGGGCATGGGCGGCTCCTCGGGCGACGGTGACGGCCCCAGGAGCGTAGTGGTCCGCAGATGGTCGGGCCGATCGAAGTGCATCCGGAAAGGCTCGGAAACGGGGTGCGGCCGGTCGTCGGGTCAGCCCCAGCCGAGCTCGTCCAACCTGTCGTCGTCGATGCCGAAATGGTGTGCCACTTCGTGGATCACGGTGGTCGCGACCTGTTCGCGGGCCGAGGCCGCGTCGTGTGCGTGGGCCAGGATCGGTTGGCGGTAGATGGTGATGGTGTCGGGCAGGTGTCCGGAATAGCTGGACGTCCGGGAGGTCAACGCCACCCCGTGGTACAGGCCGTACAGGTTCTGGGTGGGATGGCGGTCCTCGACCAGAATGACGACGTTGTCCATCGCCCTGGTGAATTCCGCCGGGATCAGGTCGAGAGCCTCCGCCACCAGTTCCTCGAACTCGGGTTGGGACATCACCACAGGCATGTGACCATTCTGCCCGGCGGGACGAGCGAACCGGGCACCCCGACGTCCGGTTAGGCTCAGGGCGTGATCGACCTGCGCATACTTCGTGACGACCCGGACCTGGTCCGCGCCTCGCAGGAGGCGCGTGGCGCCGACCCGGGGGCCGTCGACCGGTTGCTCGCCGCCGATGTCGAGCGGCGCTCGGCCGTTGCCGCCGGCGATTCCCTGCGCGCCGAGCAGAAGGCGTTCGGCCGGACCATCGGCAAGGCCTCCCCGGCGGATCGGCCCGCGTTGCTGGAGCGCGGCAAGGAGATGGCCGCCGCTGTCCGGACGGCCGAGGCGGCCGAGTCGGTGGCCAACCAGGAACTGGCCGCCGCCCAGCTCGCCCTGCCGAACATCATCGCCGGTGCCCCGCCCGGCGGTGAGCAGGACTTCAAGGTGATCAAGCATGTCGGTGAGCCGGCCGAGCTCGACTTCGCACCCAAGGATCATCTCGAACTCGGCGAGTCGCTCGCTGCGATCGACATGGAGCGTGGCGCAAAGGTTTCCGGTGCCCGGTTCTACTTCCTGCGCGGAGTCGGCGCGCAGTTGCAGTGGGCCATGCTCACTCTCGCGGTGAACAAGGCGATCGCCAACGGGTTCATCCCGATGATCCCACCGGTGCTGGTCAAGCCGGAGTCCATGGAGGGCACCGGGTTTCTGGGCGAACATGCCGACGAGGTGTACCGGTTGGCCGCCGACGACCTCTATCTGGTCGGTACCTCCGAGGTCCCGCTCGCCGCGTACCACTCGAACGAGATCCTCGACCTGGCAACCGGTCCCGCGCGGTATGTCGGGTGGTCGTCCTGCTTCCGCCGGGAGGCCGGCTCCTACGGCAGGGACACCAGGGGGATCCTGCGGGTGCACCAGTTCGAGAAGGTGGAGATGTTCTCCTACTGCCGCCCGCAGGACGCGGAGGTGGAGCACCAGCGGTTGCTGGAGTTCGAGGAGGAGATGCTGGCCGAGATGGAGATCCCCTACCGGGTGATCGATGTCGCGGCCGGCGACCTCGGCAGTTCGGCGGCCAGGAAGTTCGACTGCGAGGCATGGGTGCCCACCCAGCAGGCTTACCGCGAGCTGACCTCGACGTCCAACTGCACGACCTTCCAGGCCCGTCGGCTGGGGGTCAGGTACCGCGACGAGGACGGCCGGCCGCAGGTGGCCGCCACCCTCAACGGCACGCTGGCCACCACCCGCTGGCTGGTCGCCATCCTGGAGAACCACCAGCAGGCCGATGGCTCCGTCCGGGTCCCCAAGGCCCTGCAGCCCGGCCTCGGCGGGCGGGAAATCCTCGAACCGGTCGGCTGAATCGTCGCCGCACAGTGCGGGCGACTAGGCGAAGATCAGCATGATCGCGACCAACACCAAGACGATGACGACGATCGCCCCGATCACCCAGCTGAGCAGCCAGCGGCGGCCGTAACGCCGGGCGTCCGGCTGTCGCGGGTCGATGATCGCGTTGATCGGTACGAGCGCGAAGGTGCCGATCATGATCGCCGCGCCGAGCGCGGCCGCCCACCAGCCGGGCAGCCCGATCTCGGTCTCCCCGGTCATCCCGGCGATGGTGCCGGAGGCCAGCAGCCAGCCGCCGATCGCGGCGGTGACGATCCCGATCCAGGCACCGCCACGGTAGCGGTTGCCGCCGTAGGCGCGGCCGGCGTTGTCCGCCGGCGCCAGGGCGAACTGCCTGGCGTAGTCCTGGGGGTCGCCGAAGGCATTCCGTGCGCTTTCGCCGCTCTGGGCGACGTGCACCTCGACCTCGGCCAGGATCTCGCCGATCCGGGCTCCGGACAGCTTCTGCAGTTGCAGCGCGTAGGTCAGTTCGTTCAGGTAACGCTGGTCGTCGGTTCGGGTCGTCATCTCATTCCTCCTGATCATCTGACGTGTGTGAGGCGCTTCATCGGGCCATTGGCCTGCCGCTGACGGTGCCTACTCCGCAGCGCCCATTCCTGAAGGACGTGCGCTGCCGGCGGGTCTACTCCGCCCGTCCAGCAACGCGTCCACCCGCCCGCTCCAGTCCCGCCATTGCGTGAACCGTTCGGTGAGCACGTCGGATCCACGGGGGGTGATCTCGATCATCTTGCGGCCGGGGCCGCCGGCTCCCTGAACCCACCACGACCTGGTCAGGCCCTGTTCCTCCAGGCGGGCGAGCACGGGATAGAGGGTGCCGCCCTTGATGTCGCCAAGACCGCCGTCCTGCAGTCGTCGGGCGACGTCGTAGCCGTGGGTGGCGCCGTCGGCGCCGACAACGCTCAATACGCAGAGTTCGAGGGCGGCCCTGGTCCACGACGGCGGCCAGTTGGGCTCCGTCAGTACCTCCGGGCGGGTCGTTGAACTCATGCTGAGACGGTATCGCTAACTAGATAGGTTCGCAACTTACATAGCCGCGCCAGTCAGACAGCGGTCGGCTTCGAGACGATCACCCGATGCACTCGCCAGCCGTCGACCGCGCTGACCGCGAGGGTGTGCCCGGCCACCTCCACCTCGTCGCCGACACCCGGGACGTGACCGAGCAGGGTGACGATCAGCCCGCCGACGGTGTCGTAGGGCCCTGCCGGGAGCTCGACCCCGGTGCGGTCCCGAAAGTCGTTCAGGCTCAACAGCCCGTCGACCTCGCCCAGGCTGGGCACCGTCCCGTGGGTCGGTGTCGGGACGACGTCGTACTCGTCGTAGATGTCCCCGACGAGCTTCTCCACCAGGTTCTCCAGGGTCACGATGCCGACGATGCTGCCGTACTCGTCGACCACCATGGCCATGTGCGCCCCGGCGCCCTGGAGCGCGCTCAGGCTGGGCAGCAGAGGTTTGGTCGCCGGCAGCACCATCACGCTGCGGACCAGATCGCGGACCCGGACTTCCGCTCCGGTGTGCGCCGGGTCGAGCATGTCCCGGACGTGCACGAAGCCGATCACCTTGTCCGGCGATCCGTCCGTCACCGGGTACCGCGAGTGCGCGTGCTCCCAGGCCTGACGAACCGCGTCCCGCACCGGGAGATCGGCGTCCAGGAAGTCGATCTGCGCCCTGGGGAGCATCGCGTCCCGCACCTGTCGGTCGCCGGCCGCGAAGACCTCACGAACGATGTGCCGTTCCTGGTCGGGCAGGCCCTCGTGACTCATCACCAGTTCGCGGAGTTCCTCGGTGCTGATCTCATCGCGAAAAGCCGTCGGGTCGGCTCCCAGCAGCCGTAGCAGCAGATTCGTTGACTTGGACAACACCCAGATCACCGGCCGGAACAGGGTCGCCAGCCGGTCCAACGTCGGTCCGAGCAGCATCGCGACGCCCTCGGATCGCTGCATGGCGTACCGACGCGGGGTGAGTTCACTGACCACCAGGGCGATGAAGGTGACCAGCAGCGTCACCAGTACCACGCCGAGGCTCTCGGCGGCGTAGTTCCCCATTCCCCACGACGCCAACTGGCCGGCGAGTGGTTCGGCCAGGGCGGCCGCCCCGAACGCGGCGGCGAAGAATCCGGCGACGATCGACCCGATCTGAACGGCCGCAAGATATCTCGTCGGCTCGCCGGCGAGGGTGACGACCCTTCGTCCCCGCTTGCCCCGTTCGCCGATGGCCTGCAGCTGACCCGCCCGCAGCGACACCAGGGCCAGCTCGGTCGCGGTGAACAGCCCGCCGATGATCAGGAGTACCAGCACGATCACGAGGTCCAACCAGATCTGACCCACGACAACCCCTTTGACCGACCCCGATGCCGGGAATCTCCCGGTTCGTCGAGCTGTGACCACTTGTAACACCGGTGTCACCTGATCGCCGTGTGGAACGCACCGGGTGCGGAATACCCTCGACGACATGAGTCCCGCTCGCCGTGCCGTGACAGAGCCGTTGATCGTTCGTAGGAAGGCTGCGTGACGCCGGCCATCGAGGTCGCGGAGAACGGCCAGATGGGTGCCGCCTCGACAGCCGGTTCCGGGGCCCGCCCGGTCGATCTGGTCATCCACGCCCCGCGGGCGATCATCGACGGGCAGGAGCAGGGTGCGACCGTCCTGGTGCGGATGGGCCGGATCGTCGGCATCGAGCCGCTGGGGGCGTCGCCGCCCAGCAAGTACGTGGCCACCCTGCAACCCGACGAGGTCCTGATCCCGGGTCTGGTCGACACCCATGTGCACATCAACGAGCCCGGCCGCACCGAATGGGAGGGATTCGACACGGCGACCAGGGCGGCCGCGGCCGCCGGGGTGACGACGCTGATCGACATGCCGCTGAACTCGTTGCCACCGACGCTGACGGCGCAGGCCCTTGCCGCCAAGCGGGTCGCGGCGCGCGGCCGGTGCCGGGTGGACGTCGGGTTCTGGGGCGGCAGCGTTCCGACGAATCTGGACGACCTGCCGGAGTTGTTCGCGGCCGGTGTCTTCGGCGTCAAGTGCTTCCTGCAGGACTCCGGGGTCCCGGAGTTCCCGCCGCTCACCACCGGTGAGATGCGGGCCGCGATGCGGGTGATCGCCGGGGTCGGTGGGTTGTTGTTGGTGCACGCCGAGGATCCGGGTGTGCTGCACACCGCCCCCGTGCCGCAAGGACCGAGTTATGCGGCGTTCGTCGATTCCCGGCCCGCTGAGGCGGAGACCGGCGCCATCGCCGCCTGCATCGAGGCGGCGGCGGTGACCAGGTGCCGGGTGCACATCGTGCACCTGTCCAGTGCCGGCGGGGTGGCGTTGATCCGCCGGGCGAAGGCCGACGGTGTGCCGATCACAGCCGAAACCTGTCCGCACTACCTGACTCTCGCCGCCGAGACCATCCCCGACGGCGCCCCGCAGTACAAGTGCTGCCCGCCGATCCGGGGCAGGGCCGACCAGGAGGCGCTCTGGGAAGGCTTGGCGGACGGCACCATCGACATCGTGGTGACGGACCACTCGCCGAGCACGCCGGAACTGAAACTGATCGAGGTCGGCGATCTCGGCTTGGCCTGGGGTGGCATCGCCTCTCTGCAATTCGGCTTTGCCGCGGTCTGGGCCGAAGCCCGCCGACGCGGCATCCCACTGGCCACCGTCATCGAATGGATGTCGTACGGACCTGCCGAGTTGGCCGGGCTGGAGCACAAGGGGCGCATCGAGATCGGCGCCGACGCCGATCTCGTGGCGCTGGCGGAGAACGAGACCTTCGTCGTCACCGAGGATCTCATCCGGCACCGGTATCCGATCACGCCCTACCTCGGGAAAGAACTCGCCGGTGTCGTCAAGGCCCGGTGGTTGCGCGGATCGGAACTGACCGACGACATGGTCGCCGGTCGGTTGCTCAGCCGGGACGTGCTCGCCGGAACGGTGACCTGATTCCTGCTGTCGCGGCGGGCCATCCCGCCCGCGGCGCAACCTGATGGCGCGACAGAAGGTGAGCGGCGAGATGAAACGCACCGACCTCGATCTGGCCAGCCGTGCGCTGGGCGGGTCCGTCCGCTATGTCAGCGACGAGTTCTTCGCCGCCTGCGAAGCGCTGCTGATGCCGGGTCCGGCGATCCACGACACGTCCTCGTTCGGGCCGCACGGGAAGATCTACGACGGCTGGGAGACCCGGCGCCGCCGGTCCCCGGGGTACGACTGGGCGGTGGTCGCCCTGGGCGTGCCGGGGGTGCTGCACGAGATCGTCGTAGACACATCCTTCTTCCGCGGGAACTACCCGCCTGAGGTCTCCGTCGAGGCGACCTGGGTCGACGGCTCGCCTGATCGGGCGGCGTTGGACCGTGCCGACTGGATCACCGTCGTGCCGAACTCCGCCGCTCGAGGTGACACCGCGAACACCTATCGGGTCTACAACAGCCAGGCTTTCACCCATGTTCGGCTCAACATCTATCCCGACGGCGGCGTGGCCCGGCTCCGGGTGCTGGGCTCGGCCGTGCCGGATCCGCGCGTGCTCGGCGACCGGATCGACCTGGCCGCCATTCATCACGGCGGGGACATCGCCGAGTGTTCCGACATGTTCTATTCCGATGCAAGGCATGTGCTCTATCCGGGAATCGCCCGGACGATGGCGGACGGCTGGGAGACCGCCCGCCGGCGCACGGCCGGTAACGACTACCTGGTGGTCACCCTGGCCGGTCCGGCCCGGCTGTCGTTCGTCACCCTCGACACCGGGTACTTCCTGGGCAACGCCCCCGGCCGGGTGCGGATCTCGGCCAGGGCCGCCGACAACGAACCGTGGCACGAGATCCTCGCCGAGCGTCAGGTGTCACCGGACAGCCGGAACCGGTTCCGGCTGCAGGACGACGAAGAGGTGACGGCGGTCCGGGTCGACGTGTACCCGGACGGTGGCTTCTCCCGCCTGCACCTGTTGGGTCAGCTGTCGCCGCAGGCATTGTCGGCCGCCATCTCGCAGTGGCTGCTCCGGTTGCCTGCCCAGGCATCGACAAGAGTGCTGCTCGACGCCGGCCTC
>Ga0164308_10001578_pt1 | contig 12119 bp, 8 predicted proteins | sample Whisoiple_246_MG_FD_109983 | JGI IMG/M metagenome (GOLD analysis project Ga0164308, IMG submission 109983) | Soil microbial communities amended with fresh organic matter from upstate New York, USA - Whitman soil sample_246_MG | ecosystem: Environmental > Terrestrial > Soil > Unclassified >... | reverse complement strand
TTATATCTCAATACCGCTTATGATAAACTATGATCTGCCAGGTAAGAAATTAAGATTCAGTGTTCATGGCGGAGCCGCTGTTAATATAATGACCAGTGAGAAAGTTGAAGCGGAATATAAAGTGCAGAACAGCAAAGAAGCCGAAACAATTAATAAGATCGAAGGGATAAAGAAAACATTTTTTACACTGAATACAGGGATAGATGTGAAATATCCAATTAATCATGCAACGGATATTTCCATAGGACCTGAGCTACGATATGGGATTAATGCAATAAACAAGGGAACTCCGGTTAAAACGTATCCTGTTAATTACGGGTTATCTCTTAAAATGAATTTCAAGCTTTAATATATATTTTGAAAAGCAATTATGCTACAAAGAACCGTTTGTTTTTTCTGATCGTTACATCTCTATGCATCCGGATTTTTGTGGCATTTTTTACTGAGCTTACCAATGATGAAGTTTATTATTACACCTATGCATTGCATCTGCAATGTAACTACTTTGATCATCCTCCGGGAGTAGCTGTTTTAATTAGATTGTCTACATTAAATCTTTTATTTACCAATGAATTATTTATACGGGCAGGTGCTATTGTGTGCGCGATAATTGGCACCTGGCTGAGTTATACTATTGGCATAAAAATAAGAAATGAAAGGACGGGTTTTTATGCTGCTGTTTTATACAATACGAGCATTTATTCAAGCCTTATAGCAGGCGTTTTTATATTGCCGGATAGCCCGCAAATCATATGCTGGCTGGCTTCATTGCTTGTTCTGATAAATATTATTACAGAATTTGAGAACAATAAAAAACCGCGGCCTGTTCACTGGCTTTTGTTCGGTGTTTTTAGCGGTATTTGTATTTTATGCAAGGTGCATGGTATTTTTTTATGGATTGGCTTAGGTTTATACATTTTGTTTTATAAAAGGCAAATGCTATCCATTAGCTGGCTGTATATATCTTTTATTATAACGATGTTGTTAGTCACCCCTATTATTTTTTGGAACATGCACAATAATTTTGTTACCTACACATATCATAGCAATCGTGTTGCCGTGCATAGCTTGCAGCTAAATACAAAAAGTTTCTTGCAGGCAACAATCGGGCAGCTGTTTTATTACAATCCGATCAATGTATGGCTGATCATACGATCTGTTTTCTTTTTAAGAAAAGAAAGGCTTTTTAATTCTTCAATAGAAAGAATATTATTATTTACTGGTTTACCTCTTATTATTATAGTATCGTTTATCTCTATATTCGATACGGTGCTTCCGCATTGGAGCGGGCCTGGTTTTGTAACGCTTAGTTTTATTGCAGCAGCTTATCTTGATAAAAAACTAAGTCAGGACCAATTTTCTTTCCCCGTCATTTTAAAAAGCAGTGTGATACTAATTGTAGCAGTTATAGCAGCCGGGCTTAGTATCCTGTTTTTTTACCCGGGCACCTTCGGCAGTAAAAAAATAAATAATTATGGTAGCGGAGATTTTACACTGGATATGAGTGGATGGAGGAATTTTGAAAGCGAATATATCAACTGGATAAAACAGCAACCCGATAGCAGTGGAATTAAACAACTAAAGATAGTTTGCAACAAATGGTTTCCGGCAGCACACATTGAGTATTATATAGCACATCCTACACATACTGAAGTTGTAGGCGTGGGTGCACTAAATGATCTTCACAATTTTGCCTGGCTTAATCATACAGGAAGGGATCTGAAAAAGGGAGAAGATGCGCTTTGTATTGTTCCAAGCAATTATACCATAGATATGCAAATTGTGTATGGGAATTATTTTGCATCAATAAAACCAATACATGTCTTTACAGAAGAGCGAGGCGGAAAAACAAGCCGCTTCTTTACTTTATTTCTTTTAAAAAATTATAAGGCGACCGATGCTGTGCATACAATAAATATAACAGCGTTATTACCCAAAAGTGATTTTAATACGCTTCAGCACGGTATTGAATTCATACATATTCCTGTTCAAAAAAAGACTGTAAAACCTGTACTTTATTTAAACCGTGTTGAGCCTTTTAATAATGATGATTTTTTTTCAAACTACATCTCTTATGTTTTTCATCCTCCGCAACCAATGCCGGTTTCAAATCCTAGTTATTAATTTTTACAATTAAATTTTTATACAATGAAAACTAATAAATTATTATGCATGTTTTGTTTTTTAATTGGTGCTATATCATGCAAAAAGCAAATAGATCAATCAGCAAGCACTAATGATGCTGATTCAAATAGTGTAGCATCTTCCTCCACTGATTTTTCTGCTGCCAATTTTTTAATTGGCCAACCCATAGATAACCCGCTCCTGGCGTTTGCCCCCGGCACAGTCTTTTTTTATATAAATAAAATAACAGAAGACGGAGATGTTAGCTATGAAAATATTCACGTTACAGTTACATCTGAAATAAAAAAAATACTTGGTGTTAATTGTACCGTGGTGCATGACCAGGTGAAAGAAGATGGTGAAATAACCGAAGACACTTATGACTGGTATGCGCAAGATAAATCAGGAAACGTTTGGTATTTTGGTGAAGACACCAAAGCGCGTACAGATACAGGGTGGACTACAGAAGGTTCCTGGGAAGCCGGTAAAGATCATGCGTTGCCGGGTATTGCGATGTTTGCAAAACCGGGTGCACATATCGGGCAAACCTATTACCAGGAATTTCGGTTTAACGTTGCTGAAGACCAGGCAAAAGTGCTGAGCACAAACAGCACTGCCACTGTGCCCTATGGCAGCTTTAATAATTGTGTAGAAACAAAGGAATTCACAAGATTAGATCCGGAAGATATTGAACATAAATTTTATGCGCCAGGTATAGGACAGGTACTTACCACTTCTGAAACAGAGATGGAGGAGCTTATCAATATTACAAAATAGTTATACAGTTAAAATTACAACCGGGCATACGATGTGCCCGGTCTATGTTTACACATCAGGCATGATCCTGTAAATACCACCAACATGTAATTCGTTATAATTCATCTTTAAATATTCCTTATGCCAGGGCTGGCCTTATCTTAAACTAACCTTAATAAAATGCATTACAGATTTACTTCAGAATTATGTATATAATTTGCGCGCAACAACAATTTCAATTATAGGAATTGTTGTTGAAATAAATAAAAAGCGAGCAAAAAGTCTGTAATGTTTAATCCGAAAAAGAAAGAACTGTTTTTTCTGTTTATCAGTTTAGTGTTTACAACCTGTCTAAATGCTCAAACTAAAAATTCAATCTCCGGCAGAGTAATAGATTCCGTTTCAAAGAATGGCGTTGAATATGGAGCTATCACTTTACTAACAGTAAACGACAACAAGGTTTTAAATGGAACAACCACAGACAGCCTTGGTTATTTTACGTTAAGCGATATAGAAGACGGCTCATATAAATTATCTTTTGAATCTATCGGGTACAAACAGAAAACTTTACCCGGCATTCATATTAAAAAAGGTGAGGCTGCCCAAAACATTGGAATCATTTTATTATCCAAAACTGACAATACTTTAAAAGACGTTGTAGTTACATCACAAAAAAAGCTGATTGAAAACCGCATAGATAAACTTGTGTTTAACGCCGAAAATGATATTACATCGCAGGGCGGTGTTGCAACAGATATCCTTAAAAAGATTCCACAGGTGTCGATAGATGCAGATGGCAATGTAGAACTTGCCGGCAATGGTGGCATCCGTTTCTTAATAAACGGCAAACCTTCTACTGCATTCGGGAACAATGTGGCAGATGTGCTGCAATCTATCCCGGCAAGCCAGATAAAAAGTGTTGAAGTAATAACAAACCCGGGCGCAAAATATGATGCACAGGGAATGGGTGGCATTATTAATATCATACTAAAACAAACAAAGGTTAACGGTATCAATAGCAATCTTTCTTTAAGTGTGGGTACGCGTATAGAAAATGGCTCTTATAATATTACAGTACGCCGTGGGAATTTTGGTATGAATGCTTTTATCAGTGGCAACGCAAGACTTACTGCTGAAACGCCATCCGAATTAGATCGTATATCAACAGATTCAATTGCCAAAGAATATTTTTTATTACACCAGGAAGGAAGCACCTCTACCAGCAGGTATGGAACGCAATCAGGAATAGGTTTTGACTGGACATTAAATAAATATAACAATCTTTCAGGCAATATTAATTATAACAGGTTTGGAAATAAAAACAGTGGTGTTATAGACCAGGCACAACAAAGAATGCCTTTTGGCACCGACACGTTTATTGATGTTGTACATTCTACAAACAACCTATATAATAAATTCGGATTTAATTCTACCGATGCAAGTTTAAATTTCAAAAGAACCTTTGCCAAAGAAGACCAATCCCTGGAAATAAACCTGAACACAAGTTTTGGGAACAACAAAATAAACGCTGATAATTATCAAACATTACCTCCAAATGATTCTGTTTTTTATGGCATTATCAATAACAATTATGGCAAAGAAAATGAAGCAGAACTGGAGATAAATTATTCGCAGCCCTTCACAAAAGATATATTGTTCGATGCCGGTGCAGACATAACTTTTAATGATATAAACAGCGCTTCCAATGTATTTGCTTTAGAGGCTGGCACCAAAGATTATTTGTATGATACTTCAGTATCCAACGCTCTTTCTTACAACCAGAAAGTATATGCATTATATGCTGAAATAAGTTTGCCGGCTGGGCATTTGTTTGATCTGAAAGCGGGAACAAGATATGAGCGAACAGAAATAAATTCTTTTTACTCAAACGCAACAGAACAGGTAAAAACACCGGGTTATAATACCTGGGTGCCATCAGTTTATCTTCTTAGAAAACTAACAGAAAAACAAACCCTGAAACTTAGCTACTCCAAAAGAATTGAACGCCCTGATTACGGCGATCTTAATCCTTTCATCAATACAACAGATCCTAAAAATATTACAGCCGGAAATCCATATCTCAAGCCGGAAATTGGTAATCGTATTGAGCTTGCATATAACCATGATTTTGGCAATGCAGGATCGTTTATGGTCTCAGGTTTTTATCGTGTAAACAGTAATGATATTCAGCCATACACCGCTGTTTATCCATCACTGGAAATTGGTGATTCTGTTTATTATAACGTAGCCGTAAGCACAAGGGAAAATATCGGTACAGAGAAAAATATGGGCCTTAGTCTTTTTGGAAATTTAAAAGCCACAGATAAGTTTACATTAAGATTAAACCTGATGTTTTTCAAAAGGCATATTATCAACGGCATTGACCTGTGGCGCGATCCAACAAGTTTTAATTACCGTGCAAACCTTAATGCAAGCTATCAATTCAATAAAGATCTGTCTGCTGAATTCTTTGGCAATTTTAATTCTGCACGCAATGAAGTACAGGGTAAATATCCTTCGTTCACATCTTATACATTTGCTGCGCGAAAAAAATTATTCAATCAAAAAGCAAGCATTGCCTTAACTGCTACTAATATTTTTGCTAAATATGTAAATCAACCAACCATTCTATACGGCACAAATTTTACAACCAATAGCCTTCGTAAAATCCCATTTCGTTCTGTAGGCTTGAATTTTACATGGAAATTTGGCAAGCTTGATTTCAAGAAAGATAAAGACGAGGATAAAGATATAACTGCGCCGGAAGGATAAAAGTTTAATACAGGATTTAAACTACAGAAAGTAAACAGAATACAAATCTATTGTTGTGCAATTCTATTTGCAATGAAAACGGTTTTATTATTCCTCTTCGTTTTTTATACTTCAACATGCAACTCCCAGGTAAAGGATTCACTTAATTACGATTCAATTGCCAATACAATAGAAACAAAATCAAACAAACATACAACTGTAAAAACAATCGCGCTGGCAGCCGGTTATACCGGCGCAACTTATATATGTTATCGTTATTTTGATACGGATATAAAAAATTTCGCTCTATCAATTCAAAACAAAACTGTTTCGTCCATTACGCAAACTGCAGAGGATGCCGGGTTGGGTGCTTCCAGCATTGTTATAACTACGGCAACTGCGCTTACTTCAATTATTACAAAAGATAAAAAGCTGCAAAAAACAGCTATACTTTTAGTTGGCGGCCATATTATAAATGATATTGTAACCAACCAGTTTAAAATTACTTTTCAAAGGCATCGCCCGAATACCGGAGACCCGTATAATACTTTTGATTGGAGAGGCGGCCCAAAAATTAATCTCTCCTTTATATCTTCCCATACCTCAAACGCCTTTGCAACAGCAACGGCTTTTGCAACTGTTTACAAGGACAGCAAATGGGTGCCGGCTGTAGCATATTCTTTTGCTTCGCTGGTAGGGTTATGCAGAATTTATAATAACGCTCATTGGGCATCTGATGTGATGGCAGGTGCGGCCGTTGGTTTTGCAAGTGTAAAAGCAATGAATGGGCTGTATAATGTTGCTGCAAAAAAATTCACCTTTATACCACAGGTTAATAACGGGCATTACACTATCTCTTTTATTTGCGCTTTATAACCTTTATTGAAGAGCACCGGATTAGAAGCAGTGGCTCTGCGTGTTTATAACTTTTAAATAATTGATTTCACAGCCGTTTACCATTAGCCTTCTTAATTGTACGGCAGTACCCTTATTTTTCCACTCCTAATAAATTAGTTTGTCTACTAATTCATTAGTATTTATATTGCACTTAAATTAATTACATGGTTAAACTTGCCAAAAGAGAAGAGCAGATCATGCAGGTTTTTTGGGATCTGAATAAGGCCTATATACGTGATATCATTCCGTTGCTTCCCGATCCCAAACCGCATTACAACAGTGTTGCCACCATGGTTAAGATACTGGAGGATAAAGGTTTTTTACAAAGAGAAACCATCGGCAACATGCATGCTTATTGCCCGGTTATCAGCAGGGAAACCTATCAGAAATTTGCATTAAAAGATATTGTAAGCCAGTACTTCGACAACTCGTATGCAAGAATGCTTGCCTTTTTTGCCAAAGAGCAAAACCTTACGGATAAAGAATTAAATGAGATCGTAAACATTATAAAAACCGAAAGCAAATGATACCATATACATTGTACACCGCACTTGTACTTGCATCTTGCTTTGTATTTTATAAGCTGCTGTTACAAAAAGAAACCTTCTTTGGTTTGAACAGGTTTATGCTGATCGCCTGCATGGCACTCGCTTTTATTTTGCCTTTGTTGCCGGTACCGCAGCAATTCTCTTTCAGGAAAGCACCGGTTATTGAAGTGCGGGCAAAGACACAACCTTCAATTATTATTCCACAGACAAATACAACGGAACAGGCTATAAATAATACATCCGTTGCCGAACCTGCAGTTACAAAAGAAGGTATTACGGTTGAAAAAATAACAACGCTGCTGCTGTATGTATACTGGTTTGGTGTTATTGTGTTTGCGCTCAATTTCCTGATGCAGGTTTTTATTTTATTGCGAAAAGCTTATACAAAGCCTGTGATAAAAGATGGAAAATTCCGGATCGTGGAGATTGATGATGATAAAGCACCCTGTTCATTCGGCAACAATATTTTTATTAATCCCGCCAAATACGATTATGAAACCTATACACAGGTATTGCTGCATGAAAAAATTCACATAGAACAAAAGCATACGCTTGATCTTTTAATTGCCGAGATCGTGCTCATCTTTCAATGGTTTAATCCTTTTGCCTGGCAGCTGCGCAAAGAGCTCGAAAACAATCTTGAGTTTCTTACGGATAACAGCCTGCTTGAGCATGACGCTATTGAAAAGAAAGCATACCAGGTTAGCCTGCTTAAAGTAGCAGCACCGTACTACCCGCTTAGTCTTACCACCAACTACAATCAATCACTTATAAAAAAACGTTTAATTATGATGAATGCAAAAAAATCGAACGTGCATACAATATGGAAATACTTTTTCCTGTTGCCTTTAATGACGGCTTTTGTATGCCTGTTGAACAAACCGGTTGCCATAGGCCAGGCAGCCAATCAAAAACAATCTGCCGGTACTAAAAATAAGCATGAACATGATTTTAAAACTGAAGGCAGCTGGTTTGCCACCATTAAAGGTGATAAGATCAATATGCAGTTCAGGAATGATAATGATGAAAACTCTTACAACGGCAATACTTTTTTGCTGAATGAATTTTCAATGCTGCCTAAAGATGCGGCAGGCACGTTCAGCTTAACACGCGAAGCCGGCACCATGGAATTTACCGGGAAATTTGACGGAGATAAAGGCATGGGCAATTATAAATTCACGCCCAATAAAACCTATGGTGATGATATGCGCAAAGAAGGCATTGCTGTTTCAACGGATGAAGACATGGCGGTTTTCTTTTTTGTGAATATCAAGCGTTCCTATGTACAGATGCTGAAACAAAATGGTTATACCAATCTTGATAAAGATGACATCATTCCACTGGCAGCGCTTGGTATAGATGAAGCATATATTAAATCAATAAAGGCAGCAGGGTTTAAAGATATTTCAACGGAAGACCTGATCCCTTTCAAATCACTTGGCATCGACCAGGCATATATTGAAGAGATCCGCAAAGCCGGTTATACGGATGTTTCACCGGATAAGATCATCGCCTTCAAAGCACAGGGAATAGATGGCAAGTTTATTAAAGATTACCGCAGTTCTTTTACGGAGCAAAAACAAACTTCAACCAATAATAATAACAGTAATAGTAAGAACAGTACAGCCAATGCGAACCAGCACAATAACAAAAATGATAATAGTAGTAATAATGATGAAGATGATATTGTTTCGTTTAAGGCGCTGGGCATCACCAATGAATACACACAGTCTATTAAGAACGCAGGTTACCCGGATATTTCAAGTGATGATCTCATCTCAATGAAAGCGTTGGGCATTACCGCAGACTATATCAATGGCTTTAAAGACGCTGGTTATACCAATGTTGCTGCTGATGATATTATTGCAGCAAAGGCACAGGGCATCACCGCCTCATCGATTAAAGAATATGAAAAGCTTGGCGTTGGGGAGATGGATATAGACGATGTTGTTTCAGCAAAAGCAACCGGTACAACGCCTGATTTAATTAAAGAATACCAGGCACTCGGTTTTAAAGATGTTAGCCTTGATGATATTATAGGCGCCAAATCAACCGGTACCACACCTGCGGTAATCAAAGAATACCAGGCACTTGGTTTTAAAAATTTAAGCCTTGAAGATATTATAGGTGCCAAATCAACCGGTACAACACCTGCTTTGATAAAAGAATACCAGGCACTCGGTTTTAAAAATGAAAGCCTTGAAGATTTTGTAGGCGCCAAGTCAACCGGCACTACTCCTGCTGTGATAAAACAGTATAAAGCGCTTGGCTTTACCAAATTAGAACTTGACGATATAATAGGTGCAGTAGCAACAGGCACTACCCCTGCTTTTATTAATTCTATGAAGCAAAAAGGGCACAACCTGAAAAGCCTTGATGATTATGTATCGTTGAAAGCAGTATTAAACTGAAGAACCTGCGTTTTCAGGTATCATACTTCTAATTCTTCAATCTTATTATAATTATACCAGCGTAGCATCATAACTGCGCTGGTATTCTATACTTCATTTAATTATACAAATAAAAAAACAAAGATCATGGCGCAATATTTTATCAACCTGCCTAACGACAGGCAGGGAAATGTGAAGACAGGCATAAGAAGAAAAGATAAAAAGAAGTTTATGGATCTGTTCTTGCCATCTAAAAAATTGAACACAGAAGAGAAGATAGCTTATATCGTTGAAATAGAACCTGCCTATGATATCCGCGAATACCGGTTATTAAAAACAAAAGAAGGGAAATGGCTGAACGATGGTGATGACACCTGGTTATGCCATGGCGATCCAACCTTTAATTCGGCTATTAAAAAAGCGATAGATGATCATGAAAAGCTGAACGGGAAACCATCGGTTTGATTGATGCAGGTTTGCGTGAAGCGGATATAATCACCGCTGCATTGAGTTACTCTACGTATTCTTTCCTGATTCCTAATTTTTTCATTTTTGATTTTAAAGTGGATGGGTGTAAGTTCAGTATTTCAGCCGCAGCTCCCGGCCCCCATATTCTTCCATTACATTTTTTCAACACAGCAATAATATAATCGCGTTCATTTTCATGAATAGTTTTTATACGGATCATATCAACATCCGGCGATGTACTTTTTTTGATCGTTGGCAATGAGATCTCTTCAATGGTTGCTCCTTTTGCAAGCAAAATATTTCTTTCTATTAAATGTTCAAGTTCCCGAATATTGCCCGGCCAGTTATAACTCATCATATCTTTTAAAACAGCATCCGATATGCCGCTAACCTTCTTTCCTGTTTTATGGTTATAATAGTTCATGAAATGATATGCAAGTGCAGGAATGTCTTCTTTACGTTCTCTCAACGCAGGCAGTGTTATAGGAAAAACATTTAAGCGGTAATATAAGTCGAGCCGGAAACGCCCTTCTGCAACTTCCTTTTCAAGGTTGCGGTTAGTAGCCGCAATAATGCGCACATTTATTTTTATGGGTGATCGTGACCCAATAGGTTCAATTTCTTTTTCCTGCAAAACACGCAAAAGTTTTACCTGTAATTCAATGGGCATTTCACCAATTTCATCTAGGAAGATGGTGCCTTTATCTGCCATTTCAAACTTACCAATGCGTTTATCAATAGCTCCCGTAAACGATCCTTTTTCATGCCCAAATAATTCTGATTCTATCAATAATGCAGGCAACGTTGCACAATTCACTTTTATAAAAGATTTGCTTTTACGGACTGACAAATTATGTATGCAGTCTGCAATTCTTTCTTTGCCGGTACCGCTTTCCCCTAAAATATGTACCGATGTATCCAAAGGCGCAACCTGCGAAATATGATCGAATACATTTAGTAAAAGATGGCTTTTGCCGATAATCCCTTCAAAGCCCCGCAGCGTATCTGCATGCGGTGTTACACCATTTGCATGTTGATGATGCGTATGAATATTATTTCTTTTTTCAGCCTGCACAACAGGCGCATTGTTATCAGTTAATGATTGTTGTATTAAGTTAAACAATGCAACCTGGTCCGCATTATATGCATTGGCGCGGCGGCTATAAAAGCAAAAGCTGAAAGGTTTGTTATCTGCAATGTTTAAAGGCATGGTAAGATGCGACTTCATTTTAAACGTATCTGCAAATAATTTTTTTAAGGAAGGATTGCTGCAGAGATTGCAAAATGCTTCTTCATTATAAAAAACAGCATCGGTTTCTGCAGCAGTGTTTGATTGAAGTGCGATAAGTTCATCCAGTGATTTTCCGGTGATCGTGATCAACTCCTTTAAACCTATAGTTTGATATTCGTTAAACCCGATTCTCAGGAAACTGATACCATTAAAGTTTTCACCCCCTATATTATCGAAGCCGGCTGCCATGTAATCAAATGGAATGTATGGTTGCAGGTGCATACCAATGTTTAGAAGTTTTTGTTTCCATTCCTGCGACCCGTTTAAAATGTTCTTTAATTGTTTTTTAAGCTCATCTTCTTTTTTGCGTTTTGATTCAAGACTATGCTCATGCCGGTACCGGGCAATTTCAAGCGTAACCAACAGATCTTTTTCACGAAATGGTTTTACAAGAAAGCCATATGGTTGAGTGGCTTTTGCATCGTTCAAAACATCTTCATTTGAATTGGCAGACAAATACACAAAAGCAATATTATCTGCCGATAACTGCTTTGCAAGGTCAATACCTGTAAGCTTGCCTTTTAAAAAAATATCGAGCAGCACAAAATCGGGCTTTTCCTGGTTAATTAACTCCTGTGCCTGCACAACAGAACGGGCAATACCAACAACAGTATAACCCGTCTGCACTAACATTATACGCAGGTAATCCGCTTCTACAAACTGGTCTTCTACTATCAGTATCTTTTCTTTCATAGATTATCGGGCGCTAATTAATTAATTTAAAATAGTATCTCACTCATATTTAAATTCAAGGTTGATTACAGTTCCATCGTGGTTGATAACTTCAAATCTTCCATCTATGTCTTCACTTAATCCCTTCATCAGTTTCATTCCCATTGAAGTAGCACTGGATACATCAAAATCTAAAGGTAATCCAACACCATTATCACTAAT
>Ga0164308_10001577_pt1 | contig 12124 bp, 8 predicted proteins | sample Whisoiple_246_MG_FD_109983 | JGI IMG/M metagenome (GOLD analysis project Ga0164308, IMG submission 109983) | Soil microbial communities amended with fresh organic matter from upstate New York, USA - Whitman soil sample_246_MG | ecosystem: Environmental > Terrestrial > Soil > Unclassified >... | reverse complement strand
TTGTTGTTGGAGGATACCCAGCACGCCGTTCGTGAACATATATACCCCGAGGCCGGCCGGCAAAAACAGCATGAAAACCGTAAACATGGCCGGCATCAGGTACTGCATCATCTTCTGCTGCGCTGGGTCCCCCTGTTGCGGCATGAGCCGCTGCTGGAAGAACGAGGTGGTGCCGATGATGAACGGTAAAATGAACAGAGGATCTGCCGAGGACAGGTCCGGCAGCCACAAAAATGGGATGTGATACAGCTCGACTGCGGTCTGCAGCGTCGTGTACAGCGCGAACCAGACCGGCATGGAAGCCATTTGCGGCAAGCAGCCCTTGATCGGGTTCACGTTGTGCTTGCGCCACAGCTCCATTTGGGCGAGCCCCTTGGCCTGAGGGTCGTCCTTGAACTTCTCGTTCATGGCGTCGATCTCGGGCTTCAGCTCGCGCATCTTGATCATGCCCTTGATGCCCGGCACGGTCAGCGGGAAGAGCAGCGTACGCGCAGTGATGGTCAGGATGATGATCGCCACGCCCCAATTGGGGATGATGCTGTGCACCTTGAGCAAGAACCCGACCAGCACCTTGGCGATGATCGAAAAGAAACCGAGATCGATCAGCTCACTGAAGCGGTGATTGCCGCCGCCCGCCGCCGCCAGCACGCTGCGCTCTTTGGGCCCCATGTAGCCGAGCACGGAGTACGACGCGCTCGCGCCAGGCGCCAAATCCAAGCCTGGGTAAGCCAAGCGCGTGCGGTACATCGCGCCGTCTTCGTCGGGATTGGCGCCGCGGCGCTCTTCGACGAGCATCTGACATACGGGCGTGGTCGGTGACTTCACGGTCGCCACGGCGTGCGCGAAGTAGGCATTCGAAACTGCGATGAACTCCGGATTGCCGGGGGTCTGGTACCACTCGCCACGGTTCACGGTGCTCTTGAAGAAGTGCTCGCCATCCGAGAACTTTCCCGCGCTGAAATCGCTCTCGCCCAGGCGATGCGGCTTGCCGTCTCGCAGCACGCACTCCACTCGAGTCACGAGCGGGCTTTGCCGGAACATGCTGCCTTTCACGTCCTTCGTCGTGCGCCAGGCATCGGAATGAACCGTGAGTGCGTGATAGAGCGGTCGAGGGGCGAGGTTGGTGATCGTCGCATCGACGGCGAGCTCGTACGGACGCCCCGTAGCAGACAGCGTCTTTTTCAGCTCGACTTGCTCATTGCGAAAAGAAAACACGCAACTCTGACCGTTCGAGCTGTCGAGCTTCCAGTCCACCAGGTTCGCGCCGACGTTCCATTCTTTGCCAGGGGGCAGCCCGGCGGTGTTGTCGAAGTCGAAGCGCAGCTGCCGGAAGAATTCCTGATCCGGCGTGGTCGACAGATCGATCGGCTTACCCGCGGTTTGGTACTTGGGCAGGAGCAGCTCGAAGTGACGCACGGCAGCACCACGGTTGCTGATTTGGGCGTGGAACTCGGCGGTCCTGATGTCGCAGAACTGCTCTTCAGCGCGAGGATTGGCAGCCAGAATTGCTTGGCTCTCCACGCCACCCAGCGGTTGAACCTCGGGCTTCCCTCCGCCGAACAGCTTCGGCCCGAACTGAAAGAGGAGGAATGCCAGTGCCGCCATCAACACCAAGCGGCCAATACTGCTTCTGTCCATATCGCTTTCGACTCTGCTTTTCAGGGGGGCCAAGCGGCCACGGGAAGGGCTGGGATGCCCTCTAGCATGACCAGGGGCGGGCGAACCTCAGAAGCTGCCGTCAGCGCCTCATAAATGAGCGGGTCGGCAGAATTGGGGGGGCTGGGGCTTTTGTCTACGCGGGGCTCGCCCCGCAATCGCGGGCTTTTTCGAGCTCACGGTTTGGGTTCTGGCGGTGGATCGTAGCCCCCTGGATGGAACGGATGGCAGCGGCACAGCCGGCGAACCGATAGCCAGCTGCCGCGCGCCGCCCCGTGCAAACGCAGGCATTCCGCCGCGTAGCGCGAACAGGACGGCTCGAACCGGCAGACCTTGCCGAGCATCTTCGACAGCGTCAGCTGATAGATCCGAATCAGAAAGATCAGCACCTGCGCGATCATCGGGCCAATCGAGTGTGCGGCCGCGCAGCGAGCTTGGCTAGGGCTCTCGGGCAACTGGCGGCGGTGCGGTCGCGGAACCGAGCAGGGTGCGGATGCGCTTGTCGATTTGCGGTTTGGCCGAAACGAACTCGGCGATCACGCTGGCCAGCTTGCTCTCGCCGGTTGCGCGCTTGACGATGACGACCAAATCGATGCCCGGGGGCCACAGTTCGCGGGTGGCTCGAAATGCCTCGCGAACCAGCCGCTTGGCGCGGCTTCGTACGACCGCATTGCCAACGCGTCGGGAGGCGGTGATGCCCAAGCGCGGCAAAGCCGAATTCGGCGCCGCGCTAGCAGCTAGAATGAGCACGAACCGCGGCGTGGACACACGCAAACCGCCATCCTGAATCTTCAGGAATTCGACGCGTTTGCGGACACGCGAGCGGGACGGGAAGCGCCCGATGGGCGCTCCCGCTTGGCCACTCACTTTTCGTAAGCGGAGACCGCGAGCCGCCAGCGGCCTTTGCGGCGACGATTGGCGAGAACCTTGCGACCACCCTTGGTGCTGATGCGCTTGCGGAAGCCGTGCGTGCGGAGACGGCTGGTGTTGTGGGGCTGAAAAGTGCGCTTCATGACAGGGGGTCTCGCGAAAGGGAGCGGGAGTTAGCCACCGGCTGTGATTTCAGTCAAGTCCATCACCGGGGCGCCAAACGATAATAACCAGGGATTCAGAAGAAAAGCTGCTCGCTCACTTGCTGTGAGGCGGCATCTTCGCTTCTTTGAAGACGACGTGCTGGCGCACTACCGGATCGAACTTCTTGAGTTCGAGCTTGTTGGTCTGCGTGCGCTTGTTCTTCTGCGTGTAGTAGGCGTAGCCAGTGCCAGCAGAAGAAACGAGGCGGATGTTTTCGCGCATGGGAGCGGCGTCCTATCACGTGATTTTTGCGCTCGCAACCTGAAGCTGCGCGATTTTTAGGGGTGCCGGGTGCCGGCCGCGGGCTTTGCGCCGGCTTTTGCCGTGCTCTGCCCGCTAACCCCAATTATTCCGAATGTTTGAGGAAGTACGCCTGCGGGGGACGGCTACTCCGTTCCGCTCAGGATCTTGAATTCCACGCGGCGGTTCTTGGCGCGACCGGCGTCGGTCGCGTTGTCGGCGATGGGCTTCGTTTGGCCGAAGCCTTGGGACTCGAGGCGGCTCGCAGCGATGCCGTGGTTGGTCAGGTAGGCCATCACGGCGGCTGCGCGGTCGCCGCTGAGCTTCATGTTCTGCGCGGGGATGCCGCGGCTGTCCGTGTGGCCGTAGACGCCGAGCTTCATCGAGCCGCGCGCCTTCATCAGCGTCACGACCTCGTCCAAGATCGGGAAGCTGCCGGACTTGATCACGGCGCGGCCGGTCTCGAACTCGATCGGCTGAAGCAGGTGCACCTCCCCGTCGTCGCCAACGCGGGTCAGGCTCGGGCAGCCGTTCTTCTCCGCCACGCTCGATCGCGGACCGGGCTCGGTTGGGCACTTGTCCTGGGTGTCCGGGATGCCGTCGTTGTCGACGTCGTCTTCCGGGCAGCCGTCGTCGTCTTGGATGCCGTCTTTGTCTTCGGCTTTGTCGGGGCACTGATCGAGCGCGTCGGGAATGCCGTCGCCGTCGCGATCGGATGCCGCGGGGCAGCCGTCGGTCGGTTCTGGCGGCTTGCCGTCTTCCTTCACCGTCGGGCACTTGTCGACGGCGTCCGGATAGCCATCGCCATCGCTGTCCCGATCGTAGTCGTCGGCCGTGGGCACGATCACTTTCACCTTCCGTGGCGGTGACTTGCCCTCGAAGTCGAGCATGGTGAGGTAATGACCGATGCCGATCAGCATGCGAAAGTCCGGGCCGCCGTAGCCTGCCGCGAGGCGCGTGCCGAACCCACCTTCCATGTACCAGCGCGACTGATCGTCGAGTACGTAGCGCACCTGCGCGAGCCACTCCAAATCGGTGTTGCGTAGGGTCATGAACGTGCTGTGGCCGGCAGATTCGGTGAGCCCAGTGCTGCCCCAAAGCTCGCCGCCCAACCGCACTTTGCCGCCGCGCAGCGGCATGTACAAACCGCCGGAGTAGCGGATTTCAGAAGCGATGAAGAGCGCGCCCTTGTCGCCCCCGATACTGCGTTCCGGCCGAAATTGTGGCCCTAAATTGCCGGCCAGGAAGAACTTGCCGAAATTGAACTCGGCGGACCCGTAGAGATAAGCCGTCGCCTGATCGTCGCCGCCGAACGAGTTGCTGTTGCCGGTGGGCATCCAGAACGCGCCGCCGCCACCCAGACGAAGCAAGTGGTCATCCGTCTCGTAAGCGCGTACTCGCGCATCGAGACGAATGTCGTGGAGCATCGCTTTCGCATCACTGATGCCGCCGGTACCCACGCCTTGCCCGCTGGGATCGTCGCCCGTGAGCTGCAGAACGGTGACCGGGATCATCAAATTGATCGACAAGCGGTTCGCGATCTCGGTGCCGCCGGACAGGTAAGTCGTGAACTGACCTTGAACAGGATTGTCGATTTGGTCTTTCGCGACCGGGTCTGCGGTGACCGTGTCGTTGCGCAGCGGGTTGTGCGAATAGCCGAGGATGGCGTTGGCGTAGAAGCGAGTCTTCTCCGACATGTACGGACGCCAAACCATGAAGCCGTCATCCGGCGCGCCGGAGATCTGGGCGCGGTCGAGGTAAAAATACCCAGACTGCGCCTGCGCGGTGCCGGCGATCAGCCAAGTGCCGACGATTGCGACCATCGCCAGGATTGAGCGACCACGGCGCGTTGGCCGGTTCGATGTTCGCGAAATGCTGCCCAACCGACGGAGAATCCGAAGAAACACCGGGTCGAAGGTACCCCGCCAGCGACCGCTTTGAATAGGGTCGATTGTTTGACCGACTCTCTGAACGCTCCGACCTTCATCGGCCGATTAGCCGGTTTCGGCCTTCGTCGGCTCTAGCGCGTACTGGCGAAGACCTGACACACCCAAAGCGTGCCGTCAGCGTCGGGCGCGACCCCGATGCCGACTACGTCAAAGCCCTGAAAAAGCAGGTTTTCGCGATGTGAGGGGCTTGCCCACAGTGCCCGCTGAGCGAGCGCGGCGTTACCCGCGTGAGACACGTTCTCGCCTGCTGAGAGTTCGAGCCCCGCTCGCTCCAAGCGCTGAACGAGATCGCCCTCGCCGGTGTCGTGCGCCGTCTTGCGCGCGCGTCGCATGGCTTCTGCGTGCTGCTGCGCCAGCGCTTCCAATCGTGCGTCGCGCGAGAGAGGCGCAAGCCGTTCGCTCGCGCGCGCCGCATTGACCATCGCGTACAGCGCCGCGCGCGGGTCTTCGGCCGCCGCTCGCGCGTCTTCTCCCGGAGCTTTGCTGACGGCGGCGCTGCGCGGCGGTTCCATACCTGCGAACACCAGCGCTTCCAGCAGCGGGCGTGGACCGCCCTCCACCGAGCCTAGCAACTGGACGAGCCAGGCCCCCGGAGCGTCGGCATTGAAGCGCGCGCGAACGTGCCCTTCCGCGAACGAGGTGAGCACCGGGCGCGGCGCTCCGCGTGGACCTAGCACGACTAGCTTGGCTTCACTGGCTGGGACTCGCAGCGTCGCACGTACCTCGATCCATTGTCCGGTGCGCGCGCGCGTGGGAAGTGGCTGGAGATCGGCGAGCACGTCTACGGCCACGGCGGCGACGCTGATCCTCGAATTCGCTTCGTGGTGCAAGCTGACGCCGCAGCGTCGGACGCCCCCGTCCGAGAAGCCGTCCAACCAGTGCAGCATGCGAGCCTTGGCCGTTTCGACCTCGCCCTCGCTACCATTGAACAACCAGGCCCGGGGCCAGACGTAAGGCGAGCCAGCCGCGCGCAGCGAATAGCTCAAGGTGTCCACCTCCAGCTCATCGTTACCCACGGACCGGCGTTCGATCAGCTGGGCGGCGACCGCGAGCAGCGCCGCGTCGGCTTCGCCGCACGCTGCGCTGAGCTGCCGTTCTTGAAGGTCGTCACGCGGTTCGTTGGCCGGCTGCGGCGACTGCGTAACCGTGGCAAAAGCGTCGTTGCGAGCCGTTTCCGTCCCGTCCGAGCCAGCTGGCACTGGGCTGCTGGCGACCGGCCCTGCGCCAGGCTCTGCGCACGCCGCCAAAGCGCCGCACCATACAGCAGCCGCGCAGGCAGCGCGCGTCACTGACTCAACGCACGCCACGCACGCCTGAGTGACCGCAGTCAGGAGCGCTCCTGCTGGGCGAATCGAACGAGGCAAGCCAGCTCACCCTCAACCGAGTAGCGGCTCGGGGCTGGCATAGCGAGATAAAAACGGCGCTACCGCTGTGCTTTTCCTGCTCTCCGGTTCAGGTTATGGTCAAGTGCCCCCATGGGCCGGTTCACCACAGCAGCGAAGGTCGGCGCTTTCGCCTTCGTCACGCTTCTGGCCGCCATTCTGATCTACCGCTTCGTCTCGAAGTCGGCCCGTACGGGCAACGGCTACGTCGTCTACGCGTTGATGGCGGATGCCAGTGGTATCGCGAAGCTGTCGCAAGTGCGCATCGCCGGTATCGTCGTCGGCAGCGTGAAGAGCGTAAAGCTCGATCACAATCGCGCCCGCATCGACATCGGCATCAACGACGACGTGAAGCTGTATCAAGACGCCGCCGTGGCCAAGGTCGCCTCGAGCTTGCTCGGCGAGTTTTACCTGGCGCTCACGCCCGGCACCGAAGGCCGACCCGAACTCAAAGACGGCGATCGGATCAACAACGTCGTGGAGGCTCAGACCACCGACGACATCATGCGTCAGGTGTCGGACATCTCGAAGGACGTCAAGCAAGTCACCGAAGCGCTGGCCGCTTCCATCGGCACGGACCAAGGCCGTGAAGACATCAAGACGACCCTGAAAAACCTCGCGGCGGTGACCGAAGCACTGAACCAAACGGTGCGTGAAAACCGCGAGAGCATCAAAAATATCTTGAACAACGTCGAGCGCATCACCAACAACGGCGCTCCCGAAGTCGAGAAGATTCTGGAAAACGTGCGGGTGACGACCAACGAGGTCCGGCAAATGATGGCCGCCGGCCAAGCGGGTCAACCCAAGTCCGAAGGTGAAATTCGTCAAATCGTCGACAAGGTGAACCGCGCCAGCGAAAACCTGGAACACACGATGAAGAACCTGGACGAGGTGACCGGTCGCCTGGATCGTGGCGAGGGCACGCTCGGCCGTCTGAGCAAAGACGACCACTTGATCAACCAGGTGGAAGGCGTCGTGGACGACGTGGGCGACTTCGTGGGCGGCATATCGCGCGTTCAGACCATCGTCACCATGCGCACGGATTATCAGTTCCTATCGAGCACCGTGAAGAGCTACGTCGAGCTTCGCATTCAGCCGCGCGAAGACAAATACTACTTGATCGAGGTGGTGAACGATCCGCGTGGTCTCACTCACTTCGAGCAGGTCGACGTCGACACCACCAACACCAATCAACCGCCGCACTACCGTGAAGTGCGCACGGTCACCACCAATTCGCTGCGCTTCTCGTTGCAGTTCGCGCAGAGCTTCGGGCCGTTTACCGGCCGCTTCGGCATCAAAGAGTCCACCGGTGGCGTAGGGCTCGACACGCTGCTGCTCGACAATCGCTTCGAGATCCGCCAAGACTTGTTCGGTTTCGGTGAAGTCGTGCTGCCGCGTTGGCGCATCTCGCTGGGTTACAACTTCGTCAATCGCATTTGGCTGTTGGGCGGCGTCGACGACATCCTGAGCAGCGCGCGGCGTGATTACTTCGTCGGTGCCCAACTTCGCTTCAACGACGAAGATCTGAAGACGATTCTGCCGTTCATGCCCAAAGTCGTGAACTAGCGCCACGGTCCACGTCGAAGAGTCGAGGCGCCGGCGCTCTTGGCGGCCCGCTTGGAAGTCGTTCCAAAGTGTGGTTTGCGACAGAGCGCGCCGGCGAGCGGCGTTGCTGCATCGCGAACGCCCGGTCGATGCTCAGGGCACGCTCACAAATGCTTCGCCAGCTGAGTAAATGGCTCGATCAGCGGGTGCTTTTCCCAAAACGCCAGATGCACGATGGCAGCCATCGCGCCGATCAAAAGCGAAATCGAGCAAGTGGCGACCACCAGCCGACGCAGCCCTCGCGAAAGCCGTGCGAAGCTCTCGAATACTTTCAGGGCCGGCACGAACAACAGCGGGATGACCGGCGCGAGCAAGCGCGGCCCGTAGCAATAGCCGCCCCACCAACAGCGCCAGAGCCACATCAGGAAGCAATACGGTACGGCCATGCCCAGCACCAACCATGCGATGCGGCGGTGGCTGCGAAAAAGCGCCGGGAAGCCCGAAAGCGCAACCAGCAGCGCCGGACAGAACGTCAGCAGCCCGTGCTGCAACGAGAACAGGCCGCCGAACATGCCGGCGACGATATTGCCGCTCTCCCAGGGCTGCGCCGCGCGCAAGGGCGCGCCGAAGAAGAGCTGATTTTCGTAAAGCACCAGGGCCACGCTCGAGACCACCGGCAGCGCAAAGAGCGCCGCCCGCTTCAAGTCGCGCGACAGTACGCGGTCAACGAACAGAGCTCCCGCCAACAACGCGAAAGGAGGCTTCATCTGGATGCCGACAGCCAGAAATAGGCCCGCGACGAAGAACGCATTCTTGCGTATCGCGACTGAAAGCGCGCCGACCGCGCACAGCGCCAGCCAGGGCTCGCTGAACAACATCCGTCCGTAATGCCAGGTCGGACTCGCCAAGATCGCCAACAGCGTCGTGGCGTTGACCAAGCCGCGGTCATTCGAGAGGCCGCGCAGCAACTCGCGAAGCAGTAACGCGCAGGCGAGTGTCGCGAGCGTCGACCAGACGATCGCCAAGTGCTCGACCCACGCGCTCCCTCTCGCCGCGTACACGAGCGGTGCCAGCACCAGCGCTAGCCCTGGGGGATGCTGCGAGTATTGCGGCTTGCCTTCGAACTCCGAAGACGCTCCGGGTTTTCGCACGGGCAGCGTCGGCGGTGCAACGGCTTTGCCTCGCTCGTCGCGCGGGTAGTCATAGACCGATTCCCAGCCGCGCCAGCGGCCATCGGCGCCGTACCAAGCCACTTGGTGATCGATGGCGGCCCCGATCCTCCCCACGCCGATTTCGACCGACCCCTGCCGAGCGCGATCGTAGTTGTTCGACAAATCGAGGTCGTGGTCGGTGACCAGGCTGTGCAGCATCACCAGGTAGTGCGGTTCGTCACCGCTGGTCACGAGCGGCAATCCGATGAACGGTATGTCGTGCGCGCGCGACAGAAACAGCGGCAGCGAAAGCGCGATCACGAGCAAGCCGAGGAACAGGCGCTCTGCGCCCAGGCGACGAAACAAGGTGTTCATGTTGCGAATCAGAACGCGATGCGAAAGCCGACGCCGCGCGGCGTCGAGCCCAGTGAAGAGCGCTCGAGCCCGGCGTGCCGCGGACCGCTCATTGGCGCAGGCTCGGGCATGCCACGCACGTCCGCGGGCGGATCTGGAGTGAAGCTGAAGCTTGCTCGATCGGAGCGATAGGTAATGAAGAAAATCGCGGCGGAGCCTGCCAATACGCCGCCGCCGACGTAAAAGGCGTTTTTCGAGCTTCCCGCCACGCCGACGGTGATGAACACGCCTCCGATGATGCCCCCGATGTTCAGCGCCAACCAAGCGCCGGAACGCGTTCCGGCTCGCGAGTGGTACTCGCCGTGCAGCGTGCCCGGTTGGCGCAGCGTCAGCGTGTCCTCCACCGCGAGGCCGTTGAGCTTGAGTTGATAGTCGCCCGGTAGCAGATGCGCGTCACACGGCGAGATGCAGGATGTGGGCTGTGCCGGCGTCGATTTGGCTCGCGCGGAAAAGGTGAGCGGCGCGCCTTCGTTGCGCATGAAAACGCGCACGGGCGCGGGAGCAGGGGCCGCGGCAGCTGGCGCGTTTTGAGCCTGCGCCAGGCTGGGGCAGGCGACGACTGCTACGCCGAGCAGCGCGCGGACGACGAACGACATGCGCCCGGGTTTACTCTGAAGCTTGCCCGTCTTCAACGCCCGCGCGGGCGGAGCGGCGCTCCCGAGCACCTCACTCTCCCCACATCACCCAGCCCAGAAGCTCAGCGGTCACCAGCGCTGCTGCCGCCTCTTTCGCGCCGACCGCGCGCGCTTCGTGGCCAGTGCGGTAAGACATCAAACGCTCGAGCGCCTGATCCACCGTCAGCCGTTCGCCGGGTAGCGTGGAGACGTAGATCAGCGAGGCCGGCGCAGACCCGCGTTCACGCGGATGTCGCACGGCCTCGCCGCGCGGGCCCAGTAAAAGGCGCTTTTTGCCCTCCGGCAGCAAAGTTCGGGGTTCGCCTTTGGCGCGCACGATGGCGCCGGCCATCATCGGGCTGGCGAGGTCGAGGTCGAGCGGAAATTCGACCCGTTGCGGCGCGGTGCCGCGATAGAAGGTGACGAGACCCTCGGACCAACCACACAGGGTGGCGACGCGATCGCGGCCCTGGTCGCGGATGGCGCGGAACACGTCTACCGCGTCGACCATGCCGATGCCGACCAGCGTGTCACCCAAGCGACCGCCGTAGCTAGAGAGCGTGCCCAGAGCGGTCTCGAGCTGTTCACGAGTCAGGCGCCCACGACGAACCAGGTATTCACCGAGCAACTCTTCGCGTTCCGAGGAGGCCACGTGCAAGAGCCGACCGTTGTCCAGGTAGATTTCTTTGCGGCTGCCGCTGCCGCTGTTTGCCGCGCGTTCCACGAACAAGGCGCCGCTTTCGCCCTTCTGACGCAGGTACGCGAGCACGCTCAGCATCGGCGTGTCCTTGATCAACACCTGATAATCTGGAATGCCAGGCTCGAACAAACGGCTAGTGGTGGCGGTGGTCGAAGGCAGCAAGTGGCGACCGAGCTCGTGAACGTCGCGAATGAAGCGGTATTCCTGGCCCATCAACGACACCTCGTCGTCCGCCGAGAGATCGCCCGTCGCTATCATCTCGATCAACTTGGGAAAGGTCACGCCGCTGAGCGTTTGGCCATCACTGCGTCGCACGTTCGACAGCGACAGCGTGGGCGGCGGGTCACTGCGCGGCATGGCTTCTCTGATCGCTGCCATGCCGCCGCTGCTGCGCGCGCGGACCGCCCGCATGCGTTGCACCGAATCACGCACTTGGCCCTCGATCTGACGCGCGAGCTGGCTCGAATCTTTGGCCCAGTTCACCCACTCGGCCAGCGTCACCTGTAGCTCCTCGGGTGACGGTTGTTCGAACTCGCTGAGCGCGGCGGCGAGCTCGGCTGCGTCTTGGAAGCGGGCATCCGGATCACGTGCCAGCCCCTTCTCACACACCTCGAGCAACCCTTCGGGCAAGTGACTCGCAGCTTGGCGCAACGGCCCGATGTTCACGTCGCGGATGGCCAGCAGCACGGCGAGCTGGCCGCTGCCGGGGAAGACCCGCTCGCCGATCAGCATTTCGCCGAAGACCGCGGTCAAAGCGAACAGATCGGCGCGATGGTCGAACGGCTCCCCCGCGACCTGCTCCGGAGCCAGGTAGCCGAACTTCCCCTTCAGGCCCACGCTCGGCTGGGCGGGTTTCACGCGCTGCTCGAAGCGAGCGATGCCAAAGTCGCCGAGTTTGATTTGGCCATCGACCGACAGGTAAATGTTGGAGGGCGTGACGTCCCGGTGCACGATGTGCAGGTCATTGCCTTCGGCGTCGTGGGCGGTGTGCACGGCCGAAAGCGCGCTGGCCACGCGCATGGCGATGAACGCGGCCAGACCGGGCGGAAATTTCCGTTGCTCAGCGTCGGCCCGCCGCAAAAGGCGGTACAGATCCACGCCCTCCACGTATTCCATGGCCAGGTACGGTTCGTCGCCGACCATGCCGGCCCCGAAGACGTTGACCACGTTGCGGTGCACCACCGCCCGGTGCAGGGCTGCCTCACGTTCGAGGGCGTCGAAGTCGCCGCCCTCGCGCGCAGCGCGCAGCAGCTTCTTCACCACCAGCCGTGCTGCGGGTTGGATGCCGAGCTTCGGGCGCGCCAGGAATACCTCCGCGCTTCCGCCGACGGCGATACGCCGTTCCAGCACGAATGGCCCGAATGGTTGCTGGGCCCCGGCCCCTTTGCGGTCGGTTGCC
>Ga0164308_10001572_pt1 | contig 12134 bp, 23 predicted proteins | sample Whisoiple_246_MG_FD_109983 | JGI IMG/M metagenome (GOLD analysis project Ga0164308, IMG submission 109983) | Soil microbial communities amended with fresh organic matter from upstate New York, USA - Whitman soil sample_246_MG | ecosystem: Environmental > Terrestrial > Soil > Unclassified >... | reverse complement strand
CGACTGGTTCGCGCGCAATGAGGACCACATGGAACGGAGGAACGAGGAATGAACACCTACGAGCCACTGACTCGCGCCGAGCTGGCCGAGAAGTACCCGCGCACGCCGACACCCATCGACCGCGAGCGTTTCATGGAAATGCTGGAGTGCCTGCCGCCTGACAACTGGAACATGGGCCGCATCGAGTCGTTCCAGCTGTGCGAGCTGGCCTACGACAACATCACCCTGACATGCGTTTGGGACCACACCCGCAACGAGGGGTGGCAGTTCTACACCGAGCACGGCGCAACGCCGGCGCAAATCAGGGCGCAACTGCCGCGCCAGTTGAAGTGCTCCGTTTGCGCCGAGGACGCCGGCCGCTGGGTGCAGTTCCACAACCAGGACACGGGCTGGGGCATCTGCCGCAAGTGCGTGGACTGGATCAAAGGCCCCTCACGCGCCCACATGTACGAGGGCCATGAGGCTTTCAACCGCTGCTACGGACTTCCGGGCGTGAACTACGCGCCCCCACCAGTTTGAACCGACCGACAACACAGGGAGATACACACATGGGCTGGCTATACGGATGGAACACGAAGGCGGCGATGCTCGCGCACCTGCTGGACAACCCCGGCAATCACAAGACGCTGGCGCGCTCGATTCGCGGCAACAATGCGTGGTGCGTGAAGGAGTACGAGAAGGACGGCAAGCCAGTGCGCTACATCGCGCTGTTCATGCTGGCAGGGCGCGGCGGCGGCAACTGCGCATGGGGTTACAAGGATGTGGAGGAGGGCATGGGACCGTCGCAACTGGACTGCCCCGTGAAGTTCTTCGACATGGTGCCCGATCCGGGCGGGTACGCGACCGAATGGCGCGCGAGGGTGCGCGCCGAGCTGGTGGCGAAGGCTGAGAAGCGCAAGGCGCTGAAGGCGCTCGCCATCGGGCAGACGGTCAAGCTGCGCAAGGGTTACTCGCTGCCTGAGGTGACCATCACCAACGTCAAGCCGCTGCGCGGGGCGTATGGCGGCACCACCTACCGCCTGCGGCCCGGCCAACTGGACTTCACCGCGCAAGCCTGATGACCCATCTGACTGCGCCTGGGTAACCGGGCGCAGCAGGATGAGCCAACACCAACAGGGAGTAATGACGATGAAACTGAACGACCGAGAGACCGCCACCGTGCTTGCCGCGCTGCGCAATTGGCAGGTGGATGAGCGAAATGGCGATGACCTGAAAGACATGTTCCAAGAGCATTTCACGGACCATGAGCCGCTGTCGCTGGATGAGGTTGACGCGCTGTGCGAGGCGATCAACACCGTGCACACGCCGGCCGAGCAGACGCTGGACAAGATTCATAGCCACCTGGATGGCATGGAGTGGGACAGCGATACGGTCAAGTACATCGCTGAACTGATGACAGCCGCTGGCTACGTCATCCGCGATCCCGACGACAGGCCCGACACCGACGAGGAGGACCAGCTGGCGGCCCCCGTTGCAGCTCGCGAATGCCCCCCTCACCTGTGGGTTGAGCGTGACGGAAAGCCCGTCTGCGATGCCTGCGGCGAATCAGGAGAATGACCATGCTGACCATCTTCCGGCGCCTGCTGGGCCATAACTCCCTGCGCGGATCCCGCGAGCGCCGCCTGTTCGCGGATCCGGCGAAGTCCATCGCCGTGGCGCTGACCGACCACGGGCAGGGGGAGACCCTGCGCATATCGTTCGCGGATGCCGACAGTGACAGGCGAGTAGTCCTGCACCTACCCAAAGAGCACTGGCTGGCCGTCTCCCGCGTCCTGACGCAGCTGGCAGGATTCCAGGCAGTCAAGGATCGGCGGGCGCACGAGGAATCCCAACGTGTCAGCGGCAAGGACTACCGGGCAGGTGCAGCATGAGCACCGCCAAGCACGAATCACCACCCGACCACTGCCCATGGGGACGCATCGACCACCGCGAGAAGGTGGCCGAGGGCATCTACCTGTACTCAACCGGCAGCCACGGTGCGTTTTGGCTGTCCAAGGCCCGCCTGGCGGAGCTACCGCCATGGGCCGCGGCGTACCAGACCTTCGCCTTCCGGACCTTCGCGGGCAATACCGCGCAGTGGTACGAGGAGGACGTGGACTGGTGCATCCCGGCCATCGTGTTCCAGGCCGACTTCCGCCGCTGGTGGGCGAGCAAGCGGGCGACCACCGAGCAGATCAACGAGGCCATGGATTGCGCTGAAGTGATCCTGAAGAATGCGCTTCCCATCGTGGCGTCCGCGCGCGCCGCAGCGACCAAGGAGACCATCACATGCTGATCATCACGCGCCGCATAGGCGAAACCATCATCATCGGGGACGACATTCACGTGACCGTGCTGGGCGTGAAGGGCAACCAAGTACGCATTGGCGTGGACGCGCCGCAGCACATCAGCGTGGACCGACTGGAGATCCGCGACCGCAAGGACCAGGGCGTGCCGCCGCCGGCGCCTTCGTATCAGTCCTATGTCGAAGGGGAGCGCCCTGCAGCAGCTGGGCCGCGTATCACGTACAAGCCGCGCCGGGTATCATGGTCGGGCGGCAACGAGACCGGATAGCTTTCACTCCCTGAGACTATCCGCCGCATTTCAGCCCGCCCCCATCACTGGAGGCGGGCTTTTTTGTGCCCGTGGCTAACTGGGCAAGGCTGATCGCTGGCGTGGCATCGAGGCCACCAGCAACTGCGCGCCCCAGCGGGTGCCGCGCTGCGCCTTCGGATCCGCCGGCACGAACTGCGCAGGCGCCACGGTCGCCACCTTGCGCGAGCTTGCCACCTGATCGGCAACCACCGCCAGGTCGATCGCCGGCGCCTCGGCCTGGTTCACCAGGTCAGGCGCCATCGCTGGACACGATACCGACTGATCGACGGCGGGCGCGGGGGAATTTACCGATGCAAGGGCGCCGGCCGCGAATGCGGCAAGGCACGCGAGCACCAAGAGTCGTCCTGATTTCATGTGTGCACTCCTTCGTTGGGGGAACAAGGTCCGAGGGGAGTGTATGCCACCAGCGGGCGCGGACCAATCTACCAGCGCGTTGGATCGAAGAACCACCCGAAGTTATCCGGTGGTTCCGGCGGCCGCGGGGGCTGCGGCGGCGTTGGCGCGCTGTGGCGCCTGTCGACGACATGCACCTGCCCCGGCCGAATCAGGTTGAACCCGTCCGAGACCGGCTCGATGAAGCCATTCTCGAAGTCCTCCTCCAGCGTCTTCTGCGCCAGCTGGATGACGAGGATCGACCGCTCCATCTGCTTGATGTTCTGCTCGATGCCAGCCTGATGCTCGGCGCGGCGGGCCTCGAAGAACCCCAGCTCCCCGTCCTTGCGCTTCACGGCGCCGGCCCATCGCTGCATCTTGCTCAGGATCCGGCGGGCCTTGGCGAGTTCCTTTTCCTGATTGGCGAGCATCTTCTGGCAGCAGTCCTCCAGTCCGTGCATCAGGTTGCCGGGCTCGAACGTCTTTACCGCCTCGTCGTAGAACTGCAGCAGCATTTCGATGGCCGCGACGCGCAGGTGGTGCGGATTCAGCTGCTCCTCGCCGGCGTCATAGCGGGCGCGGGCCTCGCGGTCCTTGAGCACCTCCCAAGCCGCGTTCAGTTCAGCCTGGCGGTCCGTGTTGCCGCCGTTGCGGTCCGGGTGCGCGGCCGAGGAGGCGCGGCGGAAGGCCGTCTGGATCTCCTCGAACGATGCCTTCGGATCCACGCCCAGCACTTCGTATGGGTTTTTCACCAGTCTCGATCCTCCGCCACCAGGGCGAACACTACATCGAAGGATTCCATCCACCGCAGCAGTTTGGTCATCACCTCAAGGTTCTGGAATTTGCGGTCGAACAGCACCTCCTCAAAGCGATGGATGCGGCCGCCGCACTCAAACGCGGCGTAGAGGATCACTCCGCGCGCGGCATCGCTGCGACTGACTGACCAGAGCATGGTGGTGTGCTGGCCCATGGCGGCCATCGCCGGCGCTACAGATGGCGGGAACTGAACGGCATGAGTGCCCGGCTTGCCTACGTTCACCGCCATCACGCCCTCGCCTGAGAGATCCCGTCGTCTCGCGCCTGGTTGATCCTCGCCATCTGCTGGCTATCGCCCCCGCGGTCAGGGTGATGCTCCATCGCAAGGCGCTTGAACGCCTTCTCGATATCAGCCTTCGAGGCGGTTGCCGAAACCCCCAGCACCTGAAACCACTGCTCCGGGGCGGGCAGGGCCGTGAAGCCAGTGAAGGCGCGGTCCAAAACCTCCGCGCCTCCGTGGCGCTCGATCGCGCGCATGGCATCTAGGGTGGCGGCGATCGCGGCCAGGTTGTCGGCTACCCGGTCGTAGCGGTCGATCGCCATGCAGCGCGTCGCGTTGCCCTTCTTCCAGTACACAGCCACGCCCGGATCCGCCGGCGCGCGGGCACCGGCTCGCGGCAGGCCGTCCAGGCGCAGCGGCAGGTTGCTGCTTATCACGATCTGGTAGTCGGCCAGTCCCATGCGTTGCAGCTCCTGCCGCACACGGGTGATGCCTTCCGTGATGGTCAGCTCACGCTTGTTTGTGTACCGGTTGCCGTCTCGGTAGGTCGTGCTCTCTCCGCTGAACTTCGCGCGCGTGCGATTCGTGCACCGCTTCCACCCAGGCGGCCACAGCAGCGGGTAGGCGGGAATGGTTTCAGACATTACGACACCACGCCCTGCTCCACCCAATGCACGGCGAACTCTTTGATCGCAGGCTTCTCCGTCGGGGAGCCTTTCAGCGTCGCGGCCGTGATGATCGTGTCGAAGCTGTCGCTGGCCAGAATGCGAAGCCACTTCAGGAACTGCGTGCGGCCGGTCATGTCCAGCACGTCCCAGCCATCCAGCACCAGCAGCTTCATGCCGGCCATCGTGGCAATCACCTCAGCGATCACCGCGGTCGCGCGCCATTTCGCGGACACGGACAGCATCGAATACAGCTGCTCGGAGCCTGAGTCCGACTGCCTGACGATTTCCATGTCATCGCGGATGATGGGCGCTTCCCACCCGGCGAGCGCCGCGGACGTGACCAGTCGGTGGTTCACCTTGTCCAGCGCCTCCGACAGGATCTCCGCCGGGATGCCATCGGGCGCGAGCGCATCGGCCGCCAAGCCCCACTTGCCCCACAGCGCGAAGGCCTCCGCGGCCTGCTTCGTCTTGCCCTCTGCCACCTTCACGCCCTGCAGGTAGGCGCCCACCTCGCGCAGCAGCTCCCCGTCCGTGGCGATCTTGGCGCGCATGGCGGTCAGTTTCTCCTCGGCCGCGGCCAGCTTCTCCTCGGTCGCGAGCGGCGCGCGCTTCTCGTTGATGCTGGCGGTCAGCTCGGCGCTCTTGGCCACGGCATCCAGGCGCGCAACGTCCCGCTTCTCGGCGGCGCGAAGATCCGTCATGGCTTTCGTCGCGACGCGGATCCCCTGCTGCCGGTCCTCGATGGAGACCGTATCGCTGAAGTCGCCCTCATCGGGCTTGGCGATATCAAGGTCATCCCCGGTCGGGTTCATCTTCAGGGACGTGTTGCACTCCGGGCAGTGGTAGACCTTCGAGGCCTGCTGCGTGCGGGCGATCATTTCCTGATGCTGGTCGATATCGGCCAGCGCGGTTGCGATCGCCGCGCGGGTCTTCTCGAGCTCGGCTTCGATGGCAGGCTTTCCCTCCACGAACGCGGCCAGGCGCTGCAGCTCCACGTCGTACTGCCGGCGCAGCTTCAGCCCCTCCTCCAGAGATCCCACCAGCTTCGCCTGCGTGTTGGCGGCCTCCTCGGCCTCATTGAGCGCGGTCTGCGCGGCAGCCGGGTCCTTCACCTTGGCGACCGCGGGGGATTTCGCGGGCGCGGGCGCCTCCCAGCCCTTGGCCTTCAGCTCCCCGAACGGCTCGCCGGTGATCGCCTGCCAGTTGGCGCGGAACTGCTTCACCTGATCGGTGCAGTATTTCTGCGCGGCGTCGACCGATGCGCGCAGCAGCGGCGTGATGGCCTTGATTACCGCCTCGTCGATTTCCCGGGCCTTCAGGCGCTTGCCGACTTCCTCCGGCGTCATCGACAGGCCCACCACATCGAACAGCATCGTGCGGCGCTGATCCACGGGCAGGTCCGTGAAGGCCTGCGCGCCCAGCGCCAGGCGAAGCGCGGTCTGCGTGGATGCGTCCATGTTGGCCAGCATGTCCTGCGATGCCTTGCCGGTGGCGACGTCGCGCGAGATCGGGAACCCATCGGCCACCAGGGCAACGGTGCCCTTCTTGCCGCCCTCGGTCAGCAGCTGCGTGTAGTCCTTCTTCAGCTTCACACGCGGGGTATCCCCCAGCAGCGCGAAGCGGATCGCCTCGCTGACGGTTGATTTGCCGGCCTCGTTGGATCCGCAGAACACGTGCAGCTTGGAGGCGCCGAGGTCTATGTCGGCCGCCGGCACGCGCATGAAGTTCTGGATAGTCAGTTTTTCAAGTTTCATTGGTCGCTCCCTTGGGTTTTGTGGTGAACGGCGTGAACTGGCAGCGCCGGGGGCAGCCGGTGATCCAGTCGAACAGCGCCTCGAAAACGGTGCGTTGATAGAACGGCTCGCTGTAGCTGCCGTCCTCGTGGCGTGTCATGCCGCATGTCATGCAGGCGCTGATGGCCTTGGGTTCAGCCATTCTCGGCCCCGGCATCGCGGATGTGATCCTTCGCGTCTCTGATTGCCTGCGTCAGGCCGCGCCAATACTCCAGCGCCTGCCCGCCTGGTGGAACGAACTCCATGACCCGGCCATCCGGCAGGCGGATGTGCTCCGGCGCCAGCATCCCGGTGATGGCGGTCAGGTGCTTGATGACGCTGTTGGTCTTGCGGCACTCCACCTGCAGCGCGCGCTCTGTTGCCTCCAGTCGCTTCGCCAGATGGTCGTAGTCGGCGCGGCGCACCCAGTACCCATCCTCAGACTTGTGGATGCCGTTGGCGTCCAGCGTGTAGAAGGTCGCCACACTCACGGGCGCGCAGTCCCGGCATGCGGCTTGCCGCGCCAGTTGGTCTTCCATGGCGTTGCGGACCACAGCCGCAGCTCGGCGTGGATGCACAGGAAGCCAACCGTCACGTTGAGGGCGCCCATCGGCGGAATGACGCAGATCGAGACGACCAGCGGCAGCGCCCACGATTGCGGAATGATGCGGCAGGTAAAGCTGCGGTTCATGAAATTCTCCGGTTGAATTCGACCACCCACACGAACGGGTTCGAGACCCAGCTGCCGGGGCCGTTGAGCGACAGCCACAGTTCCTGAAAGGCGCCGAGCGCGCTGATTTCGTCCTCGCTTTCAGGCGCGGCGATTCCTTCGGCCACCGCATCCCACTCGCGCATGTCGTGCAACCGTTCGACGCGGTATGACTTCACTTCCAGCTCTATGCGCGCGGCCCACCTGGGCATGAATCTCCCAGCACGATGGCGGCCCCAGACAATCTCTGGCCAGCGTTCCAGCGCGTCCTCTCTGGTTGCCTCGTACATGACGGCCGGGGAGGTGAATTCGGAACCCTTCGCTTCGTCGTAACCCTTGCCGACGCGCCACGCCTCGCGCACCCAAAGCACGTCTCCGGGCTCACCGTATGGGCAGCCCCAGAAGTTCAGGCTGTGTCCGCCTCCAGCCATCTGATACCAGCGTCCACTCGGGTTCACTCTCGCTGGCTGCGGCATGCAGATGCGCCGCGTCTCCGTCTTCGTGCCGTCCAGCAGGGCGCGGACCATGGCCGCAGAGAATGGGATGGGACGCTCCTTCATGCCCCTGCTCCACTGCCAGGCTCGAACGATTTCGCATCCTCGCTAACCTTCCAGAACTTGGCGCGCGCGATGCGCAGCTCCGTCCTGATCGCCAGCGGGTACTGCGCGATCACCGATTCATGCCAGTCGCGCCACTCGGGGTAGTTCATGGCCCAGCCTTTTCCTGCAGCGCGCGCGCCACGTGCTGCGATTCGTGCAGCACGGCCCTGTAGCGGTCCGTGTTCTGGCCCTTGCCGCCGTTCCAGCAGCGATAGATGCGGTCGCGCAGCTCCTGCGGCAGCTGGCTCCAGTGCGGCATGCAGCCCCACAGCTTTATCGAGACGCGCTTCGTGCAGCCGGGCCAGTTGCAGTTGTGCTGCGCGCTGACGGCGTTGAATGGAGGGCTGGCCATCAGCGCGGCGTCGGTGCTGGAGGCGGCGCTATGGGCGACAATTCCGCCGTCATGATCGCAACGACCTCGGCCAGCTTGTCAGCCGGGATGGTGGCGATGCAGCTCTCCGCCGGCGCGTAGCCGCTCTCGTCGATGCTCGATGGCGTCATGAGCTGAATGACCGTGTGCGGAACCCTGTCGTTCGCGGCCTGCGAATACTGCTGCTGGCGCGTGATCACCAGCACCGAACTGCCGAGATCCACAACGGTTCTGATCGTCTTGAGATTGGCCATGTCGTTACCTCTGGTTGGAGAAGCCGCGCGGGCCGCTGAAGCTGACTATTTCCGTTTCATCAGGCGGCAGCGGGCTAATCGCGTCTGCGATCGCGCGCAGGCTGGCCGCCAACTCCCACGCCTGTATCGGCGTGTTGCGCCCGCCGTCGGTGGCAACTCGGCGCGCGTAGGCCAGCTCTCCGCCTTCCGGCTGGTACTGCGACACCACCAGGATCATCTGGCCGGTCTCGGCGCTGCGGCGCAGATCGATCTTCGTCGGCGCATTGGGGTTGAAGCCGATCATGGCGCCAACTCCCCGGCCTGCATCTTGTCCAGCGCCTTCTCGAGGTATTCCCAGTCGTCGCGGTCGGTGCAGTTGCCGCGAACCCACTTGAGGTAGCCGCTGTCCGCATCATGCAGCGGGCGGCCGACTGGGTTATTCGGGTTGGCCTTGCCGTTGGGGCCAAACTTTCCGAAGCTCCACCTGCGCGGCAGGCGCGCGTCCTCGCTGAACTCCCACACCTTCGCCCAGCTGTTGAGTTCCGGGCGCTGCGCCAGCAGGTGAAACAGCAGGTCCATGGTCAGCATCACGTCGGCGGTGGCCCGGTGCGCCTGCTTCAGGCAGTTGCGCGTGAGTTCGTTCGCGCCGTGTATGTGGTACGTGAGCGCCGCCAGCGTGTGGCTGTCCAGATCAGGCCAGATGCGCCGCGCCATCGCGAGCGTGCAGATCCGCGGCGTCGGCGGGCAGTTGCTCGCCTTCCAGTCGAAGTCGATGTTGTGGCCGATGATCACCGACTCGTTGCCCACGTCCCTGTCGAAGTTGAAGATCGGCTGATCCTCGTACTCCTCCGGCAGGATGTGGTGCGTGGCCAGGGCGCCGAGCGTCATTGGCTTCACGCTGTTGCGCATGCCGCCGTCGCCGGGGAAGTTCTCGTACTTGGGGCTCTCCAGCAGGAAGAAGCCGGAGACGACCGCCGAGGGGTCTATCTCCACGTAGGCGTATTCGACCACTCCCGGGTCATCGAGCCCGGTGCATTCGGTGTCGAAAACCTTCACGGAAAGGTTCGTGAAATCTGGCGTCACAGTGCTTACTCCCTTGGTGGCTGCGCTCGGCAGCGGTCGGTTCAGTCTGGTATGTCGGAAATGGCTGAGTGGAAGGTCGGCGGGTTCGGGGCCGGGAATCCCTGCCCCTTCTTGCGCCCAAGCCCTGCGTACCGCGGCGGGTTGCGCTTGATCAGCGGCGCGTCCAGGTCATGGATCGCGGCGAACAGCGACAGCATTTCCCACATGTCCAGGTGCTGGATCTCTCCGCGTGAGTAGGCCCGCACCCGGTTGTAGAACCGGCGCGACGGATCCACCCGCTTGCACAAGGGGGTCAGCGTCCGGTCGACCACCGCCGTGATGACGCTGGCGCGCAGCTGCTCGTTGAAAATCGGGTTCATCCGGGCCACGTCGAGCATTTCGGCGTGCGTCAGGAGTCTTGGAGTTGCTGCCATGAGAACGTGCAAATATGTTGGAAGTTATGTTTACTCCAGCATGAAAGCGCGCATATAGTCAACTTTCCAACCACAAGCAGACTTGGGAGTACCCGTGAACATAGACACCCACGGCGCGCGCGGCTCATTCAGCTTCGCGTCCAAAGGCGACCCCGACAGCAGCGGCGAGCACAAGAACCTGACGGTCTCCGTGTCCGTCAGCGCCAGCGTGCCGCCAGCCTTCCTCGATCAGTACCTGGAGGGGCACAACACCGGCGCGCAGCCCTCTGCGGTGTTCTGGCGCCAGTCCGATCCGAAGGACAAGGATTCAGCCATCTACGCCCGCTACATGGGCATCAAGAGCATCGCGCTCGAGGTGTCCACCGAGCGCCGGTACGCGCTGAAGCTGCGTTCTCCGCCCCCACAGGGCTGGGAGGACGGCGAGAAGAACTTCCCGGGCTACCTCGAGGCCTGCCTGGTGGGCGGCAAGGTGAAGGCCCTGAAGGCCCTGCCGGTGGCCGGGGGCGCCAGCATCGAGCTGAAGTTCCTGATTCCGAAGCAGCTGCCGGATATGGCGCGGGATCTGGCGGCGCTGTCGCTGCTGGAGGAGGTGCTGGTGGATGTGTGGCTGGTCGACCGGGACATGTTCTCGGACATGCCGCCGGATGCCGATGACGAGGATCCGGACGCGGGCGACGATGGGGACGAAGGGGAAGGCGCTGGGGACGACGGCGAGGAGGCACCGGAGTGAGGAGCAGCCCCCTCACGCCGGTGCGCTATCCGAGCGGAGGGGGCTTTCCCGGCGGTAACCATGGGGGTGCGGCCCGGGATTGTGGCGATAGTGTTATCGAATCCACTGGCCTTATGCAACTTCTGATATCAGCTGATGGCTGACAAATGCTGCGATTGCTTTCCGAATTTCATGCGGGTAGAAATGCAGCGCCCCCGTAGGATTTCTCCGACGAGGGCGCGTCCGAAACGGCTTGCCGGCCTTTCGGATGACAGGCAAGAGAACTGCCGGTGTCCGTGCCTCGATTGTATCAATCGCCGCACCACCCGCAACTTTCCCCTGTCATCCGCATCCAGCTGGCCACCTCGGGCCACCTCAGCACGTGCATCTGCTGCGCCTCAGGGGGAGTGCCACCCGCTGCGGGGCGTAAACCTAAGCGCAGCGAGGCCGAAAGGGGTCGGGATGTGGGACACATCGACGGCCACGAAACTTCTTTTCCCTGTCAAAGGGGAGGGGGTTTCGTGGGGATCGAACATGGGACAGAGATTGGAATGAAGGGTAAGAGCATCAATCGGAAGGTCTGGAAGGATTGGAGTTACAAGCCTGATCCGCAGACCCTTCTGGCGAACAAGACTACCGACGAGCTCCGAAAACTTCGGCGCCGCGATCGCAAGGCTGCAAAAAAAGCCGCGCGGCGCGCTCGCAAAGGACTCCCGATCAAGGCGGTCCAGGTAAGAAATTCGTTCGACATTTCAGCTGAGGTCTTCTACGCCTCGTGGGAATGGAAGCGCCTGCGGTTTGAGGTGCTGAAGACCTATGGCGCGGTGTGCATGTGCTGCGGATCAACCGAGAAGATCGTGGTCGACCACATCAAGTCGCGTCGGCTGCACCCGGAGCTGCAGTTGAAGTTCGAGAACCTGCAGGTCCTGTGCGATGACTGCAATCGCGGAAAGGGCTATACCGACGAGACCGATTTCCGGCCGACACTTCCGGCTCCTGAGTTGGCCGGGGACGAATTGAACCACATGCGATCCATTCAATAATTTTGATCCACGGAGGAACTGACCATGAAGACCACCCGACTCCTGACCATCGCCGCCGCGCTGATCGCCGGCGCTATGGCCATGGCTGATGTTTCAGTCACCACGAAGGCCGGCGGCGGCTACGACTTGTTCCGCGCCAGCACGAAACTCAGTCACTGGGCGAACAAGCCAGAGTGTGAGGCTGCGCGCGATCGCGATGCCGAGGCCCGCAAGATCGCAACGGCGAACTACAGCTGCCGCGAGGTGTGGGACACGTACGCGGTGAAGTACGTGCCGCCAGCTGCGCCGATCGACTGCGCAGTATCCGACTGGGGTACGTGGCAGGCGCCGAGCATGACCAGCATGTGCACCGGCACAACCGGGATGCTCATGGGCTCCGAGGTCAGGAAGCGCACCATCACTCGCCAGCCTGCCAACGGTGGTGCTGCGTGCCCGGCGCTCGAGGAGACGCGCGAGGTGCACCAGGCTTGCGGCAGCAGCGTGCCGATCGTCGCGATCCCGCCGCGCGGGACCGCCGCCGCGTATTCGGTAT
>Ga0164308_10001570_pt1 | contig 12141 bp, 7 predicted proteins | sample Whisoiple_246_MG_FD_109983 | JGI IMG/M metagenome (GOLD analysis project Ga0164308, IMG submission 109983) | Soil microbial communities amended with fresh organic matter from upstate New York, USA - Whitman soil sample_246_MG | ecosystem: Environmental > Terrestrial > Soil > Unclassified >... | reverse complement strand
TCACCGAGAGCCTTCGGGCCGACGCCCTGATGGAAGAGGACGTCGCCTGGAGCCACGAGATCGACGGAGAGCGGGACGGGGACCAGCTCGACCGCTCCGAGCGTGCGGCGCTGCGCCGTGTCGCGGGACTCTCCACCGAACTCGAGGACGTCACCGAGGTCGAGTACCGACAGCTGCGCCTGGAGCGCGTGGTCCTCGTCGGTGTCTGGACGTCGGGGACCGTGCGTGACGCGGAGATCTCCCTCGCGGAGCTCGCGGCCCTCGCCGAGACGGCGGGCGCCCAGGTGCTCGACGCCGTGTTCCAGCGGCGCGACAAGCCCGACCCGGCCACCTACATCGGCTCGGGCAAGGCGCTGGAGCTGCGCGACATCGTTCTCGAGTCCGGGGCCGACACCGTCGTCTGCGACGGTGAGCTCAGCCCCGGCCAGCTGATCCATCTGGAAGACGTCGTCAAGGTCAAGGTGGTCGACAGGACCGCGCTGATCCTCGACATCTTCGCCCAGCACGCCAAGTCCCGCGAGGGCAAGGCGCAGGTGTCGCTGGCACAGATGCAGTACATGCTCCCGCGCCTGCGAGGCTGGGGTCAGTCGCTCTCCCGTCAGATGGGCGGCGGCGGTTCCAGCGGCGGTGGCGGCATGGCCACCCGTGGTCCCGGTGAGACCAAGATCGAGACGGACCGGCGACGGATCCGCGAGAAGATGGCGAAGATGCGCCGGGAGATCGCGGAGATGAAGACCGGCCGGGAGATCAAGCGCCAGGAACGAAAGCGCAACAAGGTGCCTTCGGTGGCCATCGCCGGATACACCAACGCCGGGAAGTCCTCGCTGCTCAACCGGCTCACCGGTGCGGGTGTCCTCGTGGAGAACGCCCTGTTCGCGACCCTCGACCCGACCGTGCGCCGGGCCGAGACGCCGAGCGGCCGGCTCTACACCCTCGCCGACACCGTGGGCTTCGTACGGCACCTTCCCCACCACCTGGTCGAGGCGTTCCGCTCCACCATGGAGGAGGTCGGCGACTCCGACCTCATCCTGCACGTGGTGGACGGCGCGCACCCGGTGCCCGAGGAACAGCTCGCCGCCGTGCGTCAGGTGATCCGGGAGGTCGGCGCGGTCGACGTACCCGAGATCGTCGTGATCAACAAGGCGGACGCGGCGGACCCGCTGGTGCTGCAGCGCCTGCTGCGCACCGAGAAGCACGCGATCGCGGTGTCGGCACGTACGGGCGCCGGTATCGACGAACTGCTGGCACTCATCGACGCCGAGCTTCCGCGCCCGTCCGTCGAGATCGAGGCGCTCGTGCCGTACACCCAGGGCGCGCTCGTCTCCCGGGTGCACGCCGAGGGTGAGGTCCTCTCCGAGGAGCACACCCCGGAGGGCACGATCCTCAAGGCACGGGTCCACGAGGAACTGAGCGCCGACCTCGGGATGTTCGCACCGGTCGCCCACTGACACGACCGACGCGGAAGGCCGGGCTCCCCTCCGGGGGCCCGGCCTTCCGCGTGCTCACCGCTCAGCCGTGGGGCCCGGGTACGGCACGTGCCGTACCCGGGCCCCACGGTCGCCGTCCTACCGCCCCGCGTACTTCTTGCTCACGGCCTCGTAGACGCCCTTGGCCTCCGTGCCCAGGCGCGGACCGGCCAGCCAGCCCGCCGTCACCGGGCCGATCGAGGTGTTGGAAACCAGGGCGGGCTTTCCGTCCTGCCCCTCCGCGACCCAGCCGCCACCGGAGGAACCACCCGTCATCGTGCAGCCGATGCGGTACATCGTCGGCTGCGCCTCGAAGACCGCCAGGCGGCCCGGCCGGTCGGTGCACTGCAGCGCCTTCTGGCCGTCGTACGGCGGAGCCGCCGGGTAGCCGGTGGCCGTCATGCTGTCGATCTCCGGGACGGCGGGGGCGTTGAACTCGACCGGGAGGGCCGAACCGACGGTCTCCTCGAGGGACTTGCCCGTCGAGCCCTTCTCCGGGGCGACCTGGAGTACGGCGAAGTCGTACGGAGCGCCCTGCCCGCCGGTCGCGGCGCCCTGGCTGATCCACTGGTCGGAGGTCTGCGCCCACTGGCCCCACCACACGCCGTACGGAGCGATCTGCTCCTTGGACGCGTTCTGCAGCTCGGCCGTCGACATGCCGGTGTCGTTGTACGAGGGCACGAAGGCGATGTTGCGGTACCAGCCGCCGTTCTTGCCCGCGTGCACGCAGTGGCCGGCCGTCCAGACCATGTTGGACCTGCCCGGGTGGGCCGGGTCCTGCACGACGGTCGCCGAGCAGACCATCGAACCCTCGGGGCCGTCGAACAGGAGCTTCCCGGACGCGGGCGCGCTGTCGTGGTACGGAGTCTTCAGGCCCGCCGCCTCGACCGGTGCGGGGGTCGGGTCCGTCACCCCCTCGTCGCCGGAGATGTCGTTGTCGACGGGGTTCTCCGGCGGCTTGTCGGCCTCGCGCATCCGGTCCGGGTCCCAGAGGTCCTCGATGATCGGGTTGACGTAGTCCTTGGCCTCACGCAGCCAGGTGTCCTTGTCCCAGTTCTTCCACTCGCCGTCCCGCCACTCGTCGAGGTTGATCCCGTGTTCCTTGAGGCGGTCCTTGAGATCGTCCGGGATGGTGACCTTCCCGTCGGACGACTGGCCGGTGGAGCTGCTCGGCTCACCGGTCGCGCCGTCCTCCTCCGGCCCGCAGGCGGTGGCGGTGAGCGTCAGGACAGCGGCGAGGGCGGCTGCGGCGAACACCCGGGGGGTGCGACCGGCGCTCCTCCCGCGGCGTGCTGTGTCGGTAGGGCGCATGGGTCGCATCTGGTGATCCCCCTGGGACTTCGTCACTGACGTCGGTACTGCACTGCGGACTCGGGGTGCGCGACACGGACGCGCCGCAACCGCACACACTTCTGAGCGGCGGCCCCCGCCCCCGGTGCGGCCTCCACTATGCCGGTGCCGATGGGGACGGCGTGCGGCAGGGCCACGGTTCCGCCTGCGCAAGGATCTTCCGATTTACCCGTGATCTCCCGCGTTCCGCGTCGTTGGTACGTACGGGGGACACCCGGACGGCGTTCATCGGCGCGGTCCGCCTTCGCGGGACCGTACGAATGGCAACCCAACTGTTACAGCAGGAGGACCGAACAGCCGTGGCCGTGACCGAACCAGCTCCGGTGGAACTCCCTCCTGCGCACGAAGGGATCCTGCGGCGTCAGGCCCTCCGTGAATCGGCCGCCCGCACCTACGCGCGGTCCCTGCCGATCGTGCCGGTACGCGCGCGCGGCATGACCATCGAGGGCGCGGACGGCCGGCGCTACCTCGACTGCCTCTCCGGAGCCGGGACCCTGGCCCTCGGCCACAACCACCCCGTCGTACTCGAAGCCGTCAGGAAGGTCATCGACTCCGGCGCAACGCTGCACGTGCTGGATCTGGCCACCCCCGTCAAGGACGCCTTCACGACCGAGCAGCAGCCCACGCTGCCCCGGGAGTTCGCCGACAACGCCCGGATCCAGTTCTGCGGCCCCGCGGGCACCGACGCCGTCGAGGCGGCTTTCAAGCTCGTCCGGGCGGCGACCGGACGCAGTGAACTCCTCGCCTTCACCGGCGCGTACCACGGGATGACCGCGGGCGCCCTCGCCGCCTCGGGCGGTGCCACGGACGTGCGGGTGACGAGGCTGCCCTTCCCGCACCGCTACCGCTGTCCCTTCGGCACGGGAGGGGAGCGGGGCGCCGACATCGCCGCGCGCTGGACCGAATACCTCCTGGACGATCCCAAGAGCGGCGTGCCGGAACCGGCCGCCATGATCCTCGAACCGGTCCAGGGCGAGGGCGGGGTGAATCCCGCCCCGGACAGCTGGATGCGCCGGATGCGGGAGATCACCCGGGAGCGCTCCATCGCCCTGATCGCGGACGAGGTGCAGACCGGCGTCGGCAGGACCGGCACCTTCTGGGCGGTCGAACACAGCGGTATCGTGCCCGACGTGATGGTGCTCTCGAAAGCCATCGGCGGTTCGCTGCCCCTCGCTGTGATCGTCTACCGCTCGGAGCTCGACCTCTGGCAGCCGGGTGCGCACGCGGGCACCTTCCGGGGCAACCAGCTCGCCATGGCGGCCGGCGCCGCGACTCTCGCGTACGTACGGGAGAACCGGCTCGCCGAACGCGCGGGCACGCTGGGCGCGCGCATGCTCGCCGCACTCCAGGCCTTGAGCGCGGACCACCCGAGCATCGGCGACGTCCGGGGCCGCGGTCTGATGATCGGCATCGAGCTCGTCGACCCCGAGGCAGGGCCGCCGACCGTCACCGCGGAGAACGGCTCCGCCCCGCCGCCCGACCCCGCGCTCGCCACGGCTGTGCAGCAGGAGTGCCTGCGCAGAGGCCTCATCGTCGAACTCGGCGGTCGCCACGGCGCCGTGGTGCGGCTGCTCCCTCCTCTCACCCTCACCGACGAACAGGCGACGGCGGTCGTCGACCGTCTCGCCGACGCGCTGAGAGCGGCCGAGCGCTCGCCGTACCGCCGGGCCGCCGCCGGTCCGACCCGCTGATCCCGGACCCCTCACAAGGAAGACCGCTGTGAACCCCACTCCCGCGCCCGAGGCCGACGGCCCCCTCACCAGCCAGCAGCGAGGACACGACCTGCCGGAGGGCCCGCTCGCCGTCGAGTCGACGACCGTGCCGCGCCAGAAGGCCGGTCCGCACGTGACCCCCCGCGCCGGCTCGGCCGTCCCCACAGGCCTCCCCGCCGACCGCGCCCGCCCGGCGGAACCGCTGGACCACCCGGACCCGCTCCGGGCCGCCGACTCGGCCGGTACGGAGAATCTGCTGCGCTGCTGGACCAGGGAGAACGACCTGCCCCGCCCGCAGGGAGACACCCTGCGCATCCCGCTTCCCGCGAGCGGCACCGCGCTGCTCGTCCCGGTCACCCACTGGTCCGCCACCGGCTGGCACCGCTTCGGGACCCCGGCCCTGGAGAACGCGCCCGCGGGAGCCCCGGGTGTCGACGCCGTCACCGTGGCAGCGCTCCTGAGCCGCGAGAACGAGCGGAACTCCGCGGTCGATCTGGTGGCCAGGGTCGCCGACTCCGTACGGCACACGGCTGCCTTCATCGCGGCGCGGCGCCGCACCCCCACCGTGTCGACCGAGGCCGACCTCTTCCTCACCGCCGAGCAGTCCTTGGTCCTCGGCCACCCCCTGCACCCCACACCCAAGAGCCGGGAGGGTCTCTCCGAGGCCGAAACGCTGCTCTACTCACCAGAGTTGCGCGGTTCCTTCCCGCTCCACTGGATGGCCGTGGACCGCTCCGTGCTGGCCACGGAGTCGACCTGGACGAAGGCCGGCAGGCCCGTACCGGCGGAGGCACTCCTCGCTCCCCACACCGAAGGCCTGAGCCTCCCCGAAGGGAGCGCGGCCCTCCCGCTCCACCCCTGGCAGGCCGCGGAGGTCCTGCGCCGCCCCGACGTCGTCGCACTGTGCGAGAAGGGCCTGCTGCACGACCTCGGTCCGCACGGCGAACGCTGGCACCCCACCTCCTCCGTCCGCACGGTGCACCGCACCGGCTCCGACCTCATGCTGAAGCTGTCCCTGGGTGTGCGTATCACCAACTCCCGACGGGAGAACCTCCGCAAGGAGCTGCACCGCGGAGCCGAGGTCCACCGGCTGCTGCGCACCGGTCTGGCCGACCGGTGGCAGGAGGCGCACCCGGGCTTCGACATCGTCCGGGACCCCGCATGGCTGGCGGTCGACCACCCGGACGGCGGTCCTGTCCACGGCCTCGACGTGATGCTCCGACACAATCCGTTCGGCCCGGCCGACGACGCCGTGTGCATCGCCGGACTGACCGCCCCCCGCCCGTGGCCCGGCCGGCCGGGCACCCACTCGCGGCTCGCCGACACGGTCCACTCGCTGGCCGCGCGCACGGGAAGGACGACCGGAGCGGTGTGCGCCGAGTGGTTCCTGCGCTACCTCGACCGCGTCGTCCTCCCCGTCCTCTGGCTCGACGGGCACGCGGGCGTCGCCCTGGAGGCCCATCAGCAGAACACGCTCGTCATCCTCGACGCGGACGGCTGGCCCGTCGGCGGCAGGTACCGCGACAACCAGGGCTACTACTTCCGGGAGTCCCACCGGTCCGCGCTCGAACGTCGGCTCCCCGGCATCGGCACCGTGAGCGACACCTTCGTCCCGGACGCCGTCACCGACGAACGGCTCGCCTACTACCTCGGCATCAACAACGTGTTCGGGCTGATCGGAGCATTCGGGGCCCAAGGGCTCGCCGACGAACAACTCCTCCTCGCCGCGTTCCGCCGCTTCCTCGAAGGAGCCGTCCCGCTGGGCTCCCCCCTGCCCGCCTACCTCCTGGAAACCGGGCAACTGCGCTGCAAGGCGAACCTGCTGACCCGGATGCACGGCCTCGACGAACTGGTCGGGCCGGTCGACACGCAGTCCGTGTACGTCACCATCGCCAACCCGCTCCGCGGCGACCAGGCATGACCGTCTGAACCCACGAGAGGAGAGCGTCACGGTGCATCACGCCGATGCCCACACCGGGCCCGGTGGCGACCTGCCCGACGCCACCGGCACCGAGGACACCCTGGAGCTGCGGCTCACCGAGGAGCTCCTCGTTCTGCTCGGTGAGCCTCCTGCGGCGGACGCCACAGGAGGCGACGCCTCCGCTCTCGTCGGCTACCCCGGGGGATGGAGCCCCGTCACCACCTCCGCAGGGGTGTTCCGACTCGTCACCGTGGTGCCGGACCGCGATCTGGCGCTGATCAGCCGCTGGATGAACGACCCCGCCGTCGCCGCCTTCTGGGAGCTCGCCGGACCGGATTCGGTCACCGGCGCCCACCTCGGCCGGCAGCTCACGGGGGACGGCCGCAGCGTCCCCTGCCTCGGCGTCCTCGACGGCAGGCCCATGAGCTACTGGGAGATCTACCGTGCCGATCTCGACCCGCTGGCCCGTCACTACCCGGCACGCCCCCACGACATGGGGCTGCACCTCCTCATCGGCGGTGTGGGCAACCGCGGACGGGGCATCGGGAGCACGCTGCTGAGGGCCGTCGCCGATCTCGTACTCGACCATCGTCCCCGCTGCGCACGGGTCGTCGCGGAACCCGACCTGCGTAACGACCCGTCCGTGTCCGCCTTCCTGAGCGCCGGCTTCCGCTTCTCCGAGGAAGTGGACCTTCCCGACAAGCGCGCCGCCCTGATGGTCCGTGACCGAGCCCACCGCGAACACCTGTGAACAACTCGCCGAACCGTACAGCCCGCTCGAACCCCATCGGTCCCACCCGGAGGAGTCCCCGTGCCTGCATATCCCGCGAGTCACCATCAGACGGAGCCGCACACGCCGATCGACACACCGGAGCTCGACCGGACCGTCTGGGACCGGGCAGCGGCAAGGCTCCTCGCCAAGATGCTCGGTGAGTTCGCCTACGAGGAGATCATCGAGCCCGTGCCCCGGACCGGCGACGGCGCGGGGCGGACCGGCCACTACGCCGTGCGGCTCGACGACGGGGCGGCCCTGGTCTTCCACGCCGGACGCGGTGTCTACGGTGGCTGGCGCGTCGACCCCGCCACGATCCGTGAGGTCGCCCGCGACGACCTCGAAGACCGGGGCGGGGACGGGACACCCTTCCGGGACCCGCTGCGCTTCCTCGCCCGGGGCCGCCGGCTCCTGGACCTCGACGGCGCCACGCTCGCCCACCTCATCCGTGAGCTCACCGCGACACTCACCGCGGACGCCCGGCTCGACCACACCGCGCTCAGCGCGGCGCAGCTCGCCGAACTGCCGTACGCCGAGCTCGAGGGGCACCAGACGGGACACCCCTGGCTCGTGGCGAACAAGGGGCGCATCGGGTTCTCCTCCTCCGACGCCGCCCGCTTCGCACCGGAGGCCCGGTCCGCCACCGCACTGCCCTGGATCGCCGTCAGCACCCGCATAGCGGGCTATCGGGGAGTGGGACCTGTCTCCACCCCGGAAGACCTGTACGGCCAGGAACTCGACCCCGACGTCCGCGAGTCCTTCGCCACGATCCTGCGCCTACGCGGACTGGACCCCGCCGACTACCTGCTGCTCCCCGTGCATCCGTGGCAGTGGGACGAATGGGTCGTCCCGCTCTTCGCCCCGGCCCTCGCGGACGGTGACATCGTGCCCCTGCACGCCGACACCGACCTCCGGCTGCCGCAGCAGTCCATCCGGACCTTCACCAACGTGGGGAGTCCCGACCGGCACACGGTCAAGCTGCCCCTGTCGATCCTCAACACCCTGGTCTGGCGCGGACTGCCCACCGAGCGCACGCACGCCGCCCCCGCCGTGACCGCGTGGGTCCAGGGAATGTGCGAGAGCGATCCCTTCCTCCGCGACACCTGCGGCGTCATCCTCCTCGGAGAGGTCGCCTCGGTGACCGTCGAGCACCCGCTCTACGACCACCTCCCCGAGTCGCCCTACCAGTTCAAGGAGATCCTCGGGGCGATCTGGCGGGAGCCCCTCCAACCGCGGCTCGCACCGGGCGAGCGCGCCCGCACGCTGGCGTCGCTGCTGCACACGGACCCCGAAGGCCGCTCCTTCACCGCCGAGCTCGTCATCCGCTCGGGACTGGCTCCGGAAGCCTGGCTGACCCGGCTCTTCGCCGCGATGCTGCCGCCGCTCCTGCACTTCCTGTACCGCTACGGCACGGTCTTCTCCCCGCACGGCGAGAACGCCATCGTCGTCTTCGACGCCGACGACGTGCCGGTACGCCTCGCGATCAAGGACTTCGTCGACGACGTCAACGTGAGCGCCCGAAAGCTGCCCGAGCACGACACCATGCCGGCGGACGTCCGTGCCGTCCTGCTCACGGAGGAGCCCTCCTTCCTCACCCAGTTCATCCACTCCGGGCTCTTCGTGGGCGTCTTCCGCTATCTGTCCCCGCTCTGCGAGGAGCAACTGGGCGTACCCGAGGGTGAATTCTGGTCACTCGTCCGTGCCGAGATCCTCAGGCACCACGCCCGCTTCCCGGACCTCAAGGAGCGGTTCGAGATCTTCGACATGCTGACGCCGACGATCGAGCGCCTGTGTCTCAACCGCAACCGTCTGCATCTGGACGGCTACCGCGACCGGTCGGAGCGGCCCCACGCCGCCGTCCACGGCACCGTACCCAACCCGCTCCACCCCTCCGCGTGAGTCCGGGACCGGCCGGCGCTGTCAGTGGAGCGCCGTAGGGTGGACGCGCTATGACGAAGCCATCTCTCCCCGAGCTCCTCCACGCCGCCGTCACCGCCGTCGGCGGTACGGAACGGCCCGGCCAGGTCTCCATGGCCGAGGCCGTCGCCGAGGCAGTCGACGACAACGCCCATCTGCTCGTCCAGGCCGGCACCGGGACGGGCAAGTCGCTCGGCTACCTGGTGCCGGCGCTCGCCCACGGCGAGCGTGTGGTGGTGGCCACGGCGACGCTGGCACTCCAGCGCCAGCTGGTGGAGCGGGACCTGCCGCGCACGGTCGAGGCCCTGCACCCGTTGCTGCGCCGGCGGCCCCAGTTCGCGATGCTCAAGGGCCGGTCGAACTACCTCTGTCTGCACCGGCTCCACGAGGGGGCGCCGCAGGACGAGGAGGAAGGGCTCTTCGACCAGTTCGAGGCGGCGGCGCCGTCGAGCAAGCTGGGCCAGGACCTGCTGCGCCTGCGCGACTGGTCCGACGAGACGGAGACCGGTGACCGCGACGACATGACGCCGGGTGTCTCGGACCGCGCCTGGTCCCAGATCTCGGTCTCCTCGCGTGAGTGTCTCGGGGCCACCAAGTGCGCTTACGGTGCGGAATGCTTCGCGGAGGCGGCCCGTGAGCGGGCGAAGACCGCCGATGTCGTCGTCACCAACCACGCCCTGCTCGCGATCGACGCGATCGAGGGAGCCCCCGTGCTCCCCAAGCACGAGGTGCTGATCGTCGACGAGGCGCACGAGCTGGTCTCCCGTGTCACCGGAGTGGCCACCGGCGAGCTCAACCCCGGCCAGGTGAACCGGGCGGTGCGCCGGGCGGCCAAGCTGGTCAACGAGAAGGCGGCCGACGCCCTGATGACGGCGTCGGAGGGGTTCGAGCGGGTCATGGAGCTGGCGCTCCCGGGGCGCCTCGAAGAGGTGCCGGAGGACCTCGGCTACGCACTGATGGCCCTGCGTGACGCCGCGCGTACGGTGATCACCGCGCTCGGCGGTACGCGAGACAAGTCCGTCCAGGACGAGGACGCCGTGCGCAAGCAGGCCATGGCGTCGGTCGAGTCCATCCACAGCGTCGCGGAGCGCCTGACCCAGGGCTCCGAGTACGACGTCGTCTGGTACGAACGGCACGACCGCTTCGGCGCGTCGGTCCGGGTCGCGCCGTTGTCCGTGTCCGGGCTGTTGCGGGAGAAGCTCTTCGCCGACCGGTCCGTGGTCCTGACCTCGGCCACCCTCAAGCTCGGCGGCGATTTCAACGGGGTGGGAGCATCGCTGGGGCTCGCTCCCGAAGGCACGGCGGGCGACGACATCCCGCAGTGGAAGGGCCTCGACGTCGGCTCGCCCTTCGACTACCCCAGGCAGGGCATCCTGTATGTCGCCCGCCACCTGGCCACGCCTGGGCGGGAGGGGTCCCGTACCGACATGCTCGACGAGCTCGCCGAGCTGGTGGAGGCGGCGGGCGGCCGCACCCTGGGGCTGTTCTCGTCGATGCGGGCGGCTCAGGCGGCAGCCGAGGAACTGCGCGGCCGCCAGGACAAGCCGATCCTGCTCCAGGGCGAGGAGACGCTCGGTGAGCTCATCAAGAATTTCGCGGCGGACCCCGAGACCTGTCTGTTCGGGACGCTGTCCCTCTGGCAGGGCGTCGACGTCCCCGGCCCCAGCTGCCAACTGGTCGTCATGGACCGGATCCCGTTCCCCCGGCCGGACGACCCGCTGATGAGCGCCCGGCAGAAGGCGGTCGAGGAGGCCGGCGGCAACGGATTCATGGCGGTGGCGGCGACCCATGCCGCGCTGCTGATGGCGCAGGGCGCCGGACGGCTGGTCCGGGCGATGGGCGACAAGGGTGTGGTCGCCGTGCTCGACCCCCGGCTGGCCAACGCACGGTACGGAAGCTACCTCCGTGCCTCGCTGCCCGACTTCTGGTACACCACGGACCGCAACCAGGCGAGGCGCTCGCTCGCGGCCATCGACGCGGCGGCCAAAGCCGCGGAGTGAACCACTGGCAGACACACGTCAGGGCCCCGGGACCGGCGCAGAGGTCCCGGGGCCCGGTCCGGACCGGCGGAGCTCAGACCCGCCGCAGCACCGCGACGACCTTGCCCAGGATCGTCGCCTCGTCACCGGGGATCGGCTGGTAGGCGGCGTTGTGCGGGAGCAGCCACACATGGCCGTCCTCGCGCTTGAAGCGCTTGACGGTGGCCTCCCCGTCCAGCATGGCGGCGACGATGTCGCCGTTCTCCGCGACGGGCTGGCGGCGGACCGTGACCCAGTCGCCGTCCATGATCGCTGCCTCGATCATCGAATCACCGACGACCTTCAGCACGAAGAGCTCGCCGTCGCCGACGAGCTGGCGGGGGAGCGGGAAGACGTCCTCGACGGACTCCTCGGCGAGGATCGGTCCGCCGGCGGCGATCCGGCCGACCAGGGGGACGTACGACGCCGCGGGCTTTCCGGTGGTGTCCGTCTGCTGCGTGCTGGGCTGGTCCGAGCCCCGGACCTCGTACGCGCGCGGCCGGTGAGGGTCGCGGCGCAGGAAACCCTTCCGCTCCAGAGCCATCAGCTGGTGGGCCACGGACGAGGTGCTGGACAGCCCCACCGCCTGGCCGATCTCGCGCATCGACGGAGGGTACCCACGCCGCTGGACGGAATCCCGGATCACCTCGATCACGCGCCGCTGCCGGTCGGTGAGCCCCGAGCTGTCCGCCCTGATTCCTGGAGGGCGGCCGGGCAGGGATCGCGCGGGTCGTGCGGGCTCTGGCCCCTCCGCGTTCATGACTGAGTCATTCATGGCATGCACCGGCTCAAGTCGGCTCTGGGAGCGGTGGTCATGGGCAGTGATGGTGGCACTGTCTGCGGTGGTGGTCACGTCGGCCCCTCTCGAATGTTCTCCCTAGTTAGCCAACGGTAGTAGCTTTCGAAAGGTTGCGCCAAACACACGTTCGAGTGAAAATCAAATAAAGGGCTGTTGCGGACCTACCGAGAGGTGTATGAGCTGGTA
>Ga0164308_10001568_pt1 | contig 12149 bp, 7 predicted proteins | sample Whisoiple_246_MG_FD_109983 | JGI IMG/M metagenome (GOLD analysis project Ga0164308, IMG submission 109983) | Soil microbial communities amended with fresh organic matter from upstate New York, USA - Whitman soil sample_246_MG | ecosystem: Environmental > Terrestrial > Soil > Unclassified >... | reverse complement strand
CCCCCAAGGGCTCGACTGGCTCGGCGGCGACGATTTCGACCAGGCGATCTTCTCCCGGGTTCGCGACGGCGTCCGGCTGACGGACACGGTTCCGGCCGATCCGGAAATCCTGACCCAGATGAGCCGGCTGCGGGAGGCCTGCACCCAGGCAAAGGAAACCCTCTCCCTGGATACCGAGGTCACCATCCCGGTCGCCACCACCCGGTACCGGACCCGGTTCAGATTGGTCCGCGCCGAATTCGACGAGCTGATCAGGGACGCGATCGACGACACCCTGGACGCGGCAAAGCGTGTGATCGGCTCTGCCGGACTGGCGGTCGCCGATCTCGACGCGATCGTGCTGGTGGGCGGGACCTCGCGGATACCGCTTGTCGCACAGATGATCTCGGCCGAGTTCTCGTTGCCGATCATCGTCGATCCCCGTCCGGAGGATTCGATCGCGCTGGGCGCCGCCCGGCTCGCCGTCGAGTGCCTGCAGGCGCGGCAGGCGGCCCTGCTGCCGATCCCGCTTGTTCAAATGCCTGTCGTGCAAGAGCCCGCCGTCGAATCACCCGTCGACGATTCACCCGTCGTCGAATCGAACACACCTGAATCGACCGTTCCGGCGATGTTCCTGTCCGCGGATCCGCGGCCTTCGGTCATCGGCGATGCAATGCCGGCCGCACCGCGGACGCCCCTCGGAACCGACGACGTCGACCCGCCGCCGGAGGTCACAAAGCAGGATGCTGCCGGGATCATCACACCGGACCAGTCTGACGGCGGGACCGGTCGCCACTTCCTGCTGGCACCAGTACCGCCGGGGGCCGGTGACGAATCCCCGTCCGTGCGAGCGACCGGTGCGGACAGTGGTCGGCACCGTCATCGGGCGCGCCGCCGCTATGGCCTGCGGATAGCCGGGATCGTTGCCGCTGCCGCCGGCCTGATCTTCGCCGGTTCGTCCCTGGCCGCCTCCCAGGCGGCAGATTCCAATGTGCCCGAACAGACGCAGACCGGCGACGCGGTCGGCACCACGTCGCCAGCGGGCACACCGATCGCGACCACTCCCGTTGGCACCACTCCGCGGGCCGCCCCGGCGGAGCCGTCCAGACCGGCCGGTGTGGCGCGCGGGGGCACCGCCGTGCAGCCGCGGTCGACCACATCTACCTCGACCACCGGGGCAGGTGGGGTCGATGCCCCGGCCGTCGTGATCGACAAGACCGGGCTGGGGGGATGACGATGGTGCTCGAGAGCAGCGCGACCCTGTCCGTCCCGTCTGCCGTTGCCGGAATCAGCAAGGCCGAGGCCTTACTGGCCAGAGTGCGGTCCGATCCGGCCGCCGGCCTGATCACCGGGGTGCTCGGGCCGGGCGGCTGCGGAAAGACGCCGCTGTTGGCGGCGCTGCGCACGGAATTCGAGATCGCGGGAGTTCCCGTCGTGGACGTCGACGGGGTGCTCGGCGGGATCGGCGAATCGGGTGCCGTGGTGCTGGTGGACGACGCCCACGTTCTTTCCCCCGACCTCCTGCAGGACCTCCGGCGGCTGACGGAAGAGCCGGGCATCAGGATGGTGGTCGCCTTCCGCCCCTGGCCGCGCCCACCGGCGCTCACAGCGCTGGCGTCCGTTCTGCGCCGGCACGGCCCGCTGACGGTGCTGCAACCTCTCGGTCGCGACGAGGTCGGCCGTCGGGCGGAATCTGTGCTCGGAACGACGCTCCGACCGGCCATGGTCGACATCCTGACCGAACAGACCGGCGGACGGCCGAGGGTGTTGGACGAGGTGCTGTACACCCTGCAGGAAACCGGCCTCGATCAGCCGGAATCCCCACCCGCACTGCCGGCGGAGGTGGTCGACCGGCTCCGGTTCATGGTCGAGGACCTCGACGCCACGACGCGGTCGCTGCTGCTCGCGGTCGCGGCCGGGGCGAAGTTGGAAACGGCTGTGCTGTCAGCACTTCTCGATCTCGACGCGACGCTGGTCCGGGAGGCGGTCGACCGCGCCGGCGCCGGCGGCCTGCTGCTCGGGGACGGGCGGCTGATCCCCCTGCTACGCAGCGCCCTGCTCAGCAGCGAGCCGGTCGAGCGGACTCGCGACCTCCAGGTCAGTCTGCTCGACATCCACGCCGGGCTCGGCCACGATGTGCTGCCGGTTGCGCGGGCACTCGCCAGAAGCGGGATCCGCAATCCACCCGCCGCCGCGGTGTTGATCGACGCGGCGGACACCCGACTGCGCACCGAACCCGAACTGGCGTTGGCGCTCTACTCCGACGCCATCCGGGCCGGCGCCCCGGCGGCCGGGTTGGCGGTGCGCCGCGCCGAGGCGGCAGTCTGCGTCGGGCGACTGGACGACGCCCTGCGATTGGCCGATCCGGTGCTGGGATCGGTGGATCTGCCCGATCTTTCGCGGGCGATCGATGTGGTCGCGACCGTGATGGCACACCGTGGTCAGCTCGGCCGGGCCGCCGAGTTGTATCGCTGGCTCGGGCCCGAGCGCATCGGTGCCGCGGCGCCGATGGCCGAGGTGGCACTGCTGGCGACCGGCGAGCCGGCGCAGGCGAAGGCAATCCGGGAGTCCGCCGCGCTGCGCCGCTCGCCCACGATGCTCGCCGGCGCGATGGCATTGATCGCCGAGGGCATCGAGCATTCGCTTTCCGATTCGTACACCTCCGCGCTGTCCGCACTGAGCCGGGCGACGTCGATGGTGGAATCGCTCGGGTGCACCGCGTTGCTGCTGGATTCACCGGCCGCCCTGACCGGGCTCGTCGCCATCCACGTCGGCGAGTTCGAACTCGCCGAATCGGTGCTGCGGCGCGCGGTGGACCACCAGGTCGGGGGAGCGACCGCGCAGACCCGGCACCTGCTGTTGTTGGCCTGGATCGCGATGGTCCGGGGCAACCTTGCCGAGGCGACCTCACTGTTGAACCAGGCATTGCCGCGGGGATCGTCGGCCGAACCGCGCGACGAGACGTTCGCGACCGCCGTTCGGGTCGGCCTCGCGCGCCGTGCCGGTGACGTCGCCGTGCTGGCGCAGACCTGGCACCAGGCCCGGGAGGTCATCCTCCGGCAGCCGGTCGACCTCTTCGTCCTGCTGCCGCTGGGTGAGTTCATGATCGCTGCCGCCCAGGTGGGTGAGTCAGAACTGCTGGATGCGCACGTCAAACAGGCCTGGATGCTGCTCGGCGTGCTCGGAGATCCGGGCTTGTGGTCGAGCCCCCTGCAGTGGTGTGCCGTGCAGGCGAACATCGTCACGCACACCACAGAGAGCATCGCACCGCTGTCCGAGGCGATGGACCAGGTCACCTCGCACAACGGCTACGGCCGGGTGCTGGCTGCCGCGACCGCCGCCTGGATGGACGTGCTGACCGGCGAGGTCGAGGTCGACCGGCTGCAGCAGACGGCAGTGGCGCTGCAGGGCTTCGGACTGGGATTCGAGGCAGCGCAGCTGCTCAGCGAGGCGGCCACCCGCGTCCCGGACCGCCGGTCCACCACGACCCTGCTGCAGTTGGCGCGGGGACTGCACCACCTTCCGGACCACGACCAGCTCGCCATGCCCCATCCGGCACGTCAGGAACCTCCGGCACCCGCGGCCGCCCGTGCCGAAAGCCTGCCGGCCCAGCGACGGCCGGAGAACCGTGCAGGGGGGGAGGTGCCGACGAACCACTCATCGGCGACGGCCACCCTCAGTGGTCGGGAACTACAGGTCGCCCGGTTGCTGCTGCGCAACCAGACCTATCGGGAGATCGGCGAGCGGCTGTTCATCTCGCCGAAGACCGTGGAGCACCACGTCGCCCGGATGAAGCAGCGGATCGGTGCCAGACGACGATCCGATCTGTTCTCCGAGCTCAGAGTGCTGACCGAGGGATCAGACTGACCCCTTACGGCGGCCCGTCGCCGCCTTGAGCACCGACGGGAGCGGAATCCTGGTCTCTTCGTGCCCGGCGGGAGTTGGGTCGTCATGGATGGCGCTGATCGCTGTCGAGGATTCGGCGACGATCAGTCGCATCGCCGCCTCGGCCGCCGCGCCGTCGCGGCCCTGGATCGACGAAGCGACCACCCCGTGCAGTCGGATCGCCTCGGGTTCGGCCACTGTCGGCATCAGGGAGTGGCGGGTGCGGCCGGCCAACACCTCGACGACCACGTCGGCCAGGCCGGCCAGCATCGGATTACCGGAGGCCAGCAGCATCGTGCGGTGAAAATCCGAGTCGTGGGACAGGTAGGAGTCGGCATTGGCCGTGCGGGCGGTTGCCGACATGCCGATGACGGCGGCGGTCAGCGCGCCGCACTGCTGGGCGGAGGCGTGATCGGCGGCCAGCCGGGCAGCCAGGGGCTCGATGGCCGATCGCAGTTCACTGAGCGATTGAAGATGCCCGAGCCGGTCCGGACCGGCAAGTCGCCAGCGAATGATGTTGAGATCGAACGAGTTCCATGATTCCGGTGGTAACACCGTGATCCCGACCCGACGCCGGGAACTGATCAGTCCCATCGACTCGAGCACCCGGACGGCTTCACGGACGACGGTTCTGGAGACACCTAGCTGCTCGGCGGCTTCATCGGCCACGATCCGGGTGCCGGGAGGCAGCGATCCCGAGACGATGTCCCACCCCCAGCGGTGGACGACCGAGTCGTGCAGCTGTTGGGGAACGGAGTCGCTCACTGCTCAAGTATGCCCGATTCTGTGCTGACAGATCGCACACATGTGATCCGAATGAGTGAATCATATGATTATTGCCAGACCAGGTCTTGCTTTCGTCAGGTGAATAGCCCAGTCTTTGTGCAGTCGTAGACGCTCGCATCACTGTCGGGCGCGCTTCCCCACTGATCACCGGAGACCAGATGACAGCCCCCTCCCTGATGGCAGCAGCCACCGACCCGATCGTGCCCAGCGGCAGCAATGCCCAGCTGATCCTGGCCGCGATCGGCGGCATCGCCGTGATCGTCCTGTTGATCACCTGGCTGAAACTGCACGCCTTCCTGGCCCTGATGATCGGCGCCATCGGCGTCGGCATCGCCGCGGGCCTGGGAGCGATCCCTTCGGTCGACGCCTTCGCCAAGGGTTTCGGTGACACGATGGGCGGCGTCGGCATCCTGATCGGCCTCGGCGCCATGTACGGCAAACTGCTGGCCGATTCCGGCGGCGCCGACCGGATCGTCGACACGTTGGTCAACCGTTCGAGCGTCAAGGCACTGCCCTGGATGATGGCCCTGGTCGGTGCCCTGATCGGGCTGCCGATGTTCTTCGAGGTCGGCCTCGTGCTGTTGATGCCGGTGATCATCCTGGTCGCCCGTCGGTCCGGTCAGCCGTTGATGCGGATCGCCATCCCCACCCTTGCCGGCCTCTCGGCCATGCACGGCCTGGTGCCGCCGCACCCGGGTCCGCTCGTCGCGATCAGCGCGCTGGGCGCCAACCTCGGACTGACCCTTGCGCTCGGGGTCCTGGTCGCCATCCCCACGGTCATCATCGCCGGCCCGGTGTTCAGCAAGTTCGCGGCGCGGTGGGCCCCCGTCCCGGTCCCTGATCTGTTCGTCACCGCCGAGGACGAGGGCGTCGACGTCAGCACCAAGGCGCGCCCGACCTTCGTTGCCGCCCTGGTCAGCATCGGCATCCCGGTGGTCCTGATGCTCACCAGTGCGCTCACCGACATCATCTGGGCCGGCTCGGATTCGCCGGCCAAGGCAGTCATCGACTTCCTCGGCAAGCCGGCCATGGCGCTGCTGATCGCGGTGATCGCCGGAATCTTCATCCTCGGTCGCGGCGGCAAGATGAACCGGGACGCCATCGCCGAGTCCCTGGAGAAGTCACTTCCGCCGATCGCCGGCATCGTCTTCATCGTCGGCGCCGGTGGCGGATTCAAGCAGGTCCTGATCACCACCGGTATCGGTCAGGTCATCGCGGATGCCGTCGAGGGCAGCTCGCTGTCCGTGCTCTTCCTGGCCTGGTTGGTGGCGGTCCTGGTGCGCGTCGCCACCGGTTCGGCCACGGTCGCCACCATCACCGCCGCCGGCATCCTGGCTCCGGTCGCCGAGAATCTGACCAGCCCGCACGTCGCCCTGATGGTGCTCGCCATCGGTGCCGGGTCGCTGTTCCTCTCGCACGTCAACGACGCCGGATTCTGGCTGGTGAAGGGTTACCTGGGTACCAGCATCGGGCAGACACTGAAGACTTGGACCGTGATGGAGTGCCTGATCTCGGTCTGCGGCCTGATCGGTGTGCTGCTGCTCAGCATCGTCATCTAGTCGCCCACACCGCCTGCCGGACACCGTTTCAACGAAAGGGAGCCACATGACCGTCGACGTTCACGCCCAGCAACCGGTCCTGGTCATCATGGGGGTGTCCGGATCCGGGAAGTCAACGGTGGCGGGCATTCTCGCCGGCCAGCTCGGCTGGGACCTGGAGGAGGGTGACGACCTGCATCCGGCGGCCAACGTGGCCAAGATGCAGGCCGGAGTCCCGCTGACCGATGAGGACCGCTGGCCTTGGCTCGACAAGGTGGCGGACTGGATCAACGAGCACACCGCCGCCGGGCTGCCGGGGATCATCACCTGCTCGGCCCTGAAGCGGATCTACCGGGACCGGATGCGCGGCGACAACGTGGTGTTCGTCCACCTGGCGGGCAACAAGGACACCATTGCCAAGCGGTTGAACGCCAGACTCGATCACTTCATGCCGACGACCCTGCTCGATTCGCAGATCAATACGCTGGAGCCGCCCGGACCGGATGAGAACACGCTGGTGGTCGATCTCGGCCGGCGGCCGGCAGAAGAGGCGGCCGAGATCATCGAGCGGCTCGGACTGCAGGCGGAGCAGGGCTCGTCGACCCTGGGTTCCACCCACCCGGGGGCGTCGTCGGCCCCGCCGCTCGCCGATCTGTGGCAGCGCCAACAGGGCGCCGAGTAGCAGGTGCGCCGACCCTGATTCGGAGTATCAGGGACAAACCCGATATCGCCGGCAGTACAGCGTGGCCTAGCGTCGTGCGGAACCCCCACCGATGGAGCGCCGACGATGACTCATGCCGAGACCACCGCAGCCGCCCGTGCCGTCGACCTGACCAAGGTCTACGGCACGGGCGATACCCAGGTCCGCGCCCTCGACGGGGTCAGCGTGGAGTTCTGGCCGGGCCAGTTCACCGCGATCATGGGCCCGTCCGGGTCGGGCAAATCGACCTTGATGCACTGCCTCGCCGCGCTGGACGACGCCAGCTCGGGGCAGGTGTTCGTCGGGGCGGCCGACCTCACGGCCTTGGGCGACAAGGAACTGACCAGGATCCGTCGCGATCGCATCGGCTTCGTGTTCCAGTCGTTCAACCTGGTGCCCACCCTCACCGCGATCGAGAACATCACGCTGCCGATGGACATCGCCGGCCGCAAGCCCGATGAACAGTGGCTGGACACCGTGATCAGCACCGTCGGCCTCGGTGATCGACTCGGCCACAAGCCGAGCCAGCTCTCCGGGGGCCAACAGCAGCGGGTGGCCTGCGCAAGAGCCCTGGCCGGACGGCCGGACATCGTCTTCGCCGACGAACCGACCGGAAACCTCGATTCGGTTGCCGGCGCGGAGGTGCTGGGTTTCCTCCGGCGGTCGGTCCGGGAGTTCGGCCAGACCGTCGTGATGGTCACCCACGACCCGGCCGCCGCCGGATACGCGGACCGCGTGCTGTTCCTGGCCGACGGGCAGATCGTGGACGAGATGACCGAGCCGACCGCCGATCGGGTCCTCGACCGGATGAAGGGCTTCGATCCACAGCATCAGGGCCGGCCCGTCAGCACGGTTCCCGTCGCAGACACGGTGTCCTGAGGTGCTCCGGGCAACCCTGAAGAGCCTCTTCGCCCACAAGCTGCGGATGGGGATGAGCGCGTTCGCGATCGTCCTCGGGGTGGCGTTCGTGGCCGGCACGTTGATCTTCACCGACACCCTGAGCAGCAGTTTCAGCCAGCTGTTCGCGCAGACTGCGCCGGATGTCACGGTGCGTCCCGCACAGGCGGCGTCGGCGGCCGCCGGCGGATTCACCGGGGCCGACTCCAGAACGGTGCCGGCCGCCGCGGTCGCCGAACTGGGCGCGCTGAGCGGGGTCGAACGGGCTGACGGCAACATCACCAACCAGGGCACCTACATCATCGGCCGCGACGGCAAGGTCATCGGCAGCGGCGGCGGGGCGCCCGGCATCGGCGGGAACTTCAATGATGCGCCGGCCGCCGACGGTTCGGCGATCGTCACCGTGCTGCCAGGCGGCACCGCCCCGGACGGGCCCAATCAGGTCGTCATCGACGAGAAATCAGCCACGACAGCAGGTTTCCAGATCGGTGACACCGTGCAACTGGTCACCACCGGAGCCGAGCCGGCGGTCAGTGCGACGCTGGTGGGCACTGTCAGGTTCGGCGAGACCGGGAACCTGATCGGCGCCACCCTGGCGTTGTTCGACACCCCGACGGCCCAACGGCTCTACCTCGCCGGCGCCGACGTCTACAACGACATCGCGGTCACCGGCGACGGCAGCCTGTCCAACCTGGCGCTGCGCGACGAGATCGCGGCCACCCTGCCGGCCGACCTGGAGGCGGTGGACGACGCCGAGTTCGCCGCCGAGAACCAGGACCAACTGGAGCAGGGGCTGTCGTTCATCACGACGTTCCTGCTGGTGTTCGCCGCCGTTGCACTGGTGGTCGGCAGCTTCCTGATCCTGAACACGTTCTCGATCATCGTCGCGCAACGCACCCGTGAGCTGGCCCTGTTCCGCGCGCTGGGCGCCTCGAAGGCCCAGGTCACCAGGTCGGTGTTGGTGGAGGCGCTGGTGGTCGGGCTGGTGGGCTCGACCGTCGGGCTGGCCCTCGGCTTCGGCCTGGCGGCCGGACTGCGGTCGCTGTTCGGAGCGATCGGCATCGATCTCGGGTCGGCCGGGTTGGTCTTCCAGCCGCGCACGGTGCTGGCGGCCTATGCCGTCGGCGTGGTGATCACTCTGCTGGCCGCCTACCTGCCGGCCCGCAAGGCGGCCAGGGTGCCGCCGGTGGCGGCCATGCGCGACGACGTCGCGATCCCGGAATCCTCGATGCGTCGCCGGCTGATCGGCGGCGCGGCCCTGACCTTGCTCGGCGCAGGACTGATGATCTGGGCGTTGGCCTTCGACGGCGGCCTGCAGCCGTTGGGCGGTGGGGTGCTGGCCGTGTTCGTCGGGGTCGCCCTGCTCAGCCCGGTGATCAGCCGGCCGATCATCGCGACGATCGCCGGCGGCTACCCGCGGATGTTCGGCACCGTCGGGGTGTTGGCCAAGGAGAACGCCCGGCGCAATCCCCGGCGGACCGCGGCCACCGCATCGGCGCTGATGATCGGTCTGGCCCTGGTGACGACGATGGCCGTGCTCGGCCAGTCGACGAAATCCAGCGTCGACGAGCTGGTCAAGTCCGATCTGCTGGCGGACTACGTCGTGTCGAATGCGGTACAGGCACCATTCTCCCCGGCCATCGCGCCCGAGATCGCCGCTGTGCCCGGAGTTTCCGCCGCGGTGCCGTTCCGGTTCGGGGCGGCCGAGATCGGCGGTGAGCAGACATTCGTGGCCGCCTTCGACGGACAGGCGATGAGCAAGGTCGTCTCGATCACCGTCGATGCGGGCGAGTTGAACACGGCCACCGACGGCGCGTTGGTGATCAGCGATCGGGCTCAGGCCGAAGGCTGGCAGGTCGGCGACCCGATCACCCTTGGCCTGCCGGCCGGCCCGGTCGAGGTCACCATCACCGGGATCGTCGAGAACAGCCCGTTCATCGGTGCCGAGATCGTCGTTCCACCAGCTGCTCTCGAGGCAGGCGGGGTGGTGCCGGCGGATTCGATCGTCTACATCAGCCGGGCAGCCGACGCCGATCCGGCATCGGTGCAGGCGGGGATCGAAGGTGTGCTCGCCGATCTGCCGACGGTCACCGTCAAGGACCAGGATGCCTTCGCCGCCGACCAGCGGGCGCCGGTCGACCAGCTGCTGGCGATCATCTACGCGCTGCTCGGGCTGGCGGTGATCATCGCCGTTCTGGGCATCGTGAACACCCTGGCGCTCTCGGTCATCGAACGCACCCGGGAGGTGGGGCTGCTGCGGGCGATCGGGATGAGCCGGCGTCAGCTGCGCTCGATGATCAGGCTGGAGTCGGTGGCGATCTCGGTGCTCGGCGCGGTGCTGGGGATCGGGCTCGGCCTGATCTTCGGCATCAGCCTGCAACAGGCGATCGCCGACGAAGGCATCAACGTGCTCAGCATCCCGTTCGTGCAGCTGCTGATCTTCGTCGTGCTGGCCGGTGTGGTCGGCGTGTTGGCCGCGGTCTGGCCGGCGCGGCGGGCGGCGCGGATGGATGTGCTCCGGGCAATCACCGCGGAGTAGCCGGTCCCACCGAATCCGGGTGGGTACGCTCGCGCCGATGTCCGACGACGGGGATTTCCGAGCGGCCCGCAGAATCCTGGTGTACGGGGTGACGGGGTCGGGAAAGTCGACGCTGGCGGCCAGGATCGGCGGACTGACCGGGGTGCCGTGGTACTCGGTCGACGACCTGACCTGGGAACCCGGCTGGGTGCCGGTGCCCGACGACGAGCAACGGCGGCGGATCGCAGCAATCTGCCGGCAGGACGAGTGGATCCTGGACTCGGGATACAGCACGTGGATCGACCTGCCGCTGGCCCGGGTCGAGGTGATCGTTGCGCTCGACTACCCGCGGCTGCTGTCGCTCGCGCGATTGCTGGGTCGAACGGCGACCCGGATTATCGACCGACGACAGATCTGCAACGGAAACCGCGAGACGCTGAGTCAGGTGTTCACTCGAGAGTCGATCCTGCGCTGGCATTTCCGGTCGTTCACCCGCAAGCGACGGCGGATGCGCGAGTGGGCAGCCGACCCGGTCGGCCCAGTGATCCAGCGCTTCCGGTCGCCCAGGGATGTCGAAAGGGTGGTGCCGGAGCTGCGCAAACAGCTGCCGGCACCACCCAGTCCGCAGCCGCTTTGATCAGGGCTGCTCTGATCAGGGCCGTACTGATCAGACTTGCACCGCTCAGGCGTGCATGTCCTCGAGTTGCTTGCCCTTTGTCTCCTCGATCATCTTCAGCACGAAGAAGAACGACAGCAGGGCGAACCCGGCATACAGCCCATAGGCCAGGCCGAGCCCGATGTCCTTGAGGGTCGGGAAGCTGACCGTGACGACCCAGTTGGCGACCCACTGCGCGCCGGCGGCCAGCGACAGCGCCATTGCCCGCATCCGGTTCGGGAACATCTCGCCGAGCAGCACCCATACCACCGGGCCCCACGACATGCCGAAGGCAACCACGAACAGGTTGGCCGCGACCAGGGCGACGTTCGCCGACGCGCCACCCAGCACGGCCGTGCTCAGATCCGGGGTGCCGTCGACCACCGTTGCCGTGCCGAAGATCAGCGACATCGTGGCCAGGGTGATCGTCATGCCCACCGAACCGATGATCAGCAACGGTTTTCGACCTATTCGGTCGATGGTGGCGATCGCGATCAACGTGGTGAGGATATTGATCGTCGCCGAGATGACCGTGATGATGAACGACTGGTCCTCGGTGAAACCGACTGCCTCCCACAGGATGTTCGAGTAGTAGAAGATCACGTTGATGCCGACGAACTGTTGGAACACCGACAGCGCAAGGCCGACCCAGACAATCGTGGCGATCTTGCCGGTCGCCGGCACCTTGAGGTCCTGCCAGGACGGTTCCTGCTCGCGCTCCATCGATTCGCGGATACGGGTGATCTTCGCGTCGATGTTCCTCGGCCCGAGCAGGCCGGTGAGAATCTCCTTGGCTTCCGGTATCCGGTGCTTGGCGATCAGGTAGCGCGGGGATTCCGGGATGGTCAGGGCCAGCAGGCCGTAGATGACGGCCGGGACGATCATCGCCAGGAACATCCACCGCCAGGCTTCGAGTCCGAGCCACAGGATCTCACTGGAGCCGCCGGCGATGGTCGCGAAGATGTAGTCGACCAGCAGCGAGATGAAGATGCCGGTGACGATGGCCAATTGCTGCAATGACCCTAATCGGCCGCGGAGTTTGGCTGGCGCGATTTCGGCGATGTAGGCAGGGGCGATCACCGAGGCGATGCCGACACCGAGACCGCCGATGATCCGGAACAGCACCAGTACCCAGAGATCCCAGGCGAACCCGGTACCGAGCGCGGCGATGAAGAACAGGATCGCGGCGAT
>Ga0164308_10001567_pt1 | contig 12152 bp, 12 predicted proteins | sample Whisoiple_246_MG_FD_109983 | JGI IMG/M metagenome (GOLD analysis project Ga0164308, IMG submission 109983) | Soil microbial communities amended with fresh organic matter from upstate New York, USA - Whitman soil sample_246_MG | ecosystem: Environmental > Terrestrial > Soil > Unclassified >... | reverse complement strand
GCCCAGGCCGTCGAGGGCCACCGGCTGCAGTCCGGCGTCGAGCAGCGGCCCGACGAAGGGCACCAGGTGCTCGAGGGTGCCGCCCCAGCCGTGGACGAGGTAGACGACCGGGCCGGTGCCCCACGACCACCCGCGCACCGCGTGCCGGTCGACGCGCACCTCGAAGGGTGACCCGAGCAGCTCGCGGACCGCGGGTGCCTCGTCGGACTGGGGCCCGACCGCTCGGCTGCGGGCGGACGGCGGGACGCGGAACCACTCCCGCTCGAGGACGCGCGCGGCCGCGGCCGGCGCGACGAGACCGACGCCGCGCAGCACCACGGTCTTTATAGACCGAACGTTCGTGCTTTTCTGAGATGACGAGAGGGCCATGGCATTCCTTCCGGTAGGGCCTCGCGACGGGCGAGGAGCGAGCGAGGGGTCAGGCGGTGCGCGCGACCGGGCGGCACGCGTCGAGGAGCCGGTCGAAGGCGCGCAGCGCCCGCTCCCCGGCGCGAGGGTCGCGCAGCAGCCGGCCGGCCTGGTGGTGCGCGAGGACGATGCCCTCGAGCTCGTAGGCGAACTGCTCGGGGTCGACGTCGTCGCGGAAGTGCCCCTCCGCGACGGCGGTGCCGACGATGAGGCCGACCGACTCCTGCCGGTCCCGCTCGGCGCGGACCAGCTCGTCACGCACCGGCCCCTCCTGGTCGTCGAACTCGCTTGCGGCGTCGACGAAGATGCAGCCGCCGCTGTAGCCGCGGGACTGCCAGGCGAGCCAGGCCTCGAAGAAGGTGCGCAGCCGGGGCTCACCCCGGGGCGTGGCCAGCGCCGGTCGGAGCACGACGTCGGCGAACCGTTCCCGCGCGTGCTGCAGCACCTCGACCTGAAGGGCCTCCTTCGAGGCGAAGTGGGCATAGAGGCCGCTCTTGCTCAGCTTCGTGGCGGCCGCGAGCGTGCCGATCGTCAGGCCGCCGAGGCCGACGAGCGAGGCCAGCTCGGCCGCCTCCTCGAGGACGGCCTGCTTCGTGGTGTCACCCTTGCCCATGCCGCCATAAAAGCACGATCGTTCGGTTGTGGCAAGAGTCGGTGCACGCTGTCATCCGTCGCGGTCGAGCCACTCCCGCAGCGTCGCTCCCCACACCGCGATGCTGTCGGGCACGACGGTGCCCGGCTCGTCGTCGAGGATCCGTACCAGCTCGGCGAGCTCGACCCACTCACCCCACGACACCTCCTCCGGCTGCCAGCGCACCGGCCCGTCCCACGTCACGGTGTAGCGAAAGGCCCGGTAGCGCGTCGCGTCGTCGGCGTAGTCGGCCGCGCCCAGCCTCACGAGCGGCACGCCGTGGACGCCGAGCTCCTCCTCCACCTCACGGACCGCCCCGTCGTCCGGGTCCTCCCCCGCGAGCACGACCCCGCCGGCGGCGAAGTCGAGCAGCCCCGGATAGACGTCCTTGGTCGTCGTCCTCCGGTGCAGGTAGACGCGTCCGGCCGGGTCACGCACGACGACCGAGGACGCGGCGTGGCGCAGGTTGCGCGAGCGCATCACCGACCGCGGTGCGCTGCCGGCGACCCGGCCCTCGTCGTCGTAGAGTGCGACCTGCTCGTCCACGCGGATCTCCTTGCGGCTCAGACGAAGAAGCCGCGGACGTCGTCGAGCTCGGTGACGTCGTACCAGAGCAGCTCGTCCGCCTCGTCGTCCGGCTGGCCGGTCGCCACCTCGTCGTCGACGTGGAAGGAGGCCACCCGCGAGAGCGGCACCGGCGCCGTGACGACGACCCGCGACACCGGCGCCCCCTCACGCGGCGCCACCTGGTCGACGACCACCTCGGCATCGGCGTCGGCCGACGCCACGACCCGACGGTCGGCGCGGGCGACGCGCAGCCCACCGGCGGCGGCGACGGCGTCACTGAACGCGGCGTACTCGAGGTCCTCGACGTCATGACCCGGCGCCGACGCCTCGAGGGCCCGGGTCACCGCGAAGGCGACGCGCGGTGTCCCCGGCCCGGCGGACAGGCGCCCCGACGTCGCGAGCTCCTCGAGCCCGTCACGCCCGAGCGGCACGTAGACGCGGACGACCGGCATCAGGACTCCCTCCCACTGCGCAGCTCCTCGAGCGACTCGAGGATCGACTGGCCCAGCACGTCGACGTCGGGCATCGCCTCGCGGTCGGCGTTGAGGCCGTAGTACACGCCGCCGTCGTAGGACGTGATGCCGATCGAGAGGGCCTGGCCCTTGGCGAGCGGGGTCACCGGGTACGTCGACAGCATCCGCGCGTCGCCCGCGTACAGCGGCGACTGCGGCCCCGGAACGTTGGTGATCATGACGTTGTAGAGCCGCCGCGACATCGCCGAGCCGACCCGGGCCCCGAGGGCGTGCAGCGTCGGCGGTGCGAAGCCGGCCAGGTTGGCCAGCGACGTGGCGCCGACGGCCTGGCCGCCCTCCATCTGCTGGCGCATCGCGAAGGCGATCTGGTGCAGCCGCATCGACGCACCTGGCTCGCCCACCGGCAGGTTGACGACGCAGGCCATGACCTGGTTGGCGTACATGCCTGCCGGGTCGTCGCCGTAGATGCTGACCGGCACCATGGCGCGCACCTTGGTGGCGGCCGACACCGGCTCACCGCGGCCGAGCAGCCACGTGCGGAAGCCCCCGGCGATGGTGGCCAGGACGACGTCGTTGATCGTGACGTCCTCGGCGTAGGCGCCGCGAGCGAGGCACGCGCGCACCCGCCGGTAGTCCTCGAGGTCGGTGGCGATCATGACCCACCGGCGGGCCGAGCCGACCTCGGCGTTGAGCGGCGAGTCGGGCGCCGGCCGGGCCGCCGTGCGCGCCACGGTCGAGAGCAGGTGCCCCGCCGACTCGGCCGCGCGGACCGCGACGTTGAGCGCGTCGTTGACACCGCCCCGCACGAGGTCGACCACCTGACGCGGGCGGCGCACGACGTCGACGACGGCCTCGGTGACGAGCTCGACCGACGACGGTGCGCGGTGCGGGTCCCACGGCACGGGGTCGACCGCGAGGTCCTCGCCCTTGACGGCATCGACGATGACGTGGGCGATGTCGAGGGCGTTGACGCCGTCGATGAGCGCCTGGTGGGTCTTCGTGACGATGGCGAAACGCCCTCCCGAGAGCCCCTCGACGAGGTAGACCTCCCAGAGCGGACGCGTGCGGTCGAGGCGGCGCGGCTGCACCCGTGCGACGAAGTCCTGCAGCTGGCGGTCCGTACCGGGTCGCGGGAGGGCGGCGCGGCGCACGTGGTAGCTCATGTCGAACGACTCGTCGTCGACCCACACCGGGTTGGCGATGCGGCCGGGCACGTCGCGGACCTTCTGCCGGAACCGCGGGATCGCCCCGATGCGGCTGCCGATGATGCCGACGAGCTGGTCGTAGTCGAAGCCCTCACGCGGAGGCTCGAAGACCATAGCCGACCCCACGTGCATCGCGGTCGTCGTCTCCTCGAGGTAGAGGAACGACGCGTCGAGCGAGGTCAGGCGGTCGGACATGCTCTCACTCTGCCAGACCCCCACATCTAGGATCGTGGCCATGCGTGTGATCCGTGCCCTGTCGCCCGTCGTCTGCGTCCTCGCCCTCGTCGGGGCCGCCGGGTGCAGCAGCTCGGACTCCGGCACCGGCACGCCCGCCGCGAGCGTCAGTGGCACCGGCACCGTCAAGCGACTCGAGGTCACCGTCACGGGCACGACGGTGACACCCGCCCCGGCGCAAGTCGACCTTCCGGTCGGGTCGACGCTCGAGCTCGTCGTCACGAGCGACCACGACGACGAGGTGCACGCGCACGGCTTCGAGCAGGAGGCCCAGCTCGAGGCCGGCCGACCGACGACGCTGCGCCTCACCGCCAAGGACGCCGGGCTCTACCCGGTGGAGACCCACGACCCGGAGCTGACCCTGCTCACGGTCGCGGTCCGCTGACCGGCTCGGACGCGTCGTGAGCGCCCAGGCCCCCTCGCTCGTGCCCGCCCTGGCTCCTGCGCACGGCGTCGGCAGCCGGGGCGACCTCCCGCTGCCGTTCGCCGCACTCGTCGTCGCGGCGGTCGCGGCGCTGCTCATCTCGTTCGTCGCCATCGGCGTCCTGTGGCGCGAGCCGCGGCTGCGCGAGGACCAGGGCGTGCCCCTGCCGGCCGCCCTCGGCCGCTTCCTCGACTCCCGCTGGCTGCGCCTCGTGGCCCGCGTCGCCGTCGGCGCCGCCACGCTGTGGACGCTGCTCGCCCTCGTCGCCGGGCCCGACTCGGCCCGCAACCCCGTGCCCCACGTCGTCTACGTGTGGTTCTGGGTCGGCCTCGCCTTCACCTCGATGCTCCTCGGCCCGGTGTGGCGGGTCGTCAACCCCCTGCGCCTGCTGCACCGCGGCCTGCTCGCGCTCGCTCGGGTCTCCCCCGACACCTCCCTCGCCGGCTACCGCGCCGGACTGTGGCCGGCCGCGTTCGGCCTCGGCGCCTTCACGTGGGTCGAGCTCGTGGCCGGCGACAACACCGAGCTGGGCTTCCTGCGTCTCGTCATCGGCGCCTACGTCGCGGTGACGCTGCTCGGCTCGGCCGTCTTCGGGCGCGCGTGGTTCGACGAGGCCGACCCCTTCGAGGCCTGGTCGCGCCTGCTCGGGCTGCTGTCCCCGCTCGGACGCCGCCCCGACGGCCGGTGGGTGCTCCGCACGCCATTGCACGGCGTCAACACGCTGCGCGGCTGCCGAGGGCTCGTCGCGACGGTCTCCGTCATGCTCGGCAGCACCGCCTACGACGGCTTCTCCGCCAACCTCTCGTGGTCGACGTTCATCCAGAGCTCGCCGCTGCCCTCGGCCCTGCTCAAGACCGGCACGCTCGTCGCCTTCTTCCTCCTCGTGGCCGGCACGATCTGGCTCGCGTCGGCCGTCTCGGTGCGCCTGGCCGGAGAGCCGTTCGCCCGCTCGTTCACGTTCGTCAGCGACATCGCGCCCTCGCTCATCCCCATCGCCGGCGGGTACGTCGTCGCGCACTACTGGTCGCTGCTCGTCTACCAGGGCCAGTACGCGTGGGTCCTGCTCACCGACCCCCTCGGTACGGGCGCCGACCTGCTCGGCACGGCCCACCTCGTTCCCGACGACGCGCTGATCCAGCCGACGCTCGTGGCCACCGTCCAGGCCGTCAGCATCGTCGTCGGGCACCTGCTCGGCGTCCTCGCGGCGCACGAGCGGGCCATCACGGTGCTGCCTCGGCGCGCCGCCGTCATCGGGCAGGTGCCCCTCATGGTCGTCATGATCGTCTACACCCTCGGCGGGCTGACGATCCTCTTCACGCCCTGACGGCCTCACGGCCGCGCCCTGAGCGGCCGGAGCGGCCGGAGCGACGGCGCCCCGCCCGCTGCGTCGGGGCCGTCCACGGGGCGACGTGCGAGGCGAGGTCGGCCACCGCGTGGCGCAGCGGCGAGTCGGGGGCGTGCTCGACGACGGAGCGGCCCGCGAGCATCGCCGCGTCGGCGGTCTCGGGGTCGTCGGGCACGAACCGGACCGCTGCCAGCCCGGCGAACCGTGCGAGCGAGTCGGCGATGCGGGCCTGCGGCCGGCTGCCGACGGCGGCGGCGCGCACCCGGTTGACGACCGGAACCGGTTCTCCCGAGGGCACGGTGCCGAGCTCCTGCAGCCCGCGCACGAAGCGCTGCAGGCCCACGGGGTCGGCGCCTCCGACGGCGACGACGAGGTCGGAGACGGCCAGCGTCGTCAGGGTCGCCTCGTTGCGGCGCGGGGCAGAGGTGTCGTAGCTCAGCTCCTCGTCGTCCTCGAGGCAGAAGCCGCAGTCGACGACGACGACGTCGACGAGCGTGCGGGCGAGGTCGAGGACCCGCTCGAGGGCGCCGGCACGCACCTCGGGCCAGCGTTCGGCCTTGGGCAGCCCGGTCAGCACCCGCAGCCCGGGAACCACCTCGGGCGCGGTGCGGGCGAGCGCGGGCAGGTCGAGCAGGCCCTGGTCGGCGGCCCGGCACGCCGCGGCGACTCCCGGCGCCTCGTCGAGCAGCCCGAGCGCCTGCGCCACGCAGCCGCCGTAGGTGTCGGCGTCGACGAGCAGCACCGACGCATCGCGCGCCGCGAGCTCGGCTGCCAGGGTCGTCGCGAGGGTGGTGCGGCCCGGTGCCCCGTTCGGCCCCCAGACCGCGATGACGGGAGCGCGCGTCGGGCGGGGACGGGCGGCGTCACCGGTCGACGCTGCCCCACCGGGCCTCGACCGCGGGGCCCCTCCGGGGCCTGATGCCCCGCGGTCGGACGCGTCGGACGCGTCTGCCCCCTGTGGCGTCCACCCGGACGGCTCGGTCCCGGGCACCTCGCCACCCGGGCCGACGCCGTGGGCGTCGTCGACGGTGGACCCGCGGGTGGCGTCGGCGTCGCCGGCCTCACCGGCGCGGTGGACCGGACGGACGTCGGCGTCGAACCCGCTGACGGGCCCGAGTGCGGCCTCGAGGGCGTCGGCGGAGTCGGGGGCGCGGTCGGCGAGCGCCTCGGAGAGCCGCTCGGGTTCGGCGTCGACCGGCACGACGCGCTGGACCGACAGCTGGCGCAGCCGACGCTCGGCGTCCTCGTCACCGGCAGGTACGAGACCGACGACGACGAAGCCGCCCCGCCGCAGCCGGCTCACGACGTCGAGGTCGAGGCCGCGGAGGTCCCACGACACGACGGCGACCGACCCGAGGCCGGCCTCGGCCACCGACAGCAGCTCGGCGACGTCGGCACAGCGCCGCGCGATGGTGACCCCGGGCAGGGCCTCGAGGGCCTCGGCGACCGGCGACTCCCACCGCGGACTGAGGCCGGTCAGGACCTCGGTCATGCGCCGGGGCCCGACACGGCGCCGGCGACCGGCACGAGCGTGAGATGGGCGTCTCCGTCGACGGCCTCGACGAGGGCCTGCACCTTGACGCTCGGCACGAGCAGCTGGACCGAGGTCGTGGCGTCGGAGCCGAACCCGCTCTGGCTCGTCAGCACACCCGACACGGCCGCTGCCTCGATGAGGCGCGTCGTGCGGGCCGCGGCGGCGTCGGAGGCCGTCGTCGTGCGGGGCGTGACGAACACGTCGACGCGGGTGCCGCGAGCCAGTCCCTGGGCCGACGCGGAGTCGGCTCGGACGGTGACCCGCTGCACGTCGACCTGGTCGCCGCTGCCCACGGCCGAGGAGGGGACGAGCTCGCCCGCCCGCACGTCTCGCAGCAGGTAGGACCCGACGGGTGCCGGCGCGTCGGCCCCGAGGTAGGGCGAGGTGCCGTCGCCGAGCTGCACGTCGGAGCGCACGAACGAGGACGCCTCGACGCGGTCGCCCGCGACGAGATCCGACCCGGCGACCCAGACGGGGACGCGGTCGTCGGCGCTCGCGACGGCCTTGGCCCCGAGCGTCGCCGCGACGACGACGAGCAGGATGCCGACGACGAGGCGGCTGTCACGCCAGCTCGGTCGCTCGAGACGTTTGGCGGTGGGACGCGCCAGCTCGGACATGGGACCCCCTGTGGTCACGTGCTGATGGACGATCCGGGACACACCCGGCACAGCGCACCATCTTGCACCAGCCCGGACGCCACTGCGCGCTCGCGTGGACACCTGTGGACGAACGCACGCGACGGGGCGCACCGGGACCTACCATGTGGCAGTCGGACGCAGCCGCACCCGACGTCCGGCCGCTGCAGGGGATGCCGGGCGCCTGGGTACGAGCGGCCGGGGACGGGTAGGGGCACCTCGGGTGCCGACTCGTCCACGACTCCGTCGACGGATCCGCCGCCGACACGACCCGACGCCCACCGAACGACGCGATCCCCCGATCGCCGACACGACTAGGAGCGGACGTGGCCCAGCGGTTCCTGCAGCTCGCCGAGGTCTCCGAGATCCTCAACATCTCCTCGGCCCAGGCCTACGCGCTCGTCCGCTCCGGCGAGCTGCCGGCCATCAAGATCGGCGGACGCGGCCAGTGGCGGGTCGAGGCCACCGAGCTCGAGAACTACATCCAGCGGATGTACGCCGAGACGCGCACCTTCGTCAAGGCCCACCCCTTCGGTGGCACCGGCGACGAGGAGTGACCCCCACCGCCCACGACTGACCCGTGTCAGGCGAGGCGCCGCACGGTGCCGAGCGCCGCGAAGGGCACGACGACCGAGCCGGTGACGTTGTCGCGCCGGCGCGGCTGGTCCGGAGCGTGCTCGGCCAGCTCGAGGTGGTCGGCGCCGACGACGTCGATCGTGCCGGTGGCCTGACGGCCGTCGACGTCGGCGAGCTCGACCGGTGCCCGGTCCCGGCTGACGGCTCGCAGGGCTGCCCCGAGGCCGAACCGCTTCGCGACGACCGAGGGCGTGACGGCGCCCCGACCCAGGCCCGAGACCGACCGGACCGCGGCGAGGGCGACGAGGATCTGCCGATCGGCGGCCGGCTCGAGCAGCAGCCAGTCTGGCCCGACGTCGGCGAGGCCGCCCGTGAGTGCCCTTCCGGGCAGGCGCAGGGTCAGTCCGCCCGCCCCGACCTGCGCGAGGAGGCGGGTGTGGAGGTCGAGCTGTGCACGCTCGCGGCGCACCCGGTCGGCGACCTCGGCGACGCGGGCGCGCGCCTCGTCGGCATCGGCCTGGGCCTCGAGGTCGTCGAAGAGCCGGTCCCATCGCATGGGGCCACTGTGGCCCGTCTTCCTGCCGCGCGCCAGTCGTGTCGTCCACAGCATTTCGTGGCCAAGTGTTGCCAAAAGAAGGCAAACTGCATTGAATGAACCCATGAACAGGGGAACGACACACGTCCGAGCTGAGGTGCGGGACCGGCAGCACGCCGCGGTGTGGGCCGCCGCCGGCGTCCTCGTCGCCGGCGGTACGGCCCGGCTGCTCGCGCAGGTCGCCACCCAGGGCGTCGCGGGGCCCGGGCCCGCCCGACCCGACGACCTCCTCCTCGTCGGGCTGGCCTGGCTGGGCGTGGCGCTCGCCCTCTGGCTCGCCGTGGGCTCTGCCCTGGCCCTCCTCGCCCTGGTGCCGGGCGCCGTGGGCCGGCTCGCCGCCACCGTCGCCGACCGGGTCACACCGCTCGCCGTGCGCAAGCTGCTGACCCTGCTGCTCGGCGCCTCCGTGGGGTCGCTCGCCTTGCCGCCGGCCTCGGTCTCCTCCGCGGGCAGCTCCCCCGTGGCGGCGCGCGGTCCGGGCGGGCCAGCCGCCGGGCCGGGCGACTCCGCCTCGAGTCTGCCGGGGCCCGGGCTCCTGCCGTCGGCAGCGCCCATCTCCACGAGTGACGGCCCGGCTGTCGTTGCGGCACCGCTCGGCCCGGGCTTCACGCGCACGGCCGGTCCGGCGACGCCGGCCGCGCCGACAGGTCCGGCCGCGTCGGACGCGCAAACGACCGACGCCGAGCGCCGCCAAACCTTGTCCCCCGGCTTCCGACCGAGCGCACCCGTGCGCGTCGCCGACGGCGACCAGGGCCGGCTGCTCGCCCCGAGCCCGCGCCCGTCCTCGGTCTCGCACTCGTTGGTCACGGTCCGTCGCGGCGACTCGCTCTGGAGCATCGCGCGCAGCCACCTCGGCCCCGACGCCTCCGACGCCGACGTCGCACGGGCGTGGCCCCGCTGGTACGCCGCCAACCGGGAAGCCATCGGCGTCGATCCCGACCTGCTCGTGCCGGGCCTGCAGCTCGTCCCGCCGGGCCCCGCCGACGCGACCGCGAGCGCCACCAGCACCACGACCCGTCACCTGGTCCCGAAGGAGTGATGACCGTGCCCACCTCGAAACCCACCCTTCCCGGTGGTTTCACCGTCCGCGCCCTGCCCCAGACGGCTCCGGCCGTCATCTCCGCCGACGAGGCATGGCAGGGCGAGCAGCCCTATGCCCAGGACGCCCTCGCACTCGACTTCTTCGGCGCGCGCGAGGACGACGACTTCGGCCGCCGCCCCACGCGTACGAGCCAGCTGCCCGACGCCGGCGCCTTCGTGGCCAAGCTCTCCCAGGCCGTCGTCGAGGTCGTCTCCGGTCAGCGTCCGGCCCCGCAGCTGATCCGCCACACGAGCCCGACGACCTACTCCGTCCTCGCCCGACAGGCCATGGTGGCCGCTCGCCGGCGCACGCCCGGCCCGCGACGCCCCGCGATCGTGCGCCGCGTCCGGGTCTGCGAGCCGCGTGACGGCGTTGTGGAGGCCTGCGCCGTGGTGCTCTCGCACGGGCGGGTCCGTGCGCTGGCGCTGCGACTCGAGGGCCTCGACGGCCGCTGGGTGGTCACGGCACTCGCCATCGGCTGACGTGTGGCCCGCCGTGTCGGCGCGCGCGTCGGCGGCATCAGAATCGGCCGGGTCTGCGCCGTCAGACTCGACACGACGCACGGCACGACGTGGGCCCCGACCGAGGTGGTCGGGGCCCGCGTCGTCGTGTCTAGCGTGCCGTTCCTCGCGTGCGGCGCGTTGCGGTGTCAGCGGCGCTTGCGCTTGACCTTCTTGCCGCGACGGTCGGCGCGACGCTCGGCCGGCTGCTGGTCACCGGTGACGACGGCCCGGCCGTCCTCCCCCGGGGCCGAGTAGCTGAGCGCGCTCGCACGCTGGCCGTCGGCGTGGTCGACGCCGGACACCCGCACGCCCGAGCCGAGGGCCCGCGAGCCCTCGTCGTCGCCGGCCGCCTCGGCACCCTCTGCGGCCGCGCCCGTGCGGTCGGCGGTCGCCGCGGCGACCCCGCCCACGAGGTCGGAGACCGCCATCGGGGTCGCACCGACGGTCGCCGGCTGCGGCGCCACCTGGACCTCGACGGAGAAGAGGTGGCTCACCGACTCCTCCTTGATGGCCTCCATCATCGCCTCGAAGAGCTGGAAGCCCTCGCGCTGGTACTCGATGAGCGGGTCACGCTGGGCCATGGCGCGCAGGCCGATGCCCTCCTGGAGGTAGTCCATCTCGTAGAGGTGCTCGCGCCACTTGCGGTCGAGGACCGACAGGACGACGCGGCGCTCGACCTCGCGCATCGTCTCGGACCCGAGCGTCTCCTCACGCTGGTCGTAGGCGCGGTGGGCGTCGGAGAGCAGCTGCTCGCGCAGGAGGCCGGCCGAGATCGACTGGCGACCGCCGGCGACGTCCTCGATCTCCTCGATCGACAGCGACACCGGGTACACCTGGCGCAGCGCGTCCCACAGCTGCTCGAGGTCCCAGTCGGCGGCGAAGCCCTCGGCCGTCGCGGCGTCGACGTAGCCGCCGACGACGTCGTTGACGAAGAGGCGCAGCTGCTCGTGGAGGTCCTCGCCCATGAGGACGGCGCGCCGCTCCTCGTAGATGACCTGGCGCTGGCGGTTCATGACGTCGTCGTACTTGAGGACGTTCTTGCGGATCTCGTAGTTCTGGGCCTCGACCGCGCCCTGGGCCTTCTGGATCGAGTTCGTCACCATCTTGCTCTCGATCGGCACGTCGTCCTCCATGCCGGCCGTCTGCATGAAGCGGTCGACGATGCCCGCGTTGAACAGGCGCATGAGGTCGTCGTGCAGCGAGAGGTAGAAGCGGGACTCGCCCGGGTCGCCCTGGCGGCCGGAACGACCGCGGAGCTGGTTGTCGATGCGGCGCGACTCGTGCCGCTCCGTGCCGAGGACGTAGAGACCACCGAGCTCGGTGACCTCGGTGTGCTCGGCGGCGACCGCCTCCTCAGCAGCAGCCAGGGCCTCGTCCCAGGCGGCCTCGTACTCCTCCGGCGTCTCGTGCGGGTCGAGGCCACGACGCTTGAGCTCGGCCACGGCCCGGAACTCCGAGTTGCCACCGAGCATGATGTCGGTGCCTCGACCGGCCATGTTCGTCGCGACGGTGACGGCGCCCTTGCGCCCGGCGTCGGCGACGATGGCGGCCTCGCGCTCGTGCTGCTTGGCGTTGAGGACCTCGTGCTTGATGCCCTTCTTGCGCAGCTGCTGGCTCAGGTACTCGCTCTTCTCGACCGACGTCGTGCCGACGAGGACGGGCTGGCCCTCGGAGTGACGGCCGACGATGTCCTCGACGACGGCGTCGAACTTGGCGACCTCCGTGCGGTAGACGAGGTCGGGCTGGTCCTTGCGGATCATCGGGCGGTTCGTCGGGATCGGGATGACGCCGAGCTTGTAGATCGAGTTGAGCTCGGCCGCCTCGGTCTGGGCGGTGCCCGTCATGCCGGAGAGCTTGTCGTACATGCGGAAGTAGTTCTGCAGGGTGATCGTGGCGAGCGTCTGGTTCTCGTTCTTGATCTCGACGCCCTCCTTCGCCTCG
>Ga0164308_10001566_pt1 | contig 12159 bp, 12 predicted proteins | sample Whisoiple_246_MG_FD_109983 | JGI IMG/M metagenome (GOLD analysis project Ga0164308, IMG submission 109983) | Soil microbial communities amended with fresh organic matter from upstate New York, USA - Whitman soil sample_246_MG | ecosystem: Environmental > Terrestrial > Soil > Unclassified >... | reverse complement strand
TGGCCCAGCTCACTCTCGAGTCACCGCTGTGGGCTCTGCAAACACATAGCTCGCCGTTGTGGCAAGAGCCGAAGGCGCGGAACGCAAGTCCTGCGATGCCGACGCGCCGTTTGCGCCTCGCGCGCGAGCGACGAGCCGGAAAGAGCGCGGCAACGCCGGAATGCTTCTTGCTCCTACGAAGCTGAACACCACTCAACGGAGTACGCTCATGCTCGTAGACCAAGCCATGACCCCCCAGCCCATCGTGGCGTTCCCGAACACGAAGATCCGAGAGGTCTTGGGTCTAATGCTCGACCGACATGTGCGTCATCTGCCAATCGTCGAGGGCAAGGTGCTGGTTGGAATCGTCAGCATTCACGACTTACGAGCGCTCATCCCTCGCGACCTTTCGGATGTGAGCCATCCGCACGGGGTGGAGCGAGTGCTGGACGAACCGGTGAGCAAAATCATGAACGCCGCTCCGATCACCGTGCAGGCAAACGTCGAGTTGAAGAAGGCGGTCGACCTGATCGTCGCGCACCAGATCGGCGCGCTACCGGTGGTGGAAGCCGTGAGCAAGAAGCTGGTCGGGATCTTGAGCTACGTGGACGCGTTGCGTGTCGCGCGCGCGTTTCTTTGATGCCGTGAAATGCCGACCGACGCGCAGCCAGAGCTCGCGTCGTGAACCGTAGGTTGGAGTGGTCTTCTTTGAGCCTGACCTCGAAAGCCGGGCGCAGCGAACTCGGTTAAGTTTCTACGAATCGAGCCGTTTTAGCTGTCTGTGCCCCGCAACACTGCGGAAATAAGAGTTGGTCGGTTGCTCGAGATTCGCGCGGCGGCAGGGTACCGCACAGCCGCCGACGTCGACCAGTTGTTCGATGCATTGCAGCGCGAAGTTCACAAACTGCCCAGCAGTGAACGAGTAGTGGCGGCGGTCGACTGGCGCTTTTGTCCGCTGATGTCACCAGAAGCGGCGCAGCGGATCGGTCAGCGGATTGCCGCGAACAACGACCGCACCGAACGGAGCGCGGCGCTCGCCGACCCAAACGCGGCCTTGCCCGTGTTGCAGTTTCTGCGCGTCGTTCGCGAGGCGGAGCACCCCGAACGCAGGGTGTTTTTCGATCCCATCGAGTTGATCCACTACCTTTCCGAGCGGCTCTCTGCCCTGGAGCTGACACGCCTGCATTCATTTCTGACCGAAGACCCTGCAAAGCCCGCGCCCAGCACGTAACGTAACGGGGCCGACGATTTCGGGAGGCGCACAAACGCTTGACCGGCTGGAGGCGAGTGGCTGGCGGTCGAGCCTAAATTTCGCGAGCGAAACAAATCACTGGCCGTGCAGCACCAGCTGGAGCTAGCCCTGGAGCGTGTCCTCGAAGCACGCAGCGCATCCCGCAATCATTCCAGGAAGCCGCGCCCGGGGGCAGCACTACGACGTGCTCGTGGTCGGCGCGGGCCACAACGGCCTCGTGGCGGCCCTGTGTGCCGCGCGCGCGGGGCTTCGAGTGTTGGTCGTCGAGCGCGCGAGCGTGATTGGCGGCGCCACACGCACCGAGCATCCGTTCGCTCAGGCCCCCGAGCTGCCCCACTCCACCGGCGCGTACCTGCTCGGCCTGATGCCCCCCGAGCTGTTGCAGAAGCTCGAGCTCGAGATTCCGGTACTGCGTCGAGATCCTCACTATTTTCTGCCTCGCGAGCAACGCGGCTACCTGTTGTTCGGCTCGGACCAGGCCGAACTCGAGCGGCAATTCGTGCAGTTCTTCTCACGCGCGGATTTCGAAGCACACCTGCGATTGCAGGCCGAGCTCGCCGCACTCCGAGAGGACATAGCTCCGACATGGCTGCGCCAACCGGACAGCATCGAAGACACCGCGGAGCGCTACGTGCGACCCGCCCTACGCGAAGTGTTCGTGCGCCTATGCCGTGGGTCGGTCGGCGAATATTTGGAGCGGTTCGGCTTCCGGAGTGATTTGGTCAAGGCAATGTACGCGGTCACGGATGGCTTTTCGGGGTTGTACGGCGGCTACGACACGCCGGGCACCGGCATGAATTTTCTGATCCACAACATGTGCCGCCTGCCCGGCGCCGATGGCACGTGGATGATCGTCCAGGGCGGCATGGGCACCGTGGCCCGGGTGCTGGCCGACGCCCTGCAACGCCACGGCGGCAACATCGTCGTCGGTGAGCCGGTCGCGTCCGTGATTGTCGAGGGCGATGCCGCGCGCGGCGTCGTACTAGAAGACGGCAGCGAGATTCGCGCCCGTGCCGTGATCGTGAACGCAGACCCTTTCCGCATGCAAGCCTTGGTGGGCAGCGAGCGCTTGCCGCTCGCCTACAACGCGCGCCTAGCCGCCATGAAGCGCCCGGGCTCGACGCTCAAGCTGAATTTGGCGCTGGAGCGAGCGCCGAGCTTTCGCTGCTTGCCTCAGCACGGCCCACAGTTTGGGCCGACCATTCACCTGCTACCAGAGGAAGGCTCGGTGCTCGCCGAGCTCGAGCGCGGGTTTCGCGCCGTGCAGAACGGCAGGCTCGCAGATTTTCCGAGCATCGAGTGGTACATGCACTCCACGGTCGACCCTTCGCTCAGCGATGCCCGCGGCCGCATCAGCTCGGCGTTGTTCGTGCAGTGGGTGCCGTACGAGCTCTCCGATAGCTCCTGGGAGGTGGAGGCCGAAAAATACGCGCGGCGGCTGCTCGAGATCGCCGATCGATTCGCGCCTGGCACGAGCGCGCTCGTCAGCGATTGGCAGATCTTGCACCCGCAGAAGATCGAGCAGTACTTCGGCATCAGTCACGGGCACATCCATCACATCGACAACAGCTTCGGTTTTGCCGATCGCGTGCCCCACCGCACCCCCATCCCCGGACTGTATTCCGCGAGCGCGGGCACACACCCCGCAGGCTCGGTGATCGGCTGCGCCGGTTATCTGGCTGCCGGCGAGTGCTTGCACGATCTGGGTATTTCGCCGGCCGCCTAGGGCGCTTTTTCCACTCCCGAATACAGCCGATGTTCGGCGATGTATGCGCGCACTGCGCGAGGAACGCTGAGGGCGAGCAATGCTTCGTGATTGGGGTCGCTGGGATTGGCGAGGGCCTCGCGCACGCGCGTGGAGGACAGATCCGGAAGCAGCGCGGCGTGGGCGTCCGGATGGGCGTATCCCGGTCGAGCAACTACGTAGGGCGCGGCGAGTTCAGCGATGCGATCGAAGGCGTGCCACTTGGCCGTGTCGCCCAGCACGTCCGAACCCACGAGCAGGCGCATGCGCCACGCGGGGTGCAGCGCCGCGAGGTGCTCCAACGTGCGCAGAGTCAAGCTGGGAGTCTCCAAGTCGCGCTCGACCCTACTCACCTCGATACCCGCGATGCCCTCGAAGGCCAGCTCACACATCCGAGCGCGGTGTTCGAAGGCCGTCAGCTGCTTGTGGAACGCGTGTTCGAACACCGGCACTACCAAGACGCGGTCGAAGCCGCCGATTTTCAACGCGTAGACCGCCGCCAGCACGTGCGAAAGGTGCGGGGGGTCGAAGCTTCCGCCGTAAATAGCCACCGATTTCCGCATCCGATGGGGCAAGCCTATAATGTTTCGGTGTCCCAGGCGTCGACAATCCAAACGCTCGAGGCCCCGAGTTCGAACGCCCGAGAAAGCGTAGCCCCGGCGCCTAGGGTCGATCGTGTGTCCCAGGGCGTGGAGTTCCTCGCGGTCGGCGGGGCAACGCTGTTGCTGTACCCGTTGCTCTGGTTGCTGCGGGCCGCGCTCGGCTTCGATTCCGCCGAGCTCGCGGTCGGCTTTTTGATGTTCCACGCGGCGCACTTGATCAACGATCCGCACTTTTCCGTCACCTACCTGTTGTTCTACAGGGATGCGCGGCGGCGCGCGTTTGGCCCGACCTTCGATGGGGCGCAGCGGGCGCGCTATCTAATCGCGGGCTTGTTGGTGCCGGTTGCGCTCGCCGCGTGGCTGCTCTGGGCCTTGGCCGATGGCTCCGCGCATCAGCTGGGGCTAGCGATTCAGCTGATGTTTTTGCTGGTGGGCTGGCACTACGTCAAACAAGGCTTCGGTGTCTTGAGCGTGCTGTCGGCGCGACGCGGCGTACGTTATGGGCCGCTCGAGCGTCGCGCTTTCTTGGCGCACTGCTTCGCGGGTTGGGCGTACGCCTGGGCCAATCCGGCCAGCCCAGGGGTCGAGGCGGAGGAGAAGGGGGTGGTCTATGCCGCCTTTGCCCACCCGCGGTTGCTGGAGCAGCTATGCGGGCTCGCGTTCGCGCTCAGCACCCTCGTCCTGGCAGCAGTGCTGGCGCGCAAGTGGCGGCGCGAGCGCCGCTTGCCGCCGCTCGCGCCGCTGACCGGGCTCTTGGTCTCGGTTTGGGCGTGGTCGGTCTATTCGAGCGCGGACCCGCTATTGTTGTACGTCATCCCCGCGCTGCATTCGGTGCAGTACTTGTACTTCGTGTGGTTGCTGAGCAAAAACCAAGCGCTCGCGGCCGAGCGACCGCCGTATTTCGGTCCACCCGCTCGCCAGCGGCTCTTGCTGCTCGGAGCAGGGGCTCTCGTGCTCGGTTGGCTGCTGTTCCACGGTTTGCCGGAGTTGCTCGATGGCGCGCGGACCTCCGCACACCGACGCAGTCATGAAACACTCGGCGATCTGGGTGCCACCCCCTATTTTGCTGCGTTGTTCGTGTTCGTGAATATCCATCACTACTTCATGGACACCGTAATTTGGCGTCGCGAAAACCCCGACACGCGCTATCTGCGACAGTAGCCATGTTAAGCTCGCTCAGCATGCCGACGGTGGACGTGTCCCTCATGGACTTGGACGATCTCGAGGGAGCGGCTTCGCTCTACCAAGAGACGTTCAACGCGGAACCTTGGAGCGAGGGTTGGACCATCGATGCCGCGCGCCAACGGCTGAAAGCCATCTTGGACGCCCCGAACGGGCTGGGCGTGTTGGCGAGCGTTGACGACGGTCCAATTGGCTTCGCCCTCGGCTACTTGGAGACCTGGGTGTCAGGGTCGCATTTCCAACTCAAGGAGATGTGCACGGCTCCGCATCGACAGCGCAAAGGGATAGGCTCGGCAGTGCTGGAGCTCTTGTCGGAGACACTCAAGGAGCGCGGCGTAGTGCAGGTGTTCTGTGAAACGCGCGCCGGAGTTCCCGCGGAAGCCTTTTATCGACGTGCGGGGTTTCGCACGTTGAACGTCGTCGCGCTCGGCAAGCGACTCTGAGTGAGCCCGGCGTTCACGCTCAACGTTCGACGAGCGTGCCGAACAGCATCAGCCCCCCGGAAATGAAGACGACGTCGAACACGCCCATGAGCTTGAAATAGTCGGCCAATTCAGCGACGGGTGCGCCGTTCAAAAGCTCACGAGTCGCGGCGACCGCGCTCAGCAGCGTCGGTGAAAGCAGCGGGAACAACACCACCGCCAAGAGCAGGTCTCGCGCGTGAGTGCGCACCGTCATCGATCCGAACAGCGTGCCCGAAGCCGCGATGCCCGGCGTGGCAAACAGCGCGATACAAAGCAGGCCGAGACCCACTCGATCCAAGTCGAGCGAGAACAGCAGCGCGGCCACCGGCATCACCACACATTCCACGACCGCTAGGAATGCAAGCACGCCCAGGGCCTTGCCGGCGAAGATCGCGCTGCGCGAAAGAGGCGCGACCAACAGCCCGTCGAGCGCCGACTCATCGCGTTCGCGTTGCCAGGTCTTGCCTAGGGCCAGCACGGCGGCGAACGCCAACGAGAGCCAGATCACTCCGCTGGCTACAGTCCGACCACTGGCGGGGCCACCGAAGAACGCGAGCGACGCCATCACGACCACCAAAAGCGCGAAGAAGCCGCTCGTGATCACGACCTCGCCTGTCGATAGCTCGATCGCGAGATCCTTTGCGAGCACCGCACGCGCTTGCGCAACCCAGCTCAAGCGACGACGCGCTAGCGGGCGCGCCGCAGTTGGCGCCATCGCTTCACTCGCCGAGCCGCTTGCCATCCCCATCAATCTAACACCAGCCCCGGCAAAGCGTTGGACGCATGGCTTTCTTTCAGCCGGGCCAGCCATCGCCCGGCGATCCGCGCCAACGGCGTGCGGGATTGCGACTTTCTGCACGCGAAGCTAGCCTGCGCGGCCATGGCTGAAATCCGCGTCGAACACGTCTTCAACTGCAGCGAAGAAACCTTCTGGACGAAGGTCTTCTTCGACGACGAGTACAACCGCCGTTTGTTCAAAGAAACGCTTAGGTTCCCGGTTTGGCGCGTTTCGAAGTCCGAGGACAAGGGCGACGAAGTGCTGCGAACGATCGAAGCCTCCCCTCCCATCGGTGATTTACCCGGCCCACTCAAAGCGGTGATTGGCGACAACGCCGGCTACGAAGAGCGCGGCGTGTTCAACAAGAAGACGCATCGCTATCAGGTGCAGGTGGTCCCGAACCGCATGGCCGACAAGATCAGCGTCAACGTCGAAATGTGGACCGAGCCCATGGGCGCGAGCCAGTGCAAGCGCTTTGCCCGCGCCACCGCCACCGCCAAGATCTTCGGTGTCGGCGGGCTGCTCGAGAAGAAGCTGCTCGGTGATTTGGAGCGGAGCTACGAGAAGAGCGCGACCTTCACCAACACGTTCGTAGGCGAAAAGGGACTCTGAGCGCACGCCTTCTGGGAGTGCGCTCGGTCTCGTAGTCTGGGTAGCCGAAAGCGTGCACCGTGGGGAGCGCGCTTTCCGAGACGTCGCAGAGCGCTCGAGAAGCCTCGGGGGCTCTGCGCGACGAATCAGGCTTTGGCGGACTTGGCAGCGGCCTTGGGCTTGGCAGCAGCTTTGGGCTTGGCCGCGGCCGTCTTGCCAGCCTTCTCGGCTTTGGCGGGCTTGGCCTTGGCAGCCGCTTCAGCGCGCTTGCTGGCGCGCGTCGCGGCAGCGTGCAGGTCCAGCAGCTGCGGCAGCGGGTATGCGGCAAGCTTTGCGGCGAAGCCCTTGTCCTTGACGCGCTTGTTGAGCTCGACGATCGAGCTGACCAACTTGTCGCGGCTGCCGAAGCGCTTCTTGGCGTCGGTCAGGGTGTCGTGCAAGCGAACGAGCTTGGCGTTCGAGACGCGGCCGAGGCCCTTGGCCGCGTTCACTCGATCCGACCACAGGTCCGCGGTGGCGAGCTTCTGCACGGCTGCGACGAGCTTTTCCTTCGACTCGAAGCGCTCTTTGACTTGGCTGACGGGCGTCTTTTTCATGAATTTTGGCTCCGGCCCGAGGCGGGCCATACGAAGGGCGCGGTTTCTAGCAAGTAGGGGGGGTTGTTGCAACTGGAAGTGTCTTCCGGCCCGAAAGCCGGCAGAATGAGCGCTGTGAGTCCGCGATGACACTACCGGCCGCGCATGCTAACCGCCGGCCCCATGACTTTGAGGATGCGGTTTGCGCCTTCCCCGAGCGGGTACCTCCACATTGGGAACGTGCGCTCCACTCTGTTCACCTGGCTGTGGTGCAAGAGCCAGGGCGGCACCTTCGTTCTCCGGGTCGAGGACACCGATCAGGAGCGCTCGAGTATCGACAGCGTGCGCGCGGTGCTGGACGACTTGAAGTGGCTCGGTCTGCAATGGGACGAAGGGCCCGAAGTCGAGGGACCGTATGCGCCGTACTTCCAAAGCGAGCGCAAGGCCCTCTATCGCGCACACACGGAACAGTTGATCAGCGAGGGTAAGGCCTATCGCTGCTACTGCACCAAAGAAGAGCTGGACGCCCAACGCGAGGCGCTCAAAGCCAAGAACCCGAAAGCGAACTTCGTTTATCCGGGCACCTGTCGCGATCGCAAAGATCGGCCCGACCTGCCGTTCGTGGTGCGCTTTCGCTCGCCGACCACGGGCAGCACTGATTTTACTGACAAAGTGTTCGGTTTCATCAGCACACCGAACTCCGCGCAGCAGGACTTCGTGCTCATGCGTACCGATGGTTACCCGCTGTACAACTTGGCAGCCACCATCGACGACCATCTGATGAAAATCACGCTGGTCGCTCGCGGCCGTGATCACATCGGCAATACGCCGCAACAGATCTTGCTGTACCAGGCGTTCGGCTGGGAGCCGCCGGAGTTCGCGCATCTGCCCATGATGCTCTCGCCCAAAGGCGAGAAGCTCAGCAAGCGCAACGGCTCGGTGAGCGTGAAGGAGTACCGCGACAAAGGCTACACTCCGATGGGCGTGCTGAACTACCTGGTGCGCTTCGGGTGGTCCGCCGGCGACAAGGAGATCTTCAGCCGCGAAGAGCTGATCCAGCTATTTTCCTGGGATCACGTGAATAAGGGCGACGGCAAATTCGACGAGAAGAAGTTCGCCGACGTCGCTTTCGAGCAGCTCAAACAAGAGCAACTCACCACGCTCGACGAGTACGTCGCTTGGGTCAAGCCGTTCCTCGCCCAGCGCGGCATCGAGAACCCGGACGAGGCGCTGCTGCGAGCGGCCATTCCGGGCGTCCGCCAGCGCGCGCGCACTCTGGTCGACGCAGCGTTCGACTTGGATTTCTATTTCCGCGAACCGCCCGAGTTCGACGAGAAGGCACGCCAAAAGTTTCTGACCCCGAGCGCCGCCCCGCACCTCGCGGCCTTGGGGGGCGTGTTCGGCTCGGCGAGCAGCTGGCAAGCCGAGCCGCTCGAGAACGCTCTCAAGCAGTGGGTAGAGAGCTCGGGGTTGACCATGAAGGACGTGGCGCAACCGGCGCGCGTCGCGCTCACCGGGCGTAGCGCGAGCCCGCCGCTGTTCGAGGTCATGACCGTGCTCGGTCGTGACAAGAGCCTGCAGCGCTTGGCCCGAGCGGCCGAAATCGCGCAGGGCGGCTAAATCAATGCTCGCGTTGCCCGTGCGGCATCTCGTGGCACCAGTCCATCTGCCAACCACGCATCTCGCTCCGCTGTCTTGGTTCGATTCCTTCCTCGGCTATCCCCCGATCAAGGCCCTGTTGCCGATCCCGATCATCGCGGCCATGGCGCCGGTGATCTGGTGGTTCTTTCGCGACACTTGGCGGGAGCTCGACGCCGAAGCAGAGCTCGCACGCGGGCAGGAGGGCTTGGACTACCGTAGGCCCGCGGCGTGCCTAGTGATCGTGGCCATGGTGCTGACGCTGCAGGAGTATTACGGCGGGCGGGCGTTCTACGATGCCTGGTTCCGGCCCTGGCTGGCCGAGCTGGAGGCGCACGGGCACCCCCGTCTCCATTTGGACAAGTACGACGAGTTCTACAGCTACTGCTGGTGGGTGCTGTCGCGCGTCATCGGCTACGTGCTGATCCCGTTCCCGCTGTGGAAGCTGCTGTTTCCGAAGGACAGCCTGCTCGATATGGGCCTGCGCGGCCGCGGCTTCTTCAAGCACGTCTGGATCTACGGCTTGTGCCTGGCGGTGGTCATCCCGGCCATGCTGCTCGTCTCGAAGCAGCCCGATTTCGGCAACTACTACCCATTTTACAAGCTCGCCTCGCGCAGCTGGTTCGATTTCCTGATTTGGGAGGCGATCTACTGGCTGCAGTTCTTCTCCCTGGAGCTGTTCTTTCGCGGGTGGATCGTGGGCGCGCTCCGGAAATCGATGGGCGCGGGCGCGATCTTCGTGATGGCCGCTCCCTATTGCATGATCCACTACGGAAAACCCTACCTCGAAGCCCACGGCGCGATCGTCGCCGGCGTGGTCCTGGGCTCGCTCGCGATGCGGACGCGCAGCATCTACTCGGGCTTCCTGGTCCACATCACCGTGGCATTTTCCATGGACTTTTTGGCGCTCTGGCATCGCGATGCCTTGCCCAAGGTGTTTTGGAATTAGCGTCTGTCGACGATTCCGCCCGCACGCGCTGGCCTCGGGGAGCGGCGCCCCGAATCGCGGCGGTTTCAACGACCCGGTCGGCCCCAGAACGCCACACGGAAGACACCGAATATTGGGTCCCCCGAGCAGGCGTTACCGGCTATATTCCGGCGCACCAAAACACCAATGGCACAACACGTCAGCTTTTCGCCCACGCCTCCCGATGCGGAATCCACCCGACGCTTGAGCGTCGACATCGACAACGGGCCGGGAGAATGGTCGACCGAACGTAGTTCGCAGCGGTACCAAATCCAGGGCTGGGGTGCGCCATACTTTCACGTGAACCCGCGCGGGCACGTCGAGGTCACGCCCAGCCCCGAGCAGGGCAAGACCATCAACCTGTTCGAGCTGACACAAGATTTGAAAGCGCGCGGGCTCGAGCTGCCACTGCTGATTCGCTTCCCCGACATCGTAGGTCACCGCATCAAGCTGATCAACGAAGCGTTCCAGAAAGCGATCGCAGAGTACGAGTACGCGGGCGTGTATCGCGGCGTGTTCCCGGTCAAGGTCAACCAGCAACGCCACCTGGTAGAAGAAGTAGTCGCGAGTGGCCGGCAATGGAACTTCGGCCTCGAAGCGGGTTCCAAGCCCGAGCTTTTGATCACGCTCGCCGCGATGCAAGAGGTCGGCGGGTTGATCATCTGCAACGGCTACAAAGACTCGAGCTACATCGAGACCGCGCTCTTGGCGCAGAAGTTCGACAAAACCGTAATCGTGGTGCTCGAACGCTTGGAGGAGATCGACATCGTGCTCAGAGCTTCCGAAAAGCTCGGCATCAAGCCGCTGCTCGGCGTGCGAGCCAAACTGACGACCAAGGGCGTCGGCCGTTGGGCAGATTCCGCGGGGGACCGCGCCAAGTTCGGGCTCACGACCTCGGAGATGATCGAGGTCGTCGATCGCTTGGCCGAGCGCAACATGCTCGACTGCCTGCAGCTGCTGCACTTCCATATCGGCAGCCAAATCTCGAGCATCATCCCCATCAAGAACGCGATGCAGGAAGCGTCGAACATCTATGTGGAGCTGGCCAAGCTCGGCTGCAAGATGGGCTACATCGACGTGGGCGGCGGTCTCGCGGTCGACTACGACGGCTCCAAGACCGACTTTCACGCATCCAAAAACTACCAGCTCGAAGAGTACGCGGCCGACGTCGTGGCGCACGTGCAAGCCGCGTGCGTCAAAGCGGAAGTGCCCGTACCAACCATCGTGAGCGAGAGCGGACGCGCGGTCGCCGCGCATCACTCAATCCTCGTGTTCGAAGTCGTGGGCGCGAACGAAGTGCGCTTCGGTGAACCGGTCGAGCCCAAGGCCGAGTCGCATCGCCTGCTCAAGGAGCTGTTCGACACGTACTGCGGCATTCAGCCGAAGAACGTGCAGGAGAGCTACCACGACGCCAGCCAGGCCAAAGAAGAGGGCCAGAGCCTATTCAAATACGGCTATCTGAGCCTGCGCGAACGCGCCCAGGTGGAACGCTTGTATTGGAACTGCTGCGAGAAGATCCACCACACGCTCCGCCGCCTCCGCTTCGTGCCCGAGGAATTGCAGCACCTCGAACAGAACATGTCTGCCATCTACTACTGCAACTTCTCGTTGTTTCAGTCGGCGCCGGACATCTGGGCCATCGATCATCTGTTTCCGATCATGCCCATCCATCGCTTGGAGCAAGAGCCCACCGTGCCGGCCAAGCTCGCCGATCTCACCTGCGACAGCGACGGCATCATCGATCACTTCATCGACGTCGAAGACGTCAAGGGCTCGCTGGACCTTCACCGCTTCGACGAAAACGAGCCGTACTACCTCGGCATGTTCCTGAACGGCGCGTACCAAGAGATCCTCGGCGATCTGCACAATTTGTTCGGCGACACGCACGCAGTTCACGTGGCCCTGAGTGAAGAGGGCTACCAGATTCGACACGTGATCAAGGGCGACAGCGTGACCGACGTTCTGCGCTACGTGGAGTACGTGCCGGAAAACATGATCGAAGCCGTGCGCCGCCAAGCCGAGCGCGCGACGAGCGCTGGGCGGCTGACCAACGTGCAGATGCGTACCCTGATGCAGCACTACGAAGAGTCGTTGCGCAGCTACACGTATTTGACCGGCGACGACTGACCCGCGCGAAGCTTACAGGGAGCGCACCAGCGCGCTCCCTCCCGGTGCGCGCGCAGCGCCGCACGCCTCTCCCGGTGCGCGCGCAGCGCCGCACGCCTCTCCCGGTGCGCGCGCAGCGCCGCACGCCTCTCTCGGTGCGCGCGCAGCGCCGCACGCCTCTCCCGGTGCGCGCAGCGCCGCACGCCTCTCGGTGCGCGCGTAGCGCCGCACGCCTCTCCCGGTGCGCGCGCAGCGCCGCACGCCTCTCCCGGTGCGCGCGC
>Ga0164308_10001565_pt1 | contig 12169 bp, 23 predicted proteins | sample Whisoiple_246_MG_FD_109983 | JGI IMG/M metagenome (GOLD analysis project Ga0164308, IMG submission 109983) | Soil microbial communities amended with fresh organic matter from upstate New York, USA - Whitman soil sample_246_MG | ecosystem: Environmental > Terrestrial > Soil > Unclassified >... | reverse complement strand
TTCACGCAACCAACATATGAAAGGTATTCAATTGGAAGGGAATCGGGATCTCCAAAAAAACCGGGTTTTTTTGTACGAAATAGTTTGTTGATAGGAGTGCTTTTAGGCGTTGGTCTTAAGGGTTGTTTTAAAGCCCTGGTCATTGTTGCGTGTTGTTTGCTTAACAATGATGAAGGCGCAACCCGTGCCCTGGAGAATGGATTTATTGTAGGTATTACAGCCGGTTTAAATCCTGGAAGAGGTGCAGGTTGTGCATATGTCACAGGGGTAGGAGCTGGTGCCGGTGAATTTGATTGATTCGAATATGAGCTTTCAGAATCATCGGAAAAAATAGGCATTGAATCCTCTTGTGTATCATCACTTGAATCCGAATCCTCCTCAAAGTAAGACTCATCATCTATATCGCCTAAGTAGGTATCCAAACCCGCTTCGGCTCCTGATAAATGGAATAAAGGCATTGATGTAAATGGTTTATCTGTTTTTGAATAGAACTTTTTTTCGGTATTGAAAAAAGGAATACATGCATCACAGTACACTGGCCTACCTTGTTCATCAATTGCAACAACATAGACGTGTGTAGGATTACCTTTTGAAAAAGAAACAAAGCGGTAAGATCCAGGAATATTTAAAGCCTCCAGTATAGATGCAAAAAATCCAGCATAATGCTTGCAATCTCCAAATCCATCACTTACAAACCGAGATAGATCCTTTGTTGTTTGTTCCTTCGGATCTTCCATCTTATACTTAATCTCATTGCGTAAAAAGTTATAGATGTTTTGACAAGTTTGCTTTACTGAAGATCCCTTGAAATAAGGGGCAATTTTCTTTCCATAGTTTCGATTCAACGAATCGGCCTTAACAATTTGATACATTATATCGGCCGTTGAATGATTGTCTTTGACAAGCGTTTTTTTTCCGTTTGGAATTGGGAGTATTGACTGTATGGTTTTTCTGCTTACCATAATGCAATATTCGATTCAAAGGGTAGAACAACATTAGCCACATTTATTGATCCTGATACTCTAACCTGGGGCGAAAGAAAATTCTTTGCTTTCAGGAGCAACATTTTTGCAAGTGAAGCTATCCCCAGGGCACTGATCGAAACCGGGAACTGAACAATTGTCTTTGAAGCTGCTTTGATTTCAAAACCGGTTGTTGTATCAATTGATCCTATAGTGGATCCATTGAGTGAAATATCAGCAACAAGAGATTTAAGGGAAACCGATTCAGATGATGGGTTTAAAAACTCCAGGGATACGATTTTTTTCATCGGATCGAATTTCACAGGAGTTACCCGAATAGATTTCAACCCTGATACTTTTTTGAAAGCATATCCGGCAAATATTGCAATACCAAGAATCCCCAAAACAACCATGCTCGTTTTTGATCGTGAACCCATGAAACAAAATTATATATTTTTTTTTGACTTTTACAACGGGTAGGTGAAAAATTTGGAGCCCCCCTTTAGGGGGGGCTCCAAATTTTTTTATTCACATACCCTAGTAAACGTGTGTGGATTGAAAGAAAAATGCATTTCGCGAAAGAAAAACACAAACATCGCGGTGGCATATGGCCTAAAAAAACCTAATAGCGTTATAAGGCGGGAATTTTTCTTTGCGCGGTGGGCGCGGGTTTGCACGTATCGTGCAAAATTTTTCTTGCGCATATTGTGCAAAGTGTTACCTTCGATATATCAAAGCGTATGAGTATGACACAAGACCAAATTTTTGAAGATGTACGCGCACAAATGCGCAAAGGTGTTGATGCATTAAATGCATTTGCAACAACCTTAAAAAAATGCCACTTCTATCTATTCGTTGGCTCTAATTATCACAATGAACAATCTTTGAATGTTAGGTGTGATGATATGGATCCGAGAACAATTGAAATGGTTTTCTTTATTGCTAAATGCAACTTTCTTAAGTGCTCGATAGTTGTAGATTTAGGGATCAGATCAACACCCCACTATCATCCTACTGGAAATGTTCCTTACATCAAAATAAAAAGTAAATCCGTATGAAAAATTTTATAGCTTTATTCAGATCGGGGAACGGCATGGCCGTTGTTGCCCATCGTGTAGAAGCCGAAGATTGGGCTTCAGCAATCATACTCTGCAAAGTAAGAGAACAACGGGAAGGCCTTATTTTAGTCCAACTCACAATAGCAGCATAACATTATGAATATTGTTGTTACAAATGCGATCAAATCAATATGCAACCCCTACCTATTATCTCCTGATGCTGATTCAATTAATGCAAAAGGATCCGAAAAAGGTGTTAGTTCAAATCCTCAATATCCGCATCTCGCTAGACTTCATTTAGGTCGTACTCTTATAGGGAACACTCACCGTATTACAGAAATGTATTTTTTCACAAGAAAAGGGGATGCTGTTCATGAATCTCTTTTAGTTACGATACAAAATCTATCAAAAGAGTATCCCTATATAGAGATGATAACAGCTCCTTACTCTTCGAATGAGAACTATCTAATTCACTCCTGGAGAGAAAAATTCAACTGATGAAGCCCTGGAAAAAAAACAAAGATGCAAAAAGGCAGGTTCCACTTCCTCACAACTTCAGAATGCGGGTAGTGAAGTTTTATGCAGTAAGTAAAAGCACAAAAGGAACGATGCGCGAATTTGGTATTACTGAAGCAATTTTAAAAAAGATAATCAATGAACACAATGCAAAAGAGCAAGCAAAGCAGCAAACGCTTTTCTAAGCCTCCTGAGGAGATCCTTAAAGGATATTTGACAATTAAGCAATATTGCGAATTGTATAAGATCTCACTTAGAACGTTTCACTATAAAGTTGAATCGGGCGAAATCATTACGATAAAAATGTTGAACCGAACACTGATAAAAGCCTAAATTATGAGCGAACACTATTCAATCAAAAAAGATGATTCAGGATATATCATCCTAAACAACCCTCAGGGGCTTCCTCTATTTTGTAAAGAGCGAACCCCGGTAGAGCTTCCCACAATGGAAAAAGGAGCCTTAACAGGGCATCAAAACCCTGGATTGATTACATTTGATCCTCCCACGGTGTATTGTGGTTCTCATTGCCCCTTTTTTGTTAAACGACAAACGGGCATAGCGTTGATGTGTAGATCCTTTGTAGTTGAACATACTATAGATGAAAAACCGCTATGAGCGATAAACAACCAAAAAAGCCCTCACTACTTGAGCGCTCAAAAACAAAACAGTTCATTGATGATGGAAAGATTCCAAATGATGATGTGGTGTTGATGATAGGAGGTAAAAAGGTTGGGAGCCTGGGAAACTTCATAGCACTATCAGGAAAGCAGAAATCACGAAAAACGGCCTTTGTAGGTGCTTTGATGGGATCCGCAATTTCGGGCAATGAGATCTTTTCTATTTCATGTGATTTGCCTGCAAACAAAAATAAGCTCTTACATATTGATACTGAACAAAGCCAGTATGACTATAAGAATAGCATTGATCGGCTCAAGAAATTGTCCGGGTTAAAGAAGATCAACAAAACCACTCCATTCGATTCTTATAGATTACGAGACTGGACAAGTACCGAAATCAAACAGTTTCTTAATGAATACCTGGCCGAACATAAAGATACGGGGGTTGTGGTTATTGATGGTGTGATAGATCTTGTTACGGACTTTAATTCAATTGAAGAGTGTAAGGTTCTCATTGACTGGCTAAAGCATATCACCGAGATCTATCACATTCTTTTTGTGTGTATCATTCACCGGTCAAAATCTCAAAACTTTTCAATCGGTCACCTGGGTAGTTTCATTGATCGCTTTGCTCAAAGTGCCTTGGAGGTATTCCTGGGATCTCCAAACGAGAAAGAACCGAATCGAAACATATCCTCAATGCGTTCGGAGTATATGCGTTCAGATGGGGATTTTGAACCGATTTCAATCACTTACGATGTAACAAAACAAACCTGGAAACAAATATGACAACAAAAAATAGAAACTCTTACAAATGTCCTGTTTGTGGTCATAATTTAGATTCAGAAATATGGGTAACAGGGGATAAAGATCCACAACCTGGAGATATTTCTATCTGCTATTATTGTGCTTCAGCTAATGAGTTTACTGAAAACTTAAATCTCAAAAATATTACTGTTCACGATTTTAAGTTACTTGATGATGCTACCAAGTCAACTATTTTATCAATACTAAGGGAAATATTGAGTAAGCCACTATGAAAGAGAATGAATCAGATTTTTGGGAAAAAGTGATAGGTGTGTGCCTTATCGCGCTTATCTCACTTATTGGGGCATACCTTTTGCAGGTATTTGTTTCAGGAATTTTAAAGCCATGAGTAAAAGGATTCTGACACCTGAATTTATCCATGTGATGTTGAGATTCTTTTTGCACATTTTAAAGCAAAAGAAACCATGAAAATACTACTTGCTATTGTCTTCTTTGCCTGGGGTTGCGATAAGGATCCGTTACCTCCACCGGTGCACAAACAAACCGCAACATTTACGTTGATGGGATCCCAATCAGTAAGGAGATCTGTTGTAATGTACTTCCAGGGTCATTCCTTTGATACAGTCGTTTATGGATCTTTCAAAAAATCATTTCAATATGAAGTGCTGCACTATGATCTCCAAATGATTATTACTTGTGATTCTCTCACAATTGATACCCTGGAGATTGAAGCGGGTGAAAACTATATTCAACAATGGAGCACCTGCAGAGCATATGACTACTCCATAACATTATCGAAACAATGACAAAATAACTGTCAACAGATGCAATACCAAAACGCGCCTAAAAACGATAAAGATAGAAGATACTGCATAGCCTGTCATCGAAAACATTATGCAAGTAATCTGATGATAATAACACTTTGGGGAAAGATCTTTATAATCTGTAAACCGTGTTTAGATATATGGGGCAATCACATGTTAAAAAGCTATGCACAAACATTGTCCTCATTTAAAGACAATTTTAGATAAAATATGAAAACTGAAAGAGAACCTTTTTGGGAAAGCACAAATGGCGTGTGCATCATTCTATTCCTGGGAATGATTTTGTCTTATGCATTACAGCTTTGGATAATCGAATTACTAATACGCACAATATGATATTTGATTCAGAAAGTTTTACAATTGACTTGTTTTTACGTAGGATGCAAGGTGAAAAGGGGAGAAGCCTAAGAGAAGCGGCCTTAGAATGTAATGTTTCGGTAAGTACATTATCCAGGATTGAAAGAGGGTATGTGCCCGAACTAATTACATTTATGAGGCTATGCGAATGGATGCAGAAAAGCCCTAGCTTGTATTTTATATCATCGCCTCCTGAACCACCACAATCCCCCAGCAATCAATAAGGCAATTCCTAAAGAAGATCCACCATAAGCAATTGCGTTTTGAGGTGTAAAATATTTCTTCACCGTGTTCAGTGCTGAAGCCATTATTTGAGGATATGATGGATTTGTACTATACCCGGCATCCTGGAGGGCTTTAAATTGATCCTGAGGCGTTGTTTTATCCTTTACAGACTTATACCTGCCTGAAGAGTTAATAAGCTCTACATAATCACGAAAGCTATCCTCAGGCGTGGAATAAGACCTAAACCATGCATTAACTGTAACCGGTTTGCCGTTGATGATCTCTTTTGTAGGGTAATTTGATTTTTTGCCTTTGTAACCGGATCCGACCTTTATCCCTGTGAAATTGTTATCCATTATTGCGAGCTTTGAAAGCCCCCAATTCGATTCTACACCTGTAACAGTCAATACAGTATCCGGGATAATTTTTGTGCCCTGGGTCACCTTAATAGCCACCGGCCTGTACTTATCAACAAATTTCTGTATTTGTGCTTGTGTAGCCATTTCTTTTTACATACCTTGCTATTGCATCGGTGAAGAGGAGTTAGCAGCTGAGGAGCCAGCTAACAAGCAATAGCCGATGTCCATACGCGATGAGCCGGGCCGAAAGTCCGGCTTTTCCTTTTTAATCCGTTAGATCATTAATGATGTTTACCCCCGTAACGGCGTTTACGCGAATGATCCTATAAACGCTATCCGTCCAAATTATTCTCTTGGAGCTTGTTGTATCGTAAATAACTGTAGCGGCTGAAAAATCAACGGATTGCAAGTAATCAGCTTCATTGAAATCAAAATATAGATCGAAAATACTTGCAGATGCCTGGAATGTGCAATTGTTGAAATTCAATTGAGAGTTTGAAATATACATTCCCGATATGTCTTCAGTCCTGAAATAAAAAATCTTCGACCACTGAAGATTGAACACACTGGTAACGTCTGTAAAATATGCACCGGTATTGAAAAGGCAATTTGTAAAAACAGCATTAGGCTCAAAAGTTACATTCGTTACAATCGCATTTGAGAAGTCGTTCTTGTAAACGGTAGCATTATTGTTTGCTACGAAATTATCAATAGAGGCACCACTGGCAATGTTATTGTAAAAATCTCCTGTAGAAACAACACCTCTTAGAACAGAATTAATGAAGTAATTACTATAACCGTTGTTTGCGGGTGTTATTGTGCAATTCTGAGCAAAGCCAAAGTTGTTTTGCTGCATTACTGGCCCTGAATACACGTTGTTGGCTAAATCAAATACTCCACCGAAAAAGGTCTTAGGTAACGTTCCGCAATTCGAGACAACTTGAAAGCCGCCGGAAATAACAGGCAATAAAGTAGAAGCTCCGCCTAAATCTTTGTAACTGGAATAATCACCATTTGAATCTATATAACGCTTGAGGGTTATTGTTCTGTAATCACAATCAAAAGAATTACCCAAAAGTGTATCTGTTCGGCTATAAATAAACCCCTTTGTTACAACACCTTTCCTGGTTGTTGTGAAGTTAAAAACAAACTTGATAAGATCTTGAGGATACAAGGTAGAAATAACGTCTTCACCAAAAGAGCTGGTAGTAATTGCTATTAAAATAAGCGGCTCTGTAACCCCTGAATTTACGTTGGTAATGCTTCCAGCTGCCTTTGCCGTTCCTGTGATAGTATAGTCAGGTCTATCGTAAATTGTTTGATAATCTGTAAGCAAATACATTTGACCGGGCACCAATTGGCTAGCCAATCGCAATGTATTTAACTGGGCCCAGGTTTTAGATAGCAAAGGCGTTGATGATGAAGACCCACCACCCAGTCGAGAGAACAAAGGATTATTTAAAGAAAAAAAACCGCCCATATCAAAAGGGTTTACGTTGTGAATATCGCGTAAATTGTTACCGGGGTTGCAGATCCATCAGCTCGCTTTGCAGTTACTTGTACCGTATCAGTGATATTGGGAATAAGTACAGCGGATCCGGTCGGGATAACAATATAACTGCTGGGAATTATTGAACTTGTAACAGCAATCTGTATATCGGTACCTGTATTATTCATCACATTCATCTGTGCAGCTGGATAAGTATCGAAAGGTAAATAACCGGATCCTGAAACCGTAAGGTATAATAAGCCAGTCTGTGATGTTGAACTGGGTATTCCAGCCACAACCAGTTGTCCATTAGAATTTACCTGCATAGGAACAACTCTATTTCCACCTTGACCCGGAGCTGTTACGCCCATCATCAAAATGCCTTGTCCCCCCGTTTCCTCTTCAGAATCGGAATATAATTTTACTTTTTTACCCCAGTGAGATCCCATGTCGTTTGCTATTAGGTTTTTTTAGGCCATATGCCACCGCGATGTTGGTGTTTATGGTTGATCCTGGATCTCTTCAGATCCTGGAAATGGGATTGAAACAATTACATCCAATTCATCACCTGGGAAGATCTCACCGTAATATGCGTTATCACTTGGTATATGCATTTGAATATGCATTTTTATACCTGCTTCTGCCAGCTGTTCAAGTTCAACCGTTTCGCCTGTTGTTGTAGAGTGAACAGAAATCACTTTAGATTTTGTGAAGGTGTCTTTTGTCTTCACTTCTTTTTTATTTCCCATAGTTTGGATCCAATTAAATAGTTTTAACATATACGGTAACGGTTATTTCCCCTATTCCGAGAACCTGCACCTTATCATTCTCAATTCGTGGGGGCAATTTGAAGTCCAGTTTATATGTACCCCGGTCATAAGATCCTGGATTACGTGTATCCAGGAAATCCCCCGGTTCAAGAGTGAATTGATCTTGTTCGAATCCCTGAACAATAGATCCCGTTTGCCGGATATTCACAACCGATTTACCTGTGTTGCAAAATACGTATCCGATAATATCAACCCCTTTTGGTGCTTGTACAGCGGATGAATTACTGTATTTCTTTACTAAACAAATATGCCCGTTCATTTACTGTACTTGCTTTGGATGAAAGTCTTTATAGCTACTGTTCCAATCAGCCCACCAATAACCCAGGGGCCGGCTTTTTTAATAAGATTGGAGTACCAGGGTTCTTTATCCTCTTCAGCTGCTTTATCAGCCAAATCAGATACCTGTTTTGCGGTTTTAACTCCTTGCTGCTCTAGTTTAGTTTCAGAAAAATTTGATGGATCATATTCTATTGCTTTTAGATCTCTACTGTTAGGGCCAACTAAAACAAAATTTTTCTTTGCTGAACCACGACCGGCCGGATAATAACCCCTAACAGTTCCAACTGGATCACCAACTTTGAGTTTGGCCGAAATCTTTACAGCGGCCGGGCTTGTATATACGTTGAGCGGCTTTGCTGCATACAGTGTTTTTGAATACAGATCTATTAACCTGTAAACATTATCACCTATCTGCAGGCTGTAATCACCGGCCGCACCGATTCGTTGTAGTGTCATAGCTTTTCATCAATTTGTGTGATAATCATGTCAAAGACTACTTTGTTCTCTTTAGCAGTAGTCAAGATCTTTCCCAGGTGCTCATGTATTTTTGGATCGTATTCTGCAAGGCCTCGAACTATATCAATTGACTGCTTGTCGAAATCTTCAGGAAGACCAGCGATAGAATGCTTTTCAGCTCCTCCAATAAAAAAGCTCACGGCTTTGCCTACAAGCGCATCCATTTGATCGGGTGTGATACGGTTTAAAACTTTATCTAATGGAGATTCGTTTTTTGCATCTCCAAGAGCATTCTCCTCTTCATTTTCTTCTAACTCTTCTTCTAACTCATTAACTAATAACGTTAGCCTGGTATTTTCCTCCTCCAGGTGCGAAACTTTGGCTCTGAGTTCTCCCAGTTCAATATTGAGATTTACAAAATCCATTCCCCTCACCGGTGGAGTTTCATTGACCTTTTCCGGTGAGTTCAAACAGAAATTGTAAGTAATAGTCTTTTTTAGTTTTTCGTCAAGTAGGAAAACGGAATAAATCGTTTGATCTTTTCCGTTTTCTGCTTGACGTTCCTCGAAATATTCGCGAAGAGCATCAATTAATTCATCCTTTTCGCTGATCTCGTGAAACACAGTTTTGGAACCCACTTTTACAGTGGCTCCACCAACAATTTTTTGCCGCTGAATTGCTGCAAATAACTTTTCAGATCCGATATAATCAATCGCTGCCATATTTTACTTTTGTCCTAAGACTGCGTTTTTCATCACACCCTTATCATCGTATTCAACGTTGAAGTGAAAATAACGTCCAGTTGTCAGGCCGCTAGTGTTAGAGATCCAAACGTAAGACTTTTCCCAAATCACAACTTGACCCATAAATGACTGTTCAAACTGATTGAACGGATGAGTTGTTGCTGTTGCTGCAAGGGGGCGTTGGCTTGTTGTGATAAGATCAATGAGAGGCAAAGTAATAAACTCACCCCCATCAAAATAAAGCACTATGTACGACTTAACTAGATCCGCTGTTGCAACTGGAGTATTTCCGAGCTGCGTATAAGGAAGATCCTCGACTGCATATGTGCGCAATCCATAAATGCGGGATCCTCTTAATTCAGCTAGATCCGGGAAATAGTATTTCTGAGTTCCTGTAGCAGTTGTCTGAAACTGCTCAACGTAACGGGTTTTGAATATTTTGCTCATGTTGCTTTTTGTTTAATAGAACTTCATATATAAAAGGGGAGGGGGCCAAATGGCACACCCCTACTACCCTTTTTTGCTTATTAAAGCCCTGGTTTAGCGAGCAACGTTGAACGCAATAAATCCGCGCATCATCAACACCAATCGGCTGTTTGTTTCAACAGCGGCCAAAGCACCTGGGGTGCTAACGGTGATGTTCATGTTATCGCGGCCGGTGAACGAGATGTACGGCGTAACCGGCTGGAATGTATCCAGTCCACCATCAAACGAATCCAATCCGTTTGGAGCAGTTGCGCCTGATGTGGTATATCCAGTTGTTAAACCTTCTTGCCAAACTTGCACTTTGCGATGTTTGAGAAGATCCCAGTTTTGAATGTAGATCACTTGTTGTTTTGAAATATTCAAAACACCGTTGTTGTACAAACCATCCAGGGAACTGGCCGTGTTTGATGTACTGAATACCGCTGCATTAGGATAGCTATACAGCTTGTAATTGGATGCAGTTGATGAAGATGGTTTACACACAAATAAACCCATCTCAACAACGGTAAAACCATCGTTGATGTCTAGGCGCGTTTCGGTATTGAAAGGAGCTGAAGCCCCTTGACCTTTTTGTGTGTAAAAACTGAAAACCTGAGTTGTCGAAAGCGCGGCCTCCAATCGGAGATTTGCCTGTACAATAACCGGTTTACGACCTTCGGGATGTTTCGCATCCTTCATGTCTGCGTAATTCTTTTTGATCGCGTTGTACGCATTGCGATAAAGTTGAGCGTTCATGCTGCTGTTTTTGAGTTGTTGTTTGATAGGTTTTTTTAGCTATAGGCCGCCGCGATGTTGGTTTTTTATAGAGTTGTGCTTGCTCCTCCTGAACCATCTCCTAAATGATCCTCAGATGTTCCCAGTTTATCGGGATCTCCACCTAAAGCATCTTCAGCACCGGATAGCAATGTTGCAGCACCCCCTTCAGCGGCATTCAAAAGATTACCCCCGCCATCATCAGCACCCTGGATGAGCACTACAGGTTCATCTCCTATACCTGCAAAGAATTGAGGTAAGAACTGCTTACCGAGATCCGAAACGGCTGAAATACCAATGCCCAAAGCTACAGCTTCACCAACTTTACTTTTCATTACCTTAGGAATAATGAAAGCCACACCTCCTTTAATAGCTGCTTTAATCATTGGATTTTGTACCGGTATCAATTTACTTCCGGCTGTTGCAACCAAATAACCAACCGTACCGGCGGCTATTGAGATAGCAAAATCAGGCACACCATGCATAGCAGCGCGACGGCTACGACGGCGGCGGTGTGTTGTTCTTACAGAACGGTGAGCCGCTCCAATCGAGCGACGATGCGTAGTCTTTTTACGCGTGTGTTTTCTACGTGCCATGTTTATTTTATTTTGAGCGTGTGAATAGAAATAATAATCCTCCACCTATCAATACGGGAATAATAAGATTAGATCCGGTTGATGATGGAGTAAAAGAACTCTGTGTATGTTGAACACCTGTTTTGGTATCGAATATCTGATTTGATGTAATTGGAGATACTCCTGATTCCGGCTCCTGGGCAAATTCAGTTTCCGATACTTTGGATCCCGTTTGTTTTTCAAATTCAGATGTAGCTTGTTGAGCCAGTTTATCCCCTTCAGGATCCGGTTCACCAATGATCTTATTTAAAAGAGGAATCATAGCAGCGATGATAGGAGCTGCTGAGGCCGCTGCTGCAAGTGGAGCAATTCCTATATGCTCATTATATTCAGGATCTCCAATACCAAAGATTGCCTTTTTTGAAGATCCATCTTTTGCAGCTCTCTTTAACGCTGCGAAATCACCTCCCAATGAGTTCCACAATTTTTGAACCTGATCGGGCTTTTTATTGATACCCTTTTGCAACCGGGTTCCCGTACTATGTACATTCGTTGATACCATCAAAAGGTATGCTTGACGGGGTACAGAAAGACCTACTTTCTTTACTGCTTTTACAGCTTTCTTTACAAGTCCACTACCTTTTTTAGCAATCTTAGTAATCACTTTTCCGGCAGATGATTTTTTTATTGCTTTGCCCAATTTTGTAAAAACATTTCCCATTGCATCAGAATACACATCAACACCATTCACGCAACCAACATATGAAAGGTATTCAATTGGAAGGGAATCGGGATCTCCAAAAAAACCGGGTTTTTTTGTACGAAATAGTTTGTTGATAGGAGTGCTTTTAGGCGTTGGTCTTAAGGGT
>Ga0164308_10001564_pt1 | contig 12172 bp, 8 predicted proteins | sample Whisoiple_246_MG_FD_109983 | JGI IMG/M metagenome (GOLD analysis project Ga0164308, IMG submission 109983) | Soil microbial communities amended with fresh organic matter from upstate New York, USA - Whitman soil sample_246_MG | ecosystem: Environmental > Terrestrial > Soil > Unclassified >... | reverse complement strand
TCGGCCGGCTATTTGCGCGCGCCCGTGGTCGAAGATCCGGGCAGCTATGCGCTGCGCGGCGGCATCATCGACCTTTGGCCGGGGCAATTGCCGGCGCCCATTCGCGTAGAGATGTACGGCGATCTCGTGGCTTCACTCAAGGTCTTCGACCCGGAAGACCAGCGCACACAAAACGCGGTCCCGAGCGTGATTGCGCCGCCCGCGCGTGATGCCATCGTCACGCCAGTCACCGAGGCGCGCGCGCGTGAGGTACTACGCAACTTGTGCGATGCGGTCGATTTTCCATCTACCAAAACGCGCTCACTGATCGACGACTTGGCGACCGGCCGTGCGTTCTTCGGCAGTGACGGCTATTTGCCGGCGTTCTTCGAGCTCGAGAGTCTGTTCGCCTACCTGGCAGCGGACGCGGTGTTCGTGATCGACGATCCGGGCGCGGTGGTTCGCGCCCTGCACGAAGAGATTGAACGCGGCTTGGCCGGCGAAGCCGCGCGCCGCGGCACTCCGCACTTTCCGGTGCAGGCCCTGTACCTCGGTCAGGACGAGTTGGAGGCGGAACTCCAAAAGCACTCGCTCCTCGCATTGCACCGCACCGCGATCGCCGCGCCCGCCAGCGCGAGCGTGCTCACGAATTTGGAAAGTGCGCCGCCGGACGCACCAACGCTGGCTTTTTCCGACCTTTCTGAGCTCGCGCGCGCCGTCAAGGGCGCCCGCACCGAGCACGGCAAGCAAGGCGCCCTCGAGCCGCTCTTGGAGCGAGTGCGCGCGTATCTGGACGCAGGCCTGGAGGTCGTGATCTGCGCGCGCACCGAAACGCAGGCCGAGCGCCTGGCCGCGTTGCTCTCGCATCGTGGCGCGCCGGTTCTCGTCTGGCGCGCGGAGAGCGAGCTGACGCGCGAGCCACAGGTTCGTATCATCACTGCGCCTCTGACCCGCGGCGTGCTGGCGCCCGCCGCTGGCTTCGTGCTGATCACCGAAGAAGAGATCTTTGGTTCGCGCGCACATCGGCCCACCGAGAAGAAGCGCTCGGCGCGGGCCATGCTCCAAGATCTGCGCGCGCTCAGCGTGGGCGACTTCGTGGTGCACGTGGACCACGGCGTCGGTCGCTACTTGGGGCTCGAGCGCCGCGCCATCGGCGCCGTGCACGTCGATCTGTTGGTCGTCGAATACGCCGGCGGCGATAAGCTATTTTTGCCGGTTTATCGGCTGAATCAGATCGAAAAGTACGCCGGCGGCGACACCACGCCGAAGGTCGATCGGCTGGGCGGGCAGACCTTCAGCAAGACCAAAGCCCGCGTCGAGCGCCGCGTGCGCCAAATGGCGGACGAGCTGCTCAAGCTGTACGCCGAGCGCGCCGCGCTGAAGAAGGACCCGCTCACTCCCCCGGACGACGAGTATCGCGCCTTCGAAGCCAGCTTCCCGTTCGAGGAGACCCGTGACCAAGCTTCGGCAATCGCCGAAGTGCTGAAGGACATTCAGAGCGAGCGAGTGATGGACCGCCTGGTCTGCGGCGACGTCGGCTTCGGCAAGACCGAAGTGGCGCTGCGCGCGGCCTTCTTCAACGCCATGGGCGGACGTCAGGTCGCGCTATTGTGTCCGACGACCGTGCTCGCGCAACAGCACTTCAACACCTTCTCCGCGCGCTTTGCTGGCTACCCCTTGACGGTGCGCGCGATGAGCCGTTTCGAGTCCAAAGCGGAGCATCAAAACACGCTGAAAGGCCTGAAGGAAGGCTCGGTGGACGTGGTGATCGGCACGCATCGGCTGCTCTCCAAAGACGTGCACTTCAAGCGACTCGGTCTGCTCGTGGTCGATGAAGAGCAGCGCTTCGGGGTGACGCACAAGGAGCGCATCAAGCAAATGCGAATGTCGGTCGACGTGCTGACGCTGAGCGCCACGCCCATTCCGCGCACGCTGCAGCTCGCGGTAGGGGGCATGCGCGACATGTCGATCATCACCACCCCGCCCGTCGATCGGCGCGCGATTCGCACCGTCGTTTCACAATACGATCCGGGCCTGGTCAAAGAAGCAATCGGCCGGGAGCTCGATCGCGGCGGACAAGTCTTCTACGTCTACAACCGGGTGGACGGCATCTACGAGCGCGCGCAACGCATCAAAGAGCTGCTGCCCTCCGCGCGTGTCGCCGTTGGGCATGGCCAAATGAGCGAGAACGCGCTCGAGCAAACCATGCTCGACTTCGTACAGGGCGAGTACGACGTGCTCGTCGCCACCGCCATCATCGAGAGCGGCCTGGACATTCCGCGCGCCAACACCATCATCGTGGACCGCGCGGATCTATTCGGATTATCTCAGCTTTATCAGCTGCGCGGGCGCGTCGGACGCGCCAACGAGCGGGCCTACGCCTACCTCCTGGTGCCGCCCGCGAGCCAGCTGAGTGACGAGGCACGCTCGCGCATCGAAGCGCTCGAGCGCTACACCGAGCTCGGCTCGGGCTTCCACATCGCCACCTTGGACATGGAACTTCGCGGAGGAGGAGACTTGCTCGGAGCCGACCAGAGCGGCTTCGTCGAGAGCGTTGGCTTCGACTTGTTCTGCAAGATGCTCGAAGACGCCACGCACGAGCTGCGCGGCGAGGCAGTGGTGCACGAGGTCGATCCCGACCTCAACTTCGACGTCGAAGCGCTGCTGCCCGAAGACTACATCGATGAAGTCGGCGTGCGCCTCTCCTTGTACAAGCGCTTGTCCAGCGCGCTCGACGAAGCTGAAGTGAACGAGCTCGCGCGCGAGATGGAAGATCGCTTCGGGCCACCGCCAGTGGCGGCGCGGCGTCTACTCGAGCTGATGCGGATCAAGACCGAGCTTCGGCGTCTGCGCGCCGTTGGCTGCGAAGCCAGCGCAAAATCCGCTACTTTGCACCTGCTGCCAGACACCCCGCTCGACCCCGCGAAGATCGGCGCGTTGGTCGCGAGCAAGAAGTCACTCTATCGGCTCAGCCCGGACGGTCGCTTGACGCGGCGTGCGGGTGAACAAGAAGCCCTGAGTGACGGCCTCGTGCTGGCAGACCGCATGCTGAACGAGCTCACGCAGTGCCTGAAGCACTGAGCGCGGGCCGCCAGTACGGTTGCTCGAGCGCCCGCAGCCGAATGCTAGGCGCGGCCCAGCTTGCGCATCGTGTACTTCGCCGCGCGCACGACGACTGCTCGTGGAAGCATCTTCGACAGTGTGGTTTGCACTGAGTTCACTTTGCCGGGCACGTACACGACGCGGCCCGCCGCGTAAGCCTGCAGCGTGCTCTGAACGACGGCATTCGGCTCGAGCTTGGCGAACTTGAGTACGCTGCCCTCGGGCATGCCGGCGGCGGCTTGGAAGCCCGTGGGCACTGGGCCCGGACAACAAGCAAGCACGCGTACGTCGGTCTTTTCCAGCTCCGAGGCCAGGGCCGCCGAAAAGCTGACCACGAACGCCTTGCTCGCACCGTACGTCGCCATGTAGGGCGTCGGCTGATAGGCGGCGGTGGAGCCGATGTTGATGATGCCGCCGCGGTTGCGCCGGACCATGCCGGGCAAAAAATGGCTGGAGAGACAGACCAGCGCCTCGCAGTTCACGCGCACCATCGTGGTTTGGCGCAGCGATTCGGCTTCGCTGAACTCGCCCGCGGATCCGAAGCCGGCGTTGTTGACCAAGTGATCGATGGTGGTGCCGAGGTCATCGACGATCAGGGCGAGTTGCTCTGCGCCACCCGGTTGCGCGAGATCCGCGGTGACCACGCGCGTCGCCACGCCGTTGATACGCGATAGATCCGAAGCCAGAGTCTCCAGCTTTTCGCGGGAGCGACCGCTCAAGACCAAGTTACAGCCACGGTGCGCGAGCTGCCGCGCAAACTCCTCACCCAGGCCAGAAGAGGCGCCGGTGACCAGCGCAAAAGTGCCCGAAAATACGTCGCTCTCCATGTCTTCTTTCAGGCGAGGCGTTGGCCACGCTGGCGCAGATAGTGGTCGGCCAAGACGATCGCCATCATCGCCTCACCAATCGGAACGAAGCGCGGCAAGAGGCACGGGTCGTGGCGGCCCTTGGTCACGATCGTGGTCTCTTCGCCGCTTTCGGTGACAGTGCGTTGCTCGCGCGACAAGCTGCTCGTGGGTTTGATCGCCGCCCGCACCACGATCGGCATGCCGGAAGAGATACCACCCAACATGCCGCCGTGCCGATTACTGCGAGTGCGAACGGCGCGCACTCCGGTGGGGCTCTCTGCGGCGAAAAACTCGTCGTTGTGCTCGCTGCCGCGCTGCACCGCGCTGGCAAAGCCGCTACCGTACTCGACGCCCACCACGGCGGGTAAACTGAATAAAGCCTTGGCCAAGTCCGCCTTGAGTTTGTCGAACACGGGCTCACCCAGGCCCGCGGGAACGTTGCTCGCGCAGAGCTCGCTCACGCCCCCGATCGAGTCTTGATCTTTACGCACGCGGTCAATCAGCTCGATCATTTCGCGAGCGCGCTCTTCGTCTGGGCAGCGCACGATGTTGGGCGAGCCGTCCGCAAATGTCTCTACTGACTCGAGCGTGACTGCCTCGGGTTCGTCCACGCGCGCGACGAGCTCGCCGACTTGCTTGACGTACCCCACCACCTTGCCGCCGAAAGCCTGGGCGATCACTTTCTTGGCCACGACGCCCGCGGCGACACGCGCCACCGTTTCACGCGCGCTCGAACGACCTCCACCCCGGTAGTCACGGAAGCCGTACTTGGCGTCGTAAGTGTAGTCGGCGTGTCCGGGTCGGTACTTGTCCTTGATCGCGGAGTAGTCCTTGCTTCGCTGATCCTCGTTGCGAATCAAAATCGCGAGGCTCGTGCCGGTGGTGCGCCCTTCGAACACGCCGCTCAAAATCTCCGGGGTGTCGGATTCCTGCCGCTGGGTGACCAGACGACTTTGGCCGGGCTTGCGGCGGTCGAGGTCGACCAGCAGATCCTCGACCGAAAGCGCGAGCCCTGCGGGGCAACCATCGATGATGACTACGTTGCCAGGCCCGTGTGATTCACCGGCGGTGGTGATCCGAAAAGCCTGACCGAAGCTGTTACCTGCCATACCGGGCGGGAGTGTATCAGTTGCGCCGCCGTCGGCGACCGGGCATTTTAGCGAGTCCATGACGGCACTCACGGATCTGCGGGACGAAGAGCGGCTCTTCTTCGACACGGTCGTCGCGTTTGCGCGCGAGCGCATCGGGCCTCGGGTTCGCGAAATGGACGAAAGCGGGCACTTCCACCCAGATCTACTGGCCGAGCTGTTTGAGCTGGGCGTGATGGGCGTGGAGATCCCGAGCGAGCAGGGCGGCGCTGGCAGCAGCTTCTTCAACGCCGTGCTCGCGGTACAAGCCCTGGCACGAGTGGACCCGAGCGTGGCCGTCCTGGTCGACGTACAAAACACGCTGGTCGAAAACGCGCTTTTGCGCTGGGGCAGCGTCGAACAGAAGGCTCGCTATTGTCCGAAGCTCGCCAGCGAGTGGGTGGGTTCGTACGCGCTCAGTGAAGCCAGCTCCGGCTCGGACGCGTTCGCGCTCAAGGCGCGCGCGGAGCGACGTGGTCAGCGCTTCGTGCTCAATGGGCGAAAGCTCTGGATCACCAATGCCGCCGAAAGCTCGCTCTTCATCGTGTTCGCCAATGTCGACCCGGCCAAGGGCTACAAGGGCATCACCGCATTCCTCGTGGAGCGTGGCTTTGCGGGTTTCTCCGTGGGCAAGAAGGAAGACAAGCTGGGGATCCGGGCATCGAGCACGTGCGAGCTCCTGCTGGACGACTGCGAAGTCCCGGAAGAAAACGTGCTCGGTGAGGTGGGCAAAGGTTACAAGATCGCCATCGAGGCGCTGAACGAAGGCCGCATCGGCATTGGCGCCCAAATGCTGGGGTTGGCCGAAGGCGCCTTCGCGCAAGCGATGAGCTACATGCGTGAGCGGGTGCAGTTCGGTAAAGCGATCGCCGAATTTCAGGGCATGCAGTTTCAGTACGCGCGGCTCGCGATGGAGATCGAGGCCGCGCGTTTGCTGGTGTACAACGCCGCGCGGCTCAAGGACTCAGGGCAGCCTTTCGTCAAAGAAGCGGCCATGGCCAAACTGTTTGCTTCCGAAGTCGCGGAACGAACCGCGTCGTTGTGCGTCGAGTTCTATGGTGGTCTCGGCTTCACCCGCGAGTGCCCAGCGGAGAAGTTCTATCGAGACGCCAAGATCGGCAAAATCTACGAGGGTACGAGCAACATGCAGCTTTCGACGATCGCCAAGCTGCTGGGCTGAGTTCTTGCCGAGCCGGTGTGCCTGGCAGCTGTCCGCGACCGAGGGAGCTCGAGTCAGCTCGCGCGTCGGACGGCTTTCAGCGCAGCGCGCCGAAAGGCGGCGTCGATCGCCGCGAGCATTTCAGATTCGGTAGCCGGCTTTGCAAGAACGGCGTGCGCCCGATAGCGATGCAGGGTATCCCCCGGCTCAATTTGAGACGAATGCACGACCCGCGCTGTCTCGGGATAGCGAGCCACGAGCGCTTCGAGCACCACCCGGCCGCCGCCGCCCGGCATGTGCCAGTCCGTAAGCACCATGTCGTAGCCGAGCTCAGACAGCGCTTCGAGCGCTTGAGTGGCGCCAGAAGCGGTATTGATGTGAAATTCCGGGCGATGTTGGCGGAGCACTCGCCATAGGCCCCGGATCACGGACGGGTCATCGTCCACCAGTAAGATCCTGGGCCGACGCAGTCCGATGCGCGAGACGGGCGGTTTACTTGGCGGCATGTTTCAGGAGTATTGCAAAAGCCGCGCCACCGCACGTTCGTGGGATTTACGGGATTTCTACAGCGCGGTCGTTGAACTCTTGCGCTGCCGAGGGCCTTGGGTATGGTCGCGCTGCCATGGTCGAACCCGGGATCGTCACGCTAGCCAAAATCGTCGGAACGCTGCTCGTCGCCATGAGCATCGTGCCTTTCTTGTTCTTGCTAGCGCCGGGTGACCGCACGGAGCCCGAAGTGAAAGACACCTTCGACGGCGACGTTCAGTAGCTCCGGCGAAACGCGGATCTTCGGGAAACCGTCCGCGGGGTTTCGCATACTACGCGGGATCCACGTAGGTACGAAGAGGGAGAGCCGCGGAATGACCGATCCGAAGTATCCATTGCTGCTATCGGCATTGTGCCTCTGCGGCACGCTGAGCGGATGTAAAGAGAAGCCCGCGGCGCAGCTGGCGCCCGCTGCATCGGCGCTCCAGGCGGCGCCTGCACCTGCGAGCGCGACGCAATTCAGCGTCGACTCGGCCACGAGCAAGGTCACTTTCTCGATGGACTCGCCGCTCGAGAAAATCGACGGCGACGCCTCGGGTGGTCTGTCAGGCGCCCTGTTCGTAGACTTGTCGGATCTCGGCAAATCCACTGCCCTGGTCAAGGTCGATCTGCAAAAGCTAGTGCTCTATCAGCAGAAGCGCGGCGACGAGAAGGCAGGCTACGGCGAACGCAAGAAGAGCGACCTGCAGAACGAACACGCCCGCAATTGGCTGCAGCTCGTCGCGCGCGAAGGCGAGGTGACGCCTGAGCAAGCGGAAGCCAATCGCTGGGTCGAGTTCAAGATCGACAAGCTCGACGCCCTGAGTCTGCCGAACGTCGCGGCCAGTACGGGTGCCGAGCGCAAGCTCACGGCGACGGCGACCGGTGAGTTTCGCTTACACGGTCGCAAGCAGAGCAAGAGCGCGAAGCTCGAGATCGTAGTTCGCTACGAGGCTGACAAGCCGCAATCGCTGCACGTGAAGACGACCGAGCCGCTGAACATCGGCCTGGAGGAGTTCGAAGTGAATCCGCGCGATGGTGCCGGCAAATTCGTAAAGACGCTGAGCGACGCACTGAGCAGCAATCTGAAGGGCAAAGTCGCGCAGCAAGCGCCCATCGAGCTGGATTTCACGGCGCGCGTGAAGTGACGCGCCCTCAGCGCCGAATCGCCTCGCGCAGCACGCGCAAGCGCAGCGTGAGCGATGCGCGCGAGAGCTCGAGCACGACGTCACTGCCGGGCTGACCACCGAGGCGCGCACGCGCGTCGGCCATCGAGGTAGGACGCACGCCATCGAGCGCGTTGATCACGTCGCCGGGCTCGACGCCCGCTCGCTCTGCTTCGCTCGATTCGGCCACGCTCACCACGACCACCTCGATACTCGGCGCGTTGCCACGCTCACCCAACCCGATCGCCACGTTGCCCGGTGAGGGCGGCAGCTCCGACTCGCTGCCTTGCGGAGCGAGTTGAATACGCACGCCGCGCGATGTGCGCCCGGAGCTGACCTCGACTGCGCGTGCGCTGCCTCGACCGGCCGCGCTGGAAACAGCCGTGATCGTCGCATTCCCGGGATGTACGCCGGGCAGCAGGAAGTGGCCGTCGCGATCGCTGATCACGACCCCGCGGCCGTTCTTGCCCGCAGGCAAGTAACCGAGTGCATCACCCGCACTCACGCGCGCCCCCTCGATGCGCTCGCCCCGTTGATCGACGACCTCCCCCTCGACCTCACCGGCCTCGAACAGATCGATGTCCGGCAAGCTGAACGGGCGATCGGCGCGCCCAGTGGACTCGACGAGCAGTGTCGCCTGTTCGTCTGCATAGTCGGAGTGTTCGACGCGCGCGTGCAGTTCACCGGGAGCGATGTCGCGCAGCCGGTACACGCCGTCCGAGTCGCTCGTCGCCACCTTCCGCACACCATTTTGCGAGACACTGACGACCGCGCCGGAGACTGCGCGACGGCCGCGTACGGCAGTAACGCGACCCTCCACGATCACGCCTCGACGGAGCGTGAGCTTGAGCTCTCTCGGCGCGGCAGGAACGCTGCGCGAAAGGCGCGCGTAACCCGGCGCCTCGGCCACGATGCGCAGATTTTCCCCGAACGCGTCGGGAAAGCTGACCGCGCCCTCGGCATCGCTGAAGCGCGTCAGCCGCAGCGGCCGGGTCGGCTCCAACGACGTCGCGGCGATTTCGACCAGCTCGATCGGGCGAGCGTCTTCATCCAGCGCGACCACCCGCACCGGCTCGCGCAGCGCGGGCAGGGTCAGCTCGAGCTTGTCATGCGCGCCTTCGGCCAGATGGAGTGACTTGCGCAGCACGACCCGCGACGGATCTTCGGGGCGCGAGAGCGAAAGCGTCAGATCGGCCGGCACCGCCGCAAACGCGAACGTGCCGTCGCTGGCGGTAGTCGCGGATTCGGTGCGGCTGGCGCGGGCAGAGCTCAGCTCGACCTCCACACCGCTGAGCGGTTGACCGCGCTCATCGAGCACGCGGCCCTCGAGGGAAGCGCCGCGCAGGAGCACGATTTTCACCTTTGCTTCGCCGCCCGGCGCGACCGCGACCAGTTCGCTCGTGCCCTCCACGAAATCCGGATGGCGCACGATCACGCGCACTCTACCGGGCGTGACCGGGCGGGCCGTGAAGTGCCCTCCCCGATTGGAGACCCAGGGTGCCGGCTCGCTCAGAGGCGTCGCGAAACCAGCAGCATTCGTGGTCAGTGCAGAGGCAGCCCCCGGCTTGGGGATGGGCGGAACTGGACCCGGCATCACGCCCAGCTCCCCCGCGGGGATCAGCGGCACGGGGCCCGACAGTGACCACGCGAAGTGATTTTGGCGGAAGCCCACCAACGCGGGCGTCTCCGCGATCGGCAGCCCGTCGGAGTCACTGCCCACGACTTCGATGCTCGCGCCATCGACCGGAAAGCCGCGCGCATCAGCGACTTCGCCGAGGATCGCCCCACCGCGCGTGAGCGGGACTCGCACGGGGCCGAGCAGCGGCTCTGGCACCGAGACTAGGGCGCTGCCCACGAAGTCTTCGGCGCGAGCACCCAGCGTCGCTGGGCCGGACGCGATGGGACCGAGAGAAACTTTGCCGTCAGTCCCGGTCCGACCGCGGATCGGGAATGAGCTCAGTCCGGCCTCGGCCAACACCACGTCGGCGTTGGCGACTGCGACGGGATGGTCCCCATCGCCATCGGTGACCACCGCAACGACGGTTCGGCCTGGCTCGAGCCGCAGGGTAAGCTTCTCGTTTTGCCCCCGCGCGAGTGGAAAGCCGAGCAACGTCGGAGCGACTTGGCTGCCGAGGCTGGCCCGCAAATCGTAGTTTCCGGCGAGCAGCCCGGTGATTCGCGCGCTGCCGCTGGCATTGCTCAGTGCGCTCCGAGCCGGCCACAGAGTCGCGCCGGCGATCATCACCGTAGCGCCAGCCGCAGGTTTGCCGTCCACGTCGAGCACCGCGACTTCGAGCGATGCCAAACGACGTAGCGTCAGCGAAATGGGTCCGCGCACGCCGGCGCGCGACACGGATTCGTAACCCGGCGCGGACGCCTTGACCGACCACGGCGCTGGGCCGAGGCGCGTCAAACGCGCAACTCCCTGTTCGGCGGTGAGCGCCCCAAACGGCAGCGGGTCGGCAGTCTCGACCAGCACGGTCGCTTTTGGGAGCGCCACGCCGTTTTCGTCCAGCACGGTAACCGCGAGCGCTTGCGCCGAATGCAGAGCGAGCGACAGTGTGCGTGGCTCTGCTCCGAGCACCAGGGTGCTCGAGGCGCGGGCAAAGCCCGGTGCTTCCGCGAGCAACCACAGTCGCCCCGTGGGCAGGCGAGAAAGGAGTGCTTGTCCGCTGTTGTCGGTAGACTCTGCCGCGATCCAATGAAAGCTGCCGGCGCGCTCCCAGAACACTTGAACCGTCGCTGCGGCCAACGCCGCGCCCGTGTCACGCAAGGCCGTGACGCGCACCGAGCCGGTGCGCTGTTGCTCGGAAATGCGAATCGATTCCGGGGCCTTGCGCTCAGGCGCACGGCGTAAAGGCAAATCCGAAAGACCGAGCACGAAGCACAAGCACGCAAGCACCGACAGGGACAGCGTCAAAAGTTCGGTGGGGTGCCTGGCGCGCGTCACGTAAAGCACCATAACGCGGACCTGTGACCCAGGCTTCCGCTCGAATGCTATGGTTCGAGGTAGTGCTTGGCCGAAGTTTCGCGGTGCTCGGGTTCGGGCTGATGGCCGCTGCCCCGCTCGGGTGCAGCTCGCGTGAGCACCCTCCCGTGCTGGCCGAAGTCACGGCTGGCAGCAGCGGACTCGCCGGCGCGGACGGCACGGGCAACTTGGGCGTGGGCGACGCCAGCCTGGACGCCGCCTTGTGCGGCGACCAGCAGATTCCCGCGGTAAGTGATCCGCCCAATCTTTATTTCGTCGTCGACCGCTCGGGTAGCATGGGCGATCTGCTATCCGGCAGCGCTTACAGCAAGTACGAGAACGCGCGCATCGCCATCAGCGTCATGCTGCGCGCGGTCGGTCACCGCTTGCGCTACGCAGCCGCGGTCTATCCGGCATACCTGAACCAGGACGGCTGCGCGCCCGGGCTGCCGATCTTTCCAATCACGGCGGGTGACTCGCCCAGGTATGCGGCCATGGGTGAAAATGGGCCAGTACTGAGCGAACTATTGCAGCGCCTGGGGAACAATCGCCCGTCGGGCGGGACGCCCACGGCCGCCACCTTGCGCGAACTTCAGCCCACGATCATGGGGCTGGGCGGAAAGAAGACTTACGTGGTGCTGATTACCGATGGCGCGCCAAATTGCAACCTGGCGCTCCGTTGCGGGGTGGACGCGTGTATCCCCAATATCGAGCACCTCGCAGTGTCCGGTGTGGCGTGCGACGACAGCTTCAATTGTTGCTCGCCCAAGGTTGGCGCAGGCGACTGCGTCGACGCTGACGAAAGCGAGGCTGCCGTGGCCGAGTACCAGCAGGCCGGGATCGATACCTTCGTCGTAGGCATGCCTGGCAGCGAAGCCTACCGCTCGATGCTCAACCGGTTGGCCACTGCGGGTAACACCGCCCGGCCAGGACAGACGGCATATTATGCCGTTTCCGACACCGAGCAGCTCAGCCTCGCCCTGCGCAGCATCGGCGCGCGCGTAGCCATCAGTTGCGAGCTGCCGCTCGGCGAGACACCCGGCGACCCGGATCTGGTCAATGTCTACTTCGACAACCAGGTCGTGCCGAAAAGCAACGAGGACGGCTGGCGCTATGGCGACCAAAACACGATAAAGTTCGTGGGCGCCGCGTGCGACACGCTGAGCGCCGGGGATGTGCTGAACGTCCAGGTCTTGTCTGGGTGCCCCACGGTAGTTCGCTGACGGGAACGCTTTCTGATGTTACGGTCCGCAGCGTGAAGCCTGCTCCGGAGCTCGAAGCACTACGGCAAAGCATCG
>Ga0164308_10001563_pt1 | contig 12176 bp, 13 predicted proteins | sample Whisoiple_246_MG_FD_109983 | JGI IMG/M metagenome (GOLD analysis project Ga0164308, IMG submission 109983) | Soil microbial communities amended with fresh organic matter from upstate New York, USA - Whitman soil sample_246_MG | ecosystem: Environmental > Terrestrial > Soil > Unclassified >... | reverse complement strand
GTCCGCGGAGCGCCCGTAGCGGCCCTCCGGAAGTGCTTCACGCACCGCAGTCATGATCGTTCCTTCCGTACCGGGGGATCGCGGAATTTTCCACCCTCGGCTTCGGTCACTATAGAAGCCGCCGTTCGCACCCGAAGACACCGGGGCGCCGACTTACTGAGGATTGAGTCTTGACTGACCAGCTGCGACTGATGGCCGTGCACGCCCACCCCGACGACGAGTCGAGCAAGGGCGCGGCCACCATGGCCAAGTATGTGTCCGAGGGGGTGGACGTGCTGGTCGTGACCTGCACGGGCGGTGAGCGCGGCTCCATCCTCAACCCGAAACTTCAGGGCGACGCGTACATCCAGGAGCACATCCACGAGGTACGCAAGAAGGAGATGGACGAGGCCCGGGAGATCCTGGGCGTCAAGCAGGAGTGGCTCGGCTTCGTCGACTCGGGTCTCCCCGAGGGCGACCCGCTGCCCCCGCTGCCCGAGGGCTGCTTCGCCCTGGAGGACGACGAGACGGCGGCGGGGCGTCTCGTCGCGAAGATCCGCGCGTTCCGGCCGCAGGTGATCACCACCTACGACGAGAACGGCGGGTACCCGCACCCCGACCACATCAAGACCCACACGATCTCGATGATCGCGTTCGAGGGGGCCGCGGACACCGACAGGTTCCCCGAGGCGGAGTTCGGCCCGGCCTGGCAGCCGCAGAAGCTCTACTACAACCAGGGCTTCAACAAGCCGCGCACCGTCGCCCTGCACGAGGCGCTCCTCGCCCGCGGTCTGGAGTCCCCGTACGGCGACTGGCTGGAGCGCTGGAAGGAGTTCGAGCGCGCCGAGCGCACGCTGACCACGCACATCCCGTGCGACGACTTCTTCGAGATCCGCGACAAGGCGCTGATCGCGCACGCCACGCAGATCGACCCGGACGGCGGCTGGTTCCGCGTGCCGATGGACGTCCAGCGGGAGGTCTGGCCGACCGAGGAGTACGAGCTCGCCAAGTCCCTGGTCGATACCTCCCTCCCCGAGAGCGACCTCTTCGCGGGCATCCGCGACAATGCCTGATATGTACGCGACCCAGGCACTGACGCAGCTCGTTCCGCTCGCCGCCGACGAGCTCGACAAGAACAAGGTGACGCCCGGCGTTCTCGGCTTCCTCGTCTTCGCGGCGCTCGCCGTGGGGGTGTGGTTCCTGATGAAGTCGATGAACCGCCACATGGGCAAGGTCGACTTCGAGGAGGCCCCCGACCCGGCGGCCCAGCCGGGTGACACCGGCGGAAACCCGGCGCAGGCGTCCTCCGGCGCGGGCACCGAGGCGGCCGGCACGAAGGCGTCCGCCTCGGGCAAGAGCTGACACGGCGGGGCCGCCCCCTCCCCCCGTACGGAGGGAAGGGGGCTCGCGCCGTCTCTCAGGCCCGCCGGTGCGCGTCGTTCAGATGGCGCAGTACGGCCGCGACCCGGCGGTCCGTGCCGTCGGCGGGCGCAAGATCGAGCTTGGCGAAGATGCTCCGGATGTGCTTGTGGACGGCGCCGTCCGTCACCACGAGCCGCTCGGCGATCGCCGCGTTGCCCAGGCCCTCCGCCATCAGCGCCAGGACCTCCCGTTCGCGCGGGCTGAGCCGGTCCAGACGGGTGTCGGGACGGGTCCGTGCGAAGAGCTGCGCGACCACCTCGGGGTCGATGGCCGTTCCGCCGTCCGCGACCCGCTCCAGAGCCGTGAGGAACTCCTCGACCCTGCCGACCCGCTCCTTGAGCAGGTACCCGAGCCGGGCGCTGCCGTCGGCGAGGAGGTCGGTGGCGAAGGCCTGCTCGACGTAGGCGGAGAGCACGAGGACCGCAAGGCCCGGCTGACGGCGCCGCGCCTCCACGGCCGCCCTGATCCCCTCGTCGGTGTGCGTCGGAGGCATCCGTACGTCGACGATCGCGAGGTCCGGCCGGTGCTCGTCCACCGCCGCCAGGAAGGCGTCCGGCGTACCCGCGGTCGCCACGACGTCGAGGCCCTCCGCGCGCAGCAGCAGCGCGAGCCCTTCCCTCAGCAGCGGGTCGTCCTCCGCGATCACGATCCGCATGGCAGTCCGGCCTCCAGTGTCGTGGGCCCGCCCGGTGGGCTGGCCAGGGTGAGTACGCCGTCGAGCGCCTCGACGCGCTTACGGATGCCGGCGAGGCCGGACCCGCGGTGCTCGTCGGCCCCGCCGCGGCCGTCGTCGGTGACCCGTAGCCACAGCCGTCCGTCGCGGTGGCGGACCGTGACGGACGCGGACCGTGCTCCGCTGTGCCGGGTGACGTTGGTGAGTGCCTCCGCCACCACGAAGTAGGCGGTCGCCTCGACCGACGCGGCGAACCGCCCCTCCACGTCCGCGTCGACCCGGCAGGGCACCGGGCAGCTGCCCGCGAGCCCTGAGAGCGCGTCCGTCAGGCTCCGGTCGGCCAGCACCGGCGGCAGGATGCCCCGTACGACCGCGCGCAGTTCCGCGAGTGCCTGCTCGGCGGCGTCCTGGGCCCGCTCCAGCAGGGCGTCGGCGTCGGCGGAGCCCCGGGACACCGCCCGGCGGGACGCCCCCAGCAGCACCGTCACCGCCACCAGCCGGTTCTGAGTGCCGTCGTGCAGGGCCCGTTCGATGCGCCGCAGCTCGGTGGCGTGCGCGTCCAGTGCGGCGGCGCGGGTCGCGGTGAGCTCGGCGACGCGCGTCACGAGGTCGGTGCCGGGCGGAGGGGTGAGCAGCCGCCGCCCCGGCCACGCCTGGAGCCGCGCCATGCCGGGCGCGACGGCCAGGGTGACGGCGAACCATCCGATCCCCAGCAGACTGACCGCGAAGGCCCCCGGCCAGTCCGTCACGGTCCACAGGCCCAGGGACGGGGTGGCCTCCGAGGGCGGTACGAACGACCACCACAGCGGGAACGCGGCATCCGTCGCCGAGGTGAGGGGCAGCGTCAGCCCGACCAGGCCCAGCACCGTTCCGAGGAGGGCGTGCGAGGCCACCCAGCCCACCTCGCGCCGGGTGGCCGGGTCGGCGACGGCCTGCCGCAGCCCGGTCGGTGAGGGCCCCGGCCCGATGACCTCCGGCCCCCAACGGGACAGCCGCACGCGTTCGCGTCCGGCGACCGCGCGCAGCGCCCTCAGGGTGCCCGGCACCAGGAACAGGCCGGCCCCGAAGAGGCAGGCGGCGGCGGTGAACACCAGCCACAGCAGCATGATCAGGGCGAGGATCGCCGTACCGATGCCGCCGACGAGATGCTCGAAGGCGTCGAGAGCGGTCCGGGCGCGGACGGACACGTCCCAAGGGCGGGCCGGTTCATGTGCGGCCGCCGGCGGGGCGTCGTGCGCGGGCATCTCCACCTCCTGGTGCCGCGCCACTATGGCATCTCCCGGCGGGTGCGCGACGGGCGGGGGACGGCAGGTACAGCCTGCTGTACCCCGGTCCTCCACCTGGCGGGATCGTCGCCACCGCGCCGCCTCCGTAGCGTCCTTTCCGTGCCCAACTCCCCCTCGGACAAGGAGAAGACGATGGCTGATTCCTCCCGGCGGCCCGCACGTCCCGTGCTCTGGCTGCTGCTCCTGCTCTGCGCTGTCTGCAACGCGGTCACCTCGATGATGGGCGGGATCGCCACGGCCGTCTCCGTCGCCGCGGGGCTGGCCGCCCTGGCCTGCGGGATCGCCCTCGTCGCGGACCACCGCCGCGCCCGCTCCCCGGAGAGGACCGCCCGATGAGCGCCGGGACACAGCTCATCCCGGGCTCCCCTCCGGCGCCCAGCACGCCCGAGCCGCGCGGAGGATGGCGGGCCGGCATGAGCCGCCGCCCCCTGACCTGGTTCTTCTCGCTGGCGTTCGCGCTGAGCTGGGTGGCCTGGGTGCCGTACATCCTGTCCGGGAACGGCCAGGGCGTCCTGGACTTCACCTTCCCCGGGGGCGAGGTCACCGGCCAGCTACTGGGGGTCCTCCCGGGCGCCTACCTGGGCCCGATCCTCTCCGCGCTCGTCGTCACCGCCGTCGCCGACGGACGCCCCGGCCTCCGGGCCTGGGCAGGCCGGATGACCAAGTGGCGGGTCGGCTGGCGCTGGTGGGCCGCGATCATCGTCACCGTGCCGCTCGTCCTCGTCCTCACGCTGTACGCCCTGGGCGGCGAGAGCCCGGTCATGCCGAGCGCCGTCGTGCTGGTCGCCTTCCTGCCCGGCCTGGCCCTCCAGATGGTCACCACCGGTGTCGCCGAGGAGCCGGGCTGGCGCGACTTCGCGATGCCCCGGCTGCAGGACAGGTTCGGCCCCGTCCGCGGCACGCTGGTCCTCGGCCCGCTGTGGGGCGCCTGGCACCTGCCGCTGTACCTCAGCGACTGGGGCGGCCCGCACGTCCTCTGGTGGACGCCCGTGGAATTCATCGCCACCACGATCGCCTTCAGCTTCGTGATGACCTGGGTCTTCAACCACACCCGGCAGGCCCTGCTGCTGGCCATGCTGCTGCACACCAGCGTCAACAACTACTTCTCGGTCGCCTTCACGGACATGTTCCCCTCGCTGGACCCGGCGTACGCGGGGCACGCCTTCCTCGTGAGCTCCGCGACCGCGGCCGCCGTGCTGCTCCTCGCCACCCGCGGCCGGCTCGGCCTGCCCCGCGCGTAGGGCCGTTGCCTACGGCCGCACGTCCACCGGCACCCCCATGACCTCGCGGGCGTGCCGGGACGGCGTCAGGCCGAGCCGCCAGGCCTGCCAGCCGTCGTCCAGGTCCACACCGCGGTTCAGGACCACCCGGAAGGCCTCCGCGCAGGTCTCCAGCTCGGTGTCCCTCAGCGGGTGGGCGGCCTCCAGCAGGTCGGCCAGCTCCTGCTGCGCCACCGCCGTGCCCACCTCGCTGCCGCCCGGCGAGGCGTACGGCAGCAGCGTGCACCGCAGGAACACCGCCCAGTCGCCGCCCCGCACGTCCCCGTACGAGGCGAACAGGGCGATCGCCTCACCGCACAGCTCCAGCGCCTGCGCCGCGCGGTCGTTGCCGCCGTCGATCAGGGCCAGCTCCAGGCAGGTCCAGGCCTCGCCGTGCGCCACGCCGATCCGGCGGAAGTCCGCCCGGGCGTCCACCAGGAGCTGTCGCGCGAAGCCGGAGTTGCGCAGGTTTCCGGTCTGTGAGGCCCGCTGGTCGCGGGTCACGCGCCCCGAGTGGTGGCGGGCGCACGCCAGCCCGTACACGTCCCGCATCCGGGAGAACATCGTGCGGGCCCGCTCCAGCTCCCGCACCCCCTGGACGGCGTCGCCGTCCTCCTCCAGGGCCTGCCCCAGGTAGTAACGCGTCCACGCCTCGCCCCGCGCGTCCTCGTTGGCCCGGTGCCGGTCGAGGGCCCCGCGCAGCTGCTCCACCGCCGGAGCGGGGTCGCCGTCCAGGAGCCGGGCACGGGCCAGCTGCGTCAGCGCCCACGCCTCCCCGCGCTCGTCCCGGGTGCGGCCGTACAGGTCCAGCGCGGTGGACAGCTCCTCCTCCGCCCGGGCGACCTCGCCCATCCGCAGACAGACCTGGCCGAGCTGGAAGTGCGACCAGGCCTCGCCGTGCAGCGACTCGCCCTCACGGTGCAGGGTCAGCGCGGTGTCCAGCAGGGCCAGGGCCTCGGCCAGATTGGCCCGGTCGCGCTCGACGGCGGCGAGGGCGTGCAGGGACCAGGCCCGGTCCTCGGACTGCTCCGGTGACTCCTGGAGGGCGAGCGCCTCCCGCAGCCGCGCCGAGGCCTCCGTGAGGTTCCCCTGGTGGTGCAGCGTGATGCCGAGCGAGCAGAGCGCGAGCGCGGCGCCCGCGTCGTTCTGTGCCTCGCGGTAGAGGCCGACGACCGAGGACAGCGTGGTGCGGGCCTTGTCGAGCTCCCCGAGCTGCCGGGCCGCGATGCCCGTACGCCACTGGACCGACCGCTCCAGGAGCCCCTGGTCGACGGCGCGCGTCAGCTCGCTGATCTCTCCGAGGCGGTAGAGGTCGCCGCGCAGCAGGCAGTAGTCGCACAGGGCGCCCAGCAGGTGGAGCACCGAGCGCTGGTCGACGCCCTCCGTGTGACGCAGCGCCGAGGTGATGAAGCTGGACTCGTCGTCCAGCCACCGCAGGGCCGCGTCGAGCGAGCTGAAGCCGTGCGAGCCGAACTGCCCGGCACGCGTCGACATCTTGCCGTCGACCATCCGGATCACGGCGTCGGCGAGCTCCGCGTAGTTCTGGATGAGGCGCTCCTGCGCGGCCGTACGGTCGGCCGCCGGTTCCTCGTCGAGCAGCCGGGCCAGGGCGAAGTCGCGTACGAGGTCGTGCAGCCGGTAGCGCGCGCCCCGCACATGGACCAGGAGACCGGCCCTGGCCAGCGACTCCAGCAGACGGCCCGCCTCCTGCTCGTCACAGGACAGCAGCGACGCGGCCGCCGCCGCCCCGAGGCTGGCCCGTCCGGCCAGGGCGAGCCGCCGCAGCAGCCGGCGGGCCGGCTCGGACTGGTCGGTGTAGCGCAGCCACAGGGCACGCTCGACGGGTCCCACCGGACCGTAGGCCCCCAGTGCGTCGGCGAGCTCGGCCCGGTTGCGCGCGCCGAGCGAGGAGCCCGCCACCCGCAGCGCCAGCGGCAGCGCGCCGCACAGCTCCACGACCGCGTCGGTCGAGGGGAAGTCGTACGGGCCGGCCTCCTCGTCCTCCGCGGACTCGCGCAGCACTTCCTCGGCACCCGCCGCGTCCAGGCCGCCGACGGGCAGGTGGTACACCCGCGCGGGGATGTCGGCGGGCAGGTCGAGGGGCTCACGGGCGGTGACGAGGACCAGGCTGTCGGAGCGCTCGGGCACGAGCGTGCTGACCTGGGCCGCGTCGGTGGCGTCGTCCAGGACGACCGTGACGGGTGTGCCCGTCAGATGCTGGTGGTAGAGCTCGCTCAGCCGCCGTACCTGCTGCTCGGCCGAGGACCTCTCGCGGAAGAGCAACTGCTCGCGCGGAGCGCCCAGCCGGTTGAGCAGGTGCAGCAGCGCGTCCCGGGTCGGCAGCGGGGTCTCACCGGCCACGTCTCCCCGCAGATCGACCACGCACGCCCCGCGGAACTGGTCCTTGAGCGCGTGCGCGGCCCGCACGGCGAGCGTGGTGCGTCCGGAGCCCGGAGTGCCGTGCAGGACGACCACGGTGGGCCGGGTCTCGGTCGCCGCGCGGGCCGCGTGCACCCACTGGGCGATCTGCGCCAGCTCCCCGCGACGCCCCGCGAACGGCCCCTCCGCCGCGGGCAGATGACCGAAGGACTGGTCGAGGACCGAGCGGGTCCGCGCGGCCGCGCTGCGGTCACCGCCGCGCAGCTGCGCCACCACGGACGCGCCCGGCTTCTTCGGCGGGCGGGCCGACGCGGTCAGCATGCGCTGCTGGTCGAGGAACGGGCGGATGCCCCGTACCTCCAGCGCGGTCAGCCACTCCAGCCGCAGCTGCTCCGGACCGCCGGGCTGGTTCCGCTCACCCGCCCTGCGGTGCGCGGCGGGCCAGTGCGACGCGGTCACCCTGGCCATCGTCGCGGTCGTCCCCGCCACGGCGACGACCGCGCCCGCCCCCAGGGCGAGACCGGTCGCGGTGCCGAGCGCCAGGTCCGCCCCGAACGCCGCGGCGGCGGCAACACCCGTCACCAGCAGGGGGGTTCCGAGTGTCGCCTTGCTGAACCGCGCCGACAGCGGCTGCTGTCCGGCTCCCGCTGCGTCCAGCGCCCGGGTGTAGGCGGCGTACTCGTCGGCCGCCCCGGCCGCCATGCTGTCGAGCGCGCCCCGCCCCCGCGACAGCAGCGCGCCGGAGTCCGTCCTGCCTCCCGTCCGCCGCGCCTCCTCCTCCACGGCACGTACCAACAGCCTTTCGGCTTCCGCCCGATGGCTGTCCCGCATGCGTCCCCCTCGTTGCGCGCCTCGCCGGCCGCGACCGGATCGGTTCGTGTGGACCACCCAGTCTCCAGTGTCCGGTGCCCCGGCGACAGGGCGTCCGAGGGACCACTCGCCACTCCTGCCCGTCCGCGTCCGCGCGGTCCCTCCGGGCGCCGAGTTCGTCCGGCACCGCCGGTGCGGTCTGCCCACGACCCGGCGGTCCCGCCACCTCGCGGTCGGACCGCGAACGACGGCACCGGCGGGGCCGCCATCTTCCGGAGCCCATCGGGAACCAGACGCTTCGGCAGATCAGCCCGCACGGCCGCCATCACGCCGCTCGAACATCACGTCACGTGGCACAGCCCTCCGTGCCGTGGACGAAGCGGCCGATCTGGCGGCCTGCTCGACCTTCGCGTAGTAGGCGTCGCGGGCCTTCCCGTCGATCCGCGTCTCGTGTTCGGGGCGCATCCCGGTCCGGCCGTCGACGCCTTCGCGCAGGATGTCGGCGTGCCCGGCATGCCGGTTGGTCTCGCCGAGGACGTGGACCAGGACGGCGAACAGGTTCGTGCCGGTATGCGGCTCCGGCCACCACGGCACGTGGCCGGGGGCGTCGAGGGGAAGTTCGTCGATGGTCGCGTCCGAGTGTTCCCACGTGCGCCGGCAGAACTCGATGATCTGTTCTCGGGGCTCGTCCTCGGTCGCCCACAGATCGCTGCCGTCGTGGTCCTGCCACCGGGGCAGCGGTTCCGGGGAAGGGCGGTCGAAGACCTCGCCGAAGTACCTGGCCTCGACGCCGGCTACGTGTTTGACCAGGCCGAGGAGGTTGCTCCCGGACACGGTCAGCGGCCGGCGGGCGTCGTACTCGGACAGGCCGTCTAGCTTCCAGACCAGCGCCTCGCGGTCCCGTCGCAGTCTCCCGTGCAGGTGGTCCTTCGCGAAGTCGTCGATCATGCGGCCTGAGCCTGCCATGGGCTACTGGCGGCCTCAAGATCCCGTGCGTGGACCGCAGCGACTCCGTGAGGGATTTTCGGAACACCGACATACTGTTGTCGCGTCGCCGTCCAAGAGTGGGGGCATGACCGAGAACGCGAACCCCACGACCAGTTCCTCCGCCCGGCGCTCGCTCGATCTGTGGCTGACCATGTGGAACACCGACGGCGTCATCGCACGCCAGATCTGCGCCGACGACTTCCGCATCCACTTCGCCGTGACCGAGCCCGACGGGTCGACCCCCGCGGACGACATCCGCACCGCCGAGGACTTCGCGCGGTACCTTCGCTGGTGGCACGGCCAGAACCCGGGCGTCGTCTTCACCGGCATCGCCGATGCCGTCGACGGCGACCACGGCCGACTGCTGTGGGACGTGGACGCGAACGGCCAACGCGCGGGCGGTGTCGACGTATTCGACTTCGCTGAGGACGGCCGGGTCCGACGGGTCTGGTCCGTCGGCGGACAGCGGAGCATGCGCAGCTGACGCACGGCACCGATGGCGGCCGCCTCTGCCACACTCGATGCATGAAGCGAGCCGAGCGACAGTACGCCCTTGTCGATCTGCTCCGCGGAGCACGTCGGCCCAGGCCCGCCGCTCGGCTCGCCGACGAGTTCGGAGTCTCCCCGCGCACCATCGAACGCGACATCGCGTCACTTCAGCTCGCCGGAGTCCCGATCTACGCGGAGCACGGGGCGACCGGTGGCTACGCGATCCTGCGTGAGTACTCGCTGCCGCCGCTGAACCTGTCCGCCACCGAGTCGCTTGCCGTGCTCGCCGGGCTCGCACTGCTCGATTCCTCGCCGTACCAGGCGGCCGCCCGCCGGGCACGCGCGAAGATCGCCGCCGTCATGGAGGAGGAACACCGCGAGCCCGTACAGAAGATGCTCGGGATGATGCAGGTCATCGACGCCGTGGCCCCGACGAACGACGCCGTGCCGCTCGGCATGCTCTCCGACGTGATAGCCGACCGGCGGGTGGTACGGCTGACTTATCTGGGTGAGGACAAGGACGGCGGCCCCGACCCCTCCACCAGCACCGTCCGCGACGTGGAGACGATGGGACTCCTTCGCGCGGGCGACGCATGGCTCCTCGCCGGCTGGTGCCGGCTCCGTGACGCGATCCGTGGCTTCCGCATCGAGCGGATCACCGAACTCAGGATTCTCGACGAGGCCCCTCCACCCCGTGATCCGGCGCTCCTGGAGGCGGACCTCGCGCGATGGCCGACGCGGCGCCTCACCTGAACCGGCCTGAACTCCGTAGATCGACCGTGGTGGCGAAAGGCGCGGTGGCCTTCCATGCCCGTTCGTACCCCGCTCCGTGGCGCGGGTGTACGGGAGCCGGGTGCCCGTGGATTGGGCCTACGACCAACCGGCTTGCGCAGACCGCCTCGTCTTATCTTCTCCAGCACGCCGGTATCCCCGTCGGCTGTTCGCTGTGGTCGCCCCAGGCGGGATGTGGCCGTGTTGCCTATACGTCTCGGATGATCACGCGCTTACCGCAGAGCTTGGACCAATCGTCACGGTCGGAGGTCAGAACGATCGCAGGAGCCGGGACGCGGAGCGCGAGCGCGGCGACGAGGGCGTCGATCGCGTACTTGTGCCCATGCAGCCCGCCTGCGTCCTGAAGCAGCGCCACGGCGGTCAGGGAGTCCTCCTGGCTGACCGGCTCCACCCGCAGTCGGGACAGCACCCACTTCAACCGCGCAAGATCGGTCTTGCTGTGCACGGCTTCGACGATGGTCAGCGCAGACACGAGGACGGGAACCCCGACCTGCCGGGCTGCCTCGATGCGGGCCGCCATGCCGCGGTCGTCGCGTAGAAGCAGGGAGAGCGCCTCGGAGTCGAGCACCAGCGAGCGGGCCGGCTGCTCCTTCACGCGGCGCCACGCTCCGTGTGCTCGTCTGCGAACAGCTCGCGACGAGCGGCTTCGATCTCCTGTTCCGTGAGCGGGCCGTGCTCTTCTTCGTGGGCCGCGACGATCTCAGCGAGCCCGTCCATGGCGAGCTGGTGCCTGACGGCCTCGGTGACGTAGCCGGACAGCCCTCGGCGGCCGGTCCTTGATCGGAGTTCACTGACCAACTCGGCAGGCATGGACACGGAGATGTTCTCAGTGACTCCGGAACGGTTCTGCTTCATGGAATCAGTGTAAGACCGTCTCTATTACATTCGCGAGACCGTCCGTGCAACCGCCTGACTGACGGCCGGCGGAGGCATCGCCTGAGTCGCTGAGATCGACTGCCCGGACCTGAGGGAAGCGCCGCCCTCGATCGAGTGATCGGATCAGATCGGAGCTCGCCCTGCGGCGGGGCAAGTGTTACCCCTCCGCACGGCGCAGGAACTGCCAGCCCAGCGCCGCCAGGGTGAGCGTCTGCGCAAGTGAGGTGAGCACGAGTAAGGGGTGAACGGTGGGGGAGCACCAGAACGCGACCGTGCAGACCATGGGCAGGATCAGGTACGTGAACAGGTCCACTGCTGTCTGAAGCCGCTTGCGCACTGCGCGGCCCGCAACATCGCGGTGATAGACCTCCCACCCGAACATTGCGCCCCTGGCGGAGGCGAGGTCTCCCAGACGCGGCCCCAGCCGGTCGCGGACGTAGCAGCCGATCGCCGAGATCTTCTCGTCATTGACCAGGTAGGTCCAGCCCAGGATCAGACAGATCGCGGGGGCGGAGAGCAACAGTCCGGCCTGCCCGCTTTGGACGGTGACCGCTACGACCGCGGTGACTGCGGCGAGCGTGAAGTAGAGCAGGTTGTCGCGGAATCCTATGCGGGTCTTCTGTTCCTCCTTGAGGCGGTCGTACTCGGCCAGCAGGACTTTGCTCTCGGTGACATCGTCCATGTAGGTCACAGCCTTCCGGTGCTCGATTTCGGCTCAGTCGGCGATCTGGAAGGGCGTCAGGTTGTCGGGGTTGTGTCGTTCGAGCCAGCCCTTCCCGTCTGCTGCGATCCCCTCCAGGAGGCGGAAGGTATGGGTGAAGCCGGTCGTGCTGAGACTGATCTCGGAAATCTCCCGGGCGCTTTCGTCCGGTGTCAGTTGATGGGCATCGGCGTCCTTCACACGGATCTTCCGAGCTGGGCCGTTGGTGAGGACGAGCTCCAGGTCGTAACCGGCATCTGCGTTCTCCGTCACCTGCACCGAGGACAGGGCGTCGAACCGGTAGTTGCTCCGCTGCTCGTTCCTGCGCGTCGAGTCGGAGAACTCGAGCTCGGAGCTGACTTCGCGGATGCCGTCCCGGGTGAACAGGAACAGGCGGATGACGTAGTGCGAGTACCGCCATGGACCGCCCTGGATCCGGGCCCGTTTGTAGGGGCGCGCAGGAGTCACCAGGATGGTGTGCGTGATCAGATCCCGCCAGGTGAGCCGGTGGTGCCGCAGCGCCT
>Ga0164308_10001562_pt1 | contig 12178 bp, 9 predicted proteins | sample Whisoiple_246_MG_FD_109983 | JGI IMG/M metagenome (GOLD analysis project Ga0164308, IMG submission 109983) | Soil microbial communities amended with fresh organic matter from upstate New York, USA - Whitman soil sample_246_MG | ecosystem: Environmental > Terrestrial > Soil > Unclassified >... | reverse complement strand
GGGGCGAAGTTGATGAAGTAGCCCATGTCCTGACCCATCAGCATTCTGGTCGGGGCGTACGCGGCCGCAAGTTGCGCCACCGGTGTGGAACCGCCGTCGATGAAGCCGACCGCGATGGTGTAGGCGTCGGCGTGCGCGGTCCCCGGGATCTCCCACGTCCGCAGCCGGTCGTTGTCGGGCTGCCTGGACCGGTAGTAGCCGGCCAGCACCGCGCCGACGAGGTCGGTCTCGGTGATGATGTTGACCACAGGGACGCGCAGATCCGTCCGGAACGGGGCCGGATCCGACGTGCCCTCCTGCAGGGCCTCCAACGCCGACACGCCGTCGAGCGGTGCCGCGGCGCCGAAGCGGGAGTGGACCAGGAAGCCGTCGTAGACGCCGGCGATGCGGTCCACCGAGTTGATGTACGTGGTCAGGAACATCGCCGACTGCGATTCACCCACTGCCACAAAGTTTTCGGGATGTAGCCGACCGAGGATCGCCGTCGATGCGTCCCGCACCAGTTTGCCCGCCTGGCTGAAGATGTCGTACGCGTATGCGTCACCTGGATGGCTGAGACTCGAATACCGTTCCGGATCCTGCTTTTTCAGTGACAGATCCATGCCGGTGATGGTCAGCCCGCCGTCGACCCCGACTTTCTGCGCCGAGACGACGACATAGGCGTAGCCCTCGCGGGCGATCTCGCGGTGGGCCATCATCCAGACTGCGGGCGTGTCGATCCCGCCGCTGACGTTGAGCCACTCGACGAGAACGGTGCCGTTGAACGCCGACGCGTCGATCGGCGTCAGCGCGACGATGCGGGTGGTGTACTCCGCCTCACCGGCGACGCCTTCCCCTGCATAGGACGACGCTGTTCCGGAGATGAAGAACTCGCTCGCGGCGTAGCCGAGGTCTGCGAGGTCGTAGCCGCCGATGAGCAGATTCGGTTTGCCCGCGACGGGCGTGACGGTTGGCATGCCACGACCCTAGTCATCGGGCGATACTGAGCCGATGCCGGATCTGAACGTACTGGGCACCCCGATGGAGCCGTGCGGCACCGACCCGCTGACGGGTTTCTACCGCGACGGCTGCTGCTCCTCGGCGGCCGAGGACGTCGGACTGCACACCATCTGCGCGGTGATGACCTCCGAGTTCCTCGAACACCAGGGCCGCATCGGCAACGACCTGTCGACGCCGCGTCCGGAATACCGCTTCCCCGGGCTCGTGCCCGGCGACCGCTGGTGCGTCACCGCCGCGAACTGGCTGCAGGCCTACGCGGACGGCCTCGCCGCACCCGTCGTGATGGCGTCGACGCACGAGCGCACGCTCGAGGTGGTGCCGCTCGAGGCCCTCGCCGAGCACGCCGTCGACGTCCCGGACGACGCGAGCGACCTCTAGCCCTAACGCGCGTCAGCGGCCTTGACCGCGTCCGGCCCGAGGGCGTGGAGACCGAGGAGCACCTCGAACAGGCGCTCGCGGTCGGCGCCGGATTGGCGCAGGGCTTCCGCTTCGGCCATGCCGCACCACTGAACCGACACCAGTGCGCCGAAGGCTTGCCGCGGCTTGTGCACGCGGCGCGGCGGGGCGGCGGATCCGCTGAAGGTCCGGAACACCGCAAGGCGCTGCGGGTCGCGCGCAAGGAGAGCGTGACCGCGTTCTCCCACCACATCGAGGAGCAGGCGCGCCACGCCGTCGACCATCCGATGGTGCTGGCGGCGGTGCAGCGGATCGACAACTTCTCGGAGAGCTCGCGCTATCTGTATCAGGAGTTGGCGAAGATGTCGCCACTGGTCGTCGTGTTCGGCGGCGACATGCCTGCCGATTTCGGCGGCGGCGTCCGTGGGGTCGCGCTGGCGGCCGACGATCCGCTGCGCGAGGAGTGGGCGGTGGTGACGCTGGGCGCCGACACCTGCCGCGCGCTCGTCGCACGCCAGGTCGCCGACGCTGTGGACCGCCCGGGTGAACGACGCTTCGAGTTTCTCGTCACCACCGATCGCACGATGGTGACCAGAGCCGCGCGCGACCTGCTTGCCCGTGTGCCGTAGCTCTCCGGCTGCGCCGCCCGTTACCGTTGGGCCATCACGGATTATCGGCGAATTGCGATCGTGGTGGTGCTGGCCGCCATGAGTGCCACCGTGCTGCAATGCCGCGCTCCTGAGTCCGCCCAACCGACCTCGTCGTCCACCGCGACGACACGGTCGACGGCGACGCCGCACGCCACACCGACGAGCACGTCACCCACACCGCCGCCCGCTGTTGTCCACCCCGTCACCGTCGACGAGCTGGGTGCGACGTGGAGGCCCGGGTGTCCCGTCGGTCCGGAGCTGTTGCGTCGGGTCGAGGTGAACTACGTCGGCTTCGACGGGCAGACGCACCGCGGCGAGCTCGTTGTGCACCAAGACGTGGTCGCCGACGTCACCGCGATTTTCGAGCAGCTGCACCGAATGCACTATCCGATCGCAAAGATGCACACTGTCGCCGACTATCCCGGCGCCGAGGACGAGCTGTCGATGGAGGACAACAACACCTCAGCGTTCAACTGCCGGCTGCTGCCTTCGGGGCGCGGGTGGGCACTGCACGCCTACGGCCGCGCGATCGACGTCAACCCGCTGATCAATCCGTTCATCGACGGTGGCGGCGACATTCAGCCGAAGACGGCCGGACCGTACCTCGACCGCAACCGCACCGATCCTGGAATCCTGCACGGAGGCGACCCCGCTGTGCGAACGTTCACCGACCGCGGGTGGCGCTGGGGTGGCGACTGGCGAAGCCCGAAGGACTATCAACATTTCGAGCGCAGCTAGCGCTGGAGGGAGCTAGCCCGGCGGGTACATCGGTTGCGGGTCGTGGAACCTGTTGATGATCGGTATGCGCTCGATGATCTTGTCGCGCAGCCGCGGCTCCGGCTGCACGGCAGGGACTTGCGGCTGCGGCGGCACATACGCCGGGGGCGGCGTGTAGGCGGGTGCAGGCGGAACATAGGCGGGCGCGGGCGGAACATAGGCGGGCACGTCGGCATCCGGAACCGCTGCGGGTGCGGACGGCACCGCCACCATCGTCTGCGCGACCGGTGGACCGGCGGGCACAGGGGCAGCAGGCTCGGGGGCGGCGGGACGTGCTGCGGGTAGGGGCTTGCCGGCCGGACGCTGCTCCAGCTTGGGCGCGGCCATCGCGGCCCTCGCCTTCGACGGCGCAGTCATCTCCTTGATCTGCTCGCCGGTGGCGCTGGCGTTCTGTGCCTCAGACGGCGAATCCGGTGTCGCCTGCAGGCCGAGAGCGACCGAGAGCGAGATCACCAGGGTGACCCCCGCGGCAACCAGGACAGACGCCAACACGCTGGTCTTCGACATCCCGCGCAGCCGCATCATCATCGTCGGATCGCCGGCCAGTGCATTCACCGCCATGGCCGACGCCACCGCCGCGCCGCGCGACATGGCCATATCGGCTTCGGCGGCGGAGATCACCGGCGCCGCCGCAACGGTGTCCATCGAGGCGACAACCGGATCGAGGTCGGCCGAGCCGACGACGAAGATGGCGTCCAACTGGCGGTCGTTGAGGTCAAGGGCGATCACGCTGGCCGCCAACTCGACATCGTCGGGCAGGTTCTGCGGCTCGGCGGTCACTCCGTCGGCGTTGACCACCGCGACCATCGTGTAGCCGGGCTCGAAGACGCAGACGGCGACATTGTCGAATCCACCAAGGTCGGCGATACCGCTGGCCAGCGCCTCTGCGGCCTCCAACTCCGAGACTGAGATGGCGTTCTGCACGCCCCGCTCCTGCAACGCCTCGACGATCGGACCCGCGATCGGCTCCCCGGCGGGAGTCCACGTCACGCCGACGGCGTGCACGCCGTTCTCGATGACCGCCTCGTTGGCATCCAGCAACACCGTGAGCAGGGCGTCAGCGTCGAATTCCACGCCGTCGACGATGTCGAGCGCACCGCGGTCGACGGCATCGCCGTCGCCTGTCACGCCTTCGACGAGCACCCACCGGACGGCCGTCGAGGTGACCGACAGACCGAGCACCAGGTCCATTCGCTATCCCCCTCTGCCTTTCATCCGGGTCAGACATTACCGCCGTGGCCCGTCACTTGGACATTCAATGAGTGAGCGGCTGGTCGGCACCGCCGCTCGATACCATGACTGCCACGATGCCCGACACTGTGCTGACGGGACAGATGCTCATCGCCGGTAAACCCGTTCGGGGTTCCGGCCAACAGATCCGTGCCTTCGATCCCACCGCAGGCCAGGAACTCGAGCCCGCATACTTCTACGGCGACGCGACGGACGTCGAAGCCGCCTGCGCCGCCGCTGCGGCCGCCTTCGCCGACTACCGGTCGACGACCGCCGAGCAGCGCGCCCAGTTCCTCGAGGCGATCGCCGCCAATCTCGAGGCCGCCAAGGACGCCCTTGTCGAGCGCGCCGTCGCCGAAAGTGGACTGCCGCAGGCCCGCCTCACCGGTGAGGTCGGCCGCACGACCGGACAGCTTGAGCTGTTTGCCGGTGTTCTGCGTGAGGGCAGCTGGAACGGCGCGCGCATCGACCAGGCGCTGCCCGATCGAACCCCGTTGCCCCGGCCCGACATCCGGCAGCGCTCCATTCCGCTGGGACCTGTCGCGGTCTTCGGCGCCAGCAACTTCCCGCTGGCCTTCTCGGTCGCAGGCGGAGACACCGCATCGGCGCTCGCCGCGGGATGCCCCGTCGTCGTCAAGGCCCACGACGCCCATCCCGGCACGTCCGAGCTCGTCGGCCGCGCCATCGCCGACGCCGTCGCCACCACCGGTCTGCCCGCAGGCACCTTCTCGCTGCTGTACGGATACGGCCCCGAACTCGGGGTCGCGCTGGTGACCGACCCGCGCATCAAGGCCGTCGGCTTCACCGGATCCCGCTCCGGCGGAATGGCACTCGTCGCCGCGGCGGCCGGTCGACCCGAGCCGATTCCGGTGTACGCCGAGATGAGTTCGATCAACCCGGTGTTCCTGCTCGACGGCGCACTGGCCAGTCGTGGCGCCGACCTCGGTCGCGCATTCGTCGGTTCGCTCACGCTCGGCTCGGGGCAGTATTGCACCAATCCCGGCCTGGTGATCGCCGCCGACGGACCCGGACTCGACGCGTTCATCGCCGCCGCCCATGACGCGCTGGTGCGGTCGCCGGCAACGCCAATGCTGACCCCCGGCATTGCCGAAGCATTCGCAGCGGGAGTCACCCGCCTGACCGGCGATGCGGACCTGGTCGTCCGCGGTGAGACGAGTGATAATGAAACAGCCTGTCGTGCCGCTCTTTTCGCGACCGAGGTGAACAGCTTCCTGAAATCCGAGACGCTACAGGCCGAAGTCTTCGGCTCCTCGAGCCTGATCGTCCGCTGCGCAGACGCCGCCGAGATGCGGACCGTCGCCGAGAACATCGAGGGCCAGCTCACCGCGACGGTGCATGCCGACGAGTCCGACTACGACGAGGTGCGGCAGCTGGTGCCGCTGCTCGAACTCAAGGCGGGCCGGATACTGTTCGACGGCTGGCCCACCGGTGTCGAGGTGTGCCACGCGATGGTGCACGGCGGCCCGTCACCCGCGACGTCAGATTCGCGTACCACATCGGTCGGCGCGCGTGCGATCGAACGCTATCTGCGGCCCGTCTGCTACCAGGATATGCCGAAGTCGTTGCTGCCCAGCGCAATCGCTGACGGCAATCCCGATAACTTGTGGCGGCGCATCGACGGCCGGCTCCAGCAAGATTGACCCAAGCACCCAAGGCCCCTTCAGGAGGCGCCCTGGCCGCGGCGGGCCCGCTTGGCCTGATACATCGCGAGGTCCGCGTCGCGCAGAATCTCATCCGCCGTCCGCCCGTCGCCGGGTTGCACCTCGATCACGCCCACGCTGGCGCCGACCCGCACGCTGCTCGCACCAACGGTGACCGGAGCATCCAGTTCACCGCGCAGCCGCTCGACCATGCCGTCGAGTTCGCCCTCAACGAGGTCGCGGAAGACGAGGACGACGAACTCGTCGCCGCCGAGTCGGCCTGCCACATCGGCTGCCGGCACCACGCGACGCAGGCTCGCCGCCACCGCGCGGAGCAGCTCGTCGCCCGCCGTGTGGCCCAAGGTGTCGTTGGTCGACTTGAGGTCGTCGATGTCGATGAAGAGCACCGCGCGCAACCGGTCACCTTCGTCGGGCGCTGCGAGAGCTTTCCTGAGCCTGCGCAGGACCGACACCCGGTTGGGCAGCTCGGTCAGCGCATCGTGCGTCGCATAGAACAGCACCTTCTCGGTGGTCTTACGTTCGGCGGTGACATCGGTGAACGTCATGAGCATGTCGGACTCCCCCGGCAGGTCCGGGTTCAGCAGACGGCAGCTCGACATCAACCAGATGCGGTCCCGGCCCATCCTGTCGAACCCGAACACCTGGTTGAAGAACGGCACACCGGTTCGCAGCACTGCCAGCGCCGGCCGTAGCTCGGCGGGGATGTTCACGCCATCGGAGTCGTAGAACGGCAACTGCCCTGTGAGTGCGAAGAAGTCGCCGCCGAGGTGCTCGGGCCCGGTGCCCATGATCTGCACTGCCGCGGGATTGATCGATTTGATGCACCCGTCCTTGTCGGTGACGATGATGCCTTCCGACATCGTCGTCACGACAGCCTCGTAATGCTGTTCTGCGCGGTGCAGAGCGGTCAGATCGCAGCACACGAACACATATCCGTTTGCCATCGCGGCGGCCGAGACACGAACGTCCAGCGACGTGCCGTCTGCGCTGCGGTGGGCGCTGTGCACGACTCCGCCCGATGCCACGATCGCGACCGGATCCATCGCAGCGCCGACCGCCTCGCTGATGAGTGTGCCGTGCGCCTCGTCGGCGGATCGACCGTAGATGGCTTCGGCCGCGGGATTCCAACTGGTGATCACGCCCGTTCGCGTCGTCCCGATGATGGCATCGCTGACGTGATTGACCAGCGCCGCCTGATATCTCAGGGCGACGTCGGTGGCGTGGCGCGAGCTGACGTCTCGGGTTATCACCTGGTGGGCGAGTTCGTCGTCCCACATCGTCAGCACGATGACGATCTCGACCGCAAGCAACGTGCCGTCGGTCCGGATCATCTGCGCCGGATAGTGCGGGGAGCAGTCGCCGACTTCTCGCAGTGCGGCGACGCCCGCCTGCATCGGCGGGATCGACTCCGGCGACAGGAAATCGGTGACCGGGCGGCCGGTGATCGACTCAGGAGAGTCCGCCAGCATCAGCCGCACACCGGCGTCGTTGACGTAGACAATGCGGCCGTCCCTGTGAACGCAGATGCCGTCGGGGCTGCGTTCGACCAGGCGGCGATAGCGTTCTTCGGTCAGCGCCTGATGGGGCTGCCGATGATCCACCCTCGCAAAGGTACCGGGTTGCGGGAAAAAGCCGTACGCGATTCCCGAGCACTAAATCGATGCTCACCTGTTGCATAGGAAAAAGGCAGTAACGCGCAGCGTGCATCCGTTCATCGCTAGCCGGGCGCAGCACGCTCGTTGGCAGCAGTCGTGTCCAGGGTTCGATTGCAGCAAGAGTCATTTCACGCAGCCGCTCGCGCCGAACACGTCGCTGTCGTACACCCGAACCTGGCGGGAACGATTTCGGTCACGTGAGGAGGCGTGCAAAAAGGGGAACAACGACCTGTGCGACGCTGCGCAATGTCGTGCACGGCAGCCGAGCCTGTCGGTGTTAACTAGTCGGCGTGCGAGTCGACGGGCGGGAAATCACCGTTTCGGGCAGCTTGCTGCAGCCGTTGACCCGGCGCACCAGCGACATCCTGCGGCTACTGCTGGCGGCGATGTTCCTCGGCCTCGTCATCACCAGTTCGCTGATCACCCGATATGACTGGGTATCCCTGGAGAGGTCGATCTCCGACATCGTCGGAGTCCTCACCCCCACCCAGTCCAACCTGGTCTACCTGGCCTACGGCATCGCGATCCTGGCGTTGCCGTTCGCCATCCTGATCGGGCTGATCGCCGGTAGGCACTGGAAGCTGCTCGGGGCGTATGCGGCGGCGGGCGTGATCGCGCTGCTGGCGTTGTCGATCAGGCCGGGGGGCTTCGCGGCGCCGCAATGGCACTGGGACCTGGCAGACCAACCCAAGACCTTCCTCTCCCAATTTCTCGACGACCCGCGCTGGATCGCCATGCTCGCCGCGATGCTGACGGTGTCCGGCCCGTGGCTGCCTGCACGGTGGCGGCACTGGTGGTGGGCGCTGCTGCTGGCCTTCGTGCCCATCCATCTGGTCGTCAGCGCCGTGGTGCCCGCCCGCTCGCTGCTCGGGCTCGCGGTGGGGTGGTTCGTTGGTGCACTGGTGATCCTGGTTGTCGGCACACCCGCCCTTGAAGTGCCACTCGAAGGTGCGGTGCGGGCCATGCACCGGCGGGGTTGCACGGTGACGGGGCTGACTGTGCTGCGACAGGCCGGGCGCGGATCGCTGCTGCTCGCCGCTGACTGTTGCGACGGCGCTACCACCTCGATCGAGTTGTACAGCCCGAATCAGCGCAGCGGCGGCGCAGTGCGCCAGCTGTGGCGGAAGTTCACGCTGCGCGGCGGGGAAACGGCGCCGTTCCACGCGTCGATGCGGCGCATCGTCGAGCACCGCGCATTGATGGCGATCGCCATCGGCGATCTCGGGATCGCCAACACCTCGCCGATGGCCGTCACGCCGCTTGATCGGGGCTGGACGTTGTACGCGCACACGCCGGAGGTGGGCAGCCCGCTCGACGACGTCACCGAAACGACGCTGGTGCCGCGGATCTGGGGATCGTTGCGGACCCTGCACGATCAGCACATCTCTCACGGCGACCTGCGCGCCAAGAAGATCACCGTCGACGGCGACGCGGTGCTGTTCGGCGGCTTCGACTTCGCCGAGTATGGGGCGACGGACGCGCAACTGCAGTCGGACATCGCGCAACTACTGATGACGACGAGCGCGCTGTACGACGTCCCCACCGCGGTGCGGGCGGCGATCGGCGTCTTCGGCAAAGGCGATGTCTTGACGGCCTCGGCGCGTCTCACGAAAGCCGCTGTGCCCAGGCGCATCCGGGAGCTCATCCCCGACTCCAAGCGGATGCTCGGAACGGTTCGCGACGAGGTGAAGCTGCAGACCGGCGCCGACGAGATTCAGACCGAGACAGTAACCCGGTTCAACCGCAACCAAATCATTCAGATGGTGCTTCTGGTCGCGTTGGTATACGTCGCTCTGCCGTTCATCAGCACCGTGCCGACGTTCCTGTCCGAACTGAGGACGGCGAACTGGTGGTGGGGCCTGTTAGGTCTGGTGGTGTCCGCGCTGAAATATGTCGGTGCAGCCGCGGCGCTGTGGGCGTGCGCCGACGGGCTGGTGAGTTTCCGCAACCTCACCTTGATGCAGGTGGCCAACACCTTCGCCGCCACCACCACACCAGCAGGCGTCGGCGGTTTGGCGTTGAGCGCACGGTTCTTACAGAAGGGCGGGCTCGGCGCTCTGCGCGCGGCCACGGCCGTGGCGCTGCAGCAGTCGGTGCAGGTGGTGACGCACGTCGCGCTGCTCATTCTGTTCAGCGCATTCGCCGGAGCGTCGGCCAACCTGACGCGTTTCGTCCCGTCCACGACGATCGTGTACCTCGTCGGCGGCATCCTGCTGCTGGTGGTCGCGGCATTCGTCGTCATACCCAAACTGCGGAGGTGGTTGACCGAGACCGTCGGGCCGCGAACTCGAGAGGTGCTGCGCGACCTGAGAGAGTTGGCCAGCGAACCGAGGCGGCTCGTTCTCATCGTTATTGGCTGTGCAGCAACAACTCTCGGCGGAGCACTCGCCCTGTGGGCGTGCATCCTGGCGTTCGGAGGTGACACCTCTTTCGTCACCGTCACCGTGGTGACGATGATCGGCGGAACGCTGGCGTCGGCCGCGCCCACTCCCGGCGGGGTCGGTGCGGTGGAAGCCGCGCTGATCGGCGGTCTCGCTGCGTTCGGCGTGCCTGCCGGAATTGCGGTGTCCTCGGTGCTGCTCTACCGGGTACTCACGTGTTGGCTACCCGTGTTCGTCGGCTGGTTCCTGATGCGATGGCTGGCCGACAAGGACATGATCTAGATGTTCATGCCGCGCACGCCGCTAGCGGGCGTATTGCGCAACCAGGTGATGGTCGTGAACGTCACCGGACGCAGGACCGCTCGAGGCGGCTAATTAAGCCCGCCCTCTTCCGTCGCACTACGGAAACCGGAGTGGTACACGATGCCGGTCGGCCGCATGGCCTGGCGGTAGTAACCCTCCTTGTAGTAGATGCTGGTCGTACCCGGAATCATCGTGCGAACGTAATAGGTGTCCGTACCATCGACGAAAGTCTGCCGTACTCCGTTGAGCCACAGTCTGATCCAGCCGGCGGTATCTGAGGGAGACCAGTTGACTTGCATTTTGACGTCGCGCCAGTCGGTGCCGAGCGGGACATCGAAGATGGAGAACGTATTCAGGTAGGTGCCAGGTGACGACTGCCTCTGGATGAACAACGACCAGTATCCGTTTCGCGCGTTCACAATCCATGCCACTGGGGGGCTACCTGTACTCGAATTGGAGTGCCACTGGTTGGTCACTCCCCAGCCGAGGTCTGCGTGGTTCTGCGGGAACGTGGGATCGAACCGGGTCGAGAACTGGTACCACCTGGTCTGCCCTTCAGTTCCACCGCTCTGGCTGTCGGCCGACACCTCGGAACGTTCACCACCACCGAAATTCGGCACATCCCCTGATCGAACCTCGAAGCGCCCGGCGTTGCCCTTCTGTGGGTCGGACACGATCGTTGCGGGATAAGCCGGTTGATAGTTCGCACCACTCGAGTTGTAGTACTTGGTTTGCACGGTCTGCCACTGCGCGAAGTTGCCCGTGGAGTAGTCGCCGTTGAACAGGCGGGCCGCCGGTACTGATGTGGGGCTCGTCGGGATCGGCGTACTGCTCGTCGACGTTGGCGGATTTGTCGTGGTGGTCGGGCTCGGCGTGGTGGTCGTTGCACTCGTCGTCGTCGTCGTGGTCTGCGTGGCGCTTGCGACCACTGTCACTCTGTCCACGAACAGGCTTCGGTTGCAGAACGACGACCGACCCTGGTTGGCGAAGCCGACTCCGATGGTGTGCGAACCCGCTGGAATGACGATCGGCGTCGTGTAATCGGTCCACGACGCAGCGGTCACCTGCACCGTCGAGATGCTCGTCCCGTCCACGAACAGGCTCATCACTGGTGTGCTTCCGCAGGTTCGTTGCCCACGGGCGCGAACGACGACGGCCGACGACGCAGTCAGTGCAACGGCTTTCGACGCCGTCGCCCCGGCGCGAAGGCTGAGCGCCAGGCCCCCTGACGCACTGGCGTCGCGCACCGTGCTGCCGGCGTTTGACGGTGTGACGGTCATCGACTCGGCTTCCAACGATGCTGAGTTCGCCGCCGTCGCTTCGGGGGTTCCCGAAATGGTGATCGCGACCGCGGCGACGAGTGCCGTGGTCGACACGAGGACAAGGGCACCACGTAGAGCGAACATCGGCGACTCCGCACGTAAGTGAAAACGCAGCTAGCTCAGCATTCACTTAATTCACTTAAGTAACAACAGCATCTACTATCACTTTGGTAACAATTGATCTTGATCGGCGGGTGCCAGAGCGCGAAGGCGCCTGCACTCGTCGCGCATGTTCGGCGAGGCTTCCGACGCGTGGCTACTACATGGCCGACGGGAATTAGTAGCTAAGCCACTTCTGGCCGATTGGTAAGACATTCATTAGCTGTTCGATATTCGAATCCCGTTCGTCTGCGCGTATGCCAGCATTGCGCCATGAGGCGACGCAATATCGCCATATTCGTGGGCGCGGCGACCATAGCGAGTTTGACTCCGGTGGGCGCCGTGGCGACCGCGTCCGCGCAACCGTGTCCCGACGTAGAAGTGGTGTTCGCGCGCGGTACCACCGAGGAACCCGGCGCGGGACCCACTGGCGATGCCTTCGTGGCCGCGCTGCGTTCCCGAATCGGCACGAAGACGCTTGACCTGTATCCGGTCGACTATCCCGCGACCACCGATTTCCCCAGAGCCCTTGACGGAGTGCGCGATGCGAGCGCCCGCGTCGAGTCAATGGCGGCGAACTGTCCCGACACCAACATCGTCCTCGGCGGATTCTCCCAAGGTGCCGCCGTGGCCGGCTACGTCACCGCCGACATGATCCCCGACGGGGCACCCGAGGGTGCACCG
>Ga0164308_10001560_pt1 | contig 12191 bp, 9 predicted proteins | sample Whisoiple_246_MG_FD_109983 | JGI IMG/M metagenome (GOLD analysis project Ga0164308, IMG submission 109983) | Soil microbial communities amended with fresh organic matter from upstate New York, USA - Whitman soil sample_246_MG | ecosystem: Environmental > Terrestrial > Soil > Unclassified >... | reverse complement strand
GTCGACCAACCGGCTCACCCTGGTCCGGCTCAACGTGACCCGCTCACCCAGTTCGGACATCCGCAGCCGACGGCCGGGTCCGTAGTTGATCTCCAGCAGAACGTCGTACCAGGCAAGAGGCAACTGGTGCGCCGCCTGCAGTTCCCGATCCAGCAGTGGCACCAGCGTCGCGTGCACCCGCAGCAGCGCGCCCCAGGCATCGGCAACAGTCCGGTCGGTTCCGGCATCGGGTCCCATCAATCCATCCTAGCCCTATTGCGTGCGTGCGCACACACCTGCTAGTGTGTGCGCACGCACCTAAACCGAGGAGGACGGAAATGACCACTCTGCTGCACATCTCGTCATCGCCAAGGGGCTCCAAGTCCGAGTCGCTGGCCATCGCCGAGACGTTCCTGGCCGGCTACCAGCAGGTTCATCCCGATGTCGAGATCGTCACCTGGGACCTGTGGGACGGGACCCTGCCGGAGTTCGGCCCCGCGGCGGCCGCCGCGAAGATGGCCGTCTTCGCCGGTGCCGACCCGATGGGGGAGGAGGCAACGGCGTGGCGCCGGGCCGAGCAGGCCTTCGAGAGGTTCGCGTCTGCGGACGCCTATCTGTTCAGCGTGCCGATGTGGAATGCCGGCATCCCCTACATCCTCAAGCAGTTCATCGACGTGGTGAGCCAGCCGGGCATGGTGTTCGGGTTCGACCCGGAGGCCGGGTACACCGGTCTGGTCACCGGGCGCAAGGCCGCCGTCGTCTACACCAGCGCGGTGTACGGACCCGGTCGTCCGGCGTCATTCGGGTCCGACTTCCAGGCCCCGTACCTGCGGGACTGGCTGAACTGGGCGGGTATCCAGGACGTCAGCGAGGTGGCCTTCCGGCCCAATCTGGCCACTGCCGATGCCGACATGGGCCGGCAGCAGGCGCATGCCCAGGCGCGCGATCTGGCCAAGCAGTTCTGAGCTCCGTTGCTGCCGGGCGTGGATCAGCCGCGTTCGCCGTCCCAGTCCAGCGTCTCGGAGAACCGCTCCACCAGCACCGACCAGGCCGCGACCTCGTCGTCGTAGGGCGGGGCCGGTGCCTGCCGGTCGGCGTCCGGCTTGATGGTCGCGCTCACCAGGTTGCCCAGCGGGCTGGCCGTGCCGAGCGCTTCGGTGGTCTCGGTGTCACCCCGCTGCAGGGCGGAGTCGACGAGCAACTCGACCGCCAACTCGAGCTGCCGGCGGTCGACCGCATCCGGCCCCTCGAGCAGGGCCTTGTCCAGATCGTCTATCTGATAGGTGTTCTCGGGGCCGGCCAGCACCGCAGCCTCGCCGTCGGCGACGGCGGCCCGAATATCCGGCCAGGCCTCGAGTGTCGCCAGGGCGTGCTTCGGATGCGCCTCGGTCAGGTAGTTCTCCAGCTCCTCGGGTGAGGTGTAGATCTGGATCCGGCCGCCGCTGGACAGGAACACCGGATCCTCGCCCAGGTAACACCGCAGGGTGTAGCCGGTGCGGCCGCCGATGGTGATCTCCAGGCAGTCGACGCCGGTCTCGTCCCAGAACTCGAGATCCTCGTCGCGGTCCTCGTCGGATTCCTCCGGCGCCGCCTCCGGTTGTTTCTCGGCCGCACTGATCGCCGCGGCTTCCTCCTGGCCCATGGCCAGTGCCTCGGGGTCGACCTCCGGTGTGGTGACGATGGCATCGAGGGCATCGACCACCTCGTCCCAACGTTCGGCGACCACGGAACCGATCTCGTTCCAGAGCTTTTCGCCGTTGCGCCCGGTGAACGCCAGCTGCCCGGCGGAGAGCAGGCTGAAGCCGTCGGTCGCATTGAGCACGTTGTCGATGGCTTCCAGCCCGCACACCTCGGCCAGCGACCGGAGGATGGCGATGGTGTCGGTCAGCTCGGCCAACGTCCAGATGTCGGCCGGTTCGGAGACCAGCTCGGGGACGCCGACGATGTCGAAACGGTGGTCGTCATCGGGTACCAGCTCGTCGACCAGGAGCTCGGATGCCGCTTCCCACTCGGGATGATCGAGCAGATCGTGTTCGGTCGAGGTGCGAATGAACGCTGCCAGGTGCGCCGGGGTCGGGAAGACGTACAGATCGTCCCCGTGGCCGAGGAAGGCCTCCCAGTCCTCGCCGTCCTCCCGCCAGCTGGGGGCCCAGAGGGTCAACCCGTTTCCCGCGGTCAGGCCGAGCTCGATGGGAATGATGTCCGCTGCCACCGGCAGTCCTCTCAGTGCTGACTTTCGCGAATGGTGCTGGCTGGCGCCGCTTCGAACCGGGCGGCGCCAGCCTAACGGGTCACTGCCGTGGTACCGGCCTCCGGCGGGCGACACCTGTGCGGGAGATGGCAATCGAGTGGCAGCCCGCGACCGGATCAGGACATGATGGGATGCAGTCGGGAGGTGTACCGCCCAGGCGGTGCGTCACCGGTGTTGATCACGATCCGACGATGGCAGATGTGTTGCTGCCCTGGAGGCCACGATGCCCGAAAGCTCCGCAGACCCCGAAAGCGCCGCCGACACCGCAGCTGAGCAGGATGCCGACGGTACGGACGCTGCAGGTACCGACGCCGACGGTCCGGTCACCGAATCGGCCAAGGAGGTCTTCGCCGCGGCACTGGAGAAGAAGAAGGCCGCCGGACAGGCACGCAGCGCGCACCTGGACGGACATGGCGGAGTCGGCGGTGCGACGGCAAGTCACAAGGCGACCAGAACCTTCCGGCGCAAGTCCGGCTGACCCGTCCCCCCGTTCGGCTGAGGGGAGGCGCACGTGGCCCGGTGCCCGCACTGCTCGACCGACCAGCAGAACGGCAGGTTCTGCACGCAGTGCGGCGCGCGGATGCCCGATGCTGCCGATCCGGCCGACCCCTACGCTTCCAGCCCGACGGTGCACGAGCAGTCGCTCGCCGACCGCCTGCTGCAGCCGTCGGGGCCTGAAACGCCGCCGCCGACCCGGGAGTACCCGCCCTACGTCCCGCCGGTCGGGCCGTACGCCCCTCCGCCGGGGCAGCCCTCGTACCCCCCGTCGCAGCGTTCCGGGTCCGCCCGCCGGGGATGGTTGATCGCCGGCGCGGCGTTCCTGGTGGTGGCCGCAGTGGTGACCACCACGGTGTTGGTGCTGCAGCGCACGGGTGATTCCGGGTCCGCGACGACGACCACCGGCACCGGCGCCCCACAGATCGCCGGTCCGCCGACATCCGCCCGGCCCTCGGTGAGCGCCGAGAGCAAGGCGGTGGCGCCGGGTCGATCGGTGGGCGGGACCTCGTCGGCGGCCTCCGCGGTTTCGGCCACGACGACCGGTGCCGGCGCTGCGGGGTCCGGCGCGCCTGCATCGACCGCCGCACCAGCGTCGGCGTTGCCGTTGGGCGGCCCGCGGGTCGACATCGCCTGCGCCGAAGGCGGTTACATCGTGCAGGTGGCCTCCGAACTGGACCCGGCGACCTTCGAACAGCGGATCTCCGGGCTGCGGGCGGCGAGACAGCTGCCGCCGGACGCGAAGTGGGCGGAGGCGAACGCGTCCTGCGCGATCTTCACCTCGCAGGTCAATGTCCTGGTGCTCTATGCCGGGCCGTTCACCTCGCCCTACGACGCCTGCCCGGCCCGATTGGCCAGCCCGCCCGACGCCTTCATCAAGGGCACCACGCAGGCCAGTGCGAACGCCTTCGTGTCGTGCCTGTGTCCGGCGACAGTGGCGGAGCTCCCGGCCGTCAGCACGGTGGGTCAGCAGGGCGTCTGGGTGGGGGAGCTGCAGCGGGTCCTCGGCACCGCCCTCGATCTGGACGTCGGCCCGATCAACGCCGACCCGGCCACCGGTGATCCTGGCAGCTGGGGCGTGTACACGGCGGGGACGGCAGCAGCGGTCGGGGCGTTCCAGGCGGCGAACGGCCTACCGGTCACCGACCAGGTGGACGCTGCCACCTGGTCGGCACTGCAGTCGAAGATCTGCTGACCGCGCTGTGACTTTCCGCGCTGTGAGTTCCGCGCTGGACTGACCGTGTCGGCTACAGCACCACGACCGAGCGCAGCACCTCGCCGCGGTGCATCTTGTCGAACGCCGACTCGATGTCGGTGATCGCGATCTTCTCCGAGACGAACTTGTCCAGCGGCAGCCGACCCTGCAGGAACAGCTCGCTGAGCACCGGGAAGTCGCGGCTGGGCAGGCAATCGCCGTACCACGACGACTTCAGTGAGCCACCGCGGCCGAAGAACTCCAGCAACGGCATCTCCAGCGTCATGGCCGGTGTCGGAACGCCGACCAGGACCACGGTGCCGGCCAGGTCACGGCCGTAGAACGCCTGCTTCCAGGTCTCCGGGCGGCCGACCGCGTCGATCGCCACGTCGACCCCGAACCCGTCGGTCAGCGCCTGGATCTGCTCGACGACGTCGCCGTCGGAGACCAGCACGGTGTGGGTGGCCCCGAACTCCTTGGCCAGCTCCAGCTTCCGGGCGTCGGTGTCGACGGCGATGATGGTGTGCGCGCCGACCAGGGCCGAGCCGGCGATCGCGGCGTCCCCGACGCCGCCGCAGCCGATGACGGCGACCGAGTCGTTCCGGGTGACGCTGCCGGTGTTGATGGCGGCGCCGATTCCGGCCATCACTCCGCAGCCCAACAGACCCGCCACCTCGGGCGGGACGTCCGGATTGACCTTGGTGCACTGACCGGCGGCGACCAGCGTCTTCTCCACGAACGCACCGATGCCCAGCGCCGGGGACAGCACCGTGCCGTCGGCCAGGGTCATCTTCTGCTGGGCGTTGTGGGTGGCGAAGCAGTACCACGGACGGCCGCGCCGGCAGGCCCGGCAGGAACCGCAGACCGCGCGCCAGTTGAGGATGACGTAGTCACCGGGGGCGACATCGGTCACCCCATCGCCGACCGCCTCGACGATGCCGGCGGCCTCGTGACCGAGCAGGTACGGGTAGTCGTCGCCGATACCGCCCTGCTTGTAGTGCAGATCGGTGTGGCACACCCCGCACGCCTGGACCTGCACGAGGGCCTCACCCGGTCCGGGATCCGGCACCAGGATGGTGGTCAGCTCGACCGGGGCATCCTTGCTGCGGGAGATGACGCCCTGGACCTCGTGCACCATTGCTTGCTCCTTCTGCCCGCGAACGGGCGCGCCGACTTCACCGTTCAAACCCTCGCGAGGGTAGCCGCCGCCGCCCCGCCGCGTGCCACCGTCCCGGCGCCGATCACGAACGCATGCGCGGCTCAACTCGTCGATTTCCGTCCCACGAGTCCCGAAACCGCCACGGTGATCAGCGCCGACGTATTTGATCGGCGCGGGGGAGGCTCAGGCGCGAGCGGCGATCTCCGTCATGCCGCTGCGGGAGGCGTGCTTCACTCTGGCCCGGCCGTGCGGCAGGCCGGCGGCGAGCTCGTGCGCATCGAGCCGGTCCCAGCCGGCGAAGTCGGTGACCGGGAGGCCTTTTTCGGCCAGCAGGGCATCGACCGCGGTGGCATCACGCCGGGGGGCCGGGACGAAGTCCGGCGCGTCGGCGAGCAGGTGGGCGATGGTCTCGGCGGCGTCGGACTTGGTGTGCCCGATCAGGCCGACCGGTCCGCGCTTCACCCAACCGGTGGCGTAGATCCCGGGCAGCGGGTCGCCGTCGAGGTCGAGCACCCGGCCGCCGTCGTTCGGCAGGACGAATCGCCGGGTGTCGAACGGCAGGTCCTCGATGGCCTCCGAGCGGTAGCCGACGGCGCGGTAGACCGCCTGCACGTCCCAGTCGGTGAAGTCACCGGTACCTCGAACGGTGCCGTCGCCATTGAGTTCCTGACGCTCCGTGCGCAGCCCCACGACTGCGCCGTCCGCGCCGATGATCTCGGTCGGGTTCTCCAGGAAGTGCAGGTGGATACGCCGATGCGGGCCCGGCTCCGGCTCGCGCATCGCCCAGTCGCTGAGCACGTCGACCACCATCCGCAGCGACTTGCTGCGGGACAGCGCGGCCTGGGACTCGGCGTCGAACTCCATGCCCTCCGGCGCCACCACGACCTGCACGTTCGGCGAGTGATCGAGTTCGCGCAGTTCGACCGGGGTGAACTTGGCCTGGGCCGGTCCACGACGGGCGAACATGTGGACGTCGGTGATCGCCGAATCGGCCAGCACCGCGTGCACGTGCGCAGGGATGTCGGTGGACAGCAGCTCCTGCGCGGTGCGGGCGAGCATCCGGGCAACGTCGAGGCCGACGTTGCCGACGCCGACCACGGCGACCGACCGCTGCTGCGACAGGTCCCAGGTCTGCTCCCGGTCCGGGTGGGAATCGTAGAACGCGACGAAGTCGGCCGCACCGTAGGAGCGCTGCAGGTCCTCGCCCGGAATCCGCAGGGACCTGTCCTGCTCAGCGCCGGTGGCGAAGATGACCGCGTCGTAGAACTGACGCAGTTCGTCGACCTTGATGTCGATGCCGACGTGCACGTTGCCGATGAACCGGATGCGCTCGTTCTCCATCACCCGGTGCAGGGCGACGATGATCGCCTTGATCCGCGGGTGATCGGGGGCGACGCCGTATCGGATCAGGCCGTATGGGGTGGGCAGGCGGTCGAAGATGTCGACGGTCGCCGACGGATCCTTGGTGGTGAGGATGTCGGCGGCATAGATACCGGCCGGTCCGGCGCCGACGACGGCGACCCGTAGGGGCTGGGACATAACGACTCTCCTGAAAGTTAGGCAACCCTTCCATGCTAGGCAGACGGGGGGCGTGCGCAGTGCCATCGTGATCAAGGTCGCACGGTCGGTGAGCGTGCGAAGTGGCGCCCGTCACTCGGTCGGGTGGACGCGTCCGAGCAGCGTCCGGTGCTACTGAGCTACCGGTCGGGGTGTTGCTCGGTAGCGCCAGGTGTCGCTCAGTGCGGGTGGGGGTGGCTCGGGGGGTTGCTCAGTACGGGTGGTCGAGAAGCCGGCTAGTAGCCGGTGCCGCCGGCCAGCGAGACGGCGCCGGTGGGGTGCCAGACGGTCTTGATCTCCAGGAACGCCCGGAGCCTGGCGGTCCCCGGATTGCGGGTGAAATCCTGCGCGACCGGGGCGTGCACCCGCTTGACGGTGCCGGCGGCGGCCCGTTCCAGATCGGTCCGGAGTTGGCCGTCGGTGCCGGTGAGGTCCAGGGCGTTGACGTCGCCGTGGGCGGCCAGATGCGGCGCGATCTCGGCTGGGTCGCCGGTCAGAATGTTGACCACCCCGCCGGGCAGGTCGGAGGTGGCCAGCACCTCGGCCAGTGTCACCGCAGCCAACGGCTGGTGCTGGGCGGCGATCACCACCACGGAGTTGCCGGAGGTGATGATCGGCGCGACCACCGAGACCAGACCCAGCAGCGGATCCTGCTGCGGCGCGATCGCCGCGACCACGCCGGTCGGCTCCGGCGTGGAGAACGAGAAGAACGGCCCGGCAACCGGATTGGCCCCACCGAAGACGGCGGCCAGTTTGTCGGTCCATCCCGCGTAGTGCACGAGGCGGTCGATGGCCGCATCGACAGCGACACCATCCTCGCCGCGTCCGCCGAGCAGGTCGACGAACTGGGCGCGCCGCCCTTCCAGCATCTCGGCGATCCGATAGATCACCTGGCCCCGGTTGTAGGCGGTGGTGCCCGACCAGCCCTTGAACGCCTTGCGTGCGGCGACGACGGCATCCCGGGCGTCCTTGCGGGACCCCTGGGCGATGTTGGCCTTGATCGAACCGTCGATGCCGCCGGTGGCCGGGTAGGTACGGCCGGACTCCGACCGCGGGAAGGCTCCGCCCACATACAGCTTGTAGGTCTTGGTGACGCTCAATCTGGATTCGGATTGTCCTCCCGCGGCATATGACTGCGCACTCTGTCCAGTCACATCGTCATCTGACTGGTCAGCCTGTTCGACCACGGCCCGGGCGTCGTCCAGGGCAGCCGCCGCCGACAATTCGGCCGCCGCGGTCGCGAGCGCTTCATCGCTGCCCGACCGTGACTCGTCGGCCGATGCCTGCTGTCGGGATGCCGAGGTGACTGCCGGAGCGGGGACGGCGTCGTCATCGGTGTTCAGGTACGCACCGAGACCGGAACGCCCGCCCTCCCGGCCGAACCCGGATTCCTTGTAGCCACCGAAGGCTGCCGTCGGGTCGAAGCGGTTGAAGGTGTTCGCCCAGACGACGCCGGCCCGCAGCGAGTTGGCCATCCCGAGGATGCGGGAACCCTTCTCGGTCCACACCCCGGCGGAGAGCCCATAGGGGGTGTTGTTCGCCTTGGCGACCGCCTCGTCCGGGGTGCGGAAGGTGAGCACGGACAACACCGGCCCGAAGATCTCCTCCCTGGCGATCCGCATCGACTGCGACACCCGGGTGAACACGGTGGGCGGGAAGTAGAAACCCCGGTCCGGGATCGGACACGGCGAGGTCCACCGCTGCGCGCCCTCCGATTCACCGGTGTCGGTCAACGATCGGATGGTCGCCAGCTGCGAGGACGAGTTGATCGCGCCGATGTCGGTGTTCTTGTCCATCGGGTCGCCGAGCCGCAGGGTGGCGATCCGGGCCTGCAGCTTCTCGTTGACCTCGTCGGCGATCGACTCCTGCACCAGCAGCCGCGATCCCGCGCAACAGACGTGGCCCTGGTTGAAGAAGATCCCGTTCACGATGCCCTCGACCGCCTGGTCGACGGGAGCGTCGTCGAAGATGATGTTCGCCGCCTTGCCGCCGAGTTCCAGGGTGATCTTGCGCCCGGTGCCGGCGAGCGAGGACTGGATCAATTTGCCGACATCGGTCGATCCGGTGAAGGCCACCTTGTCGATGCCGGGATGGTTGACCAGAGCAGCGCCGATGTCACCGGCACCGGTGATGATGTTCACCACGCCCGGCGGGAGGTCGGCGTCGGCGATGATCTCGGCCAGCACCAGGATCGACAGCGGTGTGGTCTCCGCTGGCTTGATCACCACGGTGTTGCCCGCCGCGAGCGCCGGTGCGATCTTCCAGGCGGCCATCAGCAGCGGGAAGTTCCACGGGATCACCTGTCCTGCAACGCCCAACGATGCGGGAGCCGGCCCGAAACCGGCGTGCTGGAGCTTGTCGGCCCAGCCTGCGTGATAGAAGAAATGCGCCGATGCGGTCGGCACGTCGACGTCACGGGACTCCTTGATCGGCTTGCCGTTGTCCAGGGTCTCGACGACCGCGAGTTCGCGGGCTCGCTCGGCGATGCCGCGGGCGATCCGGTAGAGGTACTTGCCGCGTTCGGCGGGCGGGGTGCGCGACCAGACATCGTCGTAAGCGGTCCGGGCCGCGGCCACGGCCAGGTCGACATCGGCCGTCGAAGCGGTGCTGACCGTCGCCAGCGCCTCCTCGTTCGCCGGATTGATCGTCTTGACGTCGTCGCCGCGGCCGTCGACGAAACGCCCGCCGATGTACATCTGATACCGCTCGCGAAGGCGGCCGATGGCCGCCGATTCCGGAGCCGGGGCGTACTCCCAGTCCAGATGGCTGTGCGAGGTCTTGGTCGTGCTGGTCATCGAATTGTCCTCGGCTGTCATGGATCAGTCCACGGTCACATAGTCGGGACCGGAATAGTGGCCCTGCAGTTGGGTGCGGCGTTGCATCAGCAGATCGTTCAGCAGACTCGATGCGCCGAAGCGGAAGAGGAACGGGTCCAACCACTCCGGGCCGGCGATCTCCTTGACCGCCACCAGATATCGGATCGCGTCCTTGGTGTTGCGGATGCCACCGGCCGGCTTGACCGCCCGTCGCTCACCGGTTTGCTCGTACCAGTCGCGGACCGCTTGCAGCATCACGTGGGTGACCGGCAGGGTCGCGGCCGGCGAGATCTTCCCGGTCGACGTCTTGATGAAGTCGCCGCCGGCGAGCAGCGCCAGCCAGGACGCCCGCCGGACGTTGTCGTAGGTGGCCAGCTCCCCGGTCTCCAGGATCACCTTGAGCCGCGCGCCGCCGCAGGCCTGCTTGACCCGCACGATGTCGTCGAACACCCGGCCGTAACGGCCGGCGAGGAAGGCTCCACGGTCGATCACCATGTCGATCTCGGTGGCGCCGGCATCGACGGCGACCGCGGTATCGGCGAGGCGTACCTCCATGGAGGTACGACCGGTGGGGAAAGCCGTTGCCACCGAGGCAATCCCGACACCGGAGCCGGCCAAGGCATCGACGGCGACGGACACCATGTCGGGATAGATGCACAACGCCGCGACGTGCGGGGTCTCCGGGTTGTTCGGATCCGGCCGGCGCGCCTTGGCCGCCAGCGTCCTGACCTTGCCCGGCGTGTCCGACCCTTCCAGCGTCGTCAGGTCGACCATCGAGATCGCCAGGTCGATCGCCGCGAGTTTCGATGCCTTCTTGATCGACCGGGTCGCCAGCCCGGCGGCCCGTTGCTCGACACCGACCGGGTCGACCCCGGGCAGCCCGTGCAGGAATCGGCGAAGTGACGCCTCGTCCTTGGCAACGTTCCGCAGGTGCGGGGGCAGCTCGGGGGCCAGGTCGCCGGTCGCTGTTCCCGGTGTCGCGGTTGTGCTCATGACCGCCATCGTAGGTCCGGGTGACGGGCGGCGGCCGGGTCGAATCGGGAGGAATACCGCAAACCGGAGAAGGGCGGCCCGCTGCCGGGCGACTCTGTAGCGTTCCCGGTGCCGTCACGTGCGCCGGGTGGGCGTCCGCCCGACCAGGACGCCCAGAAACCGCTGATAGAGGAGATCGACCATGGCCGCCCAGCATCTCGCTCCGCATCAGATTCCCGCCGATCTCGATGTCGTCGTGGTCGATCACCCACTGGCGACGGCGCGGTTGTCCACCATGCGCGATGCCCGCACCGACAACGCCACCTTCCGGGCGGCGTTGCGCGAACTCACCCTGATGCTGATCTACGAGGCGTCCCGCACCCTGCAGACGGAGCTGGTGCCGATCCACACGCCGGTGGCCCGCACCTCCGCGACCCGGCTCTCCAACCCGCCGCTGCTGGTGCCGGTGCTCCGGGCCGGGCTCGGCATGGCGGACCAGGCGCATGCGCTGATCCCGGAGGCCCAGATGGGTTTCGTCGGGCTGGCCCGCGACGAGGAGACCCTGTTGCCCACCCCCTACATGGAGTCGTTGCCGGAATCCCTGGCCGGTCGGCCGGTCTACGTGCTCGATCCGATGCTGGCCACCGGCGGGTCGATGGTGCACACGATCGAGCTGCTGATCGGTCGCGGCGCCACCGACGTCACGGCGATCTGCGCCCTGGCTGCGCCCGAGGGACTCGCAACGCTGGCCGCTGCCGACCTCGGCGTGCGGGTGGTCACCGCGTCGGTGGACGAGCGGCTCAACGACTCGGGCTACATCGTGCCCGGGCTGGGTGACGCGGGGGATCGCCAGTTCGGCGCCGTCTGATCGTCTTCCCCTGTCCGGCCGGTGTGGCGCCCCGCCGAAGCTGTCCGGTCTGCAACCATCCCGTTGGGGCGATACGTCCTCGTTTCGACTACGCGAGAGTAATGATCCGGCGCGGGTCGTCGGACGAACGAGCACGCAGAGCCGCGCAGGCGGCGGATCGAGGACATGAGCACAGGTGAGAACGATCAACCGGACCAAGGTCTTGTTCAGCGCGGCTGCGGCCGTCGCGGTACTGGCCGGCGTGACGGCGTGCGCCGGCAGCAGCAGCACCCCGCCTGCCGCAGGCAGTTCGTCCCCGGCCGCGTCCAGCTCGGCGGCCTCGCCGTCGTTGGGCAGCGCATCCCCGCGCAGTGGATCGTCGGGCAGTGCCTCCGCCGGAGCCTCGACCGTCCCCGCGGAACTGCAGGGCAACACGTTCGTCGCCACCGAGGTCACCGGCAGCTACACCATCGCCCCCGGTTCGTCGATCACGCTGACCTTTCAGGACGGCACCGTCGCAGCCCGCGCCGGATGCAACAGCATGTCGGGAGCGGTCGTCATCAAGGGCGACGTGCTCGTCGCCCCCACGCTCGCGTCCACGATGATGGCCTGCGAAGAGGCGCTGATGGAGCAGGACACCTGGTTCGCGGCGTTCCTCGCATCCTCGCCGACCTGGACCTATGCCGACGGCACGCTGACCCTGACGAACGGCACCGACACCGTCGTGTTCACCGATGCGCCCAGCGGCGCGGCGGCGCTGGAAGAGACCGGATGGAAGCTGGTCGGGCTGATCTCCAAGACCGCCACGGCGAACACGGTGTCGGCGATCAACCCGTCGCTGAGCGGCTGGATCAGGTTCTCCGGCGGCGAGACGGCGTTCAACACCACCTGCAACCTCGGCGGCGGCCCGGCCGAGGTCG
>Ga0164308_10001559_pt1 | contig 12191 bp, 11 predicted proteins | sample Whisoiple_246_MG_FD_109983 | JGI IMG/M metagenome (GOLD analysis project Ga0164308, IMG submission 109983) | Soil microbial communities amended with fresh organic matter from upstate New York, USA - Whitman soil sample_246_MG | ecosystem: Environmental > Terrestrial > Soil > Unclassified >... | reverse complement strand
GAGAAGCGCCTCGGCGCGCAGGTCGAGCCGGCCGAGGTCGGGGAGGACACCTACGTCCACTGCACGAGCTGCGGGTATGCCGCCAACGTCGAGGCGGTGCGGGTGCCGGCCCCCGACCCCGTCGGCTGGGAGGACGTGCCGGCTGCGCACGCCGAGGACACCCCCGACACCCCGACCATCGACACGCTCGTCGCACACCTCAACGAGCGCTTCCCCCGCGAGGACCGCGCGTGGACGGCCGGCGACACTCTCAAGAACGTCGTCGTCATGCTCGTGCACCCCGACGGCACCCGCGAGCCCCTCGCCATCGGTGTCCCGGGCGACCGCGAGGTCGACGAGAAGCGCCTCGGCGCGCAGGTCGAGCCGGCCGAGGTCGAGGCGTTCACCGAGGCGGACTTCGCGGCCAACCCCGCTCTGGTCAAGGGCTACATCGGCCCCGGCGCACTCGGCACCGAGGGCAGCACCGGAATCCGGTACCTGCTCGACCCGCGCATCGCCGAGGGCACCCGCTGGGTCACGGGCGCGAACGTCGCGGGCCAGCACGTCATCGACCTCGTCGCGGGCCGCGACTTCACCGCCGACGGCACCATCGAGGCCGCCGAGGTGCGCTTCGGCGATCCCTGCCCCAACTGCGACCACGTCCTCGAGGGAGCACGCGGCATCGAGATGGGTCACGTCTTCCAGCTCGGCACGAAGTACGCCGAGGCGCTCGACCTCAAGGTCCTCGACCAGAACGGCAAGCTCGTCACCGTCGTCATGGGCTCCTACGGCGTCGGTGTCTCGCGGGCCGTCGCGTGCGTCGTCGAGGGCAACCACGACGGCGCCGGCATCGTCTGGCCGCGCGAGCTGTCGCCCGTCGACGTGCACGTCGTCGTGGCCGGCAAGGACGACGCGATGTTCGTCAAGGCCGAGGAGATCGCGCGCGAGCTCGAGACCCAAGGCCTGTCCGTGCTCGTCGACGACCGCAAGGGCGTCAGCCCCGGCGTGAAGTTCAAGGACTCCGAGCTCGTCGGCGTGCCGACGATCGTCGTCGTCGGGCGCGGCCTCGCCGACGGCGTCGTCGAGGTCAAGGACCGACGCTCGGGCGAGCGGCGTGAGGTGGCCGTCGACGAGGTCGTGCCGGTCGTCACCGCCGAGGTCACCGCCGAGGTCGAGCGCTCGTGAGCGGCGGCCGCCGGGGGCCGGTCCGCGCCGTCATCTTCGACTGGGGCGGCACCATCACGCCGTGGCACACGGTGGACATGCGCGCCCAGTGGACGACGTTCGTCGACGCCGTCGGCCTGCTCGCCTGCTCGCGCGACGACCTCGCCTCGGCCCTGTACGCCGCCGAGGACCGGGCGTGGCAGCGCGGCCGCGCCGAGGGTGCGAGTGCGCGGCTGCACGAGATCCTCGCCGAGTGCGGGCTCGAGCCCGGCCACGCGACGACCGAGGCCGGCCTCACCGCCTACCGCGACTTCTGGGAGCCGCACACGCTGACGCACCCGGACATCACCCCGCTGTGGGAAGCCTTGCGTGCCAACGACATCCGGGTCGGTGTGCTGTCGAACACCATCTGGGAGCGCGACTACCACCGGGGGATCTTCGAGCGCGACGAGGTCCTGCACCTCATCGACGGTGACGTCTACTCGAGCGAGACGCCGTGGGTGAAACCGCAGACCGAGATCTTCGTCCACGCGGCCGAGGTCCTGGGCGTCGACCCGGGGGAGTGCGCCTACGTCGGGGACCGGTCCTACGAGGACGTCCACGGCCCCCAGCAGGCCGGCATGCGGGCCATCTGGATCCCGCACTCACAGATCCCCGTCGACCAGCAGGTCTCGCACGAGGCGACGCCCGATGCGGTGGCCCACGAGCTCCTCGAGATCGCCACCATCGTGGCCGCCTGGAACGAGGGCGCCGACGGCGTGACCGCGCCGTGAGCGACCCGACCCTGACGACGCTGGCCCTGCTCGGCGTCGCGGCCTTCGCCGCGGGCTGGATCGACGCCGTCGTCGGCGGCGGCGGGCTGGTCCAGCTTCCGGCGCTGCTCGTCCTGCTGCCCGGGGCGAGCCCCGCCCAGCTGCTCGCGACGAACAAGTTCGGCTCGATCTTCGGCACGGCCACGAGCTCGGTGACCTACTACCGACGCGTCCGGCCCGACCTGCGCACGGCCCTGCCGATGGCGGGGGTGGCGTTCGTCGGCTCGATCCTCGGCGCCGTCATCGGCCTGCACATCCCGAAGTCGGCGTTCAACCCGATCATCCTCGTGCTGCTCGTCGGCGTCGGCGCGTACACCCTCCTCAAGCCGGACCTCGGCCGGGAGTCGATGCGGCGGTTCCACGGGGCCCGGCACGTCGTTCTCGCGATGCTCACCGGCTTCGTCATCGGCGTCTACGACGGCGCGCTCGGCCCGGGCACGGGGTCGTTCCTCGTCTTCACGCTCGTCGGGCTGCTCGGCTACGCCTTCCTCGAGGCGAGCGCGAAGGCGAAGATCACCAACTTCGCCACGAACCTCGGCGCTCTGACGGTGTTCGCTCCCATGGGGCTGGTCGTCCTCAAGGTCGGCGTCGTCATCGCCGGGGCCAACCTCCTCGGCGGGTACGTCGGCGCGCGGACGGCCGTGGCCCGTGGCAGCGGGTTCGTGCGCGCCGTCTTCGTCGTCATCGTCACGGCCTTCATCGTCAAGATCGGCGGGAGCCTCCTCGGCATCTGGCCCTGACGCCAGGTGCCGGCCGCGCCGCGCCCGAGAGCCTGGCTGCCGTGCGTGGGCGAGGCCGGTCCGTGCTCATACTCGCGTCCTGCGTGTCCCACAGGTGACTCACAGCGCGGATCGTGAATGTTCAACCATGAGCGCAGTCGTCACCTCCGAGGGCAGTCCCGTGAGTCCTGTCGCCCCCGACGCCGGAACCGCCGGGCACCACCCGTTCCGCGTCGTCCGGGGGCGGACCCCGCTGTGGTGGCGTGACGCGTCGGGTGCCGTGGCGTGGGCCCTCGTCCTCTTCGTCGTGGCCCTGTGGGTCGCGGGCGGCGGGCTCACCGCCTTCGGCACCGTCGGCGACGCCCTGACGAACGTCGGGCGTCTCTTCGGGCTGGTCGCCTCGGTGCTCATCCTGCTGCAGGTGCTCCTCATGGCGCGCATCCCGATCGTCGAGCAGGCCTGGGGCCAGGACGAGCTCGCGCGGGTGCACCGTCTGGTCGGCTTCACCTCGTTCAACCTCATGCTCGCCCACATCGTGCTGACGGTCCTCGGCTACGACCAGGGCACCAACCTCGGGGTCGTCGGCACGTTCCTCGACGAGGTCCTCCACTCGCCGGGCATGCTCCTCGCACTGGCCGGCGCCCTCGCGCTCGTCATGGTCGTCGTCACCTCGGTCCGGGCGGCCCGCCGCCGGCTGCGGTACGAGTCGTGGCACCTGCTGCACCTCTACGCCTACCTCGGCGCCGGCCTCGCGCTGCCGCACCAGCTGTGGACCGGCCAGGACTTCCGCTCCAACACCGTCGCGACGGTCTTCTGGTGGGGCCTCTACGGGGCCTCGCTCGTCGCCGTCCTCGTCTACCGCGTCGGTCTGCCGCTGCTGCGCTCGCGGCGGCACCGCCTCGTCGTCACCGACGTCGTCCGCGAGTCGCCCACCGTCACATCGGTCACCGTGTCGGGGCGCCACCTGCACCGGCTGCCCGTCCGGGCCGGCCAGTTCTTCCAGTGGCGTTTCCTCGACGGCCCGGGCTGGACGCGCGCCAACCCGTACAGCCTCTCCGCGGCGCCCGACGGACACACCCTGCGGATCACCGCCGCCGCGGTCGGTGACGGCAGCAGCCGGCTCGCGGCCCTGCGCCCCGGCACCAAGGTGCTCGTCGAGGGACCGTACGGCCGTCTGCACACCGGCGTCGCCACCCGCGACAAGGCGGTCCTCATCGGCGCCGGCATCGGCATCACCCCGCTGCGCGCCCTCCTCGAGGACCTGCCGGCCGGTCCCGACGCCACCGTCGTCATCTACCGGGTGAGCCGCGAGTCCGACATCGTCCTGGCCGACGAGCTTCTCGACCTCGCCCGGGCCAGGGGCGCCCGCGTCGTCGCCGTCATCGGGCCACGGGCCGCGGGTCGAGACAGCTGGCTCCCGCAGGACGCCGCGCACCTGTCCGACGCCGAGGCCCTTCTGCGCATCGTCCCCGACGTCGCCTACCGCGACGTCTACGTCTGCGGCGCCCCCGCGTGGATGGACCTCGTCATCGACGCCGCCCACCGCGCCGGCGTCGCCCCCGACGCCGTCCACCACGAACGTTTCAGCTACTGACCGGCGCGGCCGGCAGACCCTCCGCACCAGACGACCCGTACGAACCCACGAAACGAGACCCACCATGCGACGCATCGTCATCTGGGCCATGAGCACCCTGACCGTGCTCGTCCTGCTCTTCAGCTACTCCACCTCGCGCACCTCGACCGCCGTCGCCACGGCCGAGACGCGTCTGGCCACCTCGAGCACGAAGCAGCAGACGACGACCTCGGGTGGCGCGTCGGGCGGCACGGGCGGGTCGGGCTCGAGCAGCTCGACCGACTCCTCGGGCACCTCGGCCGGCACCTCCTCGGGTGCGAGCGGCTCCGGCTCCTCCAGCGGGTCGAGCGGATCGAGCGGATCGAGTGGTTCGAGCAGCTCCGGCTCGTCGAGCGGGTCGAAGAGCCCGGCGTCGACCGTGGCGAAGACCTACGACGGAGACGCCTTCGGCACCCAGTACGGCGACGTGCAGGTCCAGATCGTCGTCAAGAGCGGCAAGATCACCGGTGTCAACGTGCTCCAGGTGCCGTGGAACGACCGGCACGACCAGATGATCAACTCGCAGGCCGTGCCGATCTACAACAGCGAGGCCGTGCAGACCCAGTCGGCGAACATCGACGTCGTCTCCGGCGCGACCGTGACGTGGGGCGGCTACACGCAGTCGCTGCAGTCGGCCATCGACAAGGCCAACCTGTGACCGTCGTCCGGCGACCGGCACCGAACACCAGGAGGACGATGTGAACGTGGACGCGATGCCGCGAGCGACACCCGACCGCCGGGCCTGGGTCGAGCAGGTCATGGGGATGCCGGTGAGCATCCACCTGCGTGGCGGCGACGTCCACGGCCCCGCGGCCGAGGTGGCGGTCGGCGCCGCCTACGCGCTGCTGCGCGAGATGGACCAGACGTTCTCGACCTACCGCGACGACTCCGACCTCATGCGGCTGCGGCGTGAGGAGATCGAGCTGTCCGAGGCGAGCCCGCGCGTCGCGGAGGCGCTCGCGATCGGCGAGGAGGCCGAGCGCGTCACCGGGGGCGCCTTCACGACGCTGCTGCCCACGCCTGACGGCGACCTCGCGTTCGACCCGACCGGCCTCGTGAAGGGGTGGGCCGTCGACCTCGCCGCCGAGCGCCTCGCCGGACTGCCGGGCACGTCCTACTGCGTCAACGCCGGCGGGGACCTGCTCATCGGCGCCCACCCCGACCTGCCCCTCGAGGGCCCGGACGCGATCACCTGGCGGGTCGGCATCGAGGACCCGCTCGACCGCAGCCGGATCGCGAGCACCGTCAGCCTGACGCACGGCGCGGTCGCGACCTCGGGCACGGCCGCCCGCGGCGCGCACCTGTACGACCCGGCAACCGGTCAGCACGTCGGACGCCAGGGGTCGGTGACCGTCGTCGGCCCGCGCCTCGTGTGGGCCGACATCTGGGCCACGGCCCTGTTCGTCGGGGGAGCGGCGGCCCGTGACCGCTTCGCCTCGACAGCCCCCGACTACCTGTCGACCGAGCTGTGACCGGGGCCGGTGCCCCGGACGACGTGGCGGCAGCTCTCTGTCCGATTCGTCTTATTCGCCCCGCTTTGTAACTGAATTTGCTTGTGCCGCAAGGCCGCTCGTCCGGTTTGTCGGATGGGCGGCCTTGCGGCTTTCTTGCGCAAAGCCTGCATCCAATAGCACGCCGTCTTGTGGTTGCCCCGACACAGTGGTCCCAGCCAGACCGCAACGAGACGAAGTCGGCGGGCCGACAACGGCCCACGGACCTCGGCGCACCAGGCCGGGTGGGGACCTCGCCCGGTGCGCCGCGGCCCCGTCGCCGGGGAGGGACGACGGAGCCACCACCCGGGTGGCCGGGTCGGGTGGGGACCCGGCCCGGCCACCCCGCACGCGGAGCCCGGAGACGGGCGCCGACGAGGGACACCAGCACATCGCGCAGGGAGGGGAGACCGCAATGAGCAGCACGACCAGCTGGGCCCGCGACCCGTGGCCGGTGCGCCCGGGCGGCGCGCGCCGCGCGTCCGAGGACGCCGCCTCCCTGCGGGCGGTGGCGGCGGGGACGCGACAGAGCTGGGTCGCCTGGGGCGTTCTCGGCGTCGCCGTCCTGGCCGATCCAACAAGCCACTGGACCGACGGCACGACCAGGAAGGAGCGCACCGATGTGTGAGACGCCGCTGCACGTGGCTGCCGACCTCGAGCCGGTCTTCGAGCCCGGCACCCTGTTCTCCCTCGGCGAGGAGCTGGAGAGCCAGCAGGTGGCCACCTCGGTCGCCCGGACCTACCTGCGCCTGCTCGCCGAGCGCGTCGGACGCGTCGAGGCGGCGCTGACGACCGGCGACGTCGACGGGGCCCTCGAGGTCCTGCTCAGCCTGCGGGTCACGTCGGGAACGGTGGGCGCCCGACGCCTCGCCGCCCGCACGACCCTCGTCATCGACGCCCTCGAGCGGGGCGACACCGAGCACACGTGGGAGTGTCTCGGGGATCTCGCGCGCGACACCGCGGAGACGGAGGCAGCCCTCCGGCTGCACCTGTCCGGGTCGGAGCGCGGCTAGACCGCGGCGGACCGGTGACCGGCTGGGTGGGCCGGACCGGTCGGGTGAGCGCCGTGGGGCAGGAGCCGGACGTCTACAGGGCGTCCGGCTCCTCCATGCGGTAGCCGACGCCGCGCACGGTGCGGATGAGCGGGCGGGTGCCCTCGGGCGCGGCCCGGGTCAGCTTGCGGCGCAGGTTGCCGACGTGCACCTCGACGAGGTGCTCCTCCGACGACCAGCCGGCGCCCCAGAGGGTGTCGAGCAGGACGGCCCGTGACCAGACGCGCCGCGGGGCGGCGAGCATCGTCGTCAGCAGGTCGAACTCGGTGCGGGTCAGCTCGACCTCGGTCGCGTCGACGGTGACGGTGCGGCTCTCGGTGTCGACGGCGAGCAGCCCGTGGCGGACCACGGGATCCGCGTCGCCGGCGTCGGGGCGGCGCCCGCGAGCGGCGTGCCCGGCGTACCCGGCGTCGTGTCCGTTGGCGGCCGGGCGCGCGGTCGGGTCCGCTGCCCCGGCCCCGTGGACGCCGTACGTGCCGTGCGGGCCCCCGGCGCCGTTGGTCCCGTTCGTGCCGCTGCCGCCGACGACCGGGATCGGGCCGGTGGCGCCGGCGGTCGGGTCCCAGGACGTGCGGGGCCGGCGCAGCAGGGCGTTGACGCGCACCTGCAGCTCGCGCGGGCTGAACGGCTTGGTCAGGTAGTCGTCGGCACCGGTCTCGAGGCCCATGAGGCGGTCGATCTCCTCGGTGCGGGCGCTGATCATGATGATGTACGCCTGGCTCGTCTCGCGGACCCGGCGGCAGACCTCGATGCCGTCGAGGTCGGGCAGGCCGAGGTCGAGGGTGACGAGGTCGGGGTCGGTCGAGGTGACGAGGTCGATGGCCTCGCGACCGCTGCGCGCGACGGCGACGGCGAAGCCCTGCATGCCGAGGCTGTGCGTGATGAGCTGCCGGATGTCGTCGTCGTCCTCGACGACGACTGCCCTGCGCTCGGTGTCCGTCATGCGTGGATTGTGACAGATGGGGCGGATGACACACCCGCGAACCGGAACAAGTGGACGCCGCGATCTTGCGGCTTTCTTGCATCTGGGGCCCCGGTTGCGTTGCGATCCGTCGCTCAGACTGGACCCGGGCCGTCCGAGTCGCCCCGGGAAACCCCTGACTCCCGTGGGCCTCGGACGGCCCGTCGGCCCGACGGCCCTCGGGCTGCCCGGCAGGGGTGGACACCGGAGCGTGCGACCGGGGCTCCGGCGTCCGCCACCACGGCGGGCCCGACGCCCGTCACAGGGCGGCGAGCCGCCCGGCGAGGGCGTCCGGCTCGGTGACGGGCAGGTCGCACACCATGCCGCGGCACACGTAGGCCGTCGGACGGCCGCCCGACAGGGGCCGGTCCGCGAGCAGGGGCACACCGGGGGCGTCGGGGTCGCCCGCGACGACGACGGCGCCCGGCCGCGGGCTGCGGCGCGCGGTGTCGAGCAGAGCAGTCGCGTCCGGTCCGGTGCCGACGACGGCCACCTGGACCGGCCCGTCGATCAGCGCCTCGGCCACCGCGAGCGTCCACCCGCCGAAGCGGGGCTCGCGTGCGGCCAGCCCGAGCCCCGCCGACACGGCGGCCCGACCCACGGTCAGCGCGTCGGTGTCTCCGGTCAGCGCACCGAGGGCCACGAAGGCGCCGGCCAGGGCCGACTGCCCCGACGGCTCGGCGTTGTCGGCGGCGCTGCGCGGGCGCAGGTAGAGCGGCTCGGCGTCGGCGGCGGTGTCGTGGAAGCCGCCGTCGTCGGCCGCGAAGGCCCGGGCGCCGTCGAGGACGGTGCGCGCGTGCGCCAGCCACGACGCCTCACCGGTGGCCCGGTGCAGGGCGAGCAGTCCCTCGGCGAGGTTGCCGTGGTCGTCGGCCACCGCCCGCACGTCGCCGCCCCGGCCGTCGCGCGAGGCCCGGAGCAGGACGCCGTCGCGCACGTGGACGTCGAGGACGTACCGGGCGCAGCGGACTGCGGCCTCGACCCAGGCCGGCTCGCCGAGCAGCGCGCCGGCGTCGGCGAGGGCGGCGACGGCGAGGCCGTTCCACGACGTGACGACCTTGTCGTCGCGGGCCGGCTGCGGTCGCCGGCCCCTGGCCTGCAGGAGCCGCGACCGGACGCCGTCGAACCACGGCCGGTCGTCCGGGTCGCGGGGCAGCTGGAGCGTGGAGCTGCCGTGCTCGAAGGTGCCGGCGTCGGTGACGTCGAGCAGCCCAGCCACGACGTCGCCGTCCTCACCGAGCACCTCGCGCAGCTGGGCGGGCGTCCACGCGTACGTCAGACCCTCGACGCCGTCGGCGTCCGCGTCGAGCGAGGAGGCGAACCCGCCCTCGGGCGTGCGCAGGTCGCGCAGGAGGAACTCTGCCGTCTCGCGGACGACGCGCCCGGCGAGGTCCTCGCCGCCGAGGCGCCACCACGACGCGTAGGCACGCAGCAGCAGGGCGTTGTCGTAGAGCATCTTCTCGAAGTGCGGCACGACCCAGTCGGCGTCGACGGCGTACCGGGCGAAGCCGCCGCCGAGCTGGTCGTAGAGGCCGCTGCGGGCCATCCGGTCGAGGGTGCGCGACGCGAGCTCGAGCGCCGTCGGGTCGCCCGTGCGCGCGTGGTGGCGCAGCAGGAACTCGAGCACCATGGACGGCGGGAACTTGGGCGCCCCGCCGAATCCTGCTGAGCGCGAGTCGAACTGGCGGGCGAGGAGGTCGACTGCGTTCTCGAGCAGGTCCGGGGCGGGCTCGAGCGGGTCCGGGGAGCGCAGACCCTCGCGGAGCGTGTCGGCGATGTGCGTGCCCGACGCGCGCACCTCGTGCTCGCGGGTGCGCCACGCCTCGTCGAGGGCAGCGAGGACGCGCAGGAAGTGCTCACGCGGGAAGTAGGTGCCCGCGAAGAACGGCTCGCCCTCCGGGGTGAGGAACACCGTCATCGGCCAGCCGCCCTGGCCCGTGGTCGCCGTCACCGCCGACATGTACACCGCGTCGATGTCGGGCCGTTCCTCCCGGTCGACCTTCACCGCCACGAACCGCGCGTTGACGACCGCCGCCACGCCATCGTCCTCGAAGGACTCGTGGGCCATGACGTGGCACCAGTGGCAGGCCGCGTACCCGACGGACAGGAGCACCGGCACGTTGCGCTCCCTGGCCTCGGCGAACGCCTCCGGCCCCCACTCCTGCCAGTCCACGGGGTTGTCGCGGTGCTGGAGGAGGTAGGGGCTCGTGGCGGCGGCGAGGCGGTTCGGCATCCACCCACTCTCCAACACGCGGGGATTGTCCACCACGCAGGCCCGCCGGGCCCTATCGTCGGTGCGGGACGTCGTCGAGGGGGCGGCGTCCGTCGGTCCGGCGGCGGACGGGGGTCCGGCGCCGGGGTTCGGGTGCGGCGGGGGCGCCGTCTCACGGACCGTCCCGTCGGGTACGTCCACCGGGGCACCGCTTTCGGTGAGGGAGCTTGGGGGAGCCATGTCGAGCCATGACGAGGGGCACACGCACGACGAGCACGTCGACCTCATGACGCCGGCGGAGGTCGCGCGCCTGTTCCGCGTGTCGGTGACGACCGTGACCAAGTGGGCCCGCTCGGGCCTGCTGCCGAGCGTCCGCACGCTCGGGGGTCACCGACGCTTCGACCGGCGTGACGTGCTCGACCACCTCGAGCGCACCCACGGTGCCGGGGCAGCCGGCGACGAGCCCGAGCCGACCTGACGCGTCGGTCCTGCGCTCAGGCGGGCAGCGGCTCGCTCACCGCGACCAGTCGCTCCCAGCGGATGCGCCGCGCGCGCCACGTGAACACCGCGAGCTTGGCGAGCTCCTCGACGATGCGAGCCGCGAAGATCCCGACGAAGCCCAGCGGTGTGTGCAGGCCGAGCAGGACCGCGAGTGGCAGCCCGACCGCGAAGGCCCCGACGACGTCGCCGATGATGACGCCGCGCACGTCGTTGGCGCTCGGCAGGACGCCCGCGCCGACGATCATGTTGCGCACCTTGACCACCTGGAAGGCCGCGTTCATGAGGATGCCGACACCGGCCATGACCCGCACGTCGCGCCCGGCCTCGCCGAACAGGGCGTCGAGCAGGAGCACCGACGTGGCGAAGAGGACGCCGAAGACAGCCGCCGTGCCGACGCCTGCGCGGGTGAGGCGTCGGACCCAGGCCATCGCGTCGCCGACGTCGCCGCGCCCGACCGAGCGCCCGACGAGCGTCGTCGTCGCGCTCATCAGACCGATGCTGCCGACGATGAAGACGCCCTCGAGCGTCGTGACGATCTGCGCCGCGGCGAGGGCCTCGTCGCCGAGACGGCCGAAGACGACGTTGTAGAGGAACGTGCCGACCGTCCAGAACAGCTCGGTGACCCCGAGGGGCAGCGCGAGGACGAAGAGCGGCACGACGACCGCCCGCCACTGCACGAGGCTCTCGGGCAGGCTCCAGCGGACCGCGCCACGGCGGAAGGCCATCCAGAGCAGGATGAGCGCCTTGGCGACGGCGGTGACGAGCGTGGCCCAGCCGGCGCCCGCGACGCCGAGCGCCGGGAACGGGCCGAAGCCGGTGACGAGCGCGAGGGCGATGGCCGAGTTGGCCACGACGGTGACCATCGTGGCGATCATCGGGCTCGTCGGACGACCGACCGAGCGCAGCACTCCGGACAGGATGGCGCTGAGCATGACCGGCAGCGTGGCGAGGACGGTGAGGCGGAAGTAGCTGGTGCCCGCGGCCGCCACCGACGGCGAGGCGCCGACGAGCGCCATGAGGTGGTCGGAGAGGAACCACGGCACGAGGGACACGACGGTGCCGAGGCCGAGCGCCACGAGCAGCGCGGCCGTGACGGTGTGGTCGAGGTCGCCGGTGCGCCCGGCCCCGTGCGCCCGGGCCACGAGGATGCTCACCGACGTGCCGAGGCACCCGAGGGTCACGGCGAGGATGAAGGTGAGGCTGTTGGAGAAGCCCACCGCCGCGATGGCCGTCGCCCCGAGCCCGCCGACGACGATCTGGTTGACGAAGTTGAGCACGAGCATCAGCACGAACTCCATGCTCACCGGCACCGCGATCCGTGCGATCTCGCGCGCGGGCGACGGTGTGCCCGTGACGGTCTTCGTCCGCGTCGGGCGACGGGTGAGCAGGGCAGGGCGGGGCATGCGAATGCCTTTCGACATCGAAGAGGGGAGGAGGCACGCGACGCTGCGCGGGGTCGATCGTACGACCTCCGACTCTGCGAGTCGAAACGTTTTGATCGACGGCCGGGAACCGGGGGAGGCCGCCTCAGTCGTTCATGGCCTTGATGATCGTCACGGCGAGGCTGACGCGGTCGTGGGCCCACTCGCGCGAGGCGTCGTCGTCAGCCGACTCGGCGGCATCGAGCGCGTTGTCGGCCTCGCGGACGATCGTCCAGGCGCGCGCCCGGCCCTCGTCGAGCCCGGCGTG
>Ga0164308_10001557_pt1 | contig 12198 bp, 19 predicted proteins | sample Whisoiple_246_MG_FD_109983 | JGI IMG/M metagenome (GOLD analysis project Ga0164308, IMG submission 109983) | Soil microbial communities amended with fresh organic matter from upstate New York, USA - Whitman soil sample_246_MG | ecosystem: Environmental > Terrestrial > Soil > Unclassified >... | reverse complement strand
GCGCCTCATCACCCTGCGGACGCCGTGATGGCCGCCGAGATGCCCGCCGAGTGGTTCGTCGACGACGAGCGACCCGAGGTCGGTGAGATCTGGGAGGACGCCGAGGGCGTGCTCTACACCGTCTCGCCTGCCGCAGGTCTCGTCCGAGCCGGCGAGTTCGCCAACGTCCATGTGCCCTGCCTCTGGGCCTTCGCCAACGGCGAGTACATCCCGCTCCACCGAGACTCCGTGACGAAGCCGCTCGAGCGAGCGTTCGACGTCCACGGCAACTACATGCTGCAGCGACCGCTGCGGTATCCGAACAACAGCAACATCAGGAGGAACCCGTGAGCGCACCCCGTGCGTACCGCAAGGATGTCTCCCTCGTCTTCGGACAGGTGATCATCCCCGTCAACATCACCAACGCGGTGATCCGTGACGAGTCGCTGAGCAACATCTGCTGCGGCGACTCGAACAAGCCGCACGACGCGGCCGGCATCCGGAACAACCCGGCCTGCCCGGTCTGCGGCAACCAGGACGCGACGACGTGGCGCAAGGGTCGCAAGGAGCGTGACGGCTCCTACGTCCCCGTCGACGTCACCGAGGTCAAGCAGTTGCAGGAGGAGGCCGTCGCCGGCACCAAGGACATGCTGACCATCGGCTGGCACCCGGCCAACGACGTGCTCACCAAGACCGCGCCCGGCAAGGGCTGCTACCAGCTCACGCCGAGCAAGGAGGGGCTGCGCTCCTTCTTCGACGGCGTCGTCGACGCGATCGAGCGGCACCCGGAGCTCGCCTTCATGACGCTCTGGTCGCCGACCACCCGCAGCAACCAGTACCAGCTCACGGTGCAGAGCGGCGCGCTCGTCATGGTCGAGCGGGTCCGGGCGGAGAACCTCAACCTCACGCCCCAGCCGGCAACGTCCGTTGGCCAGAGCGACCGCGACATGCTCGACCAGTTCGTGATCGCCCCGAAGGTCTCGGCGTTCGACCCGACGACCTACGCCGACTCGTTCAAGGCCAAGCTCGAGGCGCTCATCGCCGCTCGCCAGTCGACCCCCGGTGCGGTCCTCCCGTCCGCACCGTCGGCACCGGCCGCTACGGTCGACCTCAGTTCTCTCCTCGCCTCTCTCGCCACCTCGGGAGCCACCCCGTGATCACTGCCCAGCCCATGCGCACCGTCGAGGTCGACGGCTTTCGCAACTCCGCGCCCGAGGGCCGCGACGTCAGCGAGCTCCACCCGGTGACGATGATGGAGTCGCTGTTCTACAGCGTCCACAAGAACGACGCGCTCCACCCCAACAGCACCGAGTTCGTCTTCCTCGTCCTCGGTGCCGAGCACGACTACCGCTGCTCGGCGAAGATCGAGTACGTCGACGAGGCCGACGACGAGGAGTCGTGGGCCGCGCCGCACCGTCACACCGAGTTCGTCGACGCCGTGCTGCCCGCCCTCGACCTGCCCGAGACGGAGCCGGTGCAGTACTTCTGCGTCGCGTTCCGGATCTCGAACTTCGCCGTGGCGACGATCGTCATGCAGGCCAACGGCGACACGCACGACGCCATGACGGCGCCGTTCTTCAACACCCCACTGTGCAGCCCGCTCGGGGCGAGCGAGGGCATGATCGGCGCCTTCCAGGAGATGGCCCAGCGGTTCTGGGGCAAGGCGTGGGTGGCGGAGCGCTGCCACCACAACAAGCGGCCGCCGGAGGGTGGACTCATGATGGTGATCGAGCCGGACGACGACGGTGACTGACTCCTCCGACTGGATGGCCTCGGTCCGTCCGATGCTCGCGATGTCCAACACGCACCGGCTCGAGGACCTCGCCGGCCGCTACGTCTTCGACGAGAAGGTCGACGGCGTGCGGGCGATGATGCTCGTCGGGCCCCACGGGTTCCGGATCATCAACCGCAACGGCGTCGACCGCACCGATCGCTACCCCGACCTCGCCCAGGGGGCGGCGTGGATCAACCAGGAGGCGGTGCTCGACGGCGAGATCGTCATGCTCGACGAGTCGCTCGGGTTCGAGGGCATCGCTCGCCGGGACAAGCAGCAGAGCCCCGCCGCCATCCTCAAGGCTGCGACGCAGACCCCGGCCAAGTTCGTCGCCTTCGACGTGCTCCGCGTCGCCACGAGTGCCCTCACTGCACTGCCGTGGCACGAGCGGCGAAAGTGGCTCGACTCCGTCATGAACAAGGCGCCGGCCAACTTCCGCACCTCGCACTGGTCCAACGACCCGAGCATCTACGACAAGCTGATGAGCGAGGGCAAGGAGGGTGTCGTCGCCAAGCTGACGTGGGCGCCCTACACCTCCGGGCGCTCCGGTGCCTGGCTCAAGCACAAGGCGAAGTACCGGGTGACAGCGATCGTTGTCGGCTACGAGCCCGGCACCGGCAAGCGCCGGGAGTGCGGCAAGTTCATCCTCGCGCTCCTCGACGACAACGCCACACCAGTACGCCTCGGCGTGGTCGGCTCGGGATTCACCGACGCCGAACTCGTCGAGTACAAGACGCGTCTCGACAACGGCCGCATGTGGTTGGCCGAGATCGAGACGATGGGCCTCACCGACAGTGGAGCCCTGCGCCAGCCCATCTTCAAGGGCGAGCGCACCGACCTGTCCTTCCTGGACGCCAGCACGACCCAACTCGAAACACTCCCGAAGGGAACCACGGCACCATGACCGCAGTTGCAAGCACGCCCCAGTCCATCGCCAGCCAGCACCCGGCGTTCGTCAAGTTCACCGCCATGGAGAAGGAGCTGAACCAGCAGTTCTTCGAGCGGCGGGACGCCATCCGTGGCATCATCCTCGCGCTGCTCTGCAAGGAGCACGCCTTCCTGCTCGGCACCCCGGGCACCGGCAAGACGTACCTGATCCGGGAGATCATGCGCCGGATCAACAACGCCCAGTACTTCGAGGCGATCCTGTCGAAGACCCGGCCCACCGAGGCCGTCCTCGGGCCGTACGACATCCCGAAGCTCCGCGACCACGGCAACCTCGTCCGCAAGACGCAGGACTACCTGCCGACCTCGGACCTCGCCATGCTGGACGAGGTGGGCAAGATGCCGCCGACGCTCGGTCACGACCTGCTCAGCATCGTGCTCGACCGCATCATCCACCAGGTCGACGGCAGCGGGACCTCGCACCAGCCGGTGCCCCTGCACACCTTCGTCGGTGGCTCCAACGAGCTCCCGACGGACGAGTCGCCGGACGCCGCTGCGCTCTGGGACCGCATCCTCGTGCGGTGGCCCGTCGACGAGATCGCGGAGCGCTCCAACTTCGCCGCCCTCCTGCAGGGTGGTGCGAAGCCGCCGGCCAACCCGACGACGCTCGACCTCGTCGACCTCAAGGACGCCGCCGAGAACGTCGTGCCCGCCACGGTGATGCCGGCGCAGGTGCTCGACGTCGTGCTGACGCTGCGCGACCAGCTCAGCGAGATCGGGATCTCGCCCTCGTCCCGTCGCTGGACGCAGGCGATGAAGCTCCCGCGCGCCTCGGCCTTCATGGAGGGCCGCGACGAGGTGGAGGTCTCCGACCTCGGCAGCCTCGCCTTCGCCCTCTGGGACAAGCCGGAGGACCTCAAGGGCGTGCGCAAGCTGACGCTCTCGCTCTCCGACCCGCTGGCCGAGGAGGCCCTGCAGTTCCAGGAGCTCGTCGAGGAGATCCGGGCCGCCATCACCGACGCCAAGGGGATGAGCGTCGACAACCGTGGCCGCGAGGTCATGAAGCTCAACCGCAACGTCGGCGACCTGCGCAACAAGGTCGACAAGGCGCGGCAGGCCGCGATCAGCAACAACCACAGCACGACCCGTCTCGACGGCGTGCTGACGGAGCTGCAGGGCGTGCAGAAGTCGATCCTCCACGACCTGCTCGGGATGTCGGCGGACTCCTGATGGGCAGCGCGGTCTGGATGGTCGCGGTCACCTCGTTCGGCGGGTCGATGGGCGAGGCCTTCTACGGCCAGACGATGCTCGGCCCGTTCGATGAGCGGCGCGCCAAGGACATCGCCCGCGAGTACGACTCACGGCCCAATCCCTACGACGAGCGCTCGGCTGAGGCGTTCGAACTCACGTTGCCGCCCGCCGGCGCCTCGGCGGCAACGATCGTTGACGGTCTGCTCGCCGACGAGGACGACTGATCCTCACCCACTTGGCCGGCCCGGCTCTGTCCCGGGTCGGGCCGGCCATTCCATCCATCGTGCGAAGGAAACCATGAACATCATCGAGTCACTGATCCGCAAGGCGAAGGGGATGCTCGAGGACGCCCCCACGCCCACTCTCACCCAGTCGGTCCGCACCAACTCGTTCGACCGCTGGGACCTCGACGACGTGGCAGCCGCCTCGTCAGCCATGCAGGACGCATCGCACAACCTGGCCCAGGACGTCGACTACGCCGACGAACTGGTCAAGGACGTCCATGCGATGTTCTTCAAGACCGAGCCGCACCTCGAGGTCGGCGAGGAGATGAAGGCCACCCACCGACCGAACCGCGAGATCGTCGAGCAGTTGCTCTCGATGCCCGAGGTGCAGTCGCTGCGCGACCTGTCGGTCGGCGACGCCGTCAACGCCGCCATCGCGTCAACGACCGTTGCCGGACCCGTCATGGAGACGGCCAAGCGCGTCCGAGAGGCCACCAAGGCCGCCGAGGATGCTGCAGCGCAGGCCGAGCGTGAGGCGCAGGAGGCGGCCGACGCCCTCGACGCCCTCCTGCAGACCGCCGAGAACGCCCAGTCGCCGGTCGAGAAGGAGATGGCCGGCGCCGCGCTGCAGACCGCGATGGACCAGTTCGCCCGCAAGCAGGTCGAGATGCAGGCCCGTCAGGGCGAGCAGCAGCAGGCCGGCCAGCAGGCGATGAAGGCCGGCGCCCAGCAGATGCGCAAGGCGGCAGCGGGTGCTGCCGACGAGATCGGTGAGGGCGAGGCCATGGCGGCGTCGTTCGGCACCGACCCGGGCACGCTGCAGAAGATGTCCGCTCAGGAGCGGATCGACCTCGCCAAGAAGCTCAAGGGCAATCGGCTCAAGGACTTCATGAAGATCATCGGCCAGTTCAAGGCCGTCCAGAAGGCCGAGTCGCGCAAGCGAGTCACCAGCGCCAGCACCGAGATCCACGGCATCACGCTCAGCGACAACCTCGAGCGCCTCACCGTCGGCGAGTACCTCAACTTCGCCAGCGACGAGCTCGAGACGCTGTTCTGGCTGCGCTTCACGGAGAAGGCGCTCGTCACCTACGACGTGCGCGGCAAGGAGAACATGGGCCAGGGCCCGGTCATCTGCGTCGTGGACGAGAGCGGCTCGATGGGTGCGGCTGACGTCGCCGGTGGCACCCGTGAGGCGTGGAGCAAGGCGCTCAGCCTCGCGATGCTCGAGCAGGCCCGGGGCCGCAAGCGCGACTTCGTCTACATCGGGTTCTCCTCGCACGGCCAGACGCACCGGATCGAGTTCCCCTATGGCGAGTCGACGCTCGACAAGGTGCTCGAGATGACGGAGCACTTCTACGGCGGCGGGACGCACTACGAGCAGCCGCTCAACGAGGCGCTCGAGTACATCAAGGAGAAGTACGAGAGCGACCCGCAGCGTCAGGAGCGGCCGGACATCGTCTTCATCTCCGACGACGAGTACGGCGGCCTCAGTGACGAGTTCATGAAGCGCTACACCGCGCTCAAGGAGAAGGCGTCGATCAAGACCTACGGCATCGCGCTCGGCTGCAGCGCCGGCGGGGCGATGGCTCAGGTCTGCGACGACACCCGCGAGATCACCTCGATGGTCTCGTCCGACCCGCGCGCCCTCGGCGACATGTTCAGGAGCATCTGATGTCGCGCGGGTTCTGGGCGGACGTCATCGCACGTCGGCTCCTGCCTCGCTCAGTCGTCACGGTCGTCAAGACCGACACGCTCCGAGAGACGGCTGAGTGGCTCAAGGAGCAGGGCGACTGGGAAGGGGGCGACCTCCTGCACCACCGGGCGGATGTCCTGCTCGGTCTGGCAACGGACGTCGTCGACCAGAAATCGACCTACGACCCGACCGACGAGGAGCAGGGCCCGCTCGAGCAGGGCTGGGCCGAGTCCCGTCGCTACAACCTCGACCACAAGGAGGAGGACTGATGTTCGCGTTCTTCATGGACCGGATCATCTACCCGGTCTACTGGGCCCTCTCCCCGAGGCTTCGGGAGCACCAGCGCAACGTCAAGATCCAGAACGACCACCTGACCAAGAAGGTGCACGTCGTACCGGACCCCAAGTGCTGGTACTGCCAGGCGCGAGAGCAAGGGAGGCGGGCACATGGGTGACCGCGCCTACGTCTCGGTGTCGGTGAGCACCAGCCCCAGCAACAGCCTGAGCGCGCAGGAGGAGTGGGCCTTCCAGAACCTCGCCAACGGCGTGATGCCTGCCGTCGTCGACCTCCTCGAGCAGACCCAGTGCGATGACGAGGGCTACTACCCGGTCGAGGACGGCTCGGCTACCTACACCTTTTGCCAGAGCGAGGTCTCCGTCGGCTACACCGCCGACGCCGCCACGACCCTGATCAACCACATGCGTACGGGAGAGCTTCCGAAGCGCACGTTCTACGTGGCGCAGGACGGGGCCTACGGCGACGACATGGGCTGGGCGATCGAGTACGACGCCGAGTCCGACACCGTCGTCTCAGGCAACTGGCTCAACGGTGACTTCCAGTTCAGCCTCGCCGAGCTGCAGTCTCGCCTCACCCAGCACCACGGTGACGCCAAGGCCATGATGCGGGCGCTCCTCAAGGAGTACCACGTCAGACCACCGAAGCGACCGTCACCGGTCATCGACATGATCAACCGCGCCAACCAGCGCGCGGCCCGGCACATCTGACAAGGAGGGCAACGTGACCCCCAAGAGTGAGTACCACCGCTACATCGCCCAGTTCGGCGCTCTGCCGCCGGACGTGACGCTCGGCAACATCGTCATGTACTCCGTCTCCGACGGCGAGTACGACGGCAACCAGATGGCGGCCGAGTTCAGCCGGCTCAACCTGCTCCCGAGGTTCCTGCCGCCGCCGATCAACCCGCTCGACGCGTTCGAGAAGGCGACCAAGTCGCTCGACAACACCCGTTACGCGATGAACCCCCCGAACGCCGGCTCGGACTACTACGCCGTCATCCTCATCCGCGAGGCGGCGCGCAACAAGACCAAGGTGGTCCGCCACGCGATCCGGGAGATCCGCGACAGCAAGCACGCCGTCCTGCAGTACGACCAGGTGGCCGAGTTCGAGTACTACAAGCCGGTCACCCGCTCCGGCAAGGTCGACTACACCTCGTGGCGCGTGCGCCCCAGCCGGACCCTCATGGTCGCAGCCTCCGCCGAGGAGGACGCTGCGCTCCACGCCATGATGGCCGAGTTCCAGCGGCAGATGGACCGTCACCTCAAGACCTACGACGGCCAGAAGATCCGGACGCTGTTCCGCGACTACCTCAAGTACCTCAACGCGATCACGATGAAGGCGAGCGTCTACTTCGTGCACAACACGCGGTCGCAGGAGCTCGAGGCGCTGCGCGAGTTCAGCCAGACGCTCGGCGTCAAGGGCACCGAGATCCTCTGCCTGCCGCAGGCTGACATCCCCAGCCTGCGACAGAGCGTCGTCGAGTCCTTCGAGGTCCAGGCGTTCAACGACCTCATGGGAATCAAGGCGGCGGTCGACAAGCTCCGTGCCGCCCGCACCGGGCCGATCAGCCCGGCCGCCTTCATGAAGATCAAGGAGCAGTACGACGAGGTCCTGCTGGCCGCCAACGAGCACTCCCGGGTGCTCGAGGTCGCGCAGGACACCACCTCAGACGCCGCCATGGTTGCGCTGCAGGCCATCACCGACCTCGGCGCCGAGGTGGCTGCCGGACTCGCAGGAGGAACCCCATGAGCAAGAGACAGCCGACAGCGCACGTTGTCGTCCAGCCGTTCGACTTCAAGCCGGCGGCCGGTCTCGTCGACGCGATCGCCGAGGGGCTCTGGCACCTCGACGGCGTGACCCCGCCGCAGCCCAACGGCTCGGCGCCCGGCAGCGGCGAGATGTCCCGCGACCTGCTCAACCTGGCCGACCAGCTCGACCACGCGGCAGCGCTCGTTCGCAACCAGTACTGGACGTGGAAGGGAGGGCTGTCGCTGTGAGGGCCACCTGCCCGGAGTGTGGCCGCAACATCCTCGTGCGCGACGGAGTCATCGGACTGCACATGTCCGAAGCACAGAACGCTGCGGGCATCCCGCTCCAATGTCTCGGCACCGGGACGGAGGTTCTGGTCGACCCGCTGCAGGTCGCAGCCGACCTTGCGCCGATGCTGACCTACGCGGCCAGCCTTGCGGTGGAAGGGAAGCCGGCCGTCGCCTACTTCGCCATGCTCGCCAGTATCAGGGGCGAGCTCAACCGCCTCTTCACACAGCACGACCTCAAGCTCGACGTCCACAAGCCCCTCCCGAAGGAGTCATCGTGACCCAGATCAGGATCTACAGCAGCACCTACCACCACTACGACGGGAAGCAGTACCTGCTCGCCATCGTGCGCGACCACGAACACAAGACAGGTCAGTGCTACGTCATCCGCAACTGGGGCAAGCAGGTCCACCAGGACTTCTCCGCCGGCCAGGTCTCCGTCGCATACTTCGCGAACTACCACGACGCAGCGACGGACTTCAACCGGGAGCACTCCAAGCGCTCGAGCCACGGCTACGCCAAGCAGAGCGGGATGGACCGGCTTTGGGTCGACATGACCGTGGCCGAGATGGCGATGCTCGAGAAGAAGGGTGGTGTCGACTTCTCGAAGTTCGACTCCACCTCGGGCGGGAAGACGGTCTCCTACGACGCCAACGGCAACGAGGTCGAGGTCGAGGCCAACGGGGCCCAGCAGCCGGACTGGGCTGCGGCCACCGAGTACAAGACCGAGCCCCAGAAGAAGGTCGTCGACCCTGACGCCGTGCCCGGGCCGCGCACCGGTGGCGCCAAGCGCCTCGAGTGGGTCGTCAGCCACTCCGAGCACCCGCAGGCGTTCGACCAGATGATGCAGGTCGCCTCGCAGATGGCGACCGAGCGGGACAAGGCGGCAACGACCGTTGCCGCCATCGACAACGACCTCGAGTTCGTTCGCGCCTGGCTCGCCCAGCAGATGACGAAGGCCGGCTGATGGAGAGGAGGCACTGGGACGTGCTCTCCTGCTCCTACCTCCGGAACGACGGGAGCGGCTGGGTCCACCTGGTCGCGATCCAGAAGGAGGGCGAGCCGGACCAGACCACCATCCTGATGGAGTTCGAAGGGCCCTCGAAGATCGAGGATCCGGACGGGATGAGGCACGCGCTCGAGTACGGAATGGTCACCGAGCGCTTCGCCAGGCGCCACGAGAGCCTCCACGACGCGTGGGACAGGCCGAGGATCGAGAACGACTCGGTCGACTTCGACTGGAGGACGGAGTCCTACCACGGCTGGTGGCACCCGGACCTCACCGAGTCCGACCTGCCGAACTTCCGAGGGGTGTGGTCGTTCGCGCCCGAGTCGCTCGAGACCGCCGGCGCCGAGTTCTACGCCCGCAAGAGCATGGAGTACGCGATCTCCCACCCGGAGGACCCCGGCGCCGAAGAGCTCATGACGGGCCACCTGCTGCTGGCACGCACCGACCTCGAGAACGCGGAGGCCGCAGCCGCTGACGCCCGCCAGCGGATCGACGTCGCCGAGGCCTGGTTCAAGCACCGCTACAAGGTGGTCCGATGAAGCCACGGCTGGCCGTCGAGTCGGTGTGGATCCTCGAGGAGGTGCTGCCCTATGAGGGCAACGAGATCCTCGGGGTGTTCATCGACCCGATGAAGGCGCAGAAGGATCGGCGAGGCCGGTGGTCGCGGAAGGTCGACCCCGAGAGCGGCGAGTTCTGGACGACCCGCACGGACAGCACCGGGATGAACCCGTTCTACCTACTGACCAAGCACCCGGTCAGAGGTGCATAATCTAGTGACCATCACTACAAGAGGAGACCACATGACAGCCGGACCGATTGCCCAGCGCCTCGCAGCCCGAGGCTTGGTCGGAGGACCCACCGTCAAGCGCGGCACCGAGATCCTGCGGCCCTACGACCCCAAGCGGTTCGACGACTTCGTCGGGCAGACCACCGCCCGCTCGATGATCATCGCCGCCGTCAAGTCGGCGCTCGTCCGGGAGCAGCCGCTCGGCCACATCCTCCTCGCCTCCGGCCTGCCCGGCATCGGCAAGACGACGCTGGCCCGGCTGACGGCCACGCTCTACGGCGGCGGCTTCGTCGAGCTCGGCGGCACCGTCACCGACCGCGACGCGATCAAGGCGCTGCGGGTCATGGAGGACGGCGACGTGCTCTTCCTCGACGAGGTGCACCGCCTCATCTCCAACGGCAAGGCGCGCGCCGAGTGGCTGCTCACCCTGCTCGAGGACGGCACCATCCAGACCCCCGGCGGCGTCTTCGAGGCGCCCCGGATCACCGTCATCGCGGCGACCACGGACGCCCAGCGTCTGCCGCAGACGATCCTCGACCGCTTCGTCCAGCCAGTGCTGGACGAGTACAACGAGGTCGAGGCCGTGCAGATCGCAGCCAGTGCTGCCCTGCGCATGGGCTACGGCACCGACGAGTTGCCGATGCCGCAGTCCACCGGCTGGCTCGAGAAGGTCGCTCGGGCCAGCAACAACAACCCGCGTCTCATCACCCGGCTGCTCGGTCAGGTGCGAGACATCGCGATCGCCGAGGACCTGGGCAACCTCTCCAACGGCGAGTACGACATCAGCAAGGCGCTGGTGTGGTCCGGCCTCACCGAGGACGGCCTGACGGCGCAGGCGCAGAACTACCTCATCGCGCTCTACGTCTCCAACGGCACCGCCGGGGTCAAGACGATCTCTGCCGCCATCGGTGAGGAGCAGGTCGCGCAGACCGAGAAGCTCCTCATCCACAAGGGGCTGGTCGTCATCACCAGCCGAGGACGCTCGTTGACGGGTCTCGGCGACGAGCGAGCCGAACAACTGCTCGACACGGCCAACGCGGCCGCGACCAACTGATCACCTTCGAAGGGAATCTCTCACCATGCACACGATCCTGCAGCGCGAGGTCATGCTCCGCGACGCCGTCTACAACATCGCCAAGCTCGTCCACGACGCCGACGACACCATCACCCACGTCAAGATCGAGACGTCCGACCAGGGCGAGTACCTCACCGCCAGCGGCGTCCGCTGGGGCAACCTCGCCGACTCCGACCTCGAGGACGCGCTCGAGGGCGACGACGCCGTCTCGGTCGAGGACTGGGCGTCCAGCCTCTCGTGGGACGACGCCAAGGACGAGGTCCAGGGCTGGGTCGTCCTCAACCACCGGGGCGGCTACTACGAGATCGACGTGGACGAGGCGCTCAAGGCCACGCCGCCCGTCGAGATCAAGCCGGTCGACCTGGTGACGGGCGTTCTCGCCCTGCACATCCCGTCGCACCGCACGCTGACCAACGAGACCGTCTGCCTCTGCGGCATGCAGAGCGACGGCCTCATCGCCTTCCGCCAGCACCTCGCCGAGAAGATCGTCGAGGTGCTCTCGTGACGTACCGTGCCGTCTTCGTGCCGCAGGCGTGGGTGAACGACTACGCGATCGACGTCGACCCCGAAGGCGACACCGACTGGACCGTCAGTGCGGAGTATGCCGATGACGCCGCCTGCATCGTCGGCGACGTCGAAGACGAGAGCGTGCTCGACGACGACGACGTCCTCAAGAGCGACCCCGCTGCACCCGAGTGGGTCCGCGAGTGGGTCGGCCCGTTCAGCATCTACGTCGAGAAGGTGCTCTCGTGATGACCGACGGCCAGCGTCTGTGGCGCTGGGTCGGCCGCCGCTTCATGGCCGCCGCGATGTTCTGCTTCGTGCAGAGCGGGGCGACCTTCACCTACATGGACGACGGAACCTCCGTCACCCACCTCCCTCCCGAGAAGGAGCAGTCATGACCGACCACAACCACACCGACCAGTGCGCCGGCTGCAACGGCAAGACCGACGAGGAGATCGCCGCGTCGTATGCCGCCATGATCGTCAAGTACGGCTGGGCCGCCGTCGGGATCTTCTCCGAGAACGAGCCGCCGTGGATCTACACCGTCGGGCTGCAGGACACCCACGACCACCCGGAGCTCGTCATCTACGGGCTGCCGCTCGAACTGATGCACAACCTGCTCCACGACGCCGTCCGTGAGATCGAGAACGGCAAGCGGTTCGAGCCGGGAACGCTCGCTGGCGGCGT
>Ga0164308_10001556_pt1 | contig 12203 bp, 13 predicted proteins | sample Whisoiple_246_MG_FD_109983 | JGI IMG/M metagenome (GOLD analysis project Ga0164308, IMG submission 109983) | Soil microbial communities amended with fresh organic matter from upstate New York, USA - Whitman soil sample_246_MG | ecosystem: Environmental > Terrestrial > Soil > Unclassified >... | reverse complement strand
GCGATCGGCGCCACCCCCGCCGACGCGACCCTCCTCCCGACGAACTTCTGGGACTACGTCTGGCCCCTTCTCTTCGGCACGATCTGGGCAGCGTTCCTCGCGCTCCTCATGGCCGTGCCGCTCTCGCTCGGCGTCGCCCTCTTCATCACGCACTACGCCCCGCGCCGCATCGCATCCGGCCTCGGCTACATCGTCGACCTGCTGGCCGCCGTGCCGTCGGTCGTCTTCGGCCTGTGGGGCATCCTGGTGCTCGCCCCCGCCGTACAGCCGGTCTACGTGTGGCTCAACGCCAACATGGGCTGGTTCCCGCTCTTCGGCGGCAATGTCTCGGCCACGGGCCGCACGATCTTCACCGCGGCCATCGTGCTGGCCGTCATGGTCGTCCCGATCATCACCGCCATCTGCCGCGAGATCTTCCTCCAGACGCCGGTGCTGCACGAAGAGGCCGCCCTCGCCCTCGGCGCGACGCGCTGGGAGATGATCCGCATGGCCGTGCTGCCCTTCGGGCGCAGCGGCATCGTGTCGGCGTCGATGCTCGGCCTCGGCCGCGCCCTCGGCGAGACGATGGCCGTCGCGATGGTGCTCTCGGCGACGGGCACCGTCACCTTCCAGCTCTTCACGTCGACCAACCCGTCGACGATCGCCGCGAACATCGCGCTGACCTTCCCCGAGGCCTACGGGACGAACATCAACGTCCTCATCGCCACGGGCCTGATCCTGTTCGTCGTGACATTCGCGGTCAACTTCGTCGCGCGTTGGATCGTCAACCGTCGCAAGGAATTCTCGGGGGCCAACTGATGACCATCACCGCTACGCCTCCGCAGCCCCGGACCGTCGTGCCCCGCCGGTCGACGCTCACGACGGGGCGACTCCCCCGCTGGTCGGTGTGGGTCATCCTCGCCGGCGCCCTCTTCGCGATGCTCGCCGTCTTCGGCGTCCTCGCGGCGGGATCGGGCGAAGACCTCAACATCGCCGGATGGCTCATCTCCAGCGCCGTCCTCTACCTCGCGATGATCTTCACGATCTCGGCGATCGTCGAGAGCCGCCGCAAGGCCGTCGACCGTTTCGTCACGGGGGTCGTCGCCTCGGCGTTCCTCATCGCGATGGTGCCGCTCATCTCGGTCGCGGTCACGGTCGTGGTCAACGGCATCAACCGCTTCGACGCCGAGTTCTTCTCCTCGTCGATGCGCAACGTCGTCGGCGAGGGCGGCGGCGTCCTGCACGCCATCGTCGGCACCGTCCTCATCACCGGCATGGCGGCGCTCATCTCGATCCCGATCGGCCTCATGGCCGCCGTGTACCTCGTGGAATACGGCGAGGGCAAGCGTCTGGGGCGCGGCATCACGTTCCTCGTCGACGTCATGACCGGCATCCCCTCGATCGTCGCGGGTCTGTTCGCCTACGCCCTCTTCGCGCTCTTCTTCGGCCCCGGCATCCGCATGGGGTTCATGGGATCCATCGCGCTCTCGGTGCTGATGATCCCCGTCGTCGTGCGCTCGACCGAGGAGATGCTGCGTCTCGTGCCCAACGAGCTGCGCGAGGCGGCGTACGCCCTGGGCGTGCCGAAGTGGCGGACGATCGTCAAGGTCGTCCTCCCCACCTCGATCGCCGGTATCACGACGGGCATCATGCTCTCGATCTCGCGCGTCATCGGCGAGACGGCCCCACTGCTCATCACGGCGGGCTTCACGAACAGCATGAACTACGACCTCTTCAACGGCCGCATGCAGACGCTCCCCGTCTTCACCTACACCGAGTACGCCAACCAGGGCATCCCGCCCGAGGCGTACACCGACCGCGCCTGGGCCGCCGCGCTCACGCTCATCCTCATCGTCATGGTCCTGAACCTCGTCGCGCGCCTCGTCGCGAAGGTGTTCTCCCCCAAGACCGGTCGCTGACCCTCTCACCCGAAAGAACCAGAGCCTTGTCCAAGAGCATCGAAGTCAACGACCTCAACGTCTACTACGGCGACTTCCTCGCCGTCGAGGGCGTTTCCCTCTCCATCGAGCCCCGCAGCGTGACGGCCTTCATCGGCCCCTCCGGCTGCGGCAAGTCGACGTTCCTGCGCACCCTCAATCGCATGCACGAGGTCATTCCGGGCGCCCGCGTCGAGGGCGAGGTGCTCCTGGACGGCGACAACCTCTACGGTCCGGGCGTCGACCCCGTGCTCGTGCGCCGCCAGGTGGGCATGGTGTTCCAGCGCCCCAACCCCTTCCCGACCATGTCGATCAAAGAGAACGTGCTCGCGGGCGTCAAGCTCAACAACAAGCGCATCTCCCGCTCCGACGCCGACGCGCTCGTCGAGAAGTCGCTGCGCGGTGCGAACCTGTGGAACGAGGTCAAGGACCGCCTCGACAAGCCCGGCTCGGGCCTCTCGGGCGGACAGCAGCAGCGTCTGTGCATCGCCCGCGCGATCGCCGTCTCGCCCGACGTGCTCCTCATGGACGAGCCGTGCTCGGCCCTCGATCCCATCTCGACCTACGCGATCGAGGAGCTCATCGACGAACTGAAGAACGACTACACCGTCGTCATCGTGACCCACAACATGCAGCAGGCCTCGCGGGTGTCCGACAAGACGGCCTTCTTCAACATCGCCGGCACCGGCAAGCCCGGCAAGCTCATCGAGTACAACGACACGACCGCGATCTTCACGACGCCGACCGTGCAGGCGACCGAGGACTACGTCTCGGGCCGCTTCGGGTGAGGCCCGGCAGCACCCCATCACGGCGACGCCGGCTCCCTCGCGGGGCCGGCGTCGCCGTTCCGCGCGGGGGCTGATCCGGCCTCGCCCCGAACGAGCGGAGGTGCTCGCCGGAAGGGAGGGCGGGATGCCGCGTTTCGGCCCTCCCTTCCCGTCACGACCTCCGCTCGATCGGGCGCAGAGCGGCCGGGTCGGGGCGGGTTCAGTCGCGGGGGCTCAGCAGATAGTCGTTGAAGGATGCCGTGAGCTCGGCGTCCACCGGGATCGCGGCGCCGTCGATCGACGTCAGGGGAGCGGCGAGCCGGATGCTGGAGAGGAGCCACGCGGCATCCGCCTTCGGCAGCTCCGCCGTGGGGATCTGCTCGTAGGCGACCTCGTGACCGGTGTCGCGGAGATGGTCGAAGAGGCTGATCTGCGTCGTGCCGTGGAGGATCGCGCCCGCCGGCTCGGGCGTGACGAACCGGTCGCCGAAGCGCAGCACCACCGACGCGGTCGGCGCCTCGAGCACGAAGCCGTCGCTCGAGACGAAGATCGCGTCATCCGCTCCCCGCCTCTTCGCCTCGCGGATCGCGGCCATGTTGACGGCGTACGACAGGGTCTTGGCGCCGAGGAGCAGCCACGGGGCGCGCGCGGGCGCGTCGCTGTCGTAGCCGCGATCGAGGGTCACGACACGGATGCCGCGGGTGCGCGCCGCCGAGTTGTCCGGCGCCTGCGCGGTGGTGGCCCATGCCGTCGGCGCGGGGCCGTGCTCCACGCCGCGGCTGAGGATGAGCTTGATCACACCCTCCCCCTCCGTGGGGCTCTCCGCGGCCGCACGGACGATCGCCTGGCGCCACTGCTCGAGGTTCGGCACAGGCAGGTCGCAGAGGGCCGCCGAGTGCGCGAGGCGGTCGAGGTGCGGGCCGACCTCCTGCGCGTGGCCGTCGACGACCCCGATCGACTCGAAGATGCCGTCGCCGCGCTGCGTGCTGAGCTCGCCGACGCTCAGGGCGGGGGTCGTCGGGTCGACGACCGTGAAGGTCTCGGAGAAGTCTTCGCGGGAATCATCGGATGCCGCGGGGTCGATCATGAGAGCGAAGCGCCAAGCCATGATCGAAGCCTACGCGGCGGGAATACCCGTCCCCGACCCTCGGTTAGACTGTCTTAGCCGGGCCGCAGTAACCCCGGGCTCCATCTTCTGCCGCCGCGAGCGGCCTTGCGCCGAGAGGCGTTCTGCGGCCCGGCACTTTCGTACCCGGACGCCGTCGCCGGCGCCCTGTGGAACCCCGTCGGCGGCCGCTCAGGTCAGCGCGTCGCGGCGCCACAGCGCGGCGCACGCCGTGAGGTCGCTCGCGTAGTCCGACAGGCGCAGGGCACGCGTGGTGAAGGCCGAGGCGCGTTCGGGCTCGGTGGCCTCGTAGTCGTCGGCGAGGTGCGTCGCCCCCGACGCCTGCACGCGGCAGAACGCCGCGGCGCGCTCGAGGGCGACGGCGAAGTCGCCCTCGAAGAGCCCGCGCATGATGGTGTCGATGAGCGTCACGAGCTCATCGGGGCCGGCCGGCACGGGGGCGCCCGCCACGACGGCGTCGGCCGAGCGCAGCTCGGTCCTCCCCCGCTCGTAGAGCAGGGCGGCCGTCTGCGCGTCGTCGTGGATCATGAGCTGCAGCAGGTACAGCCGCCACAGGGCGCCCGGCAACGTCTTCGCGGGCGACCGCGACCACAGTTCGGCGATGTCGTCGATGCCGTGCTCGGTCGTGAACGCGACGAGCCGGTCGACCACTTCGCCGCTGCGGTCGGCGCGCACCCGTGAGAGCAGAGCCTGGGCCGTGGAGTGGGCGACGCGCGACACCTCGGCCGGATCCTCGGCCGAGAACAGCCGATCGAACAGCTCCGCGGGGCGGCGCACCGGCTTGTGGTAGTCCCTCGATCCGTCGCTCACCCGCTCAAGGCTACCGGCGGCGACGAGCACCGGCGCCGCCGCGGCGAGGGCGAATGCCTCGTCGCGCGCGGGCACGGCGTCACGCGCGGGCACCATCCAGGGGAGGCACATCGGCGGAGCCTCGACCTCAGGCCTGGTTGATCCGGATGTGGTTGCCGGCGGGGTCGCGGAACGCGGCATCCCGAGCTCCCCACCCCTGGTCGATGGGCTCCTGGAGCACTTCCGCACCGAAGGCGCGCAGCCGCTCGAACGTCGCGTCGAGGTCTTTCGTCGAGAAGACGTAGGGCCCGGGGCCCGAGCCCTTGACGACGAGCCGCGTCAGCGCGTCGCCGTCCTCCGGCGAGCGGCCCGCGCTCGGATCCGAGACGACGAGCGAGAGTCCGGGCTGACCGGGAAAGCCGAAGCTCACCCAGCGGTGGCCGTCGTAGGCGACGTCGTTGACGATCTCGAGTCCGAGTCCGTCACGGTAGAAGGGGATGGCCGCATCGACGTCGTCGACGGTGATGGGGCTGTAGGCGAGTGAGATGTCGGTCATGGATGCCACGGTAGGCCAGCCCCGCAGGCGGCGCTTCTCCGATCCTGCTCGATCCGCGGCGCCCTCGGACAGCGGTCTGTCAGGCGTACCGCGTGGGCCGCGTGAGGAGCTTCGCGATGCACAGCGGCATCGCCTCGGCGGCCTCATGCGGCCGCGCGCGGTACGCGCTCGGCGTCTCGCCGACCATCTCGGTGAACGCCGAGCTGAACGAGCCCAGCGATGTCGCACCGACGGCGGTACAGGCATCCGTCACCGAAGAGCCCGCGCGCAGGAGCGCCATCGCGCGCTCGATGCGCCGGGTCATGAGGTAGGCGTAGGGCGTCTCGCCGTAGGCGGTCTTGAACTCGCGCGAGAAGTGCGCGGGACTCATGAGCGCCCTCGCCGCCATCGTCGGCACGTCGAGGGGCAGCGCATAGTCGCGGTCCATGAGGTCGCGCGCGCGGCGCAGATGCACAAGCGTCTGCGGGGTCTGCTCAGGACGACCGGATGCCACGGACCGAGGCTACCGGGAGGCGCAGACGCCGCGTCAGGCCGTCGGGATCGTGACGATCGGATCGGTCGTCGGCTGCCCCGTCTTGGAGCCGCCGCGGTCCTCGACCGTCACGGCGATGACGTCGCCGGGCTGCATCTGCTCGTCGAGCAACGCCGTCGCCTGCCCGTCGCGGTCGGGGCTGAAGACCCCGGCGGCCACGGGGGTGTCGCCGCGCACGAACCACAGCTCGTACGTCTTGCCGCTCTCGGGCTTCGAGACGCCGTCGGTCACGAGCACGACCTTGCCGAGGGACTCCGACCAGTGCGCCGTCGCGGTTCCGCCGCCGGCGACCTCGGCGGTCGCGGCCTGCGAGTCCTCGGCGTCTTCGATCTGGTTGAGCGCCGAGATCGACGCGGGCTCGCGCAGCCGGTCGCCGATGACGACAGCGGTCGTTCCGAGGGCGATCAGCAGGACGAAGGATGCCGCGAGTGCGAGCAGCCCGCGGGTCCAGTTGCGCCGGGCCACCGTCTGGACGGCCTCCGTCGAGGGCGGGGGCTCGGCGGCGCGCCGCGGCTCGACGTCCACGGCGAGCGGCTCGGCGGCACGCCTCGGCTCGTCGTCCGGGGGAAGCGGCTCGACGAGGCCGTCGGTGCCGGTACCGCCCGAGATCCGCGAGAGCAGCTGACCGCGCAGCGCGAGCGGCGGGGCCACGGCATCGACGGCGTCACCGAGGTGCGCCGCGGTCGCGACATCCGCATCGACGATGACCGCCCAGTCGGGGTGCTCGGCGAGCGCGGCCTGGAAGGCGCGCTCGTCTTCGGGCGACAGCGCGTGGAGCGCGTGGCCTGCGGCCAGCTCGGCGAATTCCTGCACGTTCACGATGTCACCCCCATCTCGGTACGCAGGCGCGACAGTCCGTCGCGCATCCTTGTCTTTATCGTTCCCAGGGGAGCTCCGACGAGCGCGGCGATCTCGCTCTGAGAGTAGCCGCCGAAGTACGCCAGCGTGATGGCCTCGCGCTGCGCCTCCGGGAGCGTTGCGACGGCCTTCGCGACCCGTCGTCCCTCGATGCGCAGTTCCACCTGTTCGGCGACACCGTCATGAGCGACGTCAAGATCGCGGAAGCCTATGCGGACGTCGCGATCGGCACTGGCCTGCGACGACCGAACTCGGTCGACGGCACGTCGGTGCGCGATCGTGAGAACCCACGCTCTCCCCTGCCCCTTATTCGGAGCGAACTTGCCGGCGGATTGCCACACCTCGAGGAAGACCTCCTGCAGCACTTCCTCGCTCTGCGCCCGGTCTACGAGCACGCGGAGGATGAGGCCGAAGACGCGGGAGGCGAGCATGTCGTAGAGGCGCGCGAATGCTGTCTGGTCGCCGTCGACGATGCGTGCGAGGAGGTCGGCAACGTGATCGATGCGCTCCGGACCGTCTTCCGACACGTCCACATCGTCGATCACCACATCCATCAGCATGCCCTAGCCACCCCCTTCGCCCTAGTCGACTCGGCCGACTGTCTCCCGGGAAAGTGAGCGAGTAGACTCCCGTGCCCGGTGAGACGCGGTTCTCCTCCCCCTCTGCGGGGTTTTCTCCTCACCCTCTGCGAGTAGTTCGAGCCCGCGCTCCGTTCGGATTGGCCCCCGACGTCATCGATCGGATTCCCGTCGATTTCCAATCCATTCGGACGGATGCCTCGAACAGCCCGTGTACGCCGCTCAACGGCGCACCACCCGGAGCACCGGGGTGTCCATTGGGGCCGCAGCGGTCCCCGACAACGGAGGAACTCATGCTCACCAAGAAGACCCACATCGCAGCCGGACTCTCGCTCGCCTTCGCCGCGGCGCTCGCCCTTTCGGCGTGCAGCTCGAGCAGCGGCGGCACGACCGACGACACGATGTCGTCGTCGGCGCCGACCACGGAGTCGTCGCCCTCGATGACGGCGGAGACGATGGACCCGGCCGCGAACCTCGTCGGCCCCGGCTGCCAGGACTACGCCGACGCCGTGCCGGACGGCGGCGGCTCGATCGCGGGCATGGCGCAGGACCCGGTGGCGGTCGCGGCATCCAACAACCCTCTCCTCACGACCCTCGTGTCTGCGGTCAGCGGCAAGCTCAACCCCGACGTGAACCTCGTCGACACCCTGAACGGCAGCGAGTTCACGGTCTTCGCCCCGGTCGACGACGCCTTCGCGAAGATCGACCCGGCCACCATCGAGGCGCTCAAGACCGACTCGGCGACCCTCTCGTCAATCCTCACGTACCACGTCGTGCCCGGCAAGATCGCGCCGGACGAGATCGTCGGCACGCACACCACCGTGCAGGGTGCGGACCTCGAGGTCACCGGCAGCGGTGACAGCCTCATGGTCAACGGCGCGAACGTGATCTGCGGTGGCGTCCAGACCGCCAACGCCGTCGTCTACCTCATCGACTCGGTGCTGATGCCCCCGGCTCAGTAATCGGTCTGACGAACGCTGAGGGGCGGCCCATCCGGGCCGCCCCTTTCGCGTGCGTGGTCGGAGGACGCCCCGCGAGGCGCCAGGATTGTCCTCGTGCCGATCGCGATCATCGGGGGCGTCCTCCTGCTCCTCAGCGCAGGTGCCGTCGCCCTCGGGATCATGCCCATGTCGGATGTGCTCGTCATCGCCGACCGCGTCTGGCCGATCCTGCTCTTCGTCGTCGCCATCACCGTCGTCGCCGAACTCGCCGCCGGCGCGGGCATCTTCGATCTCGCGTCGGCATTCCTCGCGCGCATCGCGAAAGGACGCGTGTGGCTCCTGTGGCTGCTCATCGTGGGCCTCGCCATCCTCTCGACGGCGTTCCTGTCGCTCGACACGACAGCCGTCCTCTTCACTCCCGTCGTCGTGGCCGTCGCGCGCGCCCATCGCCTCGATCCGCTGCCCTTCGCCTTCACGACCGTCTGGCTCGCCAACACCGCCTCGCTCGTGCTGCCCGTGTCGAACCTCACGAACCTGCTCGCGGTGGAGCGGCTCGGCATCGACGTCGGCGCGTTCGTCGCGCTCCTGGGCGCTTCGGCCCTCGTCGCGATCGCGGTGACTGTCGCGCTCCTGTGGATCGCGTTCCATCGCCGGCTGCGCGGACGGTTCTCACTCGCACCGGCACCTGCGATCGGGGACCGGATGCTGTCGTGGATCGCGGGCGGTGTCGTCGTGGTGCTGCTGCCGCTGCTGGTCTCGGGCATCCCGCCCTGGATTCCGGCGCTCGGCGCGGCGCTAGTGCTCGTCATCGTCTTCCTGTGGCGTTTCCCTCGGGCCCTGCGGCCGTCGCTCCTGCCGTGGCAGCTCATCGTCTTCGCGAGCGGCCTGTTCCTCGCCGTGGGCGTGCTCGAATCGCTCGGCGCGCGCACGGTTCTCGAAGGGCTGAGCGGGACGGGCGACGATCCGGTCGCGCTCTGGCGGCTTTCGGGAGTCGGGATGCTGGGCGCCAACGCCGTCAACAACCTCCCGGCCTATCTCGCGCTCGAGGGGGTCGCGGACTCCCCCGCGCGACTCGGGGCGCTCCTGGTCGGGGTCAATGCCGGGCCGCTCATCACGCCGTGGGCCTCGCTCGCGACGATCCTCTGGCACAGCCGCCTGACCGCGGTGGGCGTGACGGTGTCGTGGAAGCAGTTCGTGCTGCTCGGGCTCATCGCCGCGCCCGTCACGGTCGGGCTGGCCGTGATCCCGCTCACCCTCCGCTGAGGGATCCCTGGCCACGCGAACCGCCAAGTAGGCTTATACGTCGCGGGCCTCTAGCTCAGTCGGTAGAGCATCGGACTTTTAATCCGCGGGTCGTGGGTTCGAGCCCCACGGGGCCCACGCATGGCGAAGGAGGACGCCCCCGGGCGTCCTCCTTCGCCATTCCTGGGCCTCGTATCGTCGAGATCGCAGCCCGATAAGCACGGCTTCGAGCCCACGGGGCCCGCACCCGATTCGTGGGCCCGTGCCACCGATCGACAGACAAGTCAAGCGCCTCCTGCGGTCATGCGCCGCCAGGTAAGTTGCACGTCATGACCCCCCTCAGTGTCCGTCCTGAGCGCCCGCGACGAGTCGCCGACGAATGACGAAAGCGACGTCGGCCGATCTCGGCACCGGCAGCATCCTCGACGGCCGTTACCGCCTCGACGAGACGATCGGCGAGGGCGGCATGGCGCGCGTGTACCGGGCGGAAGACATGGCCCTGCAGCGCACCGTCGCGATCAAGGTCATGCGCGGACCCGCCGAGGGCGTTCCCGAGACCGATCGCGTGCGCTCTGAGACGACGCTCCTGGCGTCGCTCGGCCATCCGTCGCTCGTCACGCTGTACGACGCGCACATCTCCACGACCCAGCCGAGCTACCTCGTCATGGAGTACGTCGAGGGTAAGACGCTCCGCGAGCGGCTCGACGGCGGGGCGCTGCCTCCCGAGGAGGCCGCCGCGCTGGCGCTCGACCTCGCCGAGGCCCTGCATGTCGTGCACGAGAAGGGCGTCGTGCACCGCGACATCAAGCCCTCCAACATCCTCCTGTGGCCCTCCCCTCTCCCCGACCGCACATTCCGGGCCAAGCTGACCGACTTCGGCATCGCGTATCTGCTCGATGCGACGCGCGTGACCTCGCCCGGCACCGTCATCGGCACCGCGGCCTACCTCGCGCCCGAGCAGGTGCGTGGCGAGAAGCCGTCGCCCTCGGCCGACATCTACGGACTCGGCCTCGTGCTCCTCGAGGCGCTCACGGGCCGGCGCGCTTTCGCCGAATCGGTGGGGCATGAGGCGATCGTGGCGCGTCTGACCGTCTCACCGTCGATCCCCCTCGACCTTCCCCCGACGTGGCGCGCCATGCTGACGGCGATGACGGCATCCAACCCCGATCGTCGTCCCACCGCGCTGCAGGTGGCCCTCGCGGCGACCGAACTGCGCAAGCCGAACCCCGCCACGGAAGAGGTCCTCGCGGCCTTCGCGGATCCCGCCCTCACGGCGGCGTACTCGGTGCATACCGAGCCCGTCGCCGTCGTCGCACCGGCTCCGATCGACAGGGCCGTGCCCCCTCGCCCACTCGACCCCACGCGGACTCAGGTGCTGCCGCAAGAGCACCCCGCCACGGTGGCGCCTGTCGCGTCGCCCGGCCGCCGAAAGGGGATCCTCGTCCTCAGCGCGATCGCGCTCGTCCTCGTGCTGGCGATCGCCATCGCGGTGGGTGTCGCGGTCTCGAACGCCTCGGCGCCCGATCCGACGCCGACGCTCCCCGCGGTCGAGGAGCCGCTCGGCACCCATCTGAACGACCTTCTCGACGAGGTGACCCCGTGATCGGCCGGCGCTTCGCGGCCGCGCTCGCCGGCACCGCCCTCATCATCGGCCTGACCGGGTGCGCGGCGACGGGACCGATCGACGGCTCCGCCGCCGCCGCGATGCAGGACTCGGTCGTTGCGGTCGCCCAGATGGCGGCCGGCGGCGATCCGACCGCGGCGAACGCGAAGCTGGATGAGCTGCAGACCCAGCTCGACTCGGCCATCGACGGCGACCTCGTGACGGCCGCCCGCGCGGCGAGCATTCAGAACGCCATCGATGCCGTGCGCACCGACCTCGCCACTCTCATCGCGGCGGCGACGCGACCCGAACCCGCACCGGCAGAGAGCACCACGCCCGTCGACACCGGATCGACCCAGCCGACCGACAACGTCGGCGACACCGGCTCGACGAACCCCAACAGCGGTCCGGGCAACAACAGCGGCAACCCCGACAGCAACAACGGCAAGGGCAAGGGCAAGAAGGACGGCGGCTGAGCCGCGATCCCGAAGACGGCACCTCAGACGGGGCCGCCTCGGTCGTCAGATGCCGGACTCGGCCAGTTCTGCCCCCGCGTGGGCGAGCTCGGCGAGCGCGGCGTCGCTCGAGTGCGCGGCAACGCCCGCGACGAGATCGGTCAGCACCCGCACGTGGCGACCGTGCTCGATCGCGTCCAGCGCCGACGCGCGCACGCAGTAGTCCGTCGCGATTCCCGCGACATCGACGTCGACGACCCCCGCAGCGTCCAGCAGCTCCGAGACCGTCGCGCCCTCGTCGGTGGTGCCCTCGAACAGGGAGTAGGCGGGCTTGCCCTGGCCCTTCTTCACGTGGTGGGTCACGGCGGAGGTGTCCAGGCCCTCGTCGTACTCGGCGCCCGCGGTCCCGCTCACGCAGTGCACCGGCCACGTGTCGACGAAGTCGGGCTCGGGGTGGAAGTGCCCGCCGTTGTCGTTCTCGGCGTCGTGCCAGTCGCGGGAGGCCACGATCACGGCGTACTCCGAAGCGTGCGCACCGAGGTAGCGCGTGATGCGCTCGGCGACGGCATCGCCGCCCTCGACCCCGAGCGCGCCGCCCTCGGTGAAGTCGTTCTGCACGTCGACGATGAACAGCGCCTTGCTCATCCTTCGAGGTTACGCCGCTCCCGTCGCGATCCGGCAGCGGTGACGACGGATGCCTCGTCCTCGACTTCTCGGGCGTGACCCGCGTCGGCAGCGCAGTGCGCCAGCTCTTCCGTGTGCTGCCGTCGGTCGTGGGTGCGCGTTCCGACGGGTCGCCGCGGGTCGTGGTGCGGGATCCCGACGGGGTGCTCGGCGGTT
>Ga0164308_10001555_pt1 | contig 12207 bp, 12 predicted proteins | sample Whisoiple_246_MG_FD_109983 | JGI IMG/M metagenome (GOLD analysis project Ga0164308, IMG submission 109983) | Soil microbial communities amended with fresh organic matter from upstate New York, USA - Whitman soil sample_246_MG | ecosystem: Environmental > Terrestrial > Soil > Unclassified >... | reverse complement strand
GGGCCAGGAGAACCCGACCCGCGCGCCTCCCCAGCGAGACGACCCGATCTCGAGCCGGCCGCCGCGCCGCGACACCGCCTCCTCGACCATGCCGAGTCCGAGCCCCGTCTGCGACAGCTCGTCACCGAACACGTCCGACGGACTCACCTGTGCCGCAGCGGAACCCAGATCCGTCGTCGCGAAACCGTTGACGGCCTCTCCTCGCTCGGCGACGGCAGCCTGGGCGCCGGCCAGGACCGCCTGGCGGGTGCCTGCCGAGAAGCCCGGGCCGGAGTCGGAGACCCCGAGGGTGATCCAGCCGTCGAGCCCGCGGGTCCCGAAGAGCTCGATCGTGTCGCCGGGGCGGGTGTAGCGGATCGCGTTCTCGACAAGGGTGTCCAGGCAGGCCCGCAGCCGCTCCGGCGAGCATCGCGTCGTGCCCGCGCTGGCCGTGACGAGCCACTCGCGCTCGGCGACGGCGGCCCAGGCGTTGCGGGTGCGCGCCAGGAGCTCGTCGAGGTCGACGGCCTCGAGCTCGAGGTCCTGCTGCGCGAGCAGGCTGCGGACGAGCCGCTCGCAGACACGGGTCAGGCGCTTGAGCTCGTCGCTGACGATGGCCAGCTCGATGGCCGACTCGCTGCCGACGTGCCGGTCCTCGAGCACCTCGATGTAGCCACGCGTGATGGTGAGCGGCGAGCGCATCTCGTGCGACGTGCGGCGCGTCAGCAGCTCACGGGAGTGGGCCTCGCGGCTCTCCCGTTCGTGCAGCGCGGTGAGGGCCGCGATCGCGCCCTGCCGCCGCCGGACGTGCACGACCATGAGCGCCATGAGCAGGAGCATGAGCGGGATCTCGGCCGCCTCCTGCCAGTCGAGGACGTCCTCGAGCACCCGCAGCACGAGGATCGACCCGGTGATGACGGTGAAGATCGCGAGGCTGATCCACGTCGCGGCCGCGGTCCACACCTCGAGCCCGAAGCACAGCGCGAACGTCGCCCACGCGATGTGGTACGGCACGGTCTCGCTGCCGGGGACGGCCCACATGAACGCCGAACAGACGAGCCCGACGACGACCCAGACCCAGAACGACCGACGCGCCACCACGGCCTCTCCCTCAGTCCTCGTAGAAGCAGTAGCCGACGCCGCGGACGGTCTCCAGCGGCAGCTCCTGGCCGAGCTTGCTCCGGAGCCGGCCGACGCACACCTCGACGACGTTGCTGCCGGGGTCGAACCCGAGCCCCCACACGTCGTGGAGCAGCTCCTCGCGACGGCACACCTGGCCGCGGCGACGCATGAGGTGGGCGAGCAGGCTGAACTCCCGCTCGGTCAGGGTCACGCCGACGTCGTGGAAGCCGGCGCGACGCCGGCCGAGGTCGAGCCGGACCCCGCCCGCCTCGAGCACCTGGTCGTCGCGGGTCGGTCGCACCCGGCCGACGTTGCGCCGCACCCGCGCGAGCAGCTCGGTGAGGCTGAACGGCTTGGCCACGACGTCGACCGCCCCGTTGTCGAGCGCCTGCACCCGGGCGCCCACGTCGGTGACGCCCGACAGGACGATGACCGGAGGCATGTCGGTGCGCTCCTTCATCGCCTTGAGCATGGACAGGCCGCTCGGGCCCGGCATGACGAGATCGAGCAGCACGAGGTCGACTCCCCCACCCTGGAGGCGGTCGAGCGCTGCGTTGGCGGTGGCTGCCGTCACGACCGAATGCCCCTCCGACGAGAGTGACCTCGCCAGCAGTCCCCGAATGCGTTCTTCGTCGTCGACGACCATGACTGTGGCCATCCTGGCTCCCCCTTGACGTCCCCCGTACTGACAAGTCAGAACAGTTCAGCACCTGTGAGCTTCCTGATGGGGCGATGTCCGATATGTCGCCCCCGCGCCGGACGCCGAATCGGGACGGTCCCGGACGAAAGGGTGGCCTTTCCTGACGGGAACATGACAGGGGCGTGTGTGCGACCTGACCGGTGCGTGATGCGGACCTCGGCCGCACATGACCGACGCGTGAGCGTCGGCCCCGTCCTGCGAGCCCGGGCCCGTACCGGGTCAGCGGCTGGCCCCGACCGGGTCGGCCCGGCCCCGACCGGGTCAGCGGTCGTGCGCGCCCGCGGCCCTGGCCGCGGCCACGAAGGCGCGCACGAGGTCGGGGTCCTTGACCCCACGGCTCGACTCGACCCCGCTGGAGACGTCGACGCCCCAAGGTCGCGCCGCGGCGACGGCGCCAGCGACGTTGGCCGGGTCCAGACCACCGGCGAGCAGCCAGCGCCCACGGGGGCGTCGGTGCTCGAGCACCCCGAGGTCCCACGTGTGACCCGAGCCGGCTACCGGCGCGTCGAGCAGGAGCAGCTCCTCGCCCCACGCGCCCACCGTGAGGTCGGTCGCGTCGTCGAGTGCGGTCGCCCGCCAGACCCGCGCGAACCCGGCTCGTGCCGTGGCGAACTCGGCTACCGAGTACCCACCGTGCAGCTGGAGCACGTCGACGCCGATGCTGCCGGCGACCTCGACCGCCTCCGCCACCGGCATCTCCCGCACGACGAGCACCGTGTCGGCCCGACCGCCGACGGCCTCGACGACGCTGGTCGCGGCCTCGGGAGTCACGTGTCGCGGGCTGCCCTCGCTCATGACCACACCGACCGCGTCGGCCCCTGCCGCGACGGCCACGCGGGCCATGTCGGGGTCCTTCAGGCCGCACACCTTGACGTACACCGGCCCAGCCTCGCAGGTGGCCGGATGTCACGGTGGCCCGTGTCCAGGACACAGGGATCCGATCGGCCCCCACCGACGTCCATCCGGTGCGCCGGCCCCGGCGCGTCCAGGCCGATGCGCAGGAGACCCATGCCCCGCCAGACCACGTCGCCGCGCTCCTCCGTCTCGCCGGCCCGCGCCCTCGCGGTGCTGACCACCGCGGCAGCCGCCGTGAGCCTCGCCGGCTGCTCGGCGACCGCAGGGCGGGACGCCACTGCGAGCGAGGCCCCGGCCGACGCGTCGGGCCGGCTCGTCGCCTCCCTGTGGGCCGACCGCACGGCCCACGTCGGCGACAACAGCAAGGTCATCGCCCTCATCGGCGACAGTGGCTTCGACGACATCGGGCCGCGGACGATCTCGCTGCAGACCGGCTCGGCGCCGTACGGCCTGACCGTCCGCTACCCGGCGCCGGTCAAGTCGGGTGGTCCGATCGACATGACGCCCCAGGCGACGCTCCTGCTCGGCACGGTCGGCAACCTCGACCACGTCACGGTGGTGGCCAACGGGTCGACGTTCACCCTCGCCGCGGCCGACGCGTCGCGGGCGCTCGGGCACGACGTCAAGCGGCTCGGCACCGACCGCGCCGCGCTGGCGCGGTACGTGTCGTCGCTCGACGACTGAGACGCGTCGCTCTGGTGGTTCAGGGCGCCATGGCGGCGTAGCCCGACGCGTCGTGGATCGCCAGGCCGGCGAACGTCGGCTGGGCCGACGCACCGGACACGACCTGCGCGAGCTGCACCTCCATGTCGGTGCGCGTCCAGCCGAAGAACGTCTGCTTGGACTCGACGGCCGAGCTGCCGAGGTAGTTCGTCTCCTGGCCGAGACGGACCGGCTTGCCGAGCGACGCCCCGGCTGCGAGCGCCGCGGCCGCGACGTCGAGCGTGCCGTCCGGGCCGGTGGCGGTGTTGCGGTAGGACATGACGGTGACGCCGGCGGTGCGCTTCATGATCTCGCGGTCGAGGCTCGAGGCCGCGCCGCCGGTGGTGGTCGCGGGGATCTCACCGAACCAGAAGGGGATGTCGGCCTCGACGGGGTAGGTGCCGGCACCGGCCTTGAGCCTGTCGAGCAGCGTCAGGTACTTGCTGACCACGGTGGGTTGGTCGGTGGTCCAGGCCGGCGTCGAGTAGGGCTCGACGTCGATGTGGATGCCGGTGAACAGGCCGGTGTTCTTCGCGGGCTTGAGCCAGTACGTGACGACCCACGAGGGGTTGTCGACCCAGCCGGGGTCCCCGCCGAGGGCGTCGACCCGAAGGCCGGCGGCGCGGGCGCGGCCGACGAGGTCCTTGATGCCGGGCAGCTGGCTCGACGTCGTGACGTTGGGCGGGACGGCGACGAACAGCTGGTCGATGCCGGTGCTGACGGCGAGGTCGACGGTGGCCGCGGGGGTGCTCGTGTCCCAGACCCACATGGCGCGCGTGCCGGGGCCGGGCGTCGTCGCGGCGGCGGCTGCCGGTGCGGTGGCGAACGTTCCCGCCGCGGCGGCGAGGACGGCGACCGTCGTCACGGCGATCCTGGCTGCGCGGGCGGCCCGGGAGGGCCGGATGTCGCCGGACCAGCGGGGCGGCTGGCTCGAGCGGGTCGGGCGGCGGGACGTGAAGAACATGCAGGGCTCCGGACGACAGCTGGTGGAAACCCACCCAGTGTCGGAAATGTCCGCCCGGTTCGTGGCGGTTTCGCAAGATTCCTGCAAGGCGGCCGCATGCCGCCCGCAAGGGCGGGCCGGCGCCTCACGCCCCGGAGTCGGGTCGTTCCGGGGCGTCACCCACGACCGCAAGCCGGTCGGTGAGCTCGGCATGCCAACGCCGGTGCCGTTCGGCCAGCTCCGGCCGCACGCCGACTCGAGAGCCACACTCCCGGCAGTCGAGTCCCGTTGCGGCGAGGTCGAACCCGCGCCGCCAGTCGGCCCGGTCGATGGCTGCGCCGGAAGGTGGCGACGGCCTGACCACGGCCGGTCGGTGAGTCTGTGTCATCTGGGTCCCCTGTCGAGCGGCTCGCTCCCGCGCAGGTCGGGAGTCGGTCACGCCGGACCGGTCGAGAGACGCTTCCCCGGCCCGGTGTGCGAGCACCGCACGTGGCCGGTCTTTCCCCCCGGGGCCCACGGCGCGGCGGTTGCAGGAAGATGCAGCCGTCCGGACGAGCGCGCCGAGGGTCTTGCAGGTTCGTGAAGCGGTAGGGCGGAACACCCCACGGACACCGGACGGCGCCAGTATTCTCACGGCGCCAGCACTTCGGCACCCACCATTCATCGAAAGCAGCTCTCGCATGCGCAGAACCGTTCTGGTCGGGGCCCTCGCCGCCCTGGCCCTCCCGCTCCTGTCCGGCGCACCCGCGCTGACGGCGGCGGCCGCGACCACCGCCAGCGTCACGGACGGCGCCTACACCGCCGTCTCACCCGCGCGCCTCCTGGACACCCGCAGTGCCGTCGGCGTGACGACGAGGACGCCGGTCGGCGCCGGGTCCACCGTGTCGCTGCAGGTGACGGGTCGCGGTGGCGTGCCCCTGACCGGCGTCCGGGCCGTCGTCCTCAACATCGCGGCCGTGAGCCCCACGGCCGCCGGCTACCTCACGGCCTACCCCGCGGGCCAGACCCTGCCGGCCACCTCGAGCCTCAACTTCGGCAAGGGCGCGACCCGGGCCAACCTCATCACCATCCCGGTCGGCACCGGCGGCAAGGTCAACATCCGCAACGCTGTCGGCAGCACGCACGTCATCGCCGACGTCATGGGCTACTACCTCGACGGGTCGACGACCCCGACGACCGGCAGCTACGGCTCGTACCAGAGCGTGACCCCGGGCCGGGTCCTCGACACCCGCAGCGACCCCGCAGGTCCCCTGGTCGACCAGGACGGCGTCGACCTCCCGATCGACTTCGGCGCCACCGACAGCCCGCACGTCAAGGCCGTCGCCGTCAACGTGACCGCCGTGAACCCGACCGCCCCGGGGTACTTCACGGCGTGGGACGGCGTGCAGGCGCCGACGACGTCGACCGTCAACTACCTCAAGGGTCAGAACACGCCGAACATGGCGATCGTCCCCGTGACGAAGTGCACCACGTGCCCGCAGGCCTACTCCGTGCCGCAGATCTCGATCATCAACCGCACCTCGGGCAGCGCCCACCTGCTCGTCGACGTCGTCGGCTTCATGGACGACGACTACAGCGGCAGCGGCCTGCGGTTCCGCAGCATCGGCGCCCCCCAGCGCATCGTCGACTCGCGCAGCAACACGGGCACCACCCCGCTCGGGGCGAACCAGACGCACACCATCACCGCCCCGTCGTCCGTCACGACGACCGCCACGGGCTCCCTCGTCGCGAACGTCACCGGCGTCAGCCCGACTGCCAACACGTTCCTCACGCTGTGGCCGAACGTCGCCGGCACCTCGCGTCCGACGGTCAGCAACCTCAACCCGGCCAAGGGCACGAACGCGGCGAACATGGCGATGATCGACGTCGGCGACCTGTACGACTTCAACGTCTACAACTACGTCGGCACGGTCAACCTCATCATCGACGTCACGGGGACGATGGAGTTCTACTCGACCGCCCCGACCCCGACCACGTCGCAGCGCTCCGCCGCAGCCGCGGGCTCCGCAGGCAGCCTCACCCGACCGGGGCTCACGCCCCAGCGGGTCGGCGGAGACGTCGTCCACCGCTGAGCGGGGCAGTCACAGCAACACCATCGCGGTGCCCCCGGCTCGGTCGAGCCGGGGGCACCGGGGGTCCGGCACACTGACCGCCCATGCCGCACCTCTTCTACCTCGTCGGCCCTCCCGCCGTCGGCAAGCTGACCGTCGCCCGCGAGCTGGAGCGGCGGACCGGAGCGATCGTCGTCGACAACCACCTCATCAATGACCCGGTGTTCGTGCCGATGGGGGTGCACCGCGGCGAGGGCATCGGCGCCACGGACGAGCTGCGCCGGAGGGTGCTCTCGGTGGTGCACGAGGCGGCCGAGCTGGCCCCGGCCTCGTACAGCCACGTCTTCACCAACTGGCTGCCGGACGAGCCGGAGAACCGTGTCCTCGTCGAGCGGCTGCGCCGGCTCGCGCAGCGACGCGGTGCACGCTTCGTGCCCGCCTGGCTGACTGCCGAGGCCGACGAGCTCGCGGCACGCGTCGTGCGACCCGAGCGCACCCAGCGCGCGAAGCTCATGGATCCCGAGGTGCTCCGCACGCTGCTGCCGATCCGCGAGCTGCCCGCCCCTCCCGACGCGGTCGTCGTCGACACGACGCGGCTGCGCCCCGACGAGGTCGCCGACCGCATCCTCGCCGGCCTGTGAGCGAGCGGCCCACGGCGCGAGCCGGCCCGCCTCGCCACCTGCTCCCGTGGTGGGAGCAGGCGGTGAGTGTCCACGTCAAGGAGAGGCGGGCAGGTACCAGCGCCGCCCCACCGCCGGCTCGATGCCGAGGATGACCACGACCGCGCCCACCAGGCCGAAGCGCACGGGGACCGCGTCCACGAGGATCCACGCGAGCAGGGCACCCGCGACCGCGACGAGCGGCCGGGCAAACGTCAACGGTCCGAGGAGGATCGCGGTGGCGAGGTAGCCCACCTGCCACGGCAGGACCGCGAACGCGACGAGAGCAGCGAGGACGACGAGCCCGTACGGGACGTAGACCGCGAGCATCGCGCCGGCGGCCGCCACCCAGTCCACGACCCTCGCTTCCCCACCAGCGACGCTCATGTACACCAGCGCGGGGAGCGGGGCGACCGTGGTCCCGAAGACCATCAGCCCTCGCGCGGACGCGACGAGGTCCTGACGTCGGTGGCGCACGAGCCCGTCGCGACCGGCCGAGGCGCGGAAGCCCGAGAACGCGGCGTCGAGCGACGCCACGACGAACAGCGTTGCGAACGTGGCGACGGCGGGCAGCGTCGTCAGCACGCCACCGGGCTCCACGGGTGCGCTCAACCCCGGACCCCGACTGTGGGACGGAGCACCTCGACAGCGCGCAGCTGCCACCGATCACCCGACGCGTCGGGGATCTCGTAGGTCGGGGCGCCTGACTCCAGCGCCTCCCTGAGGAGGCCCGGGTCGTGCGCGCGACGCACCGAGAGGTTGCCGTCGTGCCGCGAGACCGGCTCCCGCATCCGGGCGCGATGGAACACCCACGACCCGACCCGCGCCACGCGTCCGGGCACGAGGTCCCAGTGCGCGAAGGCGGCGACGCCGAGGCGCTCGTGGGCGGCGAAGAAGCCCGGAAGCGCGTCAGCCGGCAGGTGGTGCAGCAGGCCGGTCGAGATGACGAGGGTGATGGCGCCGTCGTCGACAGCCACTCCCGGGTCCAGAGCGTCGCCGACGACGAACCGCGCAGCCAGGCCCTCGACCTGCGCGAGGCGCCGGGCCTCGCCGACGAGCACCGGGTTGAGGTCGACGCCGACGAGCTCGACGTCGGCGCCAAGGTCGACCCGGGCGGCCAGGGCGCGCACGACGTACCCGAGGCCACACCCGACGTCGACCATGCGCAGGGGTCGCGCCACCGACTCCCCCGACGCGGCCGCGACGGACGCGCGGTGGCGGAGGTCGACGAGGAGGGGCGCCAGGGTGGCGCGGACCCGGCGCCACAGGAGCAGCTCCTCGGCGAGCCGCTGGAGCTCGGCGTGCACGCGGATCCCGAGCGCGTCGACGTGCCGGATGTCGAGGACATCGCCCTCGGTCACCGGCAGCCGCGACACGATCCGGGCCGCCCGCTCCTGGCCGGAGGCGCGGAGCCGCTCGACCACCTCGGTCCGACGCGAGGCGTCGTCCCGACGCGTCGAACGACCACAGGAGGTCGGTGATCTCGACCGGCGGCAGCGACATGGGCGACAGTCAACCCGAAGGGTCGCGCCCACGCGCCCGAACGGCGCGGTTCCGCTGACGAGGGCCTGCGAGCGGTCGGGCATACTGGGCGCGCGGCGCCGCGGGTCCGTCGGGAGCCTCCCGCACGGAACACCGCGACGCCTCGGGCCTCTAGCTCAGTTGGTAGAGCGTCGGACTTTTAATCCGCTGGTCGTCGGTTCGAGCCCGACGGGGCCCACCGCACGGTCGTGTCAGTCGGCGACGCTCGGGGACTCCCACATCGACAGGCAGAACGGGTGCCCGGCCGGGTCGGCGTAGACCAGGCAGTGGTCGGCGTTGGGCTGGTGCTCGAAGCGGGTGGCGCCGGCGGCCAGCACCCGCGCACCGGTCGCCGCCAGGTCCTCGACGAAGAACTCGAGGTGCATCTGCATCCTCACCTCGCCCTCCGGCCACGTGGGTGGCCGGCAGCCGTCGACCTGCTGGAACCCGATGTCGCCGTTCGGCCCCTCCACGAGCGCCCAGCGCTCGTCGCCCTTGGCGACGCCACCGGTGATCTCGGCGTAGAACCGCGCCAGCGCGATCGCGTCGGGGCGCATTGACCGTCGTCCCGCTGAGCCTGATGAGGTCCGACATCACCCGATCTCCGTCTGCTGGTAGCCGGGCGTGAGCTCTTCCCACCGGCGCCTCCAGCCGGGCGCGGCGGCATCAGGGCTCCAACCCGCCGGATGGACCGGGTCGTCGCCCTTGAGCGACCGACCGAGGTCCTCGAGGTGGGCTCGCCAACCGGAGGCGTGGAACGGCAGGTGCTGCATCGGCAGGCCGCGCTCCTCGACCACCAGCCGGGTGCCGGGGCCTTCCTCGGTCAGCCACGCCTCGATCTGCCCCTCGTCGTCCGTGCCCGGCTCCGTCGTCAGCAGCAGGTGGTGGGGCGCGTCGCACGCCTCGATGCGTGCCGGGCCGGTCCAGCTGCTCGTGAAGACGGCCTGGATCGTGCCACCGACCCGCAGGTCCCCGTCGACCGTGGCGATCCAGCGGGCCAGCCGCTCGGGTGCCGTGCACGCCTGCCACAGGTCGGCGATGTCCGTCTCGTACAGGTCCTCGACCCGGACGGCTCCGCGGGTTCCGTCGAGTGTTCGCATCGTCGCATCCATGGCGTCAATATAACCATTGCGGTATGTACCCGCAAGGTTATGATCGTCAGGGCGATCCACCCGCGGCGTCGGGTTCCGGTCCGGCACCGGCCCCTGCGGGCGCGTCCGACGCCGAGCCCGGCTGACGCGTCGGGATCCCGCCGACGGAGTAGATGGCGATCAGCCCGAGGATCGCGAGCACCGCCAGCGACGCCCGCAGACCGGCCAGCCGGGCGGCGGTGTTCTCCTCCAGCACCGCGGTCGCGGTGTCACCGGTCACGCCAGCCGCGGTGAGGGCGGCGCTCAGCTGCGAGTCGGGGATGAAGGGAACCCCGGAGGCGAGCTGGACCTGCGCCTGCGAGGAGAGGCTCTGGGGGATCGCCGGGTTGTCCTGGATGCCGGTGAAGAACGACGAGGTGAGCGCGGAGATGAGCACCGCCCCGCTGAGGGCCGTACCGAAGGAGGACCCGAGGAACGTCACGGTGTTCTGCAGGCCACCCACCTCGTCGGTCTCCTCGTCGGGGACCGACGACACCGTGACGCTGCCGAGCTGGGAGGCCAGGGCACCGATGCCGAGCCCCGCGAGGAGCATCGGGAGCGTGACCACCTCGGGGCCGGCGCCGCCTTCCAGCGCCGCCATGAGGGTGACGAGGCCGAGGAAGAGGGAGAGGAACCCGAGCCGCACGACGCGGCGGGGGTTGGCGTCGGGGAAGAACTTCGGTACACCGAGGGCCGCGAGGAGCAGGGTGACCGAGAGCGGCAGCATGCGGACGCCCGTGGCGATGGCCGACAGCCCGAGGGAGACCGACAGGAACAACGGCACGGCGAAGAACATCCCGGCCAGCAGCAGGTACTGGAAGAAGAAGCCCACGAGCCCGCCGCGCAGGAGCGGGTTGCGCAGCATCGCCGGATTGATGAGCGCCGCCTCGCCGCGCTCGACCCGACGGCGCTCCCACGCCAGGAACCCGAGCAGGACCAGACCCCCGGCCAGGATGAGCCAGATGACCAGGGACAGGCCGAGGAGCGTCGGCGCCTCGGGCTTGGGGTCGACCAGACCCCACGACCCGGCGCGCAGGATGCCGAAGACGACCAACGCGAGGCCGCTCGCCGACAGGGCGGTACCGATGAGGTCGAGGCGGACGCCGGGCTCCGGCGGGGTGTCGGCCATCCGGCGGGTCAGGGCCAGGATGCCGAGCACCACGATGACCTCCCCGGCGAACACCCACCGCCACGACCAGTACGTCGTGAAGAGCCCACCGATGAGCGGCCCCGCCGCCACGGCGATGGCACCCGCCGCGGCCACCATCCCGTAGGCGCGCGGGCGCTCCGACCGGCCGAAGTTGGCGGCGATGAGGGCGACGATGGCCGGCATGATGAGCGAGGCGCCGATGCCCTCGAGGACCGACCAGCCGATGAGCAGCACCGTCAGGTTCGGCGACAGCGAGGTGGTCAGCGAACCGCAGCCGTAGATGACGCAGCCGATGGCGAAGGCGCGCTTGCGGCCGAGGATCTGGCCGACCTTGCCGCCCGTGATCATGAGCGAGGCCATCACCAGCGTGTAGAGGGTGATGGCCGTCTGGATGCCCGTGACCGAGGTGCCCAGGTCGTGGGCGACCGTCGCGATGGACACGTTCATGACCGAGCTGTCCAGCGCCATGAGGAACTGGCCGGAGGCCAGGGTGACGAGGATGGCGCCAGAGGCCGCGCCCGCGACTGCCACCGGTGCGGGCGCGGTGCTCTTCGCCATCGGGGTGCTCCTTCCGTCGTCCCGACCCCACGGGGTCGAGCGAGGTCTTGGTCAGGCGAGGGCCTTGGCCTTGAGCCCCTCGAACTCCTCCGGCGTGATCGCGCCCGAGTCGAGCAGCGACTTGGCGCTGGCGATCTGGTCGGCCGGGGTCTTCGCGGCGCCGGAGCCGCCCGCCACGTTCTTGATGTACTCCTCCTGCTGGGCCTGCATCTGCGCCACCTCACGCATCTGCCGCTCGGACATGCTCCGGCCGCGGACGATGAGGTAGATCAGGGCACCGAACCACGGCACGACGATGAGCAGCACCGCCCAGCCGGCCTTTGCCCACCCGCTGAGGTCCCTGTCCCGGAACACGTCGAAGATGCACCGCACCCAGACGAAGATCGCCGCGAACCAGATGAAGAACCAGAAGCTCCACAGCAGGACGTCCCAGAAGTTGGTCGTGATGTTGTCCATGCCAGTCCTCTCCAAGAGCCAGCTCGACGCCGGAGTGGTCGTCAGGACCAGCGTGCTGGGTCCGGGCCCGGTCAGCCTCATACCGCCGGAGTGATCCCGCCGGCAGGCCGCGGCGCGAGACTGGCGCCGGCGAGGTCGGACCTCGCCCCTTGCGCAAGGCGGCCCGGTCCGTGGCGCTCGACGACTGGGTAGCACCGGGTCCGGGCCAAAACCCCGGGATCGCGCCCGGAACCGAGCCGGCGGCGTGACACTGCCAGAGCGGGGGTTGTGCGAATGGTGGTGGACCATGCTCGATCGAAAGCGTTGCGACGCAGTCGTGGTGGGGTGCGGCCGGTCGGCCGCGGACCAGGCAGCCATCGCCACCGCCACCGCGGAGGCCGC
>Ga0164308_10001554_pt1 | contig 12208 bp, 13 predicted proteins | sample Whisoiple_246_MG_FD_109983 | JGI IMG/M metagenome (GOLD analysis project Ga0164308, IMG submission 109983) | Soil microbial communities amended with fresh organic matter from upstate New York, USA - Whitman soil sample_246_MG | ecosystem: Environmental > Terrestrial > Soil > Unclassified >... | reverse complement strand
CCGAGGGCGGTAGGCGGCTTTGCTCACGTCCTGCCCGAGCGATACCGGCTGGCCGGTGCATTGGAAAAACATGAACACCACAGAACCCGTCGTTAGCAGTCCCCGCAAACCCCCTGAAGAGAACGGCGCGTCGCAGCAGCGCGCGGCTGATTGGGAGAATCCTCGCGTTGCCTCGATTCTCTCCGCAGCAGCCAAGTGCTTCGCGCGTAAAGGCTTCACCGCCACGACCCTGGCCGAAATCGGCAAGGAGCTTGGGCTCCGGAAGAGCATCGTCCATTACTATTTCGCCAGCAAAGCAGCGCTGATCCACGAGGTTCAGAGCTTCACCTACCACCGCTATCTAGACCGCTTGAAGGAAGCCACGCAGAACGGCGACGGCTCCACCTCGCAAGCAATGGAGGCGCTGAAGGCGCTTTGGGAAGCGATCCAGAACAACAAGACCGGCACTGGTCTGAACATCGAGGTCTGGAGCGCGGCGCGACGCGATCCGGAACTCAAGCGCCGCGCAGCGGGCTTGCAGCGTGACGCGCGTCAGGTCATTCGCGAGGCCATGGGCCCCGCGGCGGCCAAGGGCGGGGTCAACCGCTCGGAAGCTCTCGCCACGCTCTCGCTCGCCGTGCTCAACGGCCTGAGCGTCACGGAATACCTCGAGGGCGACGAAACGCGCGCTCGCGAGGCCTACGAGACGTTCCTGCAGTTGCTCCGGCTCGGTCTCGAGTCGTCGTCCGCCACGTCCTGACCGTGTCACGCTAGGCGCGAAAGGCCGGCCTCAGGCCGCCTTTCGCGCTGGCGATCATCGCCGTGAAGAGGCATGCTCGGGCCGCATTGCTGGCTCGAAACTGCCTGAGACTCTGGTTTGCGCTCATTTTCCTGAGCAGCGTGTGCACTTCCACTCCTGCGCACGCCGCTTTGCGCAAGAGCCGGCGTCAGCCGCTCGAGCTCAACGCGTTTGGCCCGACCCAGCCGCTCACCGAGACGGCCTGGCTGGTCGCACGCGTCGGCCAGAACCGCCGCTTCGAGTTGGGTAGCGATTCCCTGCTCGGCTTGCTCGAGCGCTTCGTCGAACCAGCCCGTAACCGCGCTCCCGAGTGGCGAAGCTTCTGGCACGGCCGTTTCGGGCGCAACAATTTCCTGATGTACCCCAAGCTGGTTTGGCTCGGGTCGCAGGGAGTTGGGGGGTCAGCGGGCGAGTCGACCCCCGAGGCGTCCGAAAGCTCGTGGGACTTCGAGTTGCGAGGACCAGAGCTGCGAGGGCCCGAGTTGAGCCAGCCGTTCGACATTTCGCACGCGGAGGTCCTGCCGGACTGGTCGCTCGAGGTGCGCGCACCGGAGCCGGACTTCTTTGGCATCACCCAGCGTCAGACGTGCCCGCGTTGGAAGGCTCCGAAGCCCGTCTCGGTCGTTCGTTACGACGGCGCTGAATACACGCGCATGGCCTTGGTCGATTGCGACGGCGCGATCGCGCCGGACGCGCTGGATCGATTGAGCGTGCTCGCCCGCCCCCCGGCCACTCCCAAGCCGGACATGCCCTTGCCGCTCGAGCCGGACGAAGCCGCGCCCGGCGGCGAGTGGCTCCCGCGCGTCAAGTTGCTGCACCCGCGGCTGATCTGGGTCGTCCAAAAGATCGCGGAGGCCTTCCCCAACCGCTCGATTTTCATCATGAGCGGGTACCGCCCGGACGCGCACGCCAGCAACCACCAAAAAGGCCGGGCGCTCGATATCTACGTCACCGGCGTGGCCAACGTGGATCTGTTCCGCGTCTGTCACACGCTGAACGACGTGGGCTGTGGCTTTTACCCCAACAGCAAATTCGTGCACGTCGACGTGCGCCCCTACGGCACCCATCGCGTCGCCTGGGTCGATATCTCCGAGCCGGGCCGACCTTCCGAATACGTCACCAGCTGGCCCGGGCTGCTCTCGAATCCTTACGAGGAACTGAGCGCGAGCGGCTCCGAGTAGTCGCTCAGGCCAGCGTCACGGCGGAGCGCCCGCGCAGCTGCGCCAAGGTGCGCTCGGCAGCTTCGACCGTGATCAGCCCATCGGTGGCGATGCGAGCCGCGACGAGCTCGACTTCGTCGCCGAGCGCGCCGGCCGCGCTCGCGACCGACCGCGCGTGGAGCGACATGTGGCCGCGCTGGATGCCTTCCGTAGCGAGCGCGCGCAAGGCCGAGAGGTTCGAGGCGAGGCCGACACTGGCCGCGACCATGGCGAGTTCGTCCGCGGAGGTCACGCCCAGGATTTTGAGCGCCAAACGCGCGGTGGGATGAACGCGCAAGGTGCCGCCGACGATGCCGAGCGAAAGCGGCAGCTCGAGCTCGCCGACCAAATCTTCGCCGTCGCGACGCCAGAGCGCGAGCGGTGCATAGCGCCCGGAGCGCGCCGCATAGGCGTGCGCGCCGGCTTCGACCGCGCGAAAGTCATTGCCGGTCGCCAGCACCACCGCGTCGATGCCGTTCATGATGCCCTTGTTGTGCGTGGCCGCACGGTATGGATCGAGCTCGGCGAAGCGCGAGGCCGAAACGATCGCGTCTACCACCTCCAACCCGTCTAGGTCACCGGCGCTGGCAGAATTGCCGCCTTCACCGCCTTTGGTGGAGCGCGGGGCACTGACCAGCTCACGCGCATGCACGCGGCACGTGGCGTGCACGCGACGGCGATCACACAAATTGGAGAGAATGCGCAAGCCCAACTTGCCGCCGGCAATCTCAGCCGTGGTCGGGCCAATCGCTTCGGCGATGGTGTTGACCAGGTTGGCGCCCATGGCGTCACGGCAATCCACCAACACGTGCAGCACGATGCAGCGCTGACCCAAGTCGCGCACGTCGATCGCGCGCGGGCCACCACCGCGGACGATCAGGTTGGGGACGGCCTTGGTCGCCAATTCGAGCAGCCGCTCCGTGGCGGCCTCGAGCCGTGCCACTGCCTCGGCCGGATGCTCTACGTCGGTGATCTGCACTTGACCGATCATCAACGACTCCACCACCTCCGCGCGGAAGCCGCCGCTCTGGCGGATCATGCGCGCCGCGTTGGAGGCAGCGGCGATTACACTCGGCTCTTCGACGACCATGGGCACCAAACGGTCGGTATTGTTGACGCGCACGTTGAGCGCGACACCGAACGGCAGACCGTAAATGCCCAGGACATTTTCCACCACCTTGTCGGCGGTGGCGGTATCGAGCCCGCCCGCTTCCAACGCATGCTCGAGGTCGGCCAAATCTACGTGCGCGCGGGCGGAGATCACCGCGCGGCGCTCAGCCAGGCCCAGCTTGTAAAACCCAGGGATGCGCGAGCCTTCGGACATGTTGAGGCTGACTTATCACAGCTCTGGTGTGGACGAGCGCGGAAAGCAAAAGCCGCACTGCGGTGGACGAGACAGCGCGTCTACTGCGCGCGCGTCAGTGCGTGCACGCCGCGGGCTTCGAGCGAGAGCTCGACGCGCGACAACCCGAGCTCACGCGCACGCACCGTAAAAGTCGACGGTGGGAGCTCTGCGCCGACCCAGTACGCGACGTCTCCACCGCCCGCGCCTGCCGGCAAAAATGCCGCGCCGAGACTGGCCGCCCGCTGCGCGAGCTCAGCGAGTTCCGCGGTCACGATCTTCACCTGCGCGGCTTCTCCCAACGCAGACAAAGTCGTGACTTGACGTGCAATGGCCGCCACGAAATCCGCCGCGTGACCGCGCTGAGTCGCATCGAGTGCTCGTTCGGCCGCGTCAGCCTGGTCGTTGATGCAGCGCGCGTGCGCTGCTGCATCACGTGCGGCAAACTCGGCGATGCGAGCCAAAAACGCCGAAGTCGACGCGGCGACGGCGCAAGCCCACACCTGAAAGTGAAGGCCGCTGGGCAGCCCGAGCCGCGAAAGTTCGAGCCGACCGGCGGCGGTACGCCGCGCCGCCAGTAGACCGCCGTGAGCGCTCGCCGCCACGTCCACACCGCTGCCGCCACCCTGCGCGGCGCGATGCGCGATGAAAGCACACTCGTACACGCGCTGGCACAAGGCTTCATCGCTCAGCGTCGGTTCGTCGACCAGCTCGAGTGCGGCCAAGGACGCGACCAGGATGGCCGCGCTCGAACCTAGGCCGAGCTTCTGGTCGCCCTCGCGCAGCGCGCTGGCGTCGAACCAGGGCGCCGCGCGTTCGCCCAGCGCCGCGTGCACTTCCGGCGTCAAGAACGTCGCTTCGCGTGCGCCATCGGCGATCACGTAGCGATCCACGGCGACGACCAACGCGGGCGCGCCGCTGAGCACCGCGTACGCGCCGGAAAGCACCAATTTCCCCGGAGCGCGCGCGAGGGTCATGGCTCGACCCAATAGGCGTCTGGGCCGGGCGCCGAGCGCAGCACCTGTGTCACGCCTTCCAGCTCGGCGAGTGCGAGCTCGAGTTCCGCGGCAGCGCTCGGCTCGACCAGCACCTTGACATGGGGTCCGGCGTCCATCGTGAAGTAGGCGCGCCCGCCGCTCTTGCGAAACGCGCGCACGCGCTCCATCACACGCAGGGTCGCCGGCGCGAAGTAGATCAGCGCCGGTCGTGCGGCGAGCATGGAGGCGTGCATGGCGAGCGCGCTGTGCTCGACCGCGGGACCGAGCGCGTCGAAATCGCGCGCTAGCACAGCGGCGCGAACCTGCTCGTAGATCGCCGGCGCTGCCTCGACCCAAGCGGCGTAATACGGACTCGTGCTTTGGGTATGGCCCATGCCATCGGTCGAGGCGGTCTCTTTTTCGCCGAACACGGTGACCGCAACCAGCATTTCCAAGGGGAAGTCTGCGCCGTCAGCGACCGGTTCGGCGCACTCGGCGCGCGCGCCCAGCGAGACGTAACCGCCGAACAGTGAGCGCGCGGCCGAGGCAGAACCTTGGCGCGCCATCGCGCTGATTTGCGCGCGCGAGAGCTCGAGCCCGGCTGCCCGCGTGGCGGCCATTGAAAGCGCTGCGAAGCCCGAGGCGCTGGAGGCGAGCCCAGCGGCCGTCGGGAAATCATTCACTGACTCGACGCTCGCGCGGGTCGTGATTCCGACTTGCGCGCGGACGTCGTCCAACAACTTGCTCACTCGAAGCAGCGGGCGACCCGCGACGACGGCGCCGCCCAAGCTGAGTGTGTCGGTAGCCAGCCCGGCATCGAAACGAACCGTGGTCACGGTGCGCAGCGCCGAGAGCGTCAATGACAGGCTCGGCACCGCCGTCAGGTTGCGCACCGTGTCCGCCTTGCCCCAGTATTTGGCCAGCGCAATGTTGGAGTGCGCGACCGCTTTGCCCACGCCACTCATCGTGCGACCGAGCCTGCATTTGCGCGAACGCAGCTGCCGAAGCATTCGATGCTGGCCGAGCGCCAGGCAGCCAAAATCGGCTCTGAATCTCCATCACACAAGGCGATCACGGCGCCACCACCGCCGGCACCGGTGAGCTTGGCGCCGAGCGCGCCGGCCTCGCGCGCAAGCGCACAGCAGCGCTCGATCCCTTCCGTCGACACGAACATTCCCGAGAGCAGCATTTGATTGTAGTTCATCAACGAACCGAGCCCGGGCAGATCGCCGGCTTCCAGACACAGCTTGGCATTGGCGACCAACGCGCGGATGGCCTCGAGGGTCTTCTCGAAAAGCTCGGGGCGACGCTCGCGCTGCCTCGCCACCGCTTCGACCATCAACTTGGTGCTCGCCGGGGGCCCGGCTAGGCCGATGGCCAACACCAAATCCCGACCGAGAGTGATCGGCTGTGGGCCGCTCTGCCTATCGAACAAGAGGCAGCCAGCGTGGGCGGCCGCCGCAGCGTCGATGCCTGAAGGGTTCCCGTGGTACACGCCCTCCCAAGCGGCTGCCGCAGCCAGCACGCGCCCGGAATCGAGCGGCAATCCTTGCGCTTCGAGCACGGCTCGAGCAATCGACACGCCCAGCGCTGCCGAGGCGCCGAGGCCCGAGCCCGGCGGCAACTCGAGACTCGCTTCGACTACGCAATTCGCGGCACCCAGCGACGCCAGCAGCGCGGCGAAGGCCCGACCCAGCTCGCTCTCGTCTCCCGCGGCGGCGTACCGTTCACCCACGCGCAAACCGGAGCTCGGCGCCGCCTTGGCGACGGCTTCTACCCCCCGTTCGATGCCGGCGGCGATCGCGGGCACGCCGTAGACCACCGCATGCTCGCCGAGCAAAATCACTTTACCGTTGGCGCGCGCCATGGCCCGTTCAGCTCCGACGAGCGGTGAGAGCCTCGGTGGCGCCGGTGAGGAGCTCGACGCCTTGCCGGCTCACGCCCCGCTCGAGTTCAGCCAACCCGGCACGCGCGAGTTCGCTCACGCGAGCCTCGATCGTCGCCCGGGCACCCGACGTTTCGAGCACGGAAAGCGCGGCCCGGAGCTCGGCGTCAGTCGCCTCCGCGTCGCCGACGACTCGCTTCAGGGCCTTGAGGTCCTTGCCTTTCGCGAGCTTCAAACCGGCTGCGAGCAACGCCGTGCGCTTGCCAGCCCGCAGATCGTTGCCGAGAGGTTTACCGGTCTGCTTCGGCTCGCCGAAGGCGCTGAGCAGATCGTCGCGCAGCTGGAAGGCGACACCGATCGGCAGCGCGAAGCGATCGAGCGCGAGCAGCGTCTTGGGCGGGGCGGACGCCAAAATTGCGCCCAAGCGGAGCGGCCCGCGCACGGTGTAGCTACCCGTCTTCAGCTGGTAAGCGAGCTCGACGTCGTACTTTCCACCAATCAGGTCCAGCTGCTGACCGGCGATCGCGTCGAGCTGCATTTCGGCAAAACAGGCAAACGCGGGCAAGGCGGACGAAGGCTTCATCTCGACTTGGCTGAGCGCTTCGAGCGCGACGGCGGAAGCGTAGTCACCCGCGAGGATACCGGAGGCGTGGCCCTTGTGCTCGGAGCGAAAGCGCTTGGCCAAGTGCGCGTGAACGGCCGGGCCGCCGCGCCGCACCAAGTCACCGTCCATCCAGTCGTCGTGAATCAACAGATAGGCTTGGAGAAGCTCGAGAGCAACGCCCGCGTCGAGCGCGGGCTCCAGCGCGGCGCGTTCGCTCGCGGCACGGTAACCGGCCACGAGCAGCGCCGGGCGCAACCGCTTGCCGCCTCGCAAGCACAGGTCCCGAACCGCAGAGACCATCTCCAGCACCTCCGGCCCGTGCCGGCGCGCGACGTCCAGGCGCGTCTCGAGGAAACCGCGCAGGCGCTGATCGACCTCGCTCTGCACCGCGGCCAGTAGCGCGAAAAACGGGTTCTGAGACAATGCCTTCGGCGCAACGCGCGGCGCGCGATCGCTCCGAACGCGAGGGCTCATTTTTTTGCGCGGGGCACGTGGGGGCTTACGCGATGCCATGGGGGTTCTTGGGGGCGCGCAGCCTACACCGGCTGCCGGGGCTTGGATCGGCAATTTTTGTCTAACTCCCCGCGAATGCGAGCCGTGCGCGTGGCCGACAATGCCAAGGCCAGCTATGAGTGGGAACAGTCATGGCTGATATCTCGGAGCGAAAAACCGATCACCTCGATCTCGCAACCTCGGGGGACGTTGGCTTCAAACGCACCACCACGCTGCTCGAATGCGTCAAGCTGGTTCACGACGCCTTGCCCGATCTCGATCTGGACTCGATCGACCTCGCTTCGACCGTGCTAGGCAAGCAGCTGCGAGCACCCATCCTGATCGCCGCCATGACTGGCGGCGCCGCGCGTGCCGAGCGCATCAACCTGGAGCTTGCGGCAATCGCCGAGGAGCGCGGCTACGCGTTCGGTCTGGGTAGCCAACGCGCGATGCTCAAGCGACCCGAAGCGAAGTCGAGCTATGCGGTGCGCAAGGCCGCGCCCAGCACGCTCTTGCTCGGCAACCTCGGCATCGTGCAAGCGACCAAGATGAGCAGCGCCGAGGTCTCGGACTTGGTTGGCGAGGTCGGCGCGGACGCGCTGTGCGTGCATCTAAACCCCGCCATGGAAATCGTCCAGGAGGAAGGCGATCGCGATTTTCGCGGAGGTCTCGCCACGCTCGAGCGCTTGAGCGCCGAGCTGTCCGTGCCCGTGGTGGCGAAAGAGACGGGCTGCGGCCTGTCCGAGCGCGTGGCGGCCAAGCTGCGCCGCGTCGGTGTCGCTCACGTCGACGTATCGGGTGCCGGCGGGACCTCTTGGGTGGCGGTCGAGACGCAGCGCGCCCAGCCGGAGAAAAAAGCGCTCGGGCACGCCTTTTGGGAGTGGGGCATTCCGACCGCGGTCAGCGTGGCCTGGGTGCACCGTCACGGGTTCCAAACCGTGTTCGCCACTGGCGGTCTGCAGACCGGCTTGGATATCGCTCGGGCCATCGCGCTCGGAGCCAGTGCCGGCGGCATCGCACGCGCCGCACTGCAAGCGCTCGAAAAGGATGGTCCGAGTGGCGCGCGGCGCTTCTTCGATGGCGTCGAAGCGGAGCTGCGCGCCGCCCTGCTGCTGACTGGCTCGGCGGATTTGACGGCGCTGCGCCAAGCGCCGCGCGTCCTCGTCGGTGAGCTGAAAGACTGGCTCACCCAACCCAACGGTTGAGCGCTACTTGCGCTCGACCGGCGGCGGCGGGTGCGAATGCGAGACCGAGGATTGCCGCGTTTCGAACGCAGCCGAGGACGCGCTCTGATAGAGCGCCTTGGCTCCCGGCCAATCCGGATTTTTGCGCATCAGTTGAATCAACTGCTGCATCGCCATCCCCGATGGCATCGAGCCATCGTACAGTCCGAGCTTGATGCGCAGCACCGCGTAGCGCTCGTCGGTCGTTGCGATGCCCTGCAGCGCCGCGCGCACGCCACTCAAATCGTCGGCCTCGAGCATCGCGTCCAGCACTTCGGGCCCGAGCTCAGAATCGTCCGCCATGATTTTGCAGCATATCAGGCCACTGTAAAACGGCGAAGGAAGCGCGAAACGAGCGAGCGAAGCAGGCTCGAGCCCGCCGAAAGCGGCAGCGAGCCCGTTTCGTCGCTTTGCGAGCCGTTCCGCCGAGCCCGGAAGGACCAGCGGCAAATGCTTACATTATCTTACGGTTAGCCGACTAAAGGCCGAGTTCGCCGGAATCTCTGCGGTTTGGCCCGCTGGCAGGCGGGGCGAGCAGCGGGACGAGTCCCGGGGCAACGAGAAACGAGAAACGAGAAACGAGAAACGAGACCAGAGCGACAAGTAGCGAAACCTGCGTAGAAAGCGCGAGGAATCGGCGGAGACTTTCCGCGCGCAGCCTGGGTCCGTCTATACTGATGAGATTCGATGACGAAGGACAATCGGAGCCGAGGCTCGAACAGCGATGCCCCCTCGACGGATCTCAAGAGCGAGCGCGACGAGTTTCTGAAGAAGTTTTCGCGAGGCACGCAGCTCACGGAAGACTTCGTCAAGGAGCACGAGCGCATGCAAGGCCGCTTGCAGGACCTCGAGAACGAAAATGCGGGGCTGCGCGCCAAAGTGGAGGCGGACCAAGCCGTTCGTGAACTGCTGAAGAAGATCGAGCGCCTGGAGAGTGAGAAGAGCGAACTGGTTTCGCAGTACCGGCAGGCGGAGGCGGCAACGACGGAGTTTACCGCGCGCGTGCACGAGGTCGAGTCCGAGTTCGCGAACCTGGCAAACTTGTTCGTGGCCAGCAACCAACTGCACTCGAGCCTCTCCCCGCGCGGCGTCACCCGCCGCATCAAAGAGGTTTTGGCTCAGCTGGTCGGCGCGGAACGCTATGCGATGTACCTCGTCAATCCCGAGGGTGAGGAGCTGATCCCGATCGCCTCGGAGGGGGTGCCGGGCAACGAGCTGCTTCCCGTACGCATCGCCGGCACGCGGATCGGCGACGTGCTCCGAAAAGGCTCGGCGAGCGTGGCGGATTCCGACCCGAGCCAGGGCACGTTTCAGGATCCTCCAGCAGTCATCCCGCTCTCCGTCGATGACCGGGTAGTGGGGACAATCGCCATCTTTTCGACCCTGGCGCAAAAAAATAAGTTCGATCAGGTGGACTTCGAGCTATTCAAGCTACTAGGCCAGCACGCGGCGCAAGCACTCGTCGCGGCCAGCCTGTTCGCGCAAGCAGAGCAAAAACTCCCGGGATTGGAAGCGTTCTTGGACCTCAGCGTGTGATTCATGGCCGAATACTCCTGCTTAATCGTTGAAGACTCGCCCATGATGCGGCAGCTCTTGGTGTTCGCGTTGGCGCGCGTCAAGAATTTGCGCGTCACCGAAGCGGACGACGGCGTCGATGGCCTGCGCAAGCTGGCTTCGGCCCGCTACGACATCATCGTGACCGACATCAACATGCCGATCATGGATGGCCTCAAGCTGGTGAAGCGCGTTCGCACGGATCCGGTGCACAAGGACACGCCGATCGTGATCATCACCACCGAAGGTTCCCAAGAGGACCGACAGCGCGCCCTGCAACTCGGAGCGAACGCATACATCACCAAGCCAATCCAGGCTCCGCAGGTGATCGCCACCGTCAAAGAGCTGCTCAAGATCGAGTAGCCCCCGCCCCCAGCGCCCCCAATGACCTTCGTCAAGATCTGCGGCATCACCAACATCGACGACGCATTGCTGGCCATCGCCGCCGGTGCTGACGCACTCGGGCTGAACCTGGTGCCCACCTCCAAGCGGGTGATCGACATCGCGACCGCCGCGCATATCGCAGCCACCGTCGGCGATCTGGTGGAGCTCGTGGCCGTAGTCGCCAATCGCGGTACGGACGAGCTGCAAGGGTTGCGCACCGCGACCGGCATTCGCTGGCTCCAATTGCACGGCGCGGAGACGCCCGCCGAGCTAGACGCCTTACAGCCGGAAGCCTTCAAAGCCGTCGCCATCGGCGGGAGCGAGGACGTTGCACGCGCAGGCACCTACGGCGGCGAGCGCTTGCTGCTCGATGCCAAGGGTGCCAAGGGCGAGCTCGGCGGCACCGGCACCCGTTTCGACTGGGCGCTGGCCAGGCCTTTGGTCGAGAGCCGCCGAGTTATCCTGGCCGGTGGGCTATTCCCGGACAACGTGGCGGAAGCCATCCGCACACTGAAGCCCTTCGGCGTGGATGTCGCGAGCGGAGTCGAGCTCCCGCAAAACCCGCGCCAAAAGCATGAGGGGTTGCTGCGCTCATTCGTGTACGCCGTCCGAAACGCCGAAACGGCGCCATGAACAATCCGGTCGAGCGCGCCTGGGACGACGCTGCGCCCGGGTATGACGCCTACTTCAGCCCGCGCTTCGCGCCGTATCTCGCGACAGCGCTCGGCGCGTTGATCGGTCGCAAGAGCGACCTGCCAGCGTCGGGCTGCATTCTCGTGCCGTGCGTTGGGCCGGGGCGTGAACTCGGGCCCTTGGCACGGGCGTTCGTGAACCGGCCAATCATCGCCAGTGATTTGTCGGGCGAAATGGTCAAGCTCGCGCGCGCACGCAGCGCCGACTTCCCGAGCGTGTCGGTCGGGCAGGATGACGCCACACGCTTGCGCGCGCCCGCGCTCCCGGTTGCTGCGCTGTTCAGTGTCTTCGGACTCCAACTTTTGCCCAACCCAGCCGACACGCTGCGTTGCTGGCTAGAGCTGCTGCAGCCCAAGGGGCTGGCCGCGGTCGTCTACTGGCCTCGAGATACGGATGGGGACGGACCGTTCGACACCATGCACCGCCTGCTCGCCGAGTCGAGCTCGTTCGATGGCACATGGCAGGAGCAAATCGAGGCTAGCGTGCGCGCGGCATCCGCTCTCCTGCGTGAAGACGTGCGCATCGGCTTCGAGATTCGCCACGACGACGCACGCAGCATGTGGCAAGCGCTGACTCGCCTCGGCCCATTGCGCGCTCTCGCATCCACGCGCGGGCAACCCTACGTCGACGAAATCGGCGCTCGCTTCGAAGCTGCATTTCCCCCGGGGCCACTCCTCCACACCCCCGAAGCCCGCCTGCTATTGGTCGAACGCTCCGGTTAGCGTGTCGCCCCTGATTGCTCAGGCACCCGTGCCCGTGCCCGTGCCCGTGCCCGTGCCCGAAAGAGGCAACGGGCGCGGCGGATGACCGATAGGGAGGGACGGATCTGGATCACGAGCGTTTGGATGTTTACCACCTCGCGTTAGATTTTCTGGTTCTCGCCAGTGAGATCATCGAAGGGTTGCCTCGCGGTCGAAGCCACCTCTCGGATCAGTTTTCCCGGGCGTCGCTATTGATCGTGCTGAACCTCGCCGAGGGAGCGGGCAAGCACTCGAAGCCAGACAAGCGACGGTAATATCTGACGGCGCGCGGCTCGGCGACGGAGTCAGCGGCTCTGCTGGACGTTTGCTGTCGGCT
>Ga0164308_10001553_pt1 | contig 12209 bp, 14 predicted proteins | sample Whisoiple_246_MG_FD_109983 | JGI IMG/M metagenome (GOLD analysis project Ga0164308, IMG submission 109983) | Soil microbial communities amended with fresh organic matter from upstate New York, USA - Whitman soil sample_246_MG | ecosystem: Environmental > Terrestrial > Soil > Unclassified >... | reverse complement strand
GCGGCAGCCGCCCGGTCGCCCAGCGCCCGATAGTCGTTGGACGCCAGCAGCAGGCCCTCGCCATCCTTGGCGGCGAGCGATTCAGCGTGGCGCGCAACGGCATCCGCCAACGGCAGAGACAGCTCGGCCGCGAGCTCGCGGGCCCGGTCCGACAAGGAGGAATCGCCCCACTGCGCCGCCACCTGCAGGCAGATCAGTTCATGGGTTGGCTGACCGCGGTCGCGTGCCTTCGCTGCGGCGCCGCGGACGGTGCTCACTGCGTCGGACAGGTATCCGCCCGCCGCCAGCGCCCAACCGGTCGCGATCGCGAGGGCGGTGTGCATGTACACGTAGGTGTCCGGCACGTTCTGGCGCGCTTCTTCGAGCGCCGCGTTCGCCTCGTCGGATTGGCCGAGTTTGGCGTGCGCCTCGGTCAGTGCGAAGCAGGTCGCGGGCCGCAAGCCCGTTGTGATGCCGTGATGTTCAACGCCGGCGAGTGCCTCGTGCAGGAGTTTGATCGCATCGGGCAGCTCCCCACGCATCAGGTCGGACTGGCCGAGCAGGAAGACCAGGTTGGCGTAGGCGAGCCCGGGTACGTCGTTCACGGAGTCGGCCATCTGCTTCGCGACCTTCGCGCAGTCGTCGATGCGGCCGGTCAACCGGCACGCGCGGGCGAAGACGCCGCCGAACCAGAATCGCAGTGGCGCCGTTTGGAAGGACGTCGACGCGCGGTCGAGCGCCCTGTCGGCGACGGCCGCGAGCTCGTCGCCGCGACCGAGCGCGCCGAGCGACATCACCAACGCGAAGGACGCCATCATCGCGTGAAAATCACCGAGTTGCTCCGAATTCAGTGCAGCTGCGGCCTTTTCGGCCGCTGACTGGCACCGCCCGTACACCGCGTCGACACACGCCTCCACCGCTGTCCGCGAGGCGGCTTGGTTCGGCGACTCCGGGCCTTCACTGAGACCCTCGAGGATGGCCGCCGCGTCGGCAGGCCTGCCGAGTATCCAGATCAGGTTGGCGGCCCGCACCGTCGACCATCGGTGCGCGTCCTCGTTGCCGTCGGCGGTGATCTCCTTGAGCAACTTCTCGGCGTCCTCGCCGCGACCATGCAACACCAGGCTCATCACCTGAACGCCGGGCGCTTCGCCTGCCCCCGCCGATACCGCGGCGGCGGCGAATCGGTCCGCCATGTCGAGATCCAGCAGCGTCATCGCGAAACGCGCGGCGTCGACGAAGAGTTCAGGATCGGGTGACAGGTCCGACTCGAGCGTGAGAAGGGCGCGCCGCACGGTCGACTGCATGTCGGCGTCGGGCTTCTTGGCGAGTCCCTGGGCCAGCTTGCCCCGAATCCGGGACAGGTACAACTCCCCGGCCCCGGCCCGCCGGAGTTCTCCGAAAAGCGGATGCGCCAATCGCGCCATGCGCTCGGTGCCCGAGCGCTCCACGGTGACCAGTCGCATCTGCTCCGCGGCCTCCAGATCGGCACGATCGGCCATCTCGCACAGGACATCGACCGCCAGCGGCTCACATTGCGACAACGTGTCGACAACGAGCGCGATCCCGTCGGACAGCTCACCCAATTGGCGGCCGACCATATCGGTGATGTTCTGGGACACCGCAACCCGTTCGTCCCATATCCACACCCCGGCGACCTGCCGCATCCGTCCCGCTGTGATCTGATCCGTCAGAAGCTGCCGCAGGAACAAGGCGTTGCCCCCGGTGAGCCTCCAGAACCGCTGCGCGCTGCGGGCATCGACCGGTCCGTCCAGAGTCGACTCGATGAGGCTGCGCGTTCCGGCTTCCGACAGCGGCGCGAGATCAAGCCGGGCCAGCAGGCCGTCCTTCCACAACGCGGTAACGGCGTCGGGTTCGACCTCCCCGGTGCGCACGGTGACGACCAGCCGGGGACCGCGGGTCTGGGCAAGTTGGTGCACGACATGCGCCGACAACCCGTCGAGCAGGTGCGCGTCGTCCACGCCGATCAGCACCTTGCCCTGACGTTGCTGTGCAACAAAGGAATTGATGAGGCGGCCGACATCGGGCATCGACCCAGCAGCCGTCTCGGCAATGGAACCCGTGAACGCGCCGAGCGGCAGTGGGCGGGCGGACTCGGTGCCGGTGATCCAGTTCGTCCGCTCGCCTGCGGCCTGTGCGCGGGCCAGCACCTCACGAGCAAGGCGGGTCTTGCCGACGCCCGCCGCGCCGGAGATGACGACGCCGCAGTAGTTGCCCGCTCCGCTCAGCGCACGACGAATCACGCCCAGTTCGCTGTCGCGCCCTGTCAGCAGATCGCCGGTCATTGTGTTGCCTCTGCGCAGGCCATGCACCCCTCCCCGGTCATGGACTGTTTTACGAGCTAAGCATAGGGCTCCGCCGCTGACCGGGCCGGTAATTGACGACGCAAATAGCCGGTTCGCTCAATCGCTGCTGTCGATCCCCAGTTCGGACCCTGAAATAGGACCGCGCAATATGCTTGGCCTCGTCGGCCGGGACGGCTCGCACCACCGTCTGCGCGCCGAGTCCGTCGATCATGGTCAGCAGTCGCCGTGCCGCGACATCGGAGTCTGCCACCTGAAACTCACCGGAGCCGACGCCCAGGCGAACGACGTCGCCGAGGCACGCGAGACACTCGTCGGTCAATCTGTTGGCCTCCGCGGCCAGCGCGACGTTGCGCCGACCAAGGCTCCACGGGTCGAGCCACAGCGCGCTGGCGTCCTCGCTGGACTCGTCGAGCACATAGTCCATCAGCGCCGCCATCTTGGCGGTTGGTGTCGAGGCGGCGGCGACCAGCGACCGGGCGCGGGCCAGATCGGCGACCGCGGCGGTCGTGAACGCCGCAGTGATGAGCTGCTCAGCGGACGAGAAATAGTGACTGACCAGGCCTGGCGTCACGCCGAGGTCGCTCACCACTACTCGCGAGCAGACGCAAAAGTACCCATTCGAGGCCGTGAAAGGGGGCACTTTGCGTTCCTCAGCTGACGCTGGGCCCAGCTCGCCGCGAATAATTAGGCCAGCAGGGGCACATCGGCGTTGCGGGTGGCGGTGAGGATCTCGAACATCGCGCGCCGGCTGGCGACGAGTTCGGTCGCGGCGATCCTGCTGCCGGACAGTCGAACTCGACAGGTCGCGAGCGCGGAGTTGTAGCAGAACTTCGTGTCTCCGTCGGTGTCGGTGTAGGTCAGCCCGATCACGTCGCGCGGCTCCGTGGTCATCTCGCCGTCCACCGTCACGTCGCCGACGCGGGCGCCGAAGGACCAGGTGAACGGTAGGTACTCGGCACGCGAATGGCGGGTCGCCAGCACCGAACGCACCGCCAGCTCCCGCCCGTCATGGCGAAGGACAAGAAGCGTGGCGGCGGGCAGCGACAGTGGACCGACGGCCGCATGCGCGGTCACGATTTCCAGGCTCGATTCCGGGGCCCCGTCGAACCCGCACACCTGACCGAATGCATAGGCGGGTGTGTGGCGGCGGCCCCAGTTGTGGTTGACGCTGCCGGTCCAGCCGTCGACCCGCAGTGCGACGTCGTCGAGTTCGAGACTGCCGTCGAACCGTGCGAGTGGATGGCGAACCATCGTCTTGGCCGTCGGGAACTTGGCCTTGTATCCCCGGTCGGTGAGCAGTTTGACCGGCGCCTCGTCGCCCGGCGCGATCTGCAGATCCCAGCTCGCTGATCGGCCCGCATCCGTCACTGACCCGTGCGCCGACCGATCGTCGATGGCTGTCGCGCCGATGCGCGCGGTCCACTCGTCGTATAAGAATTCGGAGTGGTCGATCGGAAAGGGCTGTTTGAGCGCCCGATTGCCTGCTCCGTCCGGATCGAACACCATCACCCACGCGTCGGCGACCGGGACCCCCGACGCGGGTAGCAGCAGCGTCGAGCGCAGCCACAGCGCTTGTGCACTGGCGGGATGGTTGGCGCGGACGAATCTGCTCTCGTAGTAGGGCGGCTGCGGCTTCACCGAACCAGCATCCAATACTTGACCGGTGACAGGTACGGAGATCGCCACCTATGTGCTGGCGGTGGTCGTCGCGGTCGAGGCGGTCGTGATCGCCGTTTTGGGGGTCCAGCTCAATCGCGCCCGACGCGAAGCCGACGAGCTGCGCAGCCGGGTCGACGCCCGCAACGCGCTGCTGTCCGGCGGGCGGGAGGCCGTTAAGACGATGTGGCAGACGGCGAACATCATCCGCAAGGAGGGGTTCGGCGCCGCGGTCGCCTCATCGATCGAAGACCTCGCCGACTGGGCCGAGGTGGAGCGACCGGACCTGGCGAGGCTGGCACCCGACGGGAAAGTTGCGATCCTGTTCTCCGACATCGAGGAGTCCACAGCGCTCAACGAGCGCATCGGAGACCGCGCATGGGTGCGTCTGATCGGCAGGCACGACAAGATGATCCGGCGGTACGTGAAGAGCCACCACGGTCACGTGGTGAAGAGCCAGGGCGACGGGTTCATGATCGCCTTCGCCGAGCCGGAACAGGCGGTACGCTGCAGCGTCGACGTGCAACGGGCACTTCGTCGGCGTCCCAACGGAATCAAGGTGCGCATCGGCATCCATGTGGGCAAGTCGGTGCGGCGCGGCGATGACCTGTTCGGCAGGAATGTCGCAATGGCCGCGCGCGTGGCGGCGCACGCCGACGGCGGCCAGACTCTGGTCAGCGAGCCGGTGCGCGAGGCAATCGCCGGCGAGGACATCTCATTCGACGACGGCAACGATGTCGAGCTCAAGGGCTTCTCTGGCCGCCACCGGCTGTACGCGGTCGAAGTCGCCTGAGCCGGCCGCTCAGGGCTGCGTCTGGGCTTCGATCGTGCGGGCGAGCACCGTGCCGCTGCGGGTCAACTCCAGCAGGCAGAACCAGTCCCAGGCAGACTCGTCGTCGAACCGGTCGACATATACGGCGCGGATGCGACTCAGCGCCTCCTCCGTCGGGCATTCCCACGCCACGAACCCGTAGGCCCCGGTATCGATGGAGCCCACCACCGTCAGGCCGCCGCGCACCAGCTCGTCAATCAACTCAAGAGTCCGCTGCTGCACCACGTCGACGGGCATTTCCGGGCTGACCTCTTTGACACGCCAGTGAATCTGGCCCAGTTCGACCCAATCGATCGTGCCGTAGACCAACACGCGCTCCGCCGCCTGCGCGAACGGCCAATCCCATTGTTTGACAGCGCCGTCCGGTTCATCTCCGACCGCGCCGACCGGCACATCCCGAGCCGCTGCACGGCCCGCCTCGGTCAGCTGCAACCAACCCTCGCGGCCGTCGAGTCCGTCGACGACGGGGATTGTCCACGGCACGAATCCGGCCTGACTGCGGTCTCCGACGACGGCCAAACCCTCGTCGACGAGCGAACGCACCAGATCGACCAGCGCCAGCTGGATGGCCTCCGAGTCCGCCTGCTCGTCGGCGCTGCGAGACTCCCGGGATACCAGGTTCTGCACGGCGCGCAGGCCCAACAGACCAGATTGCGCCCGAAAAAGCACCTCATCGCGGGCCCATGACATAAAGCCGACGCTAGTTGACCTCTCGATCTTCGGACTCGGCCAGCCGCTGGTGCAGCCGGGCGCGGATGTCCTCGGGCGTGTAGGAGTTGCGGCGTCGCTGATCGCGTGCGACCAGCGCGCCGCCCGCCACGACACCGGCGACACCGGCCAGTCCGACCCACTTCCAGATGCTGTGCATGACCGTCAGTGTGCCTAAGCTGCGGTCGTGGATCCGAACACGGTCACCCTCGATCGCGCCCTCAACGAGACCCGCACCGGGGATATCTGGCTGTTCCGCGGCGATTCGGGGCCGGATCGAGCGATCCAGACGATGACCAATGCGCCGGTCAATCATGTCGGGATGACGGTGGCGATCGACGACATGCCCCCGCTGATGTGGCACGCAGAACTCGGCGACAAGCTGCTCGACATGTGGACGGGCACCAACCACCGAGGTGTACAACTCAACGACGCGCGCGCAGCCGTGGAGCGCTGGATCAACAATTACGGCCAGCGCTGTTGGTTGCGCCAGCTCACCCCGGACGCGACCCGTGAGCAGGAGGACCAGGTGTTGCGCGTCATCGCCCGGATGGACGGCACGCCTTTCCCCAGCACCGCGCGGCTGACCGGGCGCTGGTTTCGCGGGCGGGTTCCGACAGCGGCAGATTGGACCAGAGGTATCCCATTCCTGGACAAGAGAGTTCGCGAGTCCGCTCGGCGCAGGCGGGCCGACGAACGTAACGGGCTGGAGACCGCCTACTGTGCCGAGACCGTGGCGATCACCTACGAGGAGATGGGCCTGCTGACCACCGAGAAACACACCAGCTGGTTCGACCCAGGCAAGTTCTGGAGCGGTGATCTGCTGCCGCTGACGCAGGGATACAAACTCACCGACGAGATCGCCGTCGTACTCGGTTAAGCAATGCCGACGTCGCCTGTGCGATAGCTTTTCTGGGATGCGCCTGACCAATGCCTTCTTCGCCAACCACGCAGAGGTGGTTGACGACATGCTCAACGTGACGGGCGGATGCTGGACTTCGACTACCGTCGCGGACGGTTCGACGGCCTTCGGGACACGCTGCGTCATCTTCTGCGAGGTCAGCAGGCAGGATCGCGGAAAGCAGTTCGGTCTGCATATCGACGCGGCGGGACCGACGGGTCAGCAGTGGACGCCGGCACGGTCGTCGTACTTCACCGTGCCCAGCCGGATCGCGTTCATGGTGACGCCGCCGATAGCGCTGCCGATCGAGCCCAATGGCGGCATGCACGTCTACACGGTCCGTCTGGAGGATCACGAGGAGCGGATCCCACTGTCGCTTCATGTGCAGGTAGTGGCCGGCAGCGCGTTTCCCAGTCATTGAGTTGGCGAATCGAGTCAGCGCGCGTTTTCGCGGCGCTATGGTCCGGCCATGCCCTTGCACTACGTGGATCCACACAAGAAACACAGCCGCTGGTATACGGCAATGGAAACCTTCAGCCGCTCGGGTCCAGGTCAGTTCATGGCGCACAACGTGTTCCCTCGCATCGACCCGTGGCTGTTCCGCGTCACCGGTGGTCGTTATCCCTGGGTCCTCGGCGGACCGTCGACGGCGCCATTGGTCAGCACCGGCGCCAAAACCGGTCAACGCCGGGAGCATCAGCTCACCTACTTTCACGACGGCCCCGACCCGATTCTGACTGCCTCCAATTACGGCGGCGGCAAGCATCCGCAGTGGTACTACAACCTGAAGGCCAACCCGCAGTGTGAATTCGGCGACGAACCGTTCATTGCAACCGAGGTCACCGACCCCGACGAATACACGCGGTTGTACGGACTCGCCGAGAAGGTCTACGCCGGCTGGAGTGACTACCTCGAGAAGACCGCAGCCGCCGGACGCACCATTCCTGTCTTCCGCCTCGTTGCGCGTTAGCCCTCATAGCCTCGCGAAGCAGGGATTGGCGTCCTCCTTGGGGATCGACGCGTTCTGGCTGGAGAACTTGCCCACGACTCCGGTGTCGGTGACTTCGACGCTGTCGGCGTGAACTCCGAGCGGATAGTTGTCATTCAGTTTCTTGGTCAGGTCGTTCAACGCGGTCTGCACACCGTCTTTCGGCAGCGGACCGGTGACGTCCAGTACCTCGAGGTTGAGATCGCCGTCGGCGACAACGGGTTTGGCCGTGACGCTGTTGTCGCCGGCATCCACGATGATCGTGCCTGCCGCGGGGTCGGTGCGCACGCCGGTGATCAAGCTCCCCACGGCGGGAAGGTTGGCCGCCAGCGTGTCCTTGATACCCGCGGACTTCCATGACAGCGTCGCGGTCAGCGATCCGATGGTGCCCTTGGAGTCGCCGGTTTCCCGCAACCGCACATCGGAGACGGTCACGTCGGCGGTCATCCCGGTCGCGTCCTGAACGCGCTTCCCGGCGGTGGTGACGGCGATGTTGGTGTAGTGGCCGGTGATGTGCTGCCAGAGGAACGGCGGGTTGACACCGTAGGAGATGGTGACGCCGTCCTGCACAACGCATTCCGCGACGTCGACGAGGACGCCGTCGGCGCGGTGGCGGGCATAGAGCTCTGCACCTGCCAGACCGCCGGCCAGCAGCGCGACGATGATGACCGCGATGAGGATGATCGACTGACGGTTGAGGAATCCTCTGCCTCGTCGCTTCTTGGCAGCCGGCGGCTGTACGTCGGGCGGTGGAGCCGGTGGTGCACCGGCGGGTGGCGGCGGAGGCGGTGCTGCGCCCTGCGGTGGTGGAGGCGGTTGACCGCCGCGCGGCGGTGGCGGTGGCGGTTGACCGCCGCGGCGCGGCGGTGGCGGAGGTGGCGGCGGTGCTGGCGACCGGAATTTGTCGGTCGGTCCTGCGTCAGGAGGCTGCCTGCGCGCACGGATCTGTTCGGTCGGTGGTTCAGGCGCCCTGTCTGGCCGCTGGATCCTGCGGGTTGCGGGGTCCTGGTGTGGGTTGCCCCTGCCCTGCCGACCGGGCCCCCCGGGACGTTGCGGCGGCGGCGGCGTGGTCACCTGCGCGATTCTGCCTCATCGAGCCTGAGACATCCCGTCAATCTGGACGAGTGGCGAAGTACTCACGTTCAGAGGTCCCACGGCATGGGTGTTCTTCTTACGCCGTGTCCGGCAGGGGCGCGCCGAAGCCGTCGTGGACCCGAGCTGGCCAAGCAATTTGAGGCCGATGCCGCGAAGTTTGTACGACCCGGCAAGCCATGACCCCGAACACAGCCTGTTCATCGACACCCACGACCGTGAACTGAGACGTCGCGAGCGCGATTCGAGCTGAGTACCCGGCGCGGCGACACGCCGACCGCCGACAAGCCTGCGGCGTCCGGACCCGCGATAATTCGGCCCGTGCCGTCCGGAAGTCCTGCGCGCGCGAAGAGGTACGCCCGCCGTCGCAGACGCCGCATCGCCACCAAGGTGCACGAGCTCACCGGTGTGCAGTGGGCCGCACTGCAGGCCGCCTGGGGCGGATGCGCCTACTGCGGCGCGACCGAGAAGGCGCTGCAGAAAGACTGCGTGTTGCCGATCTCGCGCGGAGGGCGCTATGAGGTGTCCAACGTCGTGCCCAGCTGCCGCTCCTGCAACACCAGCAAGTGCAACGCCGAGGTGACGAGCTGGATGCGTCGCAAGAAGCTGGACGAAAGTCAGTTTTTGTTGAGGCACGCTGAGATCAACGCCTACCTCGCAGCAAATGAAGCGCTGGCCTGAGAGTTCGTCGATGTGCTTCACCGGAACGGTGGCGGGCCGACGCGTTCGAGGCAAATAATTTCGGTTTAGTGACCTTTGCGACGGGTACAGACCTCCGAGCGACGGGGGAGTTGATAGACGGGGGTCTATTCGTCGCATTTATATGAGGACTACAGCCCTTGGTCCTCGCATGTCGTCGGTTCCTTTGAACCGACCTGAATGATGGAGAACATAGTGCGTAAAGCTGTTGCAATTCTCGGCGTGACCGGTGCTTTGACGTTCGGCGGAGCGGGCGTGGCGCATGCCGTCACCTACGACAGCCCCGTCCCGACGAACACAACGACTCTCGCTCAGTCCGATACTGAGGACGACGGCGATAACACCGGCCTGTGGGGACTGGCAGGTCTTCTCGGTCTTGTGGGATTGCTGGGCCTGAAGAGGCGCAATGACCGGCCCGTGGCAGCCGCACCCGGCCAAGCCGGCTACGGCAACGCGCCGCGCGTCTAACGTCAGCACACTCAGTCGGCCCGCCGCCATTCTTGGTGGCGGGCCGACTCTGGCCTGTGCCACACGATGGTGGTGGAGGCGACTTCTCCATACCCGCGAGGGCTGCGTGCTCTCGAAGCGGCGGAGGAGCTAGTCCGGCGCTGTTTCTCAACGTCGGCGGTTGCGCCCAGCAGATCCGCCTTCGAACGGGAGTGAACGCAACCCTTCTTTCTACTAGCCCCGTCGCAGTCCGGATCTTAACTAAAGTCCACGCTGGGCATAAGTTGATCTACGGAGACGTAATTTTTTATCGCCAGCAGTTCACGGCCTTCTGCTTGATCACACCATCGCGCGGGCGGCCCACGCGGCAGCGGTCACGGTGAGCGGCCCACTGCCGAGTCGTTCGCGAGCCACCGATTCAAGCCGTCGGCGTCCGTCATCATCAAGCCGCTGGACGTAGTCACCGGCGGGGCCGACCCCGAATGTGTAGGGCTCCCACCACTCCTCGAAGGTCGGATGAACGACGTCGACCGCGATGGACTCCTCTTTCACATCGGTCAGCCCGGCGCCTTCGAAGAGTTCAGTCAGGTGGCCCATCGTCGCACCGGAGAGCAGCGCCTCATCCTCGGCAGCAGGGTCGATCACGTGTACCGCATCCCAGAACGGCGCCAGCGCGCCGGTCGGGCCGTCCCAGACACACGCCGCGATGACGCCGCCCCGGCGGGTCACGCGCGCCATCTGCCCAACCGCAACGACCGGATCTGACATGAAATGCACCACGAGTTGCGCGAGTGCAGCATCGAAAGTAGCTGTGTCGTACGTCAATTCCTCGGCCGTGCCTTGCTGGACCTCGACCTCGGGGAATCGCAGCCGGATCGCGTCGACGAACGGCGGCGAAGGATCGACCGCCGCGACCTGGGCTCCGATCGACAGCAGATGAGCCGTCAGGGCGCCCGGCCCGCAACCGACGTCGAGGACCTTGTTCCCCTCGCCGATCCCGGCGAAGGCCACGAAAACCTCCGCGAGAGGTTCGGCGTACCGGCCCATGAACCGCGTATAGGCCTCCGGCGGGACATCAAAACTCACCCACCGAATGCTACGTCGCGCGCCGACGGACTTCGTCGTGCTTGCGATATCAGCCTCGATGACGCACAACGTTGACGACGTTGCCATCCGGTGCGCGTACCAGGAATCGACGCACACCCCACTCCTCTGTCGTCAGCGGATGGACGATTTCGAAGCCGCTGTTCATGGCCTCTTCATAGGCGGCTTCGACGTCATCGGTGTGGACCGAGATGATCGAATCGTCAGGCGCTGTCGCGTCTTTGGTCACCAGCTGGACGTTCACTCCGGTGTCGGGCGACGTGTAGCGGGCGACCCATCCCATATTGAATTCTTCGATGCTCAGCCCCAAGTAGTCCGTGTAGAAGCTTTTCGCAGCATCGATATCGGGCACGTGAAGGTTGGCTGTAATGCGTTTGGCCCGCACGGGCTACTCCTCCTCTATCCGCTGCATTCCGGTGATATCTGGTCACGAATGGCTTCTTTGTCGATGACCGACCAGACTTCGACTATTCGCCACTCGTCGAACCTGTAGAAGACGTGCTCCGGAAACGCGACCTGCGTACCGGTCGGCTCGAAACCCAGGAACGCGCGCCGCGGATTGCATTCGAAGAACAGCCTGCAGGCTACGACATTGTCGTCCGCGAGAAGGATCTCCGGAGTGAACTGCAGATCCGGGATCGCGTCGACGTCGGCCTGCAGCATCGCCCGATATCCCTTGATTCCCAACCGTTCTCCGTTGTACACGACCCCGTCGGCCACGAAGCGTCCGAGCTCATTCCACTGTCGGTTGTTCAAGCACGCTAGGTAGTCGCGGTAGACCCCCAGCAGGTCGCCGTCTTCCATCGTCTTTCGATTCACCTGCCCATACTTCGAAGCGAGCGATTCCCTTCACGGGAAGATCCAGTACGGACATTGTCACTCGGTACAGGCCCCGGTGGGAACCGGTTCCGTGTCGCCGACGTGAGACATCTGCGCGGTCAACTCACGCGCGGTCAATGCAAAACCGGTATCGGGGTCATCGATAGCCGCGCCGAACACGATGCCCAGCATCCTGCCGTCTCGACCGATCACCGGGCCGTCACCTTCACCTACAGATCCTTTGAGGATGTACACCTCACGGCTGACCGTATCGGCGTGGTAGATATCGGGGCCCTTGAGAAGGATGGTCTCCTGGATTCGGGCCGTGGTCGTCGCGAGGTCACCTCCGTCTGGATAGCCGAGCACCAGAGCATCTGTCTCCGGGTGGGCCCCCTGCGTGTCGAATTCCAGAGGGGCGGCCTGCAGGCCGGGCACCTCGAGAATTGCGACGTTCGCTTTCGGGTCGAAGGACACGACATGGGCCGGGTACTTGTTTTGCCCGTCGTCAACCTCCACTGTCTCCATTCCGGCGACGGTGACCGCGACGGACATGACTCGGTTGGGCGCGACGACGACGCCGGTGCCATCGCTGTGACAATCCGCCGCCTCTCCATGGATCTTGAGCACGCTGGCTCGGGCGGCGGCCACCGCTGGGCCGGG
>Ga0164308_10001552_pt1 | contig 12212 bp, 9 predicted proteins | sample Whisoiple_246_MG_FD_109983 | JGI IMG/M metagenome (GOLD analysis project Ga0164308, IMG submission 109983) | Soil microbial communities amended with fresh organic matter from upstate New York, USA - Whitman soil sample_246_MG | ecosystem: Environmental > Terrestrial > Soil > Unclassified >... | reverse complement strand
CCCCACGGTGGGCCCCACGGGTCACCGGGTGAGATCGGCCGGTACTCCGCGGCCGCCGCCACCTCGAACCCGACGGGTTCGTCCGGGACTTCCCAGGCGGTGACGGTCAGCGGCTCCCTGGCCAGGTACAACGCCGGGAGGATGCGCTCCGCCGTGAAGCGCCGCACTCGCAACTCGGTCTGCGCGCGGGTGTCGTGCATCCGCGGTCAGGATTCCCCGAGGACCGCGGCCTTGGCTTCGGCGACCCCGGTCGGTGGTCCGGCGACATGCCAGCGGTGCCCGCCGTGCTGGAAGACGTCCACCACCCCGCCTGCGGACGTCACCAGTGCCGCGCCCGGCAGCCAGTCCCAGGTCGGGGTGTCCGCGTGCAGCCAGACGCCCAGCCGACCCGCTGCCACGGCCGCGAGTTCGACGGACCCTGATCCGATGATGCGGACCGAGGCGGCACCGGCGATCGACCGGAGCAGGCCGTCCCGCAACGGCAGGTCGCCGACCCGGGTCGGGTGCAGGTAGGTCGAGATGGCGACCTCTCCGAGCCTGCGGTCGGCCATCCGGGGCAGCGGCACCCCGTTCAGGGTGGCGGGCAGATCGTGACCGCCGACCCAGAGCTCGTCGGTGGTGGCCTGGTAGATCGCGCCCAACAGCAGCTGCTCACCGTCGAGCAGGGCGAGCGCCGAGCACCAGGCCGGCAGTCCGGAGACGAAGTTGTAGGTGCCGTCGACCGGGTCGATCACCCAGGTGCGCCGCCCTGGCGCCGCCGCACCCTCCTCGCCGATGACGCCGTCATCCGGCCGGGCTGCCGCCAACCGGCCGACGATCATCGCCTCGGCCGCCTTGTCGGCATCGGACACCACGTCGCTGATGCTGGTCTTGCGATCCACCGTCAGGCCGTCCTGCAGCATCCGGGCGGCCAGTCGCCCTGCCGACGTCACCAACGCACCCGCCAGTTCGGCGTCCGTCAGCGCGGGATCGGAGAGAGTGACGTCGTCGTCGACGCCCGGAATTTCGGTGTTGATCTTCGGCACCATCCCACCGTAACGGTCCCGCAGCACAGCGGCGGTGCACGGTGGTAGACATTGCCGGTGACCAGACTGGTGCTCGGACCGCTGCTGCGGCACGTCGGCCCGAGCGATGCGACGGTCTGGATGGAAACCGATCAACCGGGCGAGGTGGAGATACTCGGGTGCCGGGACCGGACCTGGACCGTCGCCGGTCATCACTACGCGCTGGTCGTCGTCGACGGCCTCACCTCGGGCCGCAGCACCACCTACCAGGTCCGGTTGGACGGCGAGGTGGTGTGGCCGCTGCCGGGCGAGACCAGGCCGCCAAGCCGGATCCGCACACCCGAACCAGGGGCGCCGGTGCGGATCGCGTTCGGGTCGTGCCGGTACGCCACCGACGAGGCGGTCTCGGCCGACAAGCGGTTCGACACCGATGTGCTCGCCGGATTCGCCGTGCAGATTGCCACCGAGCCCGACGACCAATGGCCGAACGCGCTGGTCATGCTGGGCGATCAGGTCTACGCCGACGAGACGTCCCCGCAGACCCAGGAGCGCATCAAGCAGCGGCGCGACCCGAGCAAGGGCGCCGGCCTGCAGGTGGCCGACTACGAGGAGTACACCTGGCTCTACTCGGAGTCCTGGGACGACCCGGAGGTGCGCTGGCTGCTCTCGAACGTGCCGTCCTCGATGATCTTCGACGACCACGACGTCCGGGACGACTGGAACACCTCGAAGGCCTGGCGGCGGGACATGCAGGCCACGGACTGGTGGCAGGAGCGCATCATCGGTGCCCTGTCCTCGTACTGGGTGTATCAGCACCTGGGGAACCTCTCACCGGCCGAACTCGCCGACAACGAGCTGTTCCAGCACGTGCGGAAGTGCGATGGGGACGCCGAGCCGCTGATCCGGGAGTTCGCCATCGCCGCGGACAAGGAGGCCGACGGCGCCAAGGGCGCCCGCTGGTCGTACCGGCGGGACCTCGGCCGGATCCGGTTGCTGGTCATCGATTCCCGCTGCGGGCGCATCCTCGATTCCGGCAAGCGGAGCATGCTCAGCGACGCTGAATTCGACTGGATCGAGGAGCAGCTCACCGGTGACTACGACCATCTGCTGATCGGCACCTCACTGCCCTGGCTGTTGCCAAGGGCGTTCCACGACATCGAGACGTGGAACGAGTTGCTCTGTGACGGCCGCCGCGGCCGCGCCATCGCGGCCATCTCCGAAAAGATCCGTCGCGCCGGCGATTTCGAGCACTGGGCCGCGTTCCGCGAATCGTTCGAACGGTTGGCACTGCTGATCCGCGACGTCGGCAAGGGCGACTACGCCGCGAATTCCGGGTCTGCGCCGGCCACCATCTGCGTGCTGTCCGGAGACGTCCACCACGCCTACATCGCCCGTCCGGACTACGGCGACGAGGTCACGTCCGCGGTGTTCCAGCTGACTTGTTCACCGCTGCACAACCATGTTCCGGTGGCAGTCCGGCTGGCGTTCCGGGCGGCGTGGAGCCGGTTCGCCGAACGCACGACCCGGGTGATCCTCGGCGTCGTCGCGCGGGTGCCGAAGCCGATCGTGGAATGGACCCGGATCGACGGGCCCTACTTCGGCAACGACCTGATGACGCTGCGGCTGGACGGCCGCCACGCGGACGTGGTGCTCGAGCAGGCCGGCCCGTCGACGGAGTCGGCCCGGCTGACCGAGGTCACCAGGCTCACGTTGTCCTGACAGCATGCTCGCCATGCCGGATCGACCGCCGGAACGGCGATACTCTGCCGTGATCGGCGGGTGAACCCGCTGGTCCGAACGGGGCGGGTGGGCGATGGGCTGGTTCCGCCGGGACACCTCGAGCGACGGCGACGGCTTCTACCGCGGCGACGCGCCCGTCCTGATGCCAGGGGTCGACGGCGAGGCGCCGTCCGCCTATTTCGCGGGCAGTCGCCCGCCGAACCCGTCCGACCCGGCTGCCGACCATCCCCCTCCCGGTTATCCCCCGCCCGGCTACCCGCCACCCGGGTATCCCCCGCCCGGCTACCCGCCACCCGGTTATCCCCCGCCCGGCTCCATGCCGCCGCGGGCGGTTCCGGGCGCCACGGAACGCACCGTCCGTCGGGCCGGCCTCGGCTGCGTCGCGGTGGTGGCTGCCGGCGTGCTGATCGCCGTCGCCGGAGCGGTCATCGCCGTCATCGCCTCCGTCCGGTCGTCGCTACCCGACCTCGGCGAATCCGGGCCGGACACGGTGGTCGGTGCCATCGACGTGCCGACGACGGTCCGGTACTACGACACCGAACTGCGGATCACCATTGGCGGAGCCCAGGCCCAACCCGGCTCCGGATGGCAGTGGTCATCGAATGCGGAACCCAACCTGGTCATCGCCACGTCATTGCTGCAGCAGGACAGCGCAGTGCTGACCATCCCGTTCGTCGACTGGAAGTTCCAACCCGGAGACTCCCAGGACGCCGACCCGGTCGGGGTCAACTTCATCAGCGGATTCGAGCCGGACATCGGCACCGCCTCGCTCGCCGCCGGCGAGGCGGAGGTCGGCTATCTGTCCTTCCAGACCCCTTCGACAACAGGCACTCTCGTTCTCGAAGGCGACTACGGGGATCCGCCGTTGGCGACCTGGGAGATCACCGCGAGCCCGGCAGTGGTGATCACCGGCGCCGTCGGTACCCCGGTGCGGGCGCAGGTCGGCATGCCACCGTTCACGGTGACCCTGGATGCGACCACCTGGGTCGAGCCGACTGCCGAGATCGTCCGCCGACCGCCCGCCGGCGGGAGCTATCTGGTGGCCGATCTGACGATCACCTCGACCGGTGAGACCTCCAGCGGCATCATCGAACACGAGATGTTCGTCTTCGTCCCGACCGGCGGTCAGGACGTGGTGTCGGTCGGGCCGAGCCTGGTGCAGGACACCACGTCGATCACCTCGGTGATCGGCGGGAGCTCGGCACCGGTCAGGGTGGCTTTCGACGTCCCCACCGGGCCGGGCACCTTGGAACTGCGGGACGGCGCCGGCCGAACGATGATCCAATGGCCGGTACTTTGATCCGACATTTTGATTCGACACTTTGATCCGACACTCGCCCGTTTCGGGCGTTGCAGCGCGCCGTGCCGCAGGGCGCATACTGACCCGGCCGCCAACCGCGCGGGCGTTCATCGAGAGGTAGTCACCGTGCTCATCATTGCGATCATCCTGCTGGGTATGCTGGCCGGCGCCGCCGCCCAGCTGATCTTCCGTTCCGGGAAGCGCCCGATCGACTGGACGGTGGCGATCGTCGTCGGCCTGATCGGCTCGTTCGTGGGTGGTCTGCTGATCAGCCTGATCTCCGGCGACGGGCTGGCCCTGCGGCCCAGCGGCATCATCGGGTCGATCGTCGGCGCGATCCTGGTGACCGGCGTCTACAAGCTGGTCACCGGCCGCAACCCGGGTGCGAACGCGCGCCGCTGACGTCAGCGGTCGGACGGCATCGCGCTTCGGTCCACCAACCGCACCGCGTCGGACACCGGCACGGCATCCGGATGCAGAATCGCCGCGATCGCCTCGACGCCCTCCACCAGTCGCGGTCCCGGCCGAACGACGAGGCCGTCGGCATCGATCGCCCACACCGGCAGGCCGGGGAAGTGCTCGGCCACCATCGTTGCCTGCGCCGCGGCACCATCGAGGTGAAACCCGCAGGGCGCCACGATGATCACGTCCGGTTGTGCCGCCTTCAAGTCGGTCCACGAGGTCTGCACCGAACGCGCCCCCGGGTCGGCCCCGACTGGTTCGCCGCCGGCGGACCGGACCAGGTCGGGAACCCAGTGCCCGGCGGTGAAGGGCGGGTCCACCCACTCGACGACACACACCCGTGGTCGCGGCCGATCGGCGACCGACTCGGCGACCACGGAGAGCCGCCGACGCAGCGCGCTCACCAGTGCAGCCGCCCGCTCCGCGGTGCCGGTCCGCTCGCCCACCAGCGCGATGTCGGCCAGCACGTCGTCGAGCGAATGTGGGTCCAGCGACAGCACCTCGGACCGGCAGCCCAGGTAGGCCAGCGCGTCCTGGACCTGTCCGGACGGCAGCGCGCAGACCCGGCACAGATCCTGGGTGAGGATCAGGTCAGGGTTCAGCCCGGCAAGGGCTTCCGACCGCAGGGTGTACAGGTCGTCGCCGGCCGCCATTGCGGACCTGACGTACTCGTCGATCTCGATGGGGCTCATCCCGGAGGTGTCCCGTCCGCCGACCACGACCGCCTTGTCGAGGCGGGCGGCCGCCGGCTCGTCACATTCGAAGGTGACACCCACGAGCTGGTCGTCCAGACCGAGGGCGTACACGATCTCGGTCGCGGACGGCAGCAACGAGATCAGGCGCATCGGCCCACGATAGGCGGGCGCGCCGACCGTGGACGTCGCCACCGGGCTGTCGGTCAGATGGCCCGCATCCGGTTGTTCCGCGGGTTGTGTTCCAGTTCCGCGCGTCCCAGCTCCTCCATCAGCGGCGGGATGTACACCCCGAACCGACCCCGGAGACCCTTCTTGAGCCCGTACCAGCCGCCGACCGGGTTGTCCGGGGAACGGCCCCACTCCTCCACCGATCCGGCCGGCGCGGGCTTCTGCTCGTCAGCGCCGCCGAGCGGCACCCAGTCCCCCGCCTCGGACAACATCGCGTGCAGGTCGTCGAGACAGCGGGCCTGGTAGGTGAGCGTGGTCTTGCCGACCACGCAGACCAGGATCGGCGGCTCGACGGAGTCGTCGCGATAGATCGAGTACGACGACGTTCCGGGCGGGGTGCTGAGCTGCCAGGGATCGTCCTTGGTGCCGGAACCGGACATGGGCCGACCCTACGCCCGGCCCATCAGGCCGGTGGGTTTCGGTCCGGCAGGATCTGCAGCGCCCGGCCGAAGCCGGAAGACGAAAGATCAGTGCCCTGGGTCAGCAGCCAATCGAGAGCGTCGGCCACTGACTTGTCTTGCTCCCGCGCCGCTCGGGTTATCGCTCCAGTGACCTGCGGTGCCGCAAACGATGTTCCGGTCCACAGGGCCCACGAGTCTGGACCGTAAACCACAGGTGGCCAATGATCAGGTGGGTCCACAATGTCGACAGGCTCCACGGTGACCACCTGGGTTCCTTGAACGAACGTCGACAGGACCAACCGTGCCAGCGTCGAGCAGTCGACCCACCTTCCACGGCTGGAAAAGCCTGCTCCCGAGGAGTCCCGTTCGAGGCCGGCGACGGCGACGACTCGTACCGTGCCAACTTTCCACTGGTGCCGGGAGAAGGCTGCAGGGAAAACCTCGGTCTCATTCTTATTGTTCCCGGCGGCACATACCACTACGACGACGTCTGTTTCTCGCTGCGCGATGAGCTCCAACGCCACCATGGTGGCGACTGGCGGCCGGTTGTCCAGCATCACCGTTCCGAGCGACAGGTTGACGATGCGGACACCGTCCTGGACGGCACGCAACAGCGCCTTTGCGACGTCCAAATCGCCGGCGATGCCGTCCGAACCGAACACCCCGTACATCCGGATGTCCGCTCGGGTGTCGACCTGCCTGATGACACCGCTGACAAACGTTCCGTGACCGGCGATTTCGCTCAGCACACCCGACTGGTCCAGGTACAGCGGATCGATGTCCTGCTGGTCCGTCGGTATTCCATCGAGCCAATGGTCCTGACGAGCCTGATCGGCGATGCCGGTGTCTATCACCGCCACCTTGTGGATTGGGTCATCCGCCGACGTCGAGACCAATCGATTTGGCGGATGGTTCTGCGAGGGCCTTGGGCCCGAGTCGTTGGTGACCGATTTTGCGGTGTACCCAAGCGGAGGGCATTGGTTGAGGGACGCGTCGATTTTGGCCGCCCACAGAATGCGAAGAGGCGCCTTCAATTGCTCGGCCGTCAGTGGACCATTCGCATCCTGGATTCGTAGCACGGTCACCTCGGGTAGCTCCGGCACAGAGATTGGAGCCGCTGTGAAACCCTGGTCGGCGAGAAGTTCCACCACCTCGGGCCGAGCTCCGTCCGCGGGCATGTGGCTGGACCGCACCAGCAGTTCTTCGAATGCGAGTTGTTCTGCTGCCTGGTCGATCTGGACGGTGGACAGTCCGGGCGCTGAATCAATTCCTGGGCCAGGCGTGTTCAGCCGGTTGTAGCGATCGATCAACCGTTGATTCTGTGCCGAGTTCTGTCGAACAAACTGCTCGGATTCTGCGGTCAGCGCTCGCTCCTGTATGTCGCCCGCCAAATTGTCGGCATTGGACAACGATCCCTGACCAGTCAGCCACGGGTACTCCCATTCCGACAGCGGAACCGGTTCGGTCATCAGCCATTCCTTTCGGTCGAGCGGCTACGGCGGACTACTCCCTGATCTCCGGTCGAAGGGTTTGATACATCGAATTTCAGGCGGCCCCATAGGCATTGAACGAGCACCAGTTCACGAATTCCCGGGGGTCCTCGGTGTCCAGCGTCGACCGCGCGGCGAACAGTGCGTCGCCGAAGGAATCGCCGTTGCGCAATCGTTCGTGCAGCGACAGCATCAACGGCACCGATGCCGCGTCCGGAACAACTGCGATGCTGGCCACCAGTGCGCGGGAACCGCGGGCGAGCAGGGCACTGACGAACCCGAGCACCTCGTTTCCCTCATACACCGCATCCGCCGCGGAATCGCACGCCGCCAGGATGATTCGCTGCGGTGCCACTCCCCGGATCTCCATCTCGTGCAAGGTCAGCAAGCCGTCCTGCAGCTGGAGCGCGGAGAAGGCAGGGTTGTCGGATCTGAGCCGGCCGTGGCAGGCCAGGTGAACGAGATCGGCACCGGCCATCGCGGCCACCACCGCGTCGATGGTGCTGTCGGGCGGCCGCAACACGGTCGGCGACCGATAGCTGCGGCCAACCCGATCGACCTCGTCGACAGCGCCGGGCAGCTGCGGTCCGGCAATCAGGAGCGCCGCCGAGTCGTTGGCCGACGGAGATCGGTTGGTGCGATTCCACATCGAAGCCGCAGGGACCACCGCCACCGGTCCGTCATGCAGCGCGGACCAGGGAATTCGCTGCAGGCCGCCGGCCGGACTCACCACAACAGAGGAGCCGGTGGGTAGCCTCAGCGGCACCATCAGTCGGGAGCCGAGCGCGGTCAGTCGGCGAGTGATGCCGGCCCGATAGGCGGCCAGCGACTGTGCCGGCCGGCCGCGTCGCGTCAACGAACGCAGACCGAACTGCAGATGCGTGACCTGTTCCTGGATGTCGGCGAGCGGTCCCAGGGTGACCAGCCTGGTCTTGCGCTGATCTACGACGACGGCGAACACTTCACCGTCCAGCACGCCGAATTCCACCAGGATCCGATCGGCGAGTCCGCGCCGGACCTCGGCGATCGACGGCACTCCTCCAGCGGTGCCGGCCCGGCCGGGACGGCTCCAGGTGACCCGCCGGATCCGGTCCTCGATCACCCGCTGCCTGACCAGCAGCGCACCCACCTGATCGACGTCCTGCTGCTGCGCCTCGGCGAGATCGGTTTGCACCACCCGCAGTTCGGACAGCTCGTCATCGATCCCGGATCCGCCGGCGGCGGGTTCCACGGCAACCAGGGCAGCTGCCCTCGTCCGTTCCATCCAGTCGAAGACCTGGGTGGACGTTCCGTGCCGGAGCAGCACACGCAGCCCCAATCGGCCGAGTTCGGCGCCGTGGCCGGACGCCAGCACTCTCAGCTCGAGCGACGAGAAAGCCGCTCGGTGCCGGGCGAGATCCTGCAGGCCCGCCCGGCAGTGGGCCAGGCGCGCACCGTCGTCCTGCTGTGCATCGAGCGCTCCGGCCAGACGCCCCTTGAGCCGCAACAACACCGGTAGGTCGCGTCCGATGGCTTCGGCACGTCGCAGGTTGGTGCGAGCCACCACCGGCCGGTCGAGGGCCTGGGCGATCCGGCCGGCTGTCAGGTGGGCATCGATCGCGTACGAGACCAACCCCATCCGGTCGAGCAGCGCCGCGGCCCGTCTGCTGACGGCCAGCACCTGCGGCGTGATCCGGCCCGTCCGCAACTCCACATCGCCGACGACGACGTCCGTTCTGGCCCGCCACGGCAGTCGCCGTTGCTCGTCGAACAGCGCCCGCGCCCGGGCGCCGGCGGCGACAGCGGCCCCGTCGTCACCGCGCAGCGCGGCGAGCCGGGCCACCCGGAACAAGGCCTCGGCGTGCATCAGCCGGATGCCGTGCTCGTCGAAATCGTCGGCGGCCCTGACGGCGACGTCAACGGCCTCCGGCAGCAATCGCAGGTCGGCCAGGGCGTCGACGTACTCGAGATAGTGCTCGGCCAAGGGCAACCCGGCGATGTCGAGCAGCCGGGCGGCCTCGACGAATTCGGCGATGCCCTGCGTCAGTCGACCGTTGGTCGTGGTGATCCAAGCGCGGCTGGAGGCGACGATGCCGATCAGATGCGGTCCGGCCTTCGTCGCCAGGGACGCCGCGAGCTCGATCAGCTGCTGCGCCTCGTCGCGATTGCCCCTCTGCGATTCGATGATCGCCAGGTTGTTGGCGGACTTGGTACGCACCACCACCGATGCATCGTCGGCCAGGATCCGCCGGTACAACTCCCGTGCCTGGCTCAGCTTGCCGAGGTTCTGATACAGGATCGCCTGCTGGAAGACGATCTCGGCGGCGTCGATGCCCTGATCGAGCCGCGCCGCGGCATCGAGGTCGCGTTGCGCCGGGATCAACCGGCCCAGCTCCTGGTTGACGGCCGCCCGGGTGGCCAACACCTTGCTCAGGCCCTCGTCGAACCCCGCTCGACGGGCGATCCGGGCCGCGTCGTCGAGGAGCTCCTTGGCCCGCTGGTTGCCCAGCCGAGCCCGTTCGCTCCAGGCCTGGGCGCGCAGGGCCAAGACCAGAGCTTCCGGATGATCGGCCGCTCTGGCCTGCTGGGCGATGCCGACGGCCAGTGCGCCGAACGCCGTCGGGTCGGCCACCACATCGCGGAACACCTGCCGAGCCCGCTGCATCATCTCGGCCCGGTCGACCACTGGGCCGACCGTGGCGGCGGTCGATCCCGACCCCGGATGGTCGGGACGTGACATCACCGATCCGGTCTCCCCGTGGTCGCTCACTCGTGCCGCCCCTGCCGTGTCCGACGCCCCGAAGGAGTGTCGAGTCTTCCCTCCGTGGACGTGGCATCAGGCTAGCCAGGAATTCCGATTCGAGCAGCATGCCCGGTTTATCCGCGGTAGGCCTCCTGATACCGCAGGGTCCGGGCGGTGGCGATCGGGTTGGCGTCGGCGACCAGATCGTCGAACCGGTAGTTGGCGATCTTGGCGATCTCGATCAGTGCGGTGGAGTGCTCGATCGTCGGCGAGTTGGCCAATCGTGCCCAGCCGAGATCGACAACCTTGGTGTAGCTGTCGATCTCGCGCGCGCAGACGATGAAGGGGAAGCCGAACTTCTGCTTGTACTCCTCGGCGATCTCGACCACCTCGGCCCGTTCGTTCTCGTCCAGGTTGCTCAGCCCGGCCATCGCATGGTCGGCGGCGATGTCCAGGCCGATCTCGTTCTCGCTGCCGAGGTCGGGGTAGGACTTGATCAACTCCAGTTGTTCCTGGGTGTTGCCGGTCAGCAACGCGTCCTGGAACGCCGCCCGCAACGCCAGGGTGTCGGCGAACGGCCGCTGCTCGAAGGCGCGCTCGACGGCCCACGGCGAGCCCTGGACCAGTCCGCCGAAGGTTTCGGCGAACTCCTCCTCGGTCATCTCGTTGACCTGGTCCAGCCGGATGACGCCGCCCGGGCTGCCCGCGACGGCCGGGCCGTAACTCTTGCCGACGTGGAAGAACAGCATGTTGAGCAGGATGGCGGTGAAGCTGCCCGCGGTGATGCCGCTGCCGAACAGAATCTCTGCCCATTCCGGCAGCGCCCCCTGCACGCCTGGCACGAACGTCACGAACATCGCGATGCCCAGGCTGGTGCTGACGATGACCATGTTGCGGTGGTCGTTGAAGTCGACCTTGGCCAGCGACTGGATGCCGACCACCGCCACCGTCGCGAACAATGCGAGCGCCGCGCCACCGAGTACCGAGTGCGGGATCCCGGCGACGATCGCCGCTGTCTTCGGCAGCACCCCGAGGATGATCATGATCCCGCCGGCTGCCGCGATCACCCAGCGGCTCTTCACCTGGGTGAGCCGGACCAACCCGACGTTCTCCGAGAAGCAGGTGTAGGGGAACGAATTCATCACGCCGCCGATGGTGGTGGCCAGCCCGTCGGCGCGCAGTGCCTTGGGGATGTCGTCCTTCTTGATCCGCTTGCCGACGATCTCACCGGTGGCGTACACGCTGCCGGTCGTCTCCACCGCGGTGATCAGCATGACCACCAGCATCGAGATGATCGCGGCGATGGAGAACTGCGGCCAGCCGAAGTAGAACGGCGTGGTCACGCCGACCCAGGGCTGGGCCGCGACGTCACCGAAGTGGGCGTCACCCATGAAGAACGCGACCGCTGTCCCGGCGACGAGGCCGATCAGCACCGCGATACTGGCCACGAATCCCTTGAAGAACCGCTGGATCAGCACGATCAGCAGCAGGGTGCCGAGGGAGTACGCCAGCAGTTTCGGGTCGGTGGGATCCAGGATGCGCTGGCCGTTGGCGTCGAAGGTGCCGGTGTCGACCGCGTCGTTCGCGGCGACCTGCAGCAGGGTGATGCCGATGATGGTGATCACCGAGCCGGTGACAACGGGCGGGAAGAACCGCAGGATCTTGCCGAAGAACGGGGCGATGAAGAAGGTGGCGAGACCGGCCACGATCACCGCGCCGTAGATGGTCACCAGGCCCTCGGTGCCGCCGCCGACGGCGACCCCGATCGCGATCATCGGGGCGACGCCGGCGAACGTCACGCCCTGCAGCAACGGCAGTTTGACGCCGACCTTCCAGAAGCCGACGGACTGGATGATCGAGGCGATGCCGCAGGTGAACAGGTCGGCGTTGATCAGGTGGATGAGTTGATCACCCGAAAGTCCCAACCCGCTCGCGACCAGGATCGGCACCAGCACCGCCCCGGCATAGAAGGCCATGACGTGCTGCAGTCCGTAGAGCGCGAGCTTGGGGACCGGGGGGACCTGGTCGACCGGGTGCTTGAGCGGCTTGGACGCCGCAGGGGGCTTGACGGAGGCGGTCATGCGGTCTCCAGGCTTGGTCGGATGGCTACTCGGACCGGTTCGGGATCGACACCACATCTCCGGACCCGGCAACGCGGCACAGAACGGCT